>Ga0079224_100011967_pt1 | contig 11985 bp, 11 predicted proteins | sample Stecom2015_FD_80414 | JGI IMG/M metagenome (GOLD analysis project Ga0079224, IMG submission 80414) | Agricultural soil microbial communities from Utah to study Nitrogen management - Steer compost 2015 | ecosystem: Environmental > Terrestrial > Soil > Agricultural land | place: USA: Utah... | reverse complement strand
ATGTCGGCGCGGTCCGGGTGCGCTGGATCGGCCACAGGTTGTCAGCCGAGTGCACGGTGGCGGTGGACGCGGGGCTCTCGGTGGTGGACGCGCACGAGGTCGCGGTGGCTGCCGAACACCGGCTGCTGCATGAGGTGCCGCACCTGGCCGGTGCGCTGCTGCACACCGACCCGTACCCGCCGGACGACCACCACGCCGCCCTCGCCCACCACGGGTCGGCCCGCGCCGATACCGGCGCCTCCTGAACCGGGCTCCCCTATGGTGCTGGAGCCCTGAGCAGGGCGCCCCGGTAGTTGCTGGAGCTTGAGCAGGGCGCCCCTGCTCAGGTTGGGGTTCCCCATAGGGGCGCCCTGTTGGGGGCGGATTGCTGAGCAGGGCGCCCCGGTAGTTGCCTGAGCCTGAACAGGGGCGCCCTGTTCAGGCTCGCGTGCCTCATAGGGGCGCCCTGCTCAGGCTCGGGTGCTTCATAGGGGGACCCTGCTCAGGAGCGGGCGGGGGTCGTCAGGCGGCCAGATCGCGGCGGTTGGTCAGCAGGACGCTGGCAGCCAGGAAGGCCAACAGGTACCCAACGAGCAACACCGTGGCGACACCGCCGTCCAGCACGGTGTTCACCCCGGGAGTGCCGCCCGGGTCCCCCTCCGCCACGCTGCCGAGCGCCCCGGCCAGCGAGCCGGCGGCGCTACCGGGCAGCACGTCGGTCACCGCCGCCACCGCCCCGAGCAGGTTGGCGACGCCCCGCAGCAGGTTCTCCACCACCAGCGCCCAGACCAGGCCGAGCCCGACCGCCAGCGCCGGGCCCCGGGTGAGCGTACCTAGCAGCACCCCGGCGGCCGTCCACATAGCACCGATCAGGACTCCGGCACCGAGGGAGCGGACGGTGTCGACCAGCCCCGGCCACGCCATCGGCTGCGACTCCGCCCCGGCCACCGCGAACGCGGCCGCCAGATCCACTACCAGGGTGGCAAGCACCAGCGCCACCAGCACGATCCCCAGCGCGGCGAGGGTCCCCGCCAGGGCGGTGAACCGGCGCGGCCCGGTCGTGAACACCGTCTTCCAGGTGCCCCAGCCGTAGCCGCTGCCGACCGTGACCGCGCCGAGGATCAGCAGCAACGCCCCGCCGAACATCGGCAGCCCCTGCAACAGCACCACCGGTACCTGGTCGGGCAGGATCTGTGCCAGCAGTGCCTGCGCCTCCGCCTGGTCGGAGACCTGATCGGCGAAGCCGGAGCCGCCCTCGCTGCGGTAGCTGAGGTACGTGAACAGGTAGCCGAAGGTCAGGTTCAGCGCCAGCCAGGCGCCGCACAGCACCCACACGGTCGGCCAGCGGCGCAGCCGGAGCAGTTCGGCTCGCGTACTCGCGATCATGACGAGACCTCCTCCTGGTCCCCGGTGAGTTCGAAGAAGACGTCCTCGAGGTTGCGTTCTATCGGGCGTACCTCCCGGACCTCGAGGTTGGCGTGCACCAGCGCGCGTACCAGGGCAGCGGTCCGCTCGCCGTCGATGGAGAGCCGCAGCGACCCGTCGGCGAGCGCCACCCGCTCCGCGCCCACCTCGCGGGCGGCCACCTCCCTGGCCGTGGATAGCGGGTCGGCGCGTACCAGTACGCTCGCCTGGCCGCGCAGGTCGGCGACGGTGCTCTCGGCGAGCAGCCTGCCCCGGGAGATCACCCCGACCCGGTCGCAGATCTGCTCCACCTCCCCCAGCAGGTGGCTGGAGAGCAGCACGGTCTGGCCCTGGTCGGCCAGGCCCCGGATGAGCGCGCGCATGTCGGCCATACCGGCCGGGTCCAGCCCGTTGGTCGGCTCGTCCAGGATCAGCAGGTCCGGCTCGCCCAGCAGCGCCGCCGCCACACCGAGCCGCTGCTTCATGCCCAGCGAGTACTTGCGGAACCGGTCGGTCGCCCGGGCCGTGAGGTCCACCAGCTCCAGCGCGGCCGCCACGGCCACGTCGTCCAGTCCGGCGTACCTGGCCAGCACCCGCAGGTTGTCCCGGCCGGAGAGGTACGGGTAGAAGCCGGGCCCCTCGACCAGCGTGCCGATCCGGGCCAGCGCCGCCGGTGCGCCGGGCGGGTGGCCCAGTACCTGTGCGGTGCCGTGGGTCGGGCGCACCAGCCCGACCAGCATCCGCAGGGTGGTGGTCTTCCCGGCGCCGTTGGGCCCCAGGAACCCGTACACCTCGCCCCGGCGTACCGTCAGGCTCACCTGGTCCACGGCGGCCCGCTCGCCGTAGCGCTTGGTCAGTGCGTTCGTGGTGATGATCTGGTCGTCCGTGGTGGCGTTCGGTTCGGTCATGCCTCCACGCTCGCGCCGCGAGGCGGTCGCGGTCGTCCCCCGGCAGGCGACACCTGGGGTACGCGCCCGCGCGTACGCCGGATACGCGCCGGCGTTGACTCCCCGCGCGGCGGTACTGCCCTATGGTCGGAACATGGCCGACCGGCAGGCAGTCGCCTGGACTGATCTCGCGCTCACCGCGGTGCTGCTGTTCATCGGCCTCAACGGCACCGGCCCGGCCGCGGCCAACCAGGGCCAGACCGTGCCGGTCGCCGGGTACGTGCTGGTGGTCGCGGCCTGCCTGCCGATCGTGGTGTGGCGGTGGCGACCTCTGTGGGCGCTGGTCGGTACCGGCGCCGCGGTCGCCGCCTACCTGGCGCTGGGGTACGCGTACGGGCCGGTCATGTTCCCGCTGATCGTGGCCGTCTACGGGTACGCGGCGCGGGCGGCGCTGCGGCGTACGGTGGTCGCCACCACGATCCTGGTCGGCGCGGCCGTCGCCGCGCTCGCCGCCGAAGTGGCCGTCGGCGACCGCGGCGCGGTCGAGTTCCTCACCGGCATCGCCTGGACCGTCGCCTGGCTGATCATCCCGGCCGCGGTCGGCGTGGTGGTCAAGGTACGCCAGGACGCCGCCGCGCAGGTGCGCGCCGAACAGGCCCGGCGCGGGATCTCGGAGGAGCGGCTGGGCTTGGCGCAGGAGGTGCACGACGTGGTCGGGCACAGCCTGGCCGTGATCGCCATGCAGGCGGGCGTGGCGCTGCGGGCGCTGGAGCAGGACCCGGGGCAGGCCCGCGAAGTGGTGGAGAGCATCCGGACGACCAGCACCGAAGCGCTGGCGAGCCTACGGGCGGAACTGGACACGCTACGCCAGGCTTCGCCCGAGCCGGACGCGCCGCGCCGCCCGCGTACCGGGGTGGCGGACCTGCCCGCGCTGGTGGACCGGTTCCGGCACAGCGGCCTGCCGGTCGACCTGGAGGCGGGCACCGGGGTTTCGGACCTGCCCGCGGATGTGGACCACGCCGCGTACCGGGTGGTGCAGGAGGCGCTGACCAACGTGCTGCGGCACGCCGGGCCGGCAGCGGTCGCGCGTACCCGGATCGTCCGGGAGCCGGACGCGGTGCGGGTGGAGGTGACCAATACCGGAGCGACTACCGGTGTGACCCCGGTCGCCGAAGGTGCCGGGCACGGGATCGCCGGGATGCGGGAGCGGGCTCGGGCGCTGGGCGGCACCCTGGAGGCGGGGCCGCGACCGAGCGGCGGGTTCGTGGTACGCGCCCGGCTGCCGCTGGCCGGTGCCGGGCGGGAGGACGGATCATGATCCGTGGTGGTGTGGGTCTGGGCGGCGGTGTGATGGTCCGGGTCGCGGTGGTGGACGACCAGGCGGTGGTGCGGATGGGGCTGCGTACCCTGTTCGGGTTCGAGGCCGACCTGGAACTGGTGGCGGAAGCGGCCGACGGCCGGGAAGGGCTGGCCGAGATCCGCCGCACCGTGCCGGACGTGGTGCTGATGGACATCCGGATGCCGGGCATGGACGGGCTCACCGCGCTGCGGGAGATCACCGCCGACCCGGCGCTGCGGGAGGTGCGGGTGATCATGCTGACCACGTTCGAACTGGATGAGTACGTGTTCGACTCGCTGCGCGCCGGCGCGAGCGGGTTCGTGCTCAAGGACGCCGAGCCGGCGGAACTGGTGCGAGCGGTACGGGTGGTGGCCGACGGTGGGTCGCTGTTGTCGCCTTCGGTTACCCGCCGGGTGATCGAGCAGTTCGCTGGTTCGGCGCCGCACGCGCCCGCGCCGCACCCGGACCTGGCGCGGCTGACCGAACGGGAGCGGGAGATCCTCGCCTGGGTCGCTACCGGACGCTCCAATGAGGAGATAGCCGCCGAACTGGTGGTGAGCCCGGCCACCGTACGCACGCATGTCAGCCGGGTGATGGTGAAGCTGGCCGCCCGGGACCGGGCCCAGTTGGTGGTATTCGCGGTGCAGTCGGGCCTCGCGCCCTGAGGCGTCGCGGCCGCGGTTGAGTAGGGCGCCCCTACCAGGGTTTGAGCTTGAGTAGGGGCGCCCTGCTCAGGCGGGGGCGGGCGCGACCGCGTACGTGATCACTTCCAGCCACCGCCGGACCTGGGTGAGCACCAGGAAGTCATCCTGGACCCGGCGCTGTGCCGCGCTGCCCAGTGCCTCCCGCCGGTGCGGATCGAGCAGCAGGTCGAGCAGCGTACGCGCGATCTCCTCCGGGTCGGTCGGGTCGTCGATGAGACAGCCGTCGACTCCCGGGCGGATCTGCTGGCGCAGCCCGACGGCGCTCGTGCCCACCACCGCCGCGTACTTCCACATCGCCTCGGTCACGGTGAGGCCGAACCCCTCCCGCAGGGAGTTCTGCACCACGATGTCCGAGCAGCGCTGCAGGGCGTTGACCAGCAGAGCGTTCTCCTTGGTCGACGCCATCGGCAGGCGTATCACCACGATCGCGTCGCGCATCTCCGGCGCTAGATCCTGGTACGCCGCGGCGATCTCCTTGAGGACGATCGCGCCCTCCGGGTCGTCGGCCACTCCGTCCGGATGGGGCCCGGCCAGCACCAGCCGGGCCGTCTCCACCGCCCGCCGGTCGCGCGGCAACAGGTCGGTACGGCGAGCGGCTTGCTCCTTCATCGACACGAACCCCGCCATCAGCGGTAGGAAGCCCTTCAGCCGGTCCCAGCGGGAGACCTGGGTGATGATCGGCCGGTACAGCAGCCCGATATCCTCCGGTTCTGTCGCCAGCGCCCAGGAGCCGTCCGGCTGGAGCCGCCTCGCCTGCTGCGCGAACGGCGGCGCCAGCACCGGGCCGTACGCGGGGGTGAGCCCGCCGTTGACCAGGATTCCGACCAGCTTGTGAATGGACAGGTCCCGGTTCTTGTGGCTGAGCGGATCGATACCGGGGTGGATGATGGTGGTCCGGCCGGACAGGTAAGACGGGATGTACTCGGGCGCGGAGAACACCGCGTGGTCGTAACCGCTGGCGTACGGCTGGAGGAAGCGCCACGCCGCGCTGGTACGCGGTGTGCGCTGGTCCACGCCGATGTGGCAGCGCCAGATCGCGGTGATCTCGTGCTCCCGGCGGGTCAGGGCCCCGGCGCCCAGGGGCTGCGGGTCGTGTGTGACCAGCACGTCCCCGTGCCCGACATAGCGGCCGATCTCAGCCGCGGTCTCGGCGCTGAACCGCTGGTACAGCTCGCGGTCGGCCGGGCCGAGATTCGGGTCACCCTGATCGTGGATGAGGTTGTGCAGGCGCTTGGTCAGCGGGAAGAACTCGGGATCTGACGGCTCTATGACCAACCAGTTGGCGTCCACGCCGAGGTCGCGTAGCAGCGAAACGAGCGGGGGTAGGAGTTCAGCGACCCCGCCGCCGTGGGTGGTGCTGTTGACCATCCAGACCCGGCGGTCAGCGAGGGTGGGTACCAGGCTGTGCGCTTCCTGACGCAGGTCGGCCACGGCGACGGCCAAGCGCCCGACGCGGTCGTAGTCATCCAGCGACACGTGGTGCCGCGACTCCACGAGGTGGGTCATCTGCCCGCCAGCCTACCGGGACCCGGCTCACCCGGCGCCGGAATCGGTCGCACGGCGCCTGCGGCTGAGGAGGGCGCCCCTGTGCGGTGCCCGGGCTTGAGCAGGGGACCCCGCTGAAGGCTCGAGCCTGATCAGGGCGCCCTTATGAAGGTCGGGTGGCCCAAGAGGGCGCCCCTGTGCGGTGCCCGGGCTTGAGCAGGGCGCCCCGCTGAAGGCTCGAGCCTGATCAGGGGCGCCCTGCTCAGGAGAGTTGGAAGGGTGTTGGCGCGGTGACATGTCATATGCTAGCCTTACGCGCGTAAGGATCTTCTTACAGATGAAGGAGCGCCATGACAGCAGCGGGCCCGACCGGTGACGAGCTGGTCGAGATGCTGGCGGCGCTGGCCAACCCGCTGCGGCTGCGCATCGTCGCGAAGCTGGCCAGCGGCCGTGACTACGTGAGCCACCTGGCTCGCGAGATCGGGGTGAGCCGTCCGTTGCTCCACATGCACCTGCAGAAGCTGGAGGCGGCCGGCCTGGTGGTCGGCAGCCTCGAGTTGTCTGAGGACGGCAAAGCCATGAAGTACTACCAGGTCACCGATTTCGACCTGCACCTGACCGCCTCGGTGCTGGCCGAGGCGGCCAAGACCCTGACCAGATCGGACCCGGTGAAGGGTCCCGCACGCATGGAGGAATCCTGATGGGCTCTGACTGGACCTGGCCCGAGGTGATTCTCATCCTCGGCCTGATCTTCCTCGCGTTCGCCGTCGTCGGCACCGCCCTCAGCGGCGTCTGGGAGGTCCGCAAGGCCAAGCTAGCGGCCAACCAGGCCGAAGACCTGCGCCAGTTGGTGCACCGCTACGAGCAACTCGCGGAGAACACACTGGACGCTCAACAGCGGATCGCCGCCGACGTGTCCGAGTTGCATTCGCGTACCGCCTCGATCGAACAGATCCTGCGTACGGTCGAGTGAACGCCGTGTCACCGCGCACCGCCTAGCTGGCCGCCTGCGGCGCGCTCGCGCTGTTGGGTGGTGGCGAACGTGCTGCTGGCATCCCTGGCCGGGCCGCAGCGGCGAGGTCGCCACCACCGACCTGGCCACCACGCAGCCGGAACGGGCCGAGTCCACCCAGGCGCTGGCCCGCCAGCGGCAGGGGTTCCCGGACGCCGACACCCTGGTGGCGGTCGTGGTGTACGCCCGCGAGGGCGGCCTCACCGCCGCCGACCGGGCCGCCTTTGTTCCTACTCGGGGTGCCCGGTTGGGGGTGCGAGCTTGAGCAGGGGCGCCCTGTTCAGGCCTGAGCCTGATCAGGGGCGCCCTGCTCAGCTCAGGCCCAGGGCGAGGCCCAGGCCCAGGCTCAGGCCGGGGCCGGGGCGGGCCGTGCTGGGGAGAGGCGCTTCTCGAACCAGTGGTGGGCGTACGGCTCGTCGTTGTACGCGGGAATCTCCTGGTATCCGGCCGAGCGGTAGAGCGCGATCGCCTCGGTGAGCACGCGGTTCGTGTCCAGCCGCAGCACCCCGATCCCGGCCGCGACCGCCCGGGACTCCAGGTCCGCCAGCAGCCGCCGGCCCAGCCCCAGCCCGCGTACCGCCGGGGCCACCCACATCCGCTTGACCTCCGCGACCTCCCCGGCCTGGTCCGCACCCTGCCGCCGCAGCGACACGCAGCCCACCGGGTCGCCGTGCAGCGTGGCGACCAGTAGCAGCCCGGCCGGCGGTACCAACTCAGCCGGATCCACCCGGCGGCTGCGGTCCGGATCGAAGCCGTTGTCGAAGCGGCGCGCCAGTTCCTCAAAGTACGCCTGGTGGCAGTGCCGGGCCCAGCGGTGCCGCGGGTCGCAGACCGCCACCTCCACCATCGAGGCGATCAGCAGGCGTTCCACCTCGCCCATCGCGGCCACCAGGCGATCCCGCTGGCGCGGGCTCAGCGGCGCCAGGATCGAGTTGGCGAGCTCGTCGGAGCGCTGGTCGAGCAGGTCCCGCCCGGCCCGCCCGGCCGGGGTCAGCTTGGCGGTGCGGACCCGCCCGTCGCCGCCGCCGGGCCCTACTTCTACCAGGCCGTCGGCCTCCAGCCCGCGCAGCAGCCGGCTCAGGTAGCCCGAGTCCAGGTCCAGCCGCGAGCGCAGGGCGCGCACGTCGCAGCCGTGAGGGCCGATCTCCCACAACACCCGGGACTGGCCGAGCGGCCGGTCGCGGGAGAGGTACGCGTCGTTGAGCGCGCCGACCCGTTGGGTGACGGTGCGGTTGAACCGCCGCACCTTACGCACCAGTTCAACGTCCACTACCTGACTTTAGTCAGAAGAATGGCCGGCGGGCAAGTCGCCTCACCCGCGCGACCGGCCTCGACCGGGCGGGCTCGTCCGGCCTTGAACACTCATCCGGAACTCGCGCCCGAGGAGGCGATCCGGTCCAAACCGGACTGGCATTCCCATCGGGAGGAGACTAAGGACGTGCCCGAGGCCCAACTCGATGACCTCGCGTGGGCGGACGCCGTGATCTTCGGTACGCCGACCCGGTTCGGCGTGATGTCGGCGCAGTTGAAGCAGTTCCTGGACACCACCGGTCCGCTCTGGTTCGCGGGCAAGCTCGCCAACAAGGTGTACGCCGGCTTCTGCTCCTCCTCCACCGCCCACGGTGGGCAGGAGGCGACCCTGCTGTCGATGTTCAACGTCTTCTACCACTGGGGCGGGATCGTGGTCACCCCCGGGTACGTCGAGTCCAGCCAGTTCATCGCCGGCAACCCGTACGGCGCCTCGCACACCAGCAACGGCGGAAAGGTGCCACCGGACGAGATCGCGCTGACCGCGACCCGGCTCACCGCGCGGCGGGCAGTGGAGATCTCCCGCGCCCTGCAGCACGGCCTGGTCGCGGCCTGAGGCTGCGGCCTGGGGAGTTGGGTGGTGCCCGGAATGCTGGGTACGTACCGGTACTACCGGTTAGTTGATCACCACCCAGCCCTCCAAGCGGGGATCAGCCGCAGCGGAGATCAAGGGCCGCAGCGCGATCAGGGGCCGCACTGGATGGTCACCGTGGTGCCGGGTGGCACCTCGACGCCCCCTGCCGGGGACTGGCTGACCACGTTCACGACCGTGTCGGTGCAGGTGGCGCCCTGGTTCACCCCGAAGCCCGATTCGGACAGGATCCGGGAGGCGTCCTGGTGGTCCTTCCCGAGGACGTCCGGCACGACCACCGTCGGTGGTGGAGTGGCGGTGGCGGTCGGGGTCGCGGTGGGGGTCGGGGTGTGCGTCGGCCACGGCGGTGGTGGCGGCGGTGGCGGAGGCGGTGGTGGCGGCTGCTCGGTCGGCGAGGGCGTCGGGGTGGGGGAGGCGGTCGGGGTCGGGCTGGGCGTATCCGTGGCGACCGGCGGGGGCGGTGGGTCGGAGTCGGCCATCAGGGCCAGGGCGACCCCGGCCGAACCGAGCACGAGCAGGGCGGCCACCACGGTAGCTGCCAGCAGCGGCCACCGCCGCCTGGGTGGCTGGTCGTACGCGGGCGGTGGCTCATCGGGGGTCGGCGGCCGGGGTGGGACCGCGGCCCGGCCGCTGGTCACGGCGGCCGGGAACGAGACCGTGGGCGCGGCGGCCGGCGGGGGCGCGCCAACCGGCGGGCGTGGCGCCGCGGGGGACACCGGACGGGGGGACACCGCACCCGGAGGGGCCGCACCCGGAGGGGCCGCACCCGGAGGGGCCGCACCCGGAGGCACCGCACCCGGAGGGGCCGGCGGGCTCGCGGGGGAGACCGGCCCCGCGGGCGGGGCCGCGGCCGGGGGCGCCGCGGCTGCCGGTGGTACGCCGGGCGCGGCCGGGGAGAACGGGGAGACCGGAGCCGCCGGCGAGGTCGGCACCGCGGGTGAGACCGGAGCCGTGGGGTACCCCGCGGGTGAGACCGGAGCCGTGGGCGGCCCCGCGGCCGGGGACGGGGAGAACCCCACCGCCGCCGCGCCCGCCGGGCCCAGCGCGTCCGCGGCCAGCCTGGCGGCGCCCAGCGCCACCGCGTGCTTGGGGTGCGCGTCCACCGCTACCGGGCGGTTCAGCTCCGCGCCGACGAGCTGCGACACCAGCGGCATCCGCGACCCGCCGCCCACCAGCAGGATGGAGTGGAGCTGGTCCGGAGCGACCTCGGCGGAGGCCAGGGCGCGGCGCAGGGCCTCGATCGTGCCGTACAGGCTGGGGCGCACCATCGCCTCCAGCTCCGCGCGGGTCAGGCGTACCTCGGTGGACTCGGCCGGCAGCAGCACCGGGATGGTGACGTCGGTGTCCGCCGAGAGCGCCTCCTTGGCCTCGACACACTCCTGCCGGAGCCGGGCGATCGAGGCGATGGCGGCCGGGTCGTCCTCGTCCAGCGCCTCCAGCTTGCCGTCCAGCACCTGCCGTACGTGGTTGAACACGGCGGCGTCGAAGTCGATGCCGCCCAGCCGCTCGATGCCCTCCGGCTGGCCGATGATCTGGAATCCGGTGGCGGTCTTGCGTAGCACCGCCGCGTCAAAGGTGCCGCCGCCCAGGTCGTAGACGGCGACCATGGCACCCGGTTCGATGCGCTGCTCGTGGGCGTAGAAGGCGGCGGCCGCCTCCGGCTCGCTGGTATAGCGCACCGGCCGCTCGACCCCGGCGATCTGGACCACCTGCCGCAGCAGGTCTGTCTTGTACGGACCCCAGTTGGCCGGGTGCGACAGGCACAGCGCCGCCGGCTGCTCGCCGCGCTCCGTGGCGACCCGCTCCACCACCGCCCGCAGCAACTCCGCCATCAGCGCCTCCGGCGAGTGGGGCGCGCCACCGAGCAGGATCGGGGTGGTGTCGCCGAACCGCCGCTTGAACTCGCGGGCCACCCGGCCGGAGTCGGTCAGCCGGCGCCGCTCCGCGGCCTCCCCGACCAGGAACGTGCCGTCGTCGCGCCGCAGCACGACTGAGGGGATGGTGGTGGTCCGGCCGCTCAACGAGGCGATCTCCACCCGGCCGTCCTGCCCGGTGGCCGCCGCAGTGTAGGTGGTGCCAAGGTCCACACCGAGCGTGTACATGACGGGACTCCAAGCCGAGGTCGGGTGAGCGGTCGGGCTGACCGGTTCCATGGTGATGGGACGTGTCAACCCAAGGTTACGATTCCATGGAACCGATTTCGGGTTGTTCTCTCTACATTCGCGGGAGCCCGGCATACCCGACAAGGCCGATACTCCTGTCCGTTCCGCCATCGCCGCGTCGCGAGGTGTGCCGGTGTCGTACCTCCCTGGCACTATCGATGACAGTGACTACGGGATGGCGGAGGCGGTCTCGTGACCAGGGATCGGGCGGCGTGGGAGTTGGTACTAGAAGCGGCGGCGGCGTTGAGCGCGGCGGGCGGTGGCCGGTTCACCCGGGCGGCGCTGCTGGCCGAGGTGCGCCGCCGTGACCCGAGCCGGCGGGACGAATCCGTCGGCCCGGTCATCCAGGGCATTACCGTGAACGCCCCGGGCGGCCCCACCAGCCCGTGCGGCACCCCGCTGCGCCGGGTCGCGCACGGGGTCTACGAGCTGACCGAGCCGCCCGCGCCGGGCGTGCCGCCAGCCGCCGACCTGGCCGCCGAGGGCGGTGAGCCGGCCGACGTGGTGCTGGTGGGGTGCGTGCGCGCCAAGGCCGTACGCCCAGGCCCGGCCCGCTCGCTCTACCTGTCGCCGCTGTTCGCCCGCCGCCGCCGGTACGCCGAGATGCGCGGCCGGGTGTGGTATGTGCTCAGCGCCGAGCACGGACTGGTGCACCCGGAGGCCATCCTGGAGCCGTACGACCTGGCCCTGGCCTACCAGCCGGAGGGTTACCGGCGGGCCTGGGCGCAGTGGGTGGTGGCCAAGCTGGAACGCCTCGAAGGGTGCCTGGAGGGCCGGCGGATCGAGATCCACGCCGGCCAGGCGTACGCCGGGCCGCTGCTGCCGCTGCTACGGGCGGCCGGCGCCCACGCCGTGCACGTGCTGGCCGGGCTGCGGCAGAGCGAGCAGTTGGTCTGGTATGACCGGCTCCCGCCGGCCGGCAACGGCCGGCGGATGATCGCGGACTGTCCGATGCGGCGGGTCGGGGCCGGTCACCGGGTAGCCGGCTGATCGGGGGCGCACACGAACCGCCACGCTCCGGTATGGTCGTCGATGTCCGGACACCCTGAGTAGGGAGGAGGTCCGGGTGGCACGGCGGCGGGACACGTTGCGCTGGGCCCTGGCCGGAGCGCT
>Ga0079224_100011966_pt1 | contig 11985 bp, 9 predicted proteins | sample Stecom2015_FD_80414 | JGI IMG/M metagenome (GOLD analysis project Ga0079224, IMG submission 80414) | Agricultural soil microbial communities from Utah to study Nitrogen management - Steer compost 2015 | ecosystem: Environmental > Terrestrial > Soil > Agricultural land | place: USA: Utah... | reverse complement strand
CTTTTTTATTGCCTGCAAGATTTTTTTTATTGGTATGCTTGCATGCTTTATTATAAAAGGACAAACTACAGCAAAGAAATCTCAGGAATTACCTTCAACTATTTTTAATTTATTTCAACACAATAATACTGATATTAAAAAATTGTTTTACTTTTGTTAGTGATCACTAACTAACCTAACTATCAATACAGGTTTCATGCAACAGTTTACAGACAGACAAATAGAAATAATGGAAGCGGCAACAAACCGGATTTCAAAACACGGTATTCAAAACCTTACCATAAAAACACTTGCTGAAGACATTGGATTATCTGAACCTGCTTTGTACCGGCATTTTAAAAGCAAAAATGAAATTTTATTAAGCCTGCTGGAATATTTTAAACTGGAATTAAAAAACAGAATGAAGTTAATAAGCCAGGATGCTAACCTGACAGCAGGTGATGAATTAAGAGCCATTTTCAATTCACAGTTACAAAGTTTTAGCAAAAAACCTTCTATTGTCAGTGTCATTTTTGCCGAGAGTATTTTTCATTTTGATGCCAGTCTAAGTAACAAAGTTTCTGAAATAATGGAGATGATGCAACAGATCGTAAAATCAAATATCACCAGGGGCCAGCAAAGCGGACAATACAGTAAACTCATTGGTGATTCTACACTTACAACAATTATTATCGGGGCTATGCGAATGACTGTTTTGAAATGGCAGCTTTCTAATCACAAATCCAATTTAATTAGGGACGGGAAAAGTGTTTTAGACGGAATCCTGAAAATGATGGAAATTAATAAATAACTGAGATATGAAAAGTATACTTTTTAGCCTAAAAGAATATTACTACAAAACAGTTCTTTTATTAAACACAAAAAGAACCATGAATACAAGGAGGAAATTAATTTCTCATCTTAATATTCAAAAAAATTTACCTTACCATGTTAGTGAATACTCACAAACTTATTTTCAGCCTGCTAATATTTTCAAGCTGGAATATTGTACAGGCCCAGGAAGCCTGGACTTTGAAACAGTGTATTGATACTGCTCAAATCCATAATAAGAACCTGCAAATCAGTCGTAATTCAATTTCATTTAGCCAGGAAAGAGTGAAAGAAACGAAGGCAAACTTATTTCCGAAAATCACAGCTAATTCTGATTACAAATATTTTACAGAATTACCATACCAGTTGATGCCGGTGTCTGCCCTCGATCCCCAGGCACCGAAAGGAAAATTCAGAGAAATCCAGTTTGGCGTACCGCATAACATCAATGCAAATGTACAATTGGCAATGCCTATATATAATCCACAGTTAAACGGAGGGAAACAAATCTCAAATATTGCGGTTGAAATTTCCGAATTACAATACCGCAAAACGGAAGAACAGGTTTTTTTTGAGATCACTACGTTTTTTTACAATGCACAAATTTTAAAACATCAAAAGAATTTCCTGGAGAATAATCTGGTTAATACCAACAAACTTTTGAAGAATGTACAATTACTTCATGAACAGCTTATGGCAAAAGGAACGGATGTAAACAAACTGAAATTACAAGCCGACCAGTTAAGGACCCAGATAGAGATAGCAAAAAATAATTATGAGCAGGTATTAAATGCTTTGAAATTAAATATGGGTATTGCATTAGAATCGCAAATTGAAATTGAGACAGGTATTGCCCTGCCTCCCACCGGTCATTACCAAACGCAAACAAGTACAGAAATTCAACTCAATCAAATACAAAATAAACTATTGAACAGTGAGTTGAAAATACTTCAACAATCCAGCTATTTACCCACTATAAATATAATAGCATCTTATGGAACAGCAGGATTTGGCTACGATAAAAACCCGAATGATTGTCTGAAATTTTATCCAGTGAGTTTTGCAGGTGTACAACTGTCATACCCTTTATTTAATGGGACAGTAACTCAAAGAAAAATCAATCAAAAGAAATTGGAAATTAAAAACAATGAACTGCAAGCCCAATTGATTGATGATAAAACTAAAATGGAAATCGTTAATGCAAACCGACAAAGAAAAACGGCAATCCTGACAGTTACCAACACTGAAAATCAAATCAAACAAGCACAAACAATTTATGAACAAACACTGCTGCAACAAACTTATGGTACTGCAACCCTTACAGATGTACTGTTGGCAGATCATGAGCTTCGGCAAAGTCAGCAAAATTATCTTTCGGGCATAGTTGATTATTTGAAAGCAGACCTGGAATTGAAAAAAATTACGGGAAACATTAATTAAATGTGAAAAACATGAACTGGAAAAAAATAATATGGATCGCAGCCGGAATAGGTTTGACGGCCCTGGTAATATTTAAACTTTCAAGTAACAAGAAAATTACAGAAACCAAGGTTTATCAATACGACAAAGAGAAACCAATTTCGGTACAAGTGGATACCATTCATTTGAAAACAATTAATGAGGCAAGTTCATACACCGGAACATTTGAGCCCAATAAGGAAACCAAAATCAGTGCAGAAACCCAGGGGAAAATCATTTCTGTTTTTGCAGATGCGGGCAGTTATGTTATTAGAGGTCAAACAATAATTCAGTTGGACAATTCCCTGTTGAAATTCCAATTGAAATCGGTTGAAGTGCAAATTGAAGGCTTACAAGATGATGTAAACCGATACAAAATTTTAGCAGAAGCTGGTGCCGTGCAAGGCATTCAATTAGAAAAAGCAGAATTAGGTTTGAAATCTGCTACAATTCAAAAAGCATCTTTACAGGAACAAATTTCTAAAACAACAATCAAAGCACCCTTTAATGGCGTAATTACAGCTAAACTCAATGAAGTCGGCGGCTTTGCAGGTCCTGGTGTTCCTCTGTTACAAATTACAGATATCGCAACGTTGAAATTTACCATCAATGTTCCGGAAAGCGCCTTAAAGCAATTTCAAACCAATAAACAATATCCCATTTCTGCAGATGCATATTCCGATATTTTCCTATCCGGGAAAATAAAAATGATAGGAAGCAAAGCTAATCCTGGAAATAGTTTTCCAATACAATTTCAAGTTGCAAATACCAAAAACTTTGACATAAAATCCGGAATGTTTGGAAAGGTGCAAATCAATGCAAGTGCGGAAGAGCAACAAATCATCATACCATCATCTGCCATTTTTGGATCAAACGAAAGAAAACAGGTTTATTTAATAAAGGATGGAAAAGCTGTATTACAGGATATAACCGTTTCAAGAAATATACAAGATAATTCTGTTTTATCTGGTGGATTAAAAGAAGGTGATGTAATAGTTACGAAAGGGTTCATCAATTTATTTGATGAAGCAAATATTGATATAAATAAAATTAGCGATAAATGAATATTACGGACATATCAATAAAAAGATCGTCGCTGATTATCGTGCTATTCAGTGTCTTTGCCTTATTGGGAGTGATCGGTTTTAACAATTTGAGCTATGAATTAATGCCCGATTTTAATCAACCGGTTGTGGTAATTAAAACGGTTTATCCCGGAGCAGAGCCAAACGAAGTTGAAACCTCTGTTTCCAGGAAGATTGAAGATGCACTTTCTAATTTAGAAGGCATAGATTATTTAGTTACCAAGTCTTTGCCCAATGCTTCAATAATCATTGCCAACCTAAAGTACGGCACCGATTTAGACAAAACCATGCAGGATGCACAACGCTTTATTGATAACATAAAAAAAGATTTACCAGAGGATATATTAAGTCCGGTGATGAGTAAAGTGTCACCTAATGACCTTCCGATTATGACGGTGAGCACAACAAGCAGTCTTTCTGCAATAGAATTTTCTCAAAAAATGAAAGATAATTACCTGCCCCAAATACAACAAATAAAAGGGGTTGCAGAGATTACAGTTTTGGGAAGTGAAGAACGGGAAATCCAGGTAAAAGTAAACCAGGATAAACTTAAGCTTTATAAGCTTTCTCTTTACCAGGTGGTTGAAGCTATCAATCGTGCAGGTATGGATTTACCTGCAGGAAAAGTAGAAAATAATATGGAAACGAATACTGTTCGTTTGGTGGGTAAATTCAACACTATTACTAACATAAAAAATGTGCAAATCGCAATGCCTGTACCGGGAAGCCCGGTGTATGTGAAAGACATTGCGGATGTAGTGGATGGTGTAAAGGAATTGAGTTCGATTAGCCGTAACAATGGAAAAATGGGAATAGGATTGTTGATTAAAAAACAAGGTGATGCTAATGCTGTTGATGTTTCCAAAGCTATTCGTGAAAAACTTGAAACAATCGAAAACCAAAATGCCAATGCTGGTGTTCACTTTGTGGTGACCGATGACAGCACAGAAAAAACAATTGAAGCAGTAAATTCCGTAGTGTTTGATTTGTTTCTTGCCGTGTTTCTTGTGTCGTTGGTGATGCTGCTTTTTCTTAGAAGTTTTCGAAATTCATTGATTGTTGCCATAGCCATTCCTACTTCTTTAATAACTGCTTTTGGAGCCATGTGGCTGTTGAGATATACTATAAACTTAATGACTTTACTGGCAATGTCATTAGTAATTGGTGTGTTGGTTGATGATGCAACCGTGGTCCTTGAAAATATACAACGACACCTGGATATGGGAAAAGAAAAGCGCCAGGCATCATTGGAAGGGAGGATGGAAATTGGTTTCTCAGCTATTTCCATTACGCTGGTGGATGTGGTGGTGTTTGTACCCATTTTATTTTTGCAGGTTTTTGTGGCTGATATGTTGCAACAGTTTGCGGTTGTTGTAATTGTAACTGTACTTACTAGTTTATTAGTCGGTTTTACACTTACTCCCTGGTTATCATCAAGAATTGGAAAAAAAGAAGATTTACAACCGACAAATTTCTTCAATAAATTTTTATTGTGGTTTGAACATCAACTAAACGCATTAATTGAATGGTACGGACGGCAATTGAAATGGGTATTGAATCATAAATTAATTTTTACAGGAATCATCATATTACTATTTGCCGGAACAGCAGCCATGATGAAGCAGGGAATTATCGGTAAAGAATTAATTGCTACTGGCGACCAGGGAAAATTTCAATTGGCTTTAGAATTTGATAAAGGCACTTCCTTAACTCAAAATAATATTACATATCAAAATATAGAAAATTATATTCTTCAAAAACCAGCAGTTAAATCACTTTTCAGCAATGTGGGCGGACCAGGTACGGGTGTGGGCAGTTTGGGTGTGGGTTCTCCCAATAAATCTGAATTCACTATACAATTAAAATCTAAAAAGGAAATTGACAATCTAGAAACCGAAACTTTTATGCGACAACTCCGGGAGGAATTGCAAAATGAATTTTCCGGTATTAATTTCTCTATGATGGCCCTGGGACTTATTCCCCGCACCGCACCAATAGAAATTACTTTGAGTGGAAGTGATATGGAGTGGGTAATGCAAACAGCTGGCGATTTAAAATCAGTTATTGAAAATATTCCCGGTGCAGATAATGTAAAACTTTCTGTAGTACAGGGAAGCCCTGAATTAAAAGTTGTTACAGATAAAGACAAGATGCAACGGTTAAACCTGAATACAGCATATGTTGGTTTGAACTTACGAACCGCTTTCACAGGAAATGACGATGCAACACTTACTGAAAACGGAACAGAATATCCAGTGCGAATTTGGTTAGATGAATTTAACCGGAAAAATTACGATGATGTAAAAAATTTAACTATCATAAATCCAATGGGAATGCCCATTGAAGTATCTCAATTTGCAAACATTGAAAAAGGCAATTCCCCATCACTGTTAGAAAGAAAAGATCGCCAACCTGCAGTAACAATTACTGCAGATGCATTAGGCAGACCTTCGGGAACAGTAGCAGATGAGGTGGTTTCTTATGTAAAAAACAATCCTTTACCCAATGGTATTCAGATGGCTTGGGGAAGTGATATCAAAAGGCAGAACGACAGCTTTGGTGCTTTGGGTTCGGTGTTATTGATTTCTTTTATTTTAATTTACCTGATCATGATTGCTCTTTACGACAGTTACATTTATCCATTTGTTGCTTTATTCGCCATCCCAGTTGCAGCTATTGGAGCTTTCTTAGCTTTGAATTTATCCCTTAATCATTTTAGTTTGTTTGCTTTACTAGGTTTGATTATGCTGATGGGTTTAGTAACAAAAAATTCTATTCTTATTGTGGACTTCACTAACCAATTGAAAGCAGGTGGAATGCATTATAAAGAAGCCATAATAGAAGCAAGCAAAGGAAGAATGCGACCCATCTTAATGACCACAATTTCAATGGCAATAGGAATGTTACCGATTGCTTTGGGAACAGGTTCAGCATCCGCCTGGAAAAACGGGTTGGCCTGGGTCATCATCGGGGGATTGTTGTCATCATTAGCATTGACAGTGTTTTTAGTGCCGATGGTTTATGATGTAGTAGACAGTATAAAAGCAAAACTTACATTTAAAAAATATCAAAATGAAAATGAATTGGTGCAAGTATTGAACAGGGAATAAATTCAAAATGGGGACCATTACATTTCTTACAGAAACAATCTTACCTGCAGACTTTGGGCTTAAGGCTTTTTCTTCTTACCAAAAATCCTCTTTACCAGCACCACTATTTTCTCAACAACAAAACCTATAATAAGCCCGGCGACGGCGCTTGCCAGTACTTTGGCAAACCAGGCCAATACCGGCATATCTGCCAGCGCATATTCCAATTCATGCAACAGATGATTGGTAAACGGAATGCCATGGGCAATGATTTCGGCACCAACCCAAAGCATGGCCGCCGTACCCACATAACTTAATATCTTCAAAAAGTGTGGCATGAATTTAACGATACCACGACCTAACTTACGGGTAAACGGATGAAATATATCCTGTGCAAAATGCACTCCGATATCATCCGCTTTTACAATTAAGCCCACAAATCCATATACTGCCACCGTTATAAAAACAGCCACAGCCAGCATCACAGCAACCTGGTTCAATATGGGCTGGGTAGTTACCTGGCTATACGCAATCGCTATAATTTCTGCTGACAAAATAATATCTGTGCGAACTGCACCAGTAATGCGTTGCTTTTCCAGTTCTTCGGGCGTAATGACCTTCACTGGCTCAGTTTCAACGTGTACTTCGTGGTGCTTAGAAAACATGGAATGCACGTTTGCATAACCTTCGAAACATAAATAAGAACCTCCCAGCATTAATATGGGAGTAATAGCCCATGGGGCAAAATACCCGAGTAATAAAGCCGCCGGACTTAAAATAATTAATTTGTTAAACAGTGATTTTTTAGCAATCCGGTAAATAATGGAAAGTTCCCGGGCTGGATCCAGGCCTACAACATATTTGGGAGTAACCGCTGTATCGTCGATCACTATACCTGAAACCTTACCAGTCGTTTTTGCTACCTGTGCTGGCACATCATCCAAACTGGCTGCGCTGGCCTTTACCAAAGCAGAAATATCATCTAATAACGCAAAAAATCCTGAAGCCATACTCTAAAAATTCTCTACTTAATTCCGTTTTAAGATTGTTAAAAGTCACGACCACTTTCAGCCGGGCAACAAGTTAATGCAGCTTTTTGATAAAAATTTTTTGAAAGAAAGAAAATTGTTCCGAAACTTACATTTTTCTTTAATGCAAGCATTACAAAAAGGCATCTGCTTACATAGCCTGGAAGGATACGGTCAATGTAAAAACCTAAAAGTAAAAACAAGATTGCATAAATTCCTGATCGCACCGGCAACTGGAGGTGCCATTGTCACATACTGGAACATCATGCCGCTGGTATAATGTCCATTTTGAAATGACTAAAATGGCGGCTGGTACAACATAGAACCAAAGCATTACATCCTTTTCATCATTAATCGTCTATGGGTAATAGTTATGATCATGCATTCGTATTGCCATCCTGTTCATTGTCAAAATTATATAAATCATTTTCTTCAAACTATAAGATTTGAACACCCACACCAGGTTAGTTTTGCTTATTAATTAATTATTAATCTTTAAATGAAAAAAAAATGGAAACAACTATTAAAAACTGCGGATGCAGTCCTGCAGAAAAACAGGCAAATATTTGTAACTGCGGGGATAACTGCATCGGTGCAACTTGCAGCTGCGGTTGTGCATGTTCCGCTTAAAGATTTGGGGGAAGCCAGGCTTCTCCCCTTTTTTATTTTGAAAAATCAGGGAAACAAATATTTTCCTGGTGTTTCCAGATCTATCAAATGATGGTTGTGCTTTTCAGATCTGTCAAAAATTAAAAGGGACATTTTTTATAATAATGCAGTTCGCTTTCTTCGTCTAAAAATTTAGACGCAAAAAAAATCCGGCTACAAAATGCACCGGATTAGCCTGGTTAAAAAGTTTAAAGTCCCATTAATATTTTATGTACCCGTTAAAGTCGGCCTTAAATGAAGATGTAAAGAAATTATTACGGGCCATAGTCGTGAAACTGCCGCTGGCATTTGCAAACCGGCCTGTGCCGCCTGTTATTATTTCCTGCAAGTCGGCTCCATTCATTCCATTTACCACAGGTGTACTGGTGCCGGAAAAAGTGGTAAATATTTGATCACCATTCGCAGCTGTGATTGTTCGTGTACCATTTACTGTAAACGGAGGTTGAGGATGTATAGTGACACTGGTGAGGGCTTCAAAACTACTTTTACCCAGGTGGCTGGCAATGCCTTCTCCACTAACAATTTGAAGAAGGTTTGGTGGTCCTTGCAGTTGGTTAAAGGATGTATTGTAGCTTCCTTTAAAAGGCACTCCCGCTTCACTCATGTTGCTTTCCTGTTGTTGATTCATCGACTTTGCAATTGAATTGCGATTTTCTCCTAATGGGGTAATGTCATCTTTTTGACAGGAAATAAAAAATAGAGATGCAAATACGCCAAACAGTAAGTGTGTTTTTTTCATTTTTTAATTTTTATTAGTTATGAATAAGTTTTGGTTTCAGAAGAATTGTTCTTATTAAAATTGAATTTTCACATTGGGTTTATCAGAAGTATTGTTGCCATAATAAAATATATACAAACTTCCGTAGCTGTACATGCCGGCTCCATCTGGCCTTGTTTCAATAAAATATTCATATCGCCGGTTTGTCCCGTTACCAGTAAACTTGTTTACTTCTATCCAACCTGAATCAAAGTCTCTTTGAATAAATACTTTTAGTGGGGAAGGATATGAAAAGATATTTTTGACTTCAATTGCATTATACCAGGGAAATATCCATTCCAGGCTTGTAAACATCAATTCATTTGTACCTGCAATATATGGATCGTAAACATCTATACTAACTGTGTCTCTTCCTGTTAACCCTCCTTTATCAGTAACAGTTAATTCAAATTCATAAATTCCTTTCTCAAGGTTGAGAACAGTAGTACGAAATGATTGAGGCGTTATAATTACGGCAGATGATGGTCCTGAAATTTTTCTCCAGCTTTGATTTAAAATATCATAAGGCATGTCAATAAATGATCCTTGCAATGTTGCAGAATCAGTAGGTAACTCTACTCGAAAGTCAGCTCCTGCATCTGCATGGGGTGCAACATTCAATCTTTCATTTTGTTGTTGTGATGGCATTAATGGATCCTCTTTGTTACAACCCGCATTAATAATGAGTATTGACATTAAAAGAAATAGTTTCATAAAATAATTTTTAATAGTGTTTTTTATTCAGGTCTATTTATTAACTAAAAAGTAATCATTACATCAGGCGTGTCTTGGGGAAACTCTGTTTGATCCTCCAGAATTTCCAAACCATTATTGTAGATTGTCCACATGTACTTACTAAAGCTTGCATTGATATTTACTACTTCAACCCACTGAGTTGAATTGTCTCTTTTTACATAAGCTTTAAATGCAGTACCCATAGGTATATAAGAGTAAAAATTTTCAATGCGCATATGACAACCCATAGGGCAACCCCATTGCAGATCCTTAAAAACTTTCACATTTTCTCCTGATCCTTCTGTAAGGACATTAACAGAAACAGTATCCCTGCTGGTTAATCCTGTTTTATCTGTAATAGAAAGTTCAAATGCATAGGCTCCTTTTTCAAGATTCCGAACTTTAGACTTATATGATCCAGGATTTTCTATAACAAAAGAACCCGGACCGGAAATTTTATTCCATAAAATAATTTCAATGAAATCGGGGTATTGAGCTGACCCAACCAGCGAACACGAATCGACCGGGAATACTATGTAGATATCTGATCCGGCAAATGCACTGGGTGTTGTATATACTGGATTTACCGGTGGTGATGGTTGCGGAGCTGGTGGTAATGGATTTTGCCCTGTGTTTGGCAAACTACTTATTACAGGTTCTTTTTTACACGAGATGAAAATCAACCCAAAAATCACCAGGTTTGAAAGGAATAACTTTAGCATGACAGTGTATTTGTCACTAAAATTAGAATTGGACAAACCAGGTTAAACAGAAATGCGACAGAAGTGAATATTACAAAGACCGAAAATGATATTAGGTAGACTAAAACAAATTCACCCGTTTGAAAAATCAGGTTAATAATGATCTGGTAAAAGAATTACAAAAGCGAACTTTGTTGACATTAAAGGTTCTATTTTGAACAGGCTCTGAAATGAGATGAAATCCTTGATGAGTTAATTTCAATCCTTTTAATATGAAACGAAATACCATTCACCTGTTTGTGTTGATGCTTTTTTTAGCTGCGTGTGCTGGTGTACAGAATTCAACTACACCGTCAACTGAAACAAGCAAAAATATCAGTTATATAGAATTGGTTAACAGGCTTACCGATTTACGATCGTTATCTGTTCTTCCTGAAGCAGGTGAAAAAAGCGCTATTTGGGCAAGCTATGACCGAAAAAGCAAGGTGGATTCCACCACCGGCGATTTTATAAATTGGAGCGCAAACAATGATGGCTTTTCACCACAGTTCATTCGTAAAGAAGGTGAAAATATGGTGTTGGTAGAAATGGAAGGCCCCGGTGCTATTGTTCGCATATGGTCTGCAAGCCCAGATAAAGGTCATGTCAAAATTTATATCGACGGCAACACAACGCCCGTAATTGACGCTCCTTTTATCGATCTATTTTCCACATCTTCTATTCCGGCCTTCAACTACCCTGGATTGGTTTACGAAACGGCCGCACGTGGTTTCAATAATTATGTACCAATCTCCTACCAGCATTCATGTAAAGTTGTTGCGGAACCCGGCTGGGGACAATATTATCAATTCAATTATATCAGCTTCCCGGCAGGTACAAATATTGGAAAATTCGAATCGGCTCCATCAGAAGAAAATGCGCAGGCATTGAGCACAGTAAATAATTTTTTTGAAAACCAGTTAGGACAATTGCCATATACAATTGAAAACACAGAAAAAAGATTTATTCGCGGAACAATTGCAGCTGGTGAAACAAAAACAGAAAGGATTGATGGCGCTAAAGCGATTGTCTTCATCAAAGCCAAAGTTAATTTAGCGAATAAAGAAAAAACTGAAGAAGCATTTCGAAAACTGGTACTTCAAATCAAATGGGATGATGAACAGGATGCTTCTGTATGGTCTCCGGTTGGTGATTTCTTTGGTTCAGCGCCGGGTTACAATATTTACAGAACATTACCTATGGGCATGACTGAAGATCATATGTACAGCTACTGGTATATGCCTTTCAGCAAGTCAGCAACTTTTATATTAACCAATCATTTAAATGAACCCCTGGATGTAGATTTTACCGTTGGGCTGGAAAACTTATCAACTAACGTTGATGATTATGGGCGATTTCATGCAAAATGGCACCGTAACTTACCACCGCTGCAGGATACCGCCCGCTGGCCTGATTGGACAGTTTTGGAAACAGAAGGAAAAGGCCGGTTCCTGGGTATGTCTCTAATGGTATGGAACCCAAAAGGTGGTTCATGCAAACAATATGGTGGTGAAGGACATTGGTGGTGGGGCGAAGGTGACGAGAAATTTTTTGTAGATGATGAAATCTTTCCTTCAACATTTGGAACCGGCACAGAAGATTATTTCGGTTATG
>Ga0079224_100011965_pt1 | contig 11985 bp, 11 predicted proteins | sample Stecom2015_FD_80414 | JGI IMG/M metagenome (GOLD analysis project Ga0079224, IMG submission 80414) | Agricultural soil microbial communities from Utah to study Nitrogen management - Steer compost 2015 | ecosystem: Environmental > Terrestrial > Soil > Agricultural land | place: USA: Utah... | reverse complement strand
TCCTTGGCCCTGTCCTTGATCTCGATGTAGCCGTCCGGGTGCCAGACCGCCAGATCGCCGGTGTGGAACCAGCCGCCGCGGAAAGCCTCCTCGGTGGCGGCCGGATCGCCCAGGTAGCCCTTCATGACGCTGTTGCCACGCAGCAGGATCTCGCCGATGGTCTGGCCGTCCTGCGGCACCGGCTCGAGCGTATCGGGGTCGGCCACACAGGTATCGTCGATGGTCAGATAGCGGACACCCTGGCGGGCGGTGTACCGCGCCCGCTGCTCGGTATCGAGCCCGTCCCAGTCCGGCTGCCAGGCACAGTAGTGCGAGGGCCCGTAGGTCTCGGTCAGGCCGTACAGGTGCACGACACGGATGCCGATCCGCTCCAGGGCGGCGATGACCGCGGCCGGTGGCGCCGCGCCGCCGACGTAGGCGGTGACGGCATGGTCGATGGTCAGCGTGCGGGCCTCCGGCGCGCTGGCAAGCATGTTGAGCACCAGCGGCGCGCCGCAGAAATGGCTGACCCGATGGCGCTGGATCGCCTGGAAGATCGCCGCCGGCTCCACCCGCCGCAGGCAGACGCTGGTGCCGGCCACCGCCGGCAGCGTCCACGGAAAGCGCCAGCCGTTGCAGTGGAACATCGGCAGCGTCCACAGGTACACCGGGTGACGCTGCATCTGGCAGGCCAGGATGTTGCTGAACGCGCCCTGGTGCGCGCCGCGGTGGTGGTAGAGCACGCCCTTCGGGCGGCCGGTGGTGCCGGAGGTGTAATTGAGGCTGATGGACTCCCATTCGTGTTCCGGCCAGCGCCAGGCAAAGTCCGGATCGCCCTCGGCCAGCAGGGCCTCGTAGTCGAGCCCGCCCAGCCGCTCGCCGCCCGGCCCGAGCGGATCGTCGATATCCACCACCAGCGGCCGCCGCCTGGCCTTCGCAAGCGCCGCCCGGATCACCGGGGCGAACTCGGTATCGGTCAGCAGCACCTCGGCTTTGCCGTGGTCGAGGATGTAGGCGATGGTGTCGGGGTCGAGACGGGTATTGATGGCATTCAGCACCGCGCCCAGCATCGGCACGCCGTGATGCGCTTCCAGCATGGCCGGGATGTTGGGCAGCATGGCGGCAACGGTGGCGCCCGGCCTGACGCCGCGCGCCCGGAGAGCCGAGGCCAGCCGGCGGCAGCGCGACTCGAACTCCCGGTAGCTGGTACGGACCTCGCCGTGGATGACGGCGGTGTGCCCGGGGTAGACCCTGGCCGCCCAGCCCAGCAGCGACAGCGGCGTGAGCGGCACGTAGTTGGCCTGGCGCGGCGCCAGATAGCCGCCATTCGGCCTGCCTTGCAACTCCATCTCTCCCCTCCAGCGTTCCCAACTGGTCGCGGCGCGCCGCCGATCGGCCTACGCCACCGACAAAAACCGCTCCTGCACGCCCGGATCGCTGCGGATGATTTCCGTCGAGCCCTCGTACACCACCCGCCCCTTCTGCAGGATGTAGCCGCGGCTGGCGTGCCTGAGCGCGAATGACAGGCTCTGGTCGGTAAACAGGATGGTGGTGGTCTCCGCCAGCCGGTCGACCAGCGCGCCGATCTGCTGGACGATGACCGGCGCCAGCCCTTCGTTCGGCTCGTCCAGCAACAGCAGTCGCGGCTCGGTGGCGAGTGCGCGGGCGATGGCCAGCACCTGCTGCTGGCCGCCGGAGAGGGTGCCGCCATCCTGGTCGCGCAGCTCGGCCAGCATCGGGTACTCGTCGAAGATGCGCTCGATCGGCCAGCGCCGCTCGCCGACCGGGCGCGGCGGCATGGCCACTTCCAGATTCTCCCGCACCGTCAGCCCGGCGAAGATGCGCCGGTCCTCCGGCACCAGCGCAATGCCGCGACGGGCGATCCAGTGCGGCGGCCGGCCCTGGATCTCCTCGCCGTCGAAGCGGATCCGCCCCCGCCGCGGCGGCGTGAGCCCCATGATGCTCTTGAGCGTCGTGCTCTTGCCGGCGCCATTGCGGCCCAGCAGGCAGACCACCTCGCCAGTCCGAACCTCGAGGCTCACGCCCTGCAGGGCGTGGCTTTCGTCGTAGTAGGTGTGGATGTCCTCGACCTGCAGCATCAGGCGCTCTCCTCCTCGCCCAGATAGGCCTCGCGCACGGCGCGGTCGCTGCGGATCTGCTCCGGCGTGCCCTGCGCGAGCAGCCGGCCACGGTGCATGACCACGATCCGGTCGGCCAGGTCGAACACCACGTTCATGTCGTGCTCGGTGATCAGGAAGGTGTATTCACCGGTTTCGGCCAGGCCGCGGATCAGCCGGGTGACGTGGCGGGTCTCTTCCGGCGTCATGCCGGCGGTCGGCTCGTCGAGCAGCACCAGCTTTGGCCGGGTGGCCAGCACGATGGCGATCTCCAGCAGCCGCTTGTCGCCATAGCTCAGCACGCCGGCGCGGGTGTCGGCCAAAGGCCGCAGCCCCAGCCGCTCCAGCACCGCATCGGCCTCGGCCAGCAGCCGCCGGTCGCGCGAGGCCGGGCGGAACAGGGAGAATGCCCTGCCATGCAGCGCGGTCAGCGCGACTTCGACATTCTCCCGGGCGGTAAGCTCGGTAAAGACGTTGTTGATCTGGAACGAGCGCGACACGCCCAGGCGGCTGATGGCATGCGGCGGCAGGCCGGTGATGTCGCGGCCCTGGAAGCGCACGCGGCCGCTGCTCGGCTTCATGCGGCCGGAGATCATGTTGTAGAAGGTGGTCTTGCCGGCACCGTTGGGTCCGATCAGCGCCACCGTCTCACGCGGCATCACCTCCAGCGATACGCCGTCCACCGCGCGCACGCCGCCGAAAGCCTTGCCCAGTCCGGTCACGGAGAGGATAGGCTCGGTCATCGTCTCAGCATCCGGTCGAGCAGCGTGCCCAGCACGCCGCGGCGGAAGAACATCACCAGCAGCGCCAGCGCGATGCCGAGAAACAGCATCCAGTGCTCGGTATAGCTGGTGATCCAGGTTTCCAGCAGCACGAACATCGCCGCGCCGAAGAACGGCCCGAGGAAATAACCGGCCCCGCCGAGGATGGTCATCAGCACCGGCTCGGCGGACTGGCTCCAGTGCAGCATGTCCGGGCTGGCGACCCGGTTGAACGGCGCGAACAGCGCGCCTGCCAGCCCCGCGAACAACCCGGCGATGACGAAGGCCGCCAGCCGGTGACGGCGCACGTCGATCCCGCAGAACGCCACCCGCTCCGGATTCTCGCTGATGGCTCTGAGCATGAGTCCGAACGACGAGCGGGTGATCAGATACAGCACCGCCGCGGCGATCGCCACCACGGCCAGCACCACCCGGTAGTACACCGCCGGATCCGCCAGCTGCAGGTCCAGCCCCAGGCCGAAATCGCGCAGCAGGAAGCCGGTGATGCCGTCGCTGCCGTTGGTCAGGCTGCGCCACTGATGGGCGACGGCGTAGACCATCATCCCGAAGGCCAGCGTCAGCATGGCGAAGTAGACCTCGCTCAGGCGCACGCTGAGAAAGCCGATCACCAGCGCCAGCAGCGCCGCCGTCGCCATCGACGCCAGCAGCGCCCAGACCAGCGGCAGCTCGACGTGCAGCAGCAGCATGGCGGTGGTGTATGCCCCCATGCCGAAGAACGCCGCATGGCCGAAGGAGAGCATGCCGGTGTAGCCGAAGATCAGATTAAAACTCGCCGCGAACAACCCCATGATCAGGATCTCGGTGACGACGAAGATGTAGAAGTACGGCGCGAAGCTCGGCAGCGCGGCGAGCACTGCCAGCAGCAGCACCAGGCTCAGCGGCACGGCCAGCCGCCAGCCGGACGGGCGCGCAGCGGCGCCGGCGGCGACCGAGGCGGATGGCGCAGACGCGTTGCGGTTCATGCGGCAGCCCTCCTGCCCAACAGGCCGTGCGGCCGCCACAGCAACACCAGCGCCATGCCGATGTACGGCAGCACCAGGTTGATCTGCGGCAGGTAGCGACCGCCGAAGCCGTGGATCAGCCCCAGCACCAGCGCGCCGAGCAGCGCGCCCGGGAAGCTGCCCAGGCCGCCGATCACCACCACGATGAACGACTCGATGATGATCTTGTCGCCCATGCCCGGATCGATGGCCCGCATCGGCGCGGCCACCACACCGCCGATCGCGGCGATCCAGGCGCCGAAGGCGAACACCCCGGTCACCACCGCCGGCACGTTGATGCCGATGGTCTGCGCCATGTCGCGGTCGATGGCCGCTGCCCGCACGACGCGCCCGATCCGGGTGCGGTTGAACAGCGCCCACAGCGCCGCCAGCAGCACCACGCCGCTGGTGATGACGAAGGCGCTGTAGAGCGGATAGCTGACGCCGGCGAAGTTCACCCTGCCCTGCAACAGCTCCGGCGGCCGCACCACATGGATGCCCGAGCCCCAGATCATGCGCACGCCCTCGTCGATGATCAGCAGCAGCGCAAAGGTCAGCAGCAGACTGTCGGTGACGTGCCGGCCGTAAACCCGGTACAGCACCAGCCGCTCCAGCACGGCGGCGATGGCTGCCACCGCCAGCGGCGCCAGCAGCAGCGCCGGCCAGAACGGCAGCCCCAGCCGGCCGACCAGCGTATAGGTGAAATACGCGCCCAGCATGTACAGCCCGCCGTGGGCGAAATTGATGATGTTGAGCACGCCGAAGATGATGTTGAGCCCGACGGCGATGACGAACAGCAGCATCGCGATGTCCAGGCTGTTCAGCAGCGCGGCGATAATGCTTGGCATGAACGGCTCCCATCTGGTGCGGCCGCGCTGTGCGCGGCCGCCGGCTCATCCGCTGCCGTGAGCTACAGCCTGCAGCCGGTCTCCTCGACGCTGGGGGTGACGTCCTCGCCCTTGAAGCTGCGTACCGGGTCCAGCATGCGGATGCCGTAGTCGCTGTTCATGGCCGCGGCCCTGCCCCAGGTCGGCCCCACCACGGCCTGGTGATCGCCGGCACGGAAGCTGATCTCGCCGTTGGGCGCCTGGAAGCCGAGATCGGAGAGCGCCTCGGTGACCTTCTCCGGATCGGCGCTGCCGGCCTTCTCCATGGCCGCTTTGTAGGCATACACCGCGGCATAGGCGCCTTCGGCGTTATAGCTCGGCGGCGTCTTGTAGCGCTCCATGTAGGCCTTGACGAAAGCCTGGTTGACGGGGTTGTCGTGGGCATCGAACCAGTAGCGGGTGCCGAGCCAGACGCCCTCCGGCATGTCCTCGCCGAGGGCCGACAGCACCTCGGTGGCAGCGCCCACCGTCATCAGGACCTGCATGTCGCGATCGAAGAAGCCGAGGTTGCGCGCCTGGCGCACGAAGTTCACCAGATCGCCGCCCCAGACCGAGATCAGCACGCCATCCGGCTCGGCAGCCATGACGCTGTTGATGAAGGGCGTGAAGTCCTCGTTGCCGAAGCGGGGGAAGGCGGTTTCCTTCATCAGCTCGACATCGGGCTTCAGTTCCTTGAGGTATTTGCTGAAGTACTCCCAGGACTGATGGCCGAAGGCGTAGTCGGGGCCGATGGTGGTCCAGCGTTTGGCGCCGGAATCGGCGGCGACGTGGGCGGCGGCCATCATGTTCTGATTGACGTTGACGCTGATGCGGAAGGTGTAGCGGTTGCAGAGCTTGCCGGTGGCATCGGGCGTGGCGGCGTGGGTGATGATCAGCGGCCGGCGCAGTTCCGGCATCACCGGCACCAGCCCGGTGGCCACGCCGGAGCTGTCCAGTCCCAGCAGGGCGTCGACCCGGTCCTGGAACACCAGCTTGCGCGCGGCCTGGATGGCGACGTCGGCCTTGCCCTGGCTGTCCTCGATACGGAACTCGAGCTTGCGGCCCAGCACGCCGCCCGCGGCGTTGATCTCGTCGACCGCGAGCTGGATGCCCTGCTGGGCGAACTTGCCATAGACGGACGCCGCCCCCGACATGATGAAGATGCCGCCGAGCCGGATCGGTTGCTGGGCCTGGGCCTGCGGCAGCAAGACGGCCAGCGCCAGCAGCGAGACTAAGCCAGACTTAAATAAGGCAAAAAAATTCTTAGCCATTTATTCTCCTCCTGCCTCCCTGTCTTCATCGACCTGCCGGAGTGCTGCATCGGCAGCCAAGCAGCAGCGACAGCAGCCGCTCCAATCAACATAGTTCGGGCTTCGGCCGTCCGCGACCAAGGCATCTGCGCGTTGACCCTAGGGCGGCTGCCGTGCCACATTCCGAGCATGGGTCAGGCCCGCCCGCGCCGCGGTGCCGTTAAGGAGAAATATGCATGCGATTCACCGACCGGGTAGCTCTCGTCACCGGCGCCGGCAGCGGTATCGGCCGCGCCACCGCCCTGCGTCTCGCCGCCGAAGGAGCGAAACTGGCGCTGGTCGATCGCAATGAGGAGGGCCTGGCCGAGACGGTGGCGCTGCTGCCGGCCGGCACCGAGGCCTGGCAGCGCGCCATGGACGTCTCCGACGAGGCGGTCGTGGCAGCCTGCGTCGCCGACGTCGTCGCCCATTTCGGCCGCCTCGACGTGCTCTGCAACAACGCGGGCATTACCGGCGGCCCGACCAGCTATGCCATCGCGACCGAGCAGGACGGCGAGATCTGGCAGCAGGTGATGGCGGTAAACCTGTACGGGCCGATGTACTTCACCAAGTACGCGGCCCGGCAGATGCAGAAGCAGAACGGCGGCGCCATCGTCAACACCGCCTCGGTGGCCGGCATCCGCTCCGGCGCCGGCGGCAACGCCTACAGCGCTTCCAAGGCCGGCCTGATCAACTTCACCATGACCTCGGCCTGCGACCTCGGCCAGTGGAACATCCGCGTCAACGCCGTCTGCCCCGGACTGATCGAGACCGGCATGACCAAGCCGGTGTTCGACTACGCCCGCGCTAACGCCAAGGAGCACAAGCTCGGCTCCCGCTGCGAGCTGCGCCGCTACGGCCGGCCGGAAGAAGTCGCCGCCGCGATCGCCTTCCTGGCCAGCGACGACGCCAGCTACATCACCGGCCAGGCGCTGCCGGTGGACGGCGGCAACACCGCGTCGCTGAACATGCCGGGCATGAAGGTCTAGGCGACCGCAGCGAGCCAGCCAAGATGACTAGCAACAAGCGGCCGCCGGCCTGGCTGATGATCGGCACCGGCATCCTGGTGGTAGTGGTGGTACTGGTGTTCGGGCGGCTGGCCTATGGCCTCATCCTGCCGCCCATGCGCGCCGGGCTGGGCCTCAGCTACGAGCAGGCCGGCACGCTCGGAACGGTGACCGCGCTCGGCTACCTGTGCCTGGTGATGGTTGCCGGCAGCTTCGCCGCCCGCTTCGGCGGCCGACAGGCAGTGCTGGTCGGCGTGCTGCTCGCCGTCACCGGCTTCATCGGCCTGAGCCTGGCGTCCAACTACTACCTGATCCTGGCGCTGATGGCGCTGCTCGGCTTCGGCACCGCGTTCGGCTACACCCCGCTGGTGTCGGTGCTGGCCACCTGGTTCCCGGAGCGGCGCGGCGCCGTCATCGGCCTGCTCAGCAGCGGGGTCGGCATCGGCATGCTGAGTGCGGGCTCACTAGTGCCGTACCTGACGACCACCATCGGCAGCAGCGGCTGGCGCATCGCCTGGGGCCTGTTCGCGGCACTGGGCATCCTGACGGCACTGCTGGTGCTGGCCTTCCTGCGCAACCCGCCGATCCCCACCGCCGGCGCCGGCCAGCCGCCGCGGCCGGTGAACCGGGCCGCCGTCTTCCGCAACCGCCGGCTGGTCATCGTCGGCCTGGTGTATGCCGCGATCGGCCTGAGCTACATCGTCCAGTCGATCTTCATGTACAGCTATTCCATCGACAGCGGCCTTACGCCCGTGACCGCAGGGCGGCTGGCGGCCATGATGGGCGTTCTGTCGATCTTCGCCAGCCCGAGCTGGGGCTGGCTGTCGGACCGCATCGGCCGCGGCAATGCCCTGGTGCTGTCGATGTCGCTGACCTTGACCGGTTCCGTGATTCCCCTGGTCTGGCCCACCCTGCCCGGCTTCACCCTGCACTACATGATCCTGGGCTGCACCGTGGCCGGCCTGTTCACGTCGGTGCTGGCGGCCGCCACCGAGCAGGTCGAGCCGCGCGAAGCGCCGCTGGCGGTCAGCTACGTGACCATGTACTTCGCGCTCGGGCAGTTCCTGGGCCCGGCCATCGCCGGCCGCATCATCGACTGGACCGGCGCCTTCCGGCCCATGTTCGTCTTCGCCTGCACGGTGATGGCGATCGGCGTCTATCTGTGCTGGCTGGTCCGCGGGTTCGGCAAACAGACGGCGGATGCCGCAATGCCGGCTCCCGGGGTGCGGAGCTGACGCCCCACTCCCCGGCCAGTACTGGACTCAGTGCTGGTGGCCGCCGTCGCCGTGCACGTGGCCGTGCGCCACTTCCTCCGGATCCGCCTCCCGCACGGACACGATTTCGACGTCGAAGCTCAGGGTCTTGCCGGCCATCGGATGGTTGAAATCGACATCGGCCATGAAGCGGCCGACCTTGACCACCTGCACCTGTCGCGGTCCCTGCTCGGTCTGCACCACCGCCACCATGCCCGGCCGCCAGGTTTTCGCGCCCTGCAGATGCTTGACCGGCACCCGCTGCGTCAGCCCCGGCCGCGGCATGCCGTAGCCTTTCTCCGGCGGCACCGTCACGCTGACCTGGTCGCCGGCCGCCTTGCCCTCCAGCGCCTCTTCCAGCCCGGGAATGATGTTGCTGTGGCCGTGGAGATAGGCCATCGGCGAGCCGCCGCGGGAAGATTCGATCTCGCGGCCGGACTCGTCCTTCAGGGTGTAGTGCAGTTGCACGACGCGGTCTTTGGCAATGTTCATGGCAGGCCTCGGTTGCAGAATCGGCGCTATTCTGGCGGGCGCCGCTCCGGGCCGCAATCGCCGGTGCTTGTGCGCGGAGCCCGGTCGTCCCATCATCCCCGCCATGGACAGCAAGCAGCTCCTCGTCGTCGCGCACGCGCCTTCGCCCAATACCCAGCGGCTGGTCGACGCGGTCCTGGCGGGCGCCCGCAATCCGGACGTTGCCGGCGTCGCCGTGCGCCACCTGCCGCCGCTGCAGGCCGGCGCCGAGGACGTGCTGGCGGCCGACGCCGTCATCCTCGGCACCACCGAGAACCTCGGCTACATGAGCGGGGCGCTGAAGGATTTCTTCGACCGCATCTACTATCCCTGCCTGGAGAAAACCCAGGGCCTGCCCTACGCGCTCTACATCCGCGCCGGCCATGACGGCACCGGTACCCGCCGTGCGGTCGAGACCATCGTCACCGGGCTGCGCTGGCGGGCGGTGCAGCCGCCGCTGGTCTGCCGTGGCGAGTTCCAGGAAAGCTTTCTCGGCCAGTGCGAGGAGCTCGGCACGTACATGGCGGCCGGGCTCGAAGCCGGCATCTTCTAACGATCCCGTTCGGCACCGCATGTCTCACCAGCCACCATTCCTGCGGCTTCCGCGCAACCACCTGGGCCGCGACTTCGTCATCGGCGACATCCACGGCCACTTCAGCCGGGTCGAACGCGAACTTGAGCGCATCGGCTTCCGGCCGACCCGGGACCGGCTGATCTGCGTCGGCGATCTGGTCGACCGCGGCCCGGAGAGCGAGCGCGCCGCCGACTGGCTGGGCTACGACTGGTTCTTCGCCGTGATGGGCAACCACGACGCCTCGCTGCTGCACCGCTGGGGGCTGCTGGGCGCCAAGTTCGAGCTCTGGCACGACCACCACGGCTGGCTGGAACGGCTGTCCTCGGATGCGCAAGCGCGGCTGCGGGAACGCCTGGCCGCCCTGCCCTGGGCGCTGGAGATCGACACGGCGGCCGGTCCGGTCGGCATCGTGCATGCCGAGGTGCCGGAAGCGTTCGCCAGCTGGCAGGCCTTCCTGCGCCGGCTGGACGACGAGCAGGTACGCTCGCAGGCGGTCAGCAACCGCGACCTCGCCCGGCGGGCGGACGACCTCGACGCACCGGGCGAGTACGCCGACCACCGGCTAGCCGGCGTTGCCTGGACCATCCACGGCCACACGCCGCGCCGCTACTGCCGGCCCGGCCGGCTCGGCAACCGGCTGTGGATCGACACCATGGGCTGGTTCGACGGCACCCCGCAATACGGCGAAGCCCGCTTCACCATCGTCGATATCCGCGCGCCGCTGACCCCACTTTAGGGAGGAAAGCCCGCGCTTCCGCGGGTGAGAAAAACAGCGGAGGCCCTCCCATGCACCACCGCGGGCTCGACCCTTACCGCCGCGAGCTGCTCAAAGGCGGACTGGCCGCTATCGCGGCTGCGCCGTTCGTTTCGGCTCTGCAGGCCTGCAGCGGGCGGTCACAGGTAACCACCACAACCGGACCCTATGGCTACCTGCAGCCGACTCATGACCTCAGCACCGGCCTGCCGCTGCTGCAGCTGCCGCCCGGCTTCAGCTACCGCACGCTGTCCTGGACCGGCGATCCGATGCAGGACGGCAACCCGGTACCGCCCAGGCATGACGGCATGGCGGTACTTGGCATGCAGGATGGTCCTGACGGTCCCGAGCTAATACTGGTACGCAACCACGAGAACGGCATCGGCCGGCTCATCCAGGCTCCGGCCCAGTACGACAGCGTACTCGTCGATAGGCGCCGCGAGTACGGCCAGCCTGGTGGAGGCACCACCAACCTGTTCGTCCCGCTCGATCCACGACGCCCGGTGCGCACCAGCCCCAGCCTCGGCGGCACGCTCATCAACTGCGCCGGCGGTCCGACGCCCTGGGGAAGCTGGCTGAGCTGCGAGGAGACCATCACCGACCTCACCCCGCACGGCGGCCGCCGGCACGGCTACGTCTTCGAGGTGACCGCCGAGCCCGCAGATACCACCGGCGCCCCCATCATCGGCATGGGCCGCTTCAAGCACGAAGCGGCTGCCGTCGATCCGCAGACCGGCATCGTCTACCTGACAGAAGACTCCCACAACAGGGCCGGGCTGTACCGGTACGTACCGCTGGACGCGAGCGGCAGGCAGGGCTTGCTCGCGCTCGGCGGACAGCTGCAGGCGGCGAAGGTCGCGGGAGTGGACAAGGCTGACCTGCTGAACCCGGCTCTGGGCGACGAGGTAGAGCTCGAGTGGATCGATATCCCCGACCCGGACGCCGATCCCGGCTCCTACAACGACACATATGTCACCGGCACTGCCAGCGGACCGTTCCTGCAGGCTCGCGCGGCGGGCGCCTTGCGCATGTCCCGTGGCGAAGGCATCTGGTATGCCGATGGCCGGCTCTACATCGTTGATACCAGTGCCGGCACCGACCGCAGCGGTCGCCCGGGACACGGTGCGGGCAGCGTGTGGATGCTGGACCTCGCCAGCATGCGGATGCAGGCTATCTTCGCCCGGGCTGCCCCGGCCCAGGGCAACCACCCCGACAACATCACCGTCAGCCCACGCGGCGGCATACTCCTGTGCGAAGACGGCGGCGGCATCAGCGATCAGTTCGGCCCCGGCAACCGGCTGATGGGCCTGCTGCCGAGCGGCGAGTCCTATGTCTTCGCCAAGAACAATCTGCTGCTGTTCGATCGCGACCTGCGCCGGGCCGGCAAGCGCGTACAGGCTGGTGACTACCGGAGCCGGGAGTTCTGCGGCGCCTGTTTCGATCCCGCCGGCGAGATTCTCTTTGTCAATGTCCAGACCCCCGGCATCACCTTCGCGATCACCGGGCCATGGGAACGTGGCCCGCTCTGACGCCCCCGCTCATCGGATTCCGGCCACGCCCGCCGCGCAAACAAAAAGGGGCACATTCGATGTGCCCCTTGGATACATGCATCGGCTCGGCCGTGTCCGCTAGTACTTGCCGAACAGCATGTCCGGCAGCCACAGCGAGACGAACGGGATGTAGGTGACGATCACCAGGAACACCAGCAGCACCATGAGCCACGGCAGTGCCGCCCGGATCACCTGTATCATCGGCATGCCGGTCACGCCGGAGGCGACGAACAGGTTCAGGCCTACCGGCGGCGGCACCAGGCCGATCTCCATGTTGGCGACCATGATGATGCCCAGGTGAATCGGGTCGATGCCGAGCTGGGC
>Ga0079224_100011964_pt1 | contig 11986 bp, 14 predicted proteins | sample Stecom2015_FD_80414 | JGI IMG/M metagenome (GOLD analysis project Ga0079224, IMG submission 80414) | Agricultural soil microbial communities from Utah to study Nitrogen management - Steer compost 2015 | ecosystem: Environmental > Terrestrial > Soil > Agricultural land | place: USA: Utah... | reverse complement strand
CAGCGGCTGGCCCGACACCCGGACCGGGATCGCCCGGTCGTAGAGCCGGTCGGCCAGCGCCACCAGCCGCAGCGCCACGTCCTGGTCGGGCGCGGCGTGCACACCGCGCAAGTACACGGCGCTGACCCCTTCGATCAACCGCCCGTACCGGGACGGGTGCACAGTGGCCAGGTAGTCGCAGAGCTCCCCGAAGTCGTCGAGCGTGGCCCCCTCCGCCGACTCCGCCTCCTGCAGCAGCTCGTCGTCGCTCATCGGCGGAGGCGCTTCGGGGAGTCCGCGGTGGCGGTAGTCCGGGCCGTCCACCCGAACGACTTGGAACCGGGAGGCCATGGCGTGGATCTCCCGGAGGAAGTCGACCGCGGCGAACCGGCCCTCGCCGAGCTTGTCGGGCAGCGTGTTCGACGTCGCCGCGATCCGCACGCCCGCGTCGGTGAGCTTGGCGATCAGCTGGGTGACCAACATGGTGTCGCCCGGATCGTCCAGTTCGAATTCGTCGATCGCCAGCAACCGGTGCTCGGACAGCCGGCGAACCGTTTCGGCGAACCCGAGCGCGCCCACCAGGTTGGTCAGCTCCACGAAGGTGCCGTAGGACTTGGGCCCGGGGGCGGCGTGCCACATCGAGGCCAACAGGTGCGTCTTGCCCACGCCGAACCCACCGTCGAGGTAGAGCCCCGCGTGGTCATCGGCCGTCTTCTTGCGGCCGAACAGGCTGCGCAGCCACGAGCCGCCGCCGTTCGCCCCGATCCGCGCGGTGAACTCCCGGCAGGCCTGCACCGCTTCCGCCTGGCTCGGCTCCTCCGGGTTGGGGATGTAGGTGTCGAACCGGACCGAGTCGAAGCGCGGGGGTGGTGTCATCGCCTGGACAAGCTCGTCCGGCGTGATCTCAGGACGACGATCAACCAGGCGTGGCAAGCTCATAGCAGAACTCTATAACTGTCACCCGCTGGTGACGGCCGGGTGCGGACGTGCTTCTTCTCACCCGAGCAGCGACCCGTTGGTGTTGTCCACCTCACTCGTGGTGGGATACGGGCGTGGACAAGTTGTGGCCCCAGCAGCACCCCACCGCGGTGGAAAGCGAACTGGAGGAGTTCTACGCCTACCCCGCCGAGCTCGACCGCCCGTGGGTGCGGGTCAACTTCGTGTCGAGCCTGGACGGGGCGGTCACCCTGCACGGCACGTCCCGGGGCTTGTCGTCCCCCGAGGACCAGAAGGTCCTCGCCCTGATCCGGGACCTCTCCGACGTGGTGCTGGTGGGGGCTGGAACGGCCCTGGCGGAGGGCTACCACGGCGTGAAGCGCACCGAAGTCCGCGCGAACCGGCGGCAGCGACTGGGGCTCGCGGAAGTGCCACCGATCGCGGTGGTGACCGCCAAGGCCTCGATACCGGCTGATTCCCCGCTGCTGACCGACACCGTCGTCCCGCCGATCGTGCTCACCTGCGCAGCAGCGGCCCCGGAGCGGGTCGACGCGCTGCGCGAAGCCGGTGCCGACGTGGTCGTCGCCGGTGAGGAGCAGGTGGACCTCCGGGCTGGGCTGGCCGCCCTGCACGAGCGGGGGCTGCGCCGGATCGGTTGCGAAGGCGGGCCGAAGCTGTTCGGCAGCCTCATCGAGGAAGACCTCGTCGACGAGCTCTGCTTGACGCTCTCCCCCCTGCTGACCAACGGGGACGCCAGCCGAATCGCCTCCGGGAGCGGGGCCGAGCTGCAGTTGCGGATGCAGCTGCGCGCCGCGCTGCACGCGGACTCCATGCTGCTGCTGCGGTACGAGCGGCAGCGCTGACCCGGTCCGGTAGCACCCACCTCCTCTCCGGCACCCGACAGCGGCACTCCCGTCCTGCTGTCGACGTTCGCCAACGGGCGGAAAAGGCCGCCCGCCCACACAATTAAGTGGTGCCGCTCACGCGCCATCAGTCCGTACTGCCAGCTGGACGAGCTGCCCCGGGCTGATTTGGAGAGGAGCTGTCGATGACGCAGAGCAGTGGGAAGCAAGCCAGCCAGTCGACCGAGTCCGCCCGGATCCCGGAAAGCCGCAGCGCGACCGGCCCGGAACGGCTCGCCGATGAGACCAACCAGGGCAAGACCACGATCGCCTCTTCGGTGGTGCAGAAGATCGCGGGAGTCGCAGCACGGGAGATCTCCGGCGTGCACACCCTCGGCGGAGGGGCCTCCCGGGCGTTCGGGGCGATCCGGGAGCGGATCCCGGGAAGCACCAGTGGAACTTCGTCCACCGCCGGTGTGCAGGTGGAGGTCGGTGAACGACAGGCCGCAGTGGACTTGGACCTGGTCACCGAATACGGAGCTTCCATCGTGGACTTGGCCCGAGCAGTCCGGCGCAACGTGATCAACTCGGTGGAACAGATGACGGGTTTGGAAGTCACCGAGGTCAACATCTCGGTCAACGACATCCACTTGCCTTCTGACGACACCGAATCGGAGGAGACCAGCTCCCGAGTGGAGTGAGGCAGGCGCATCCCCGGAGGGACCGTGGAAGCCACACCAAGCACCACCTCCGTCGCGGAGCTGGCGGAGCAGGTGAGCCAACTCGTCCAGGACCACCCGTCAGTGGTGAAACTGCACGGTGGGGAGTTCGGTGAGATCGCGACTTACCTGCCTGGCCGGCGCATCACCGGGGTGCGGATCTCCGATGACGGCAGAACGGAGATCTCCGTCGTGCTCCGGCTCGATCGACCTCTGTCCACCGTGGTCTCAGAACTGCGCTCGACGATCGCAGCGCGCACCGGAGGCCCGGTGGACATCACGGTGGCCGATGTGGCCGAGCACGAAGAACCGACCAGCAGCGCGTAGCGGGACGTTCCGGTCCGGCGGCACGAGGAGCTCACCCGGACCGGCACCTCGCGGAGGCATCCGCTCCCGATCCCGCTGAGCTGCGGACGCAGCACCCGGCAACCGGACCGGCCGCTGCGGACTCGCTGGCGGTCCACCGCCGCAGAACCCTCGACCAAGACGGCGATCTCCTTCGCCGCCGGTACGCGACTATCCGGAGGAGGAACACTGATGAACGCAACGCAGACCGGCCTGCTGACAGGACTGATCCTCGGTGCTGTCGCGGCGGTGGCCGGCTTCACCGGCTTCCTCATCGCGCTGGTCGTCGGCCTGATCGGTTTACTGGTCGGCCGGGTGCTGGACGGGCAACTGGAATGGGGTGACCTGGTGGGGAGGAGCCGCGGACGATGACGGCCACCGGGCAGTACGCGGTTCCCGACCAACGTGCCGCAGCGCACGAGGCCCACGAGGACCGCGGACGACTGCACATCGACCAATCGGTGCTGCGCAAGATCGTCGAACACGCGGCGGACCAGGAACCGTCCTGCGTCCGGGTGCGCCGCAGCGTGGCCGGCCTGGGCGCGGGCGACCACGGTGCGCGGGCCCGCATCTCCGGCCCGGAGCGCGCTCTCTCGGTGCGGTTGGACGTCGCCCTGCGCTATCCCGTCGACATCGCCGAAGCCGCTGAGCACATCCGCTCCCGGGTGCGCTCGGAACTCCTGCGGATCACCGGCTACCGCGCCGAGAACATCGAAATCACCGTTTCCAGGTTGGTTTCCGCCCCCAGTCCACCACGGGCGAGGTGAGACATGCAGCTAGCGACGAGGCTCATCGCGGTCCTGTTCGCCCTGGCGCTAGCAGCGCTGGGCGCCCTGCTAGCGGTGGAGGCCTTCTGGGCCCTGGTCCAGACCGCGACCGACGGTCTGCTGGTCCCCTGGCGGGGGATCCAGAACACCCTGAACTCGGTGACTTGGCAGGATCCCGCGGTGCGCTCGGTTTCCCTGGGCGTCGCGATCGTGGGCCTGCTGCTGCTCGCACTGGCGCTCACCGCCCGGAGCAGGGACGTCCGGCTGCACGACCCGGCCCCCGAGGTCACCGTGGTGACCGATTCGCAGTCCTTGGCCCGGTTGGTGGAGCACCACGTCCAGGACCAGGACGGCGTGACCGGTGCCCGGGTCCGCGCCAAGGGGAGGCGAGTGCAGGTGAAGGCGGCCGCCCAGTTCAACGTCACCGAAGAACTGCGGAACCGCGTCGTCCAGGCGGCCAGGCAGGCGGTGCAGCACCTGCCGCTGCGCACCGCCCCGCGGGTTTCCGTTTCGGTGCAGAGCAGGGGGCGACGGTGAGCCAGTCAACCGCTGAGATCCGCCCCAGTTCCACGCCGGCGGCCCGCAGCATCGGGTTGGAGCGCAGCGCGGTGGTGCTGCTGGGGCTGCTCGCCCTCCTCCTCGGCGCGGGCGCTTTCGTGGTCGGTTACGGCTGGCTCGGAGAATTCCGAGCGCAACGCCCCGTCGTGGACCCGCTCGTGGTGCAGTGGTTCGGGCAGTACTCGCAGATCGCCACGCCGGTGGGGATCGTGCTCGGCGTGGCGCTGGTGGGGCTCGGGTTGTGGGCGCTCGCGGTCATGCTGCGCCCCGAGCCTCGACCGGACATCAGGCTGGAGCGGGAACGCGGCCGCCACCTGACCGTCAGCGGGAGAGCTCTTGCCGATGTGGTGCGCGAGGACGCCGAGAAAGTCACCGGGGTCGTCCGAGCCCGGGCGCGGATGTCGGGCAGCGCGCGAAAGCCCGCCCTCCGGCTGGCGCTGTCCTTGCGGGAAGGGACCGACGTGCGGCAGGTGTGGGACGAGCTCGACACCCGAGTGCTCTCCCGAGCCCGCCACGCGCTGGGGGTGGAAACGCTGCCGACGGCCATCCGGCTGCGGCTGGACCGGGCGCCCCGGCAACGAGCCCGCTAGCTCCCGTCCGGGCGAACTGGGCGGGCATCTCCAGCGACTGCCGCGCTACCGCTCCGCGGAGCGGCGGGTCCGTTCGAGACGCGGTAGTGGTACTCGCACACCTCGCTGAACCCCATCCGCTCGTAGAGCCGGACCGCGGCGGCGTTGTCCCGTTCCACCTGCAGGTACAGCTGGTCCGCCGCGTGCGCCACCGCCCAGTCGGCCAGGGCGGCCAGCACAGCGCGGGCGGCTCCCCTGCCACGGGCCCGGGGAAGCGTCGCCATGCCGAAAATTCCCGCCCACCCGGCGTCGACGACCGCGCGCCCCACCGCCACGACCTCCTCCTCGAGGACCGCGCTGGCGTAGGTGCACGGCAGCGCTATCCGGTCGAGCAGTTCTTCCTCGGCGCGGACATCGCCGTGCTGCCCCTGCACAGCACCCCAGGCCTGCAGCCAAGCCCGATCCGGCCGGTCGCGCAGGTGCACGCGCGGGGAACGGGCCGGAGCCCGCGCGCTGACCTGCTCAGCCTCGGCCACCTGCAAGGACAGCGAACCGCACCGGAGGTATCCGCGTTCCGCCAGTCGCGCATCGAGCTGCTGCGGGCACACCGGCGGAGTGATCTGGAACCGGGTGACCGCACCGCGCGCGGCGTAGAACTCCTCCGCCGCGGCGATCCTGCGCTCCAGCTCGTCCGGCCGGGCATCGCCGTGCGGCAGCACCGTGCTCACCCACCAGGAACATCCGGGCGCGTACCTGAGCCACCAGCCGCCCACCTCCTCGACCTGGCGAGCGGGCATCCCCCGGGCAGCTCTCTCCTGCAGTTCCCGCACCAATTCCGGACCGTTCGCGGATCGCGGCACCGGCTCACTCCTCACTGCAAGCGTCGAACGAAATCGATCTTCTCGAACCGAACCAGCACCGGGATTCTCCCGGTAGCCTCGGAGCGCGTGGAAGCACGACGAATCGCGATAATCGGCTCGGGAGCGATCGGCGGGGTGCTCGCTGCGGCTGCAGCTGACGCCGGACACGACGTGACGCTGTGCGTGCGGACGCCGTTCGAACGGCTGCTGCTGGAGAACGACGGAGAATCCCGGGAAGTCCCGGTCACCCTGGCCACCGAACCCGGTGTGCTGGGCGAGGTCGACTGGATCCTGCTGACCACCAAGGTGCAGGACGTTCCCAGCACCGCGCCGTGGCTGGAGAAGCTGGCCACCGAGAGCACTCCCCTGGTCGTCGTCCAGAACGGTGTCGAGCACCGCGAATCGGTCGCCGCGATGGGCCTTCCCGCACCGGTGCTCCCCGCGCTGATCTACGTCGCCGCGGAGCGCGTGGCGCCCGGACGGATCGTCTGCCGCTCCCGTTCGAAGCTGGTGACCGAGGACAACGAGTTGGGCGCCCGGTTCCGGGCCCTGCTCGGCACCACCTCCGCCAACATCTCGCTGACCACGGACTTCCGCACCGAAGCGTGGCGGAAGATGCTGGTCAACCTGGCGGCCAACCCGATCACCGCGCTCACCCTGCGCCGGCTGGACGTGCTCCGGGAGCCGGACATCTTGGAACTGTCCAAGAAGGTGCTCGCCGAAGCGATCGCCGTGGCCCAGGCCGAAGGTGCCCAGCTCACCCAGGCCGACGCGGACCGGCTCATCGACAACTACTCGCGGATGTTCCCCACCGACAACGGCACGTCGATGCTCTACGACCGATTGGCCGGTTTGCCCACCGAGCACGAGCACATCACCGGCCCGCTGGTCCGGGCAGCCCGCGAGCACGGCATCCCGGTCCCGCACAACGAGACCTTGCTGGCGCTGATGCGCGCGCTGCGGCCGATGCGGCTGCCCCGGGTCTGAGCGCGCACCGCGCGTTCGGCGGTTCGACCCGCTCGACCGGGTTCACCCCCCGGTGGAAGTCCGGGTCGAACCGACCGAGGCCACGACGACGCAGCCGACGGCCAGCCACTGCGCGAGCCCCAACATCTCCCCCAGCACCACCAGTCCGGCCAGTGCTGCGATCGCGGGTTCGAGGCTCATCAGCACCCCGAAGACACGCGGGGGTATCCGCCGGAGCGCCTCCAGCTCCAGCGAGCACGGGATCACCGAGGACATCAGGGCCACCACCAGCCCGGCCGCGAGCACTTTCGGGTCGAGCAGCGCAGGTCCCGCCTCGACGACACCGAACGGGGCCGCCACCGCCGTGCCCACCGCCATCGCCAGCGCCAGCCCGCTTCCACCGCTGGTCTGGCTGCCGAGCCGGGCCCCGAGCAGGATGTAGCCGGCCCACAGCAGCGCGGCGGTCAGCGCGAACGCGACTCCGGTCCAGTTCAAGCCGCCCTCGGCTCGGGACAGCAGGAACACCCCGGCCCCGGCGAGCAGCGCCCACAGCACGTCGAGCTTGCGCCGGGAACCGAACAACGCCACGGCGAGCGGCCCGAGGAATTCGAAGGTCACCGCAACACCCAGCGGGATGTGCTCGAAAGCCCGGTAGATGCACATGTTCATGCCCGCGAGCACGATCCCGTAGCAGACCACCGTCGCCCACGCCCGGCGCCCGAGGCGCACCGACGGCCGCCACACCACCAGCAGGATCAGGGCCGCGAACACCAGCCGCAGGGTCACCACGCCCGCTGGGCCGGCGATGCTGAACATCTCCTTGGCGAAAGCCGCCCCCACCTGCAGGCTGATCGACCCCAGCAGGACCAGCACCGGCGGTGGCACGGCCCCGGCGACTCGAGCTGTGTTCCGCCGGAAAACCGGCCAAGCGGAATGCCCTGCTGTCGATCCTCCACCAGCCTGCTCTACCAGCACTCCCACTCCTGTTCCACGTCTGCGGTGCCGCTGGAACGCTACCGCGCGGCCCAGCGGGGTTCGTGCCGCGCAGCCCCTCACCGGGGTCTAACACCGATCATGGGATGCTGACGACCACGCAGTGATGACCACGCCAGCCACGCCGAGGAGTAGCCGTGCCGCGAATCGCCCATCGCGTCGGGGCCGCTCTGCTGTCCCTGGTGCTGCTCGGGGCAGCGGCCTGTTCCGCTGGCCCGTCCCAGCGTCCGCCCGTCGCCTACCACGATTCCGGGCGGCAGAACCCCCCGGCACCGCAGTCCGAACCGGAGCCGGTCCCCGATCTGGGACCCCCCGCGGAGGACCTGCTGGGCTGGGAGGACTGCACCGAGCAGACCCGCCGGGAGCTGGGTGATCTGCCGGCCGGCATGACGTTCTCCTGCGCGCAGCTGCTGAGCAGTCTCGACACCCCTGAAGACCCCCTCCAGGGAACGGTCAGCAACGCGTTGATCAAGACCGGCAACGGAGAGGTCCCGCTGGTGGTGCTGGGCGACATCACCGGTGAACCGGGAACGACGTTCGCGGCCAGGATGGCGACCCAGCTCCCGCCAGAGGTCCTGGACACGTTCATGATCATCGGGATGGACCGGCGGGGCACCGGCGAGTCCGATCCGGTCAACTGCGTTCCCCAGCTGGAGCGGGAGACGATCACGGGGTTCGATCCACGGGCCACCGAGCGAGCAGCGCTGGACCAGCTCCTCGGCTCGGTGCGCAAGGCCAGCCAGGAATGCCTGCTCACCCTCGACGAGCGGCTCACCGCCTACGACACCTGGCGCACCGCCACCGATCTCGAAGAGCTCCGCATGGAGCTGGGGGTTCCCCGGTTGCACGCGCTGGCCCGCGGAGAAGCTTCCCGGGTGTTGACCACCTACGCGGAGCGCTTCCCGGACAAGGTGGGGCGGATGGTGCTCGACGGCGGCCTCGACCCCACCCGGGACGCCCTCGGGCACGCGGAGATGCAGGCGCAGAGCGCCGAACAGGCCTTCGACGTCTACGCCGAGGACTGCGTTCGGAGGAATTGCCCGCTGGGTCCGGATCCGCGAGGGGCGGTGAGCGATCTGATCGAGCGCGTCCGGAGCGCCCCACTGCCGGCCGCGGGGACCCAGGTGCAGGCCGGGCACGTCGTGCGGGCCGTGCTGGCCGGTCTGCGGGATCGGAACAGCTGGCCGGCGCTGACCGAGGCCCTCAGCGCTGCGCGGCACGGCGACGGCACCGGCCTGGCCGAGTTGATCGCGCCCGAGGTGAACCAGCGCGGAGTGAACCCGCCGCTGTTCGACGGTGATCTGGTGACCAGCTGCAACGACACGACGCTGCGGGTTCCGCCGCAGCGGCTGACCGAGATCGCTGGGGACTGGGTCAACCGATTCCCCGTTTTCGGGGGGTTGGCCGTGCAGCGGCTGACCTGGTGCTCGCTGTGGCCGGTGCCGCAGCAGCCGTTGCCGGAGTTGCGCCAGAACGGCGTGCCACCGATTCCGGTGATCACCACCGCCAACGATCCGCTCATCCCCGCGCTGGGGAGCGACCACCTGGCCGCGCAACTCCCCACCGGCGTTCTGCTGCGCTGGGAAGGCGCCGGGCACGGAGCCGTCGGGAGGTCCTCCTGCATCACCGCTGCGGTGAGCCGCTTCCTGGTCTCGGCGGCGGTGCCCACGGAGAACATGGTCTGCCCAGGATGATCCCACAACACCCTGGGCAGACTGTCAGTGCTTATCGCTCAGCTGCTCGCCGCTCAGCTGCAGGAGGAGCAGCAGCCACAGGCAGGCCCGGTGCAGCTACCGCAGCAGCTGCAGCCACCCTTGGCCTGAGGAGCCTGCGTTCCGAACATCATCGCCTCCCGATTCGAGACTGAATGTTGGCGCTTGAGATAGTGCTCCTCTTGGCACACCGGAAGTACCGCCACATGAGCGAAGCCACTATCGCAATGATCACAAAGTTCGGTGCTGTGCGCTCTGACCTGCTGTTTCGCGAAGGCCGAGATGTGCGCACCGGAGGCGCCCGAACACCGGCAGCTCCTCCCGCACCCGCCCGCTCGAAGGCCTCGGGCACCGGAGCGGGTGATGGGCGGTCACGACGAGCGGGCACGACCGCCGGCACCGCGCTTCTCCGCGCCCTGACTTCCCGGGAACAAGCGCTACGGTGAGCAGATGGAGCGCAGGAGCGATGGCCCGGACGACGGGCGGTTCGATCCCGTGTTGGAGGGCCTGGACCCCAGCGACCCGGAGGTCCAGGCGTTCGCCGAACACCTGGACCGGATGCAGCACCCGAACGCCGACGCCACGGTGGAAGGGACGCTGCGCGGCGTGGACGACTTCGCGCAGAGCATCAACCGGACCACCGGGCACCGGAGGACGGTGGCGGTCTTCGTGGTCGCCCTGATCCTGTTCGGGGTGATCTACACGGTGTGGAACGCCGTGCTCTTCATGCTCGGCGTGTTCTTCGGCTGATCCCGGTGCGCGGGAACCGCCCGCCTGCGACGTCCCCCCACCGCGCACTGCCTATTAGCGTGGAGTTATGGATCCAGTAGCCGGTACTAGCCCCAAAATCACCAAGTCCGAGCAGGAGTGGCGGGAACAGCTCAGCCCGGCCGAGTACGCCGTCCTGCGCCAAGCGGCCACCGAACCACCGTGGTCCGGGGAATACGTCGACACCAAGAAGGTGGGCGTTTACGAATGCCGGGCCTGCGGAGCCGAACTGTTCCGCAGCGAAACGAAGTTCGAGTCGCACTGCGGCTGGCCGTCGTTCTACGACCCGGCCCGCTCCGACGCGGTGATCCTGCGCGAAGACCGCTCCCACGGCATGGTGCGCACCGAGGTGCTGTGCGCGTCCTGCCACTCGCACCTCGGGCACGTGTTCGAAGGCGAGGGGTTCCCCACCCCCACCGATCAGCGGTACTGCATCAACTCGATCGCGCTGCGGCTGGTCCCCACCGAGTGATCACCCGGTGAGACGCGCGCCGCATGGGCGTCCGCGAGCGGTTCGCGGACGTCCATGCGCAACACGTGGCGGCTTCAGGGCAGTCGCTGGACGAGATCGCCGACCTCGACCCGCGGCCCGGTGAAGAACGGGACCTCTTCCCGGACGTGCAGCCGGGCTTCGGTGGCCCGCAGGTGCCGCATCAGGTCGACGAGGCGCGTCAGCTCGTCGGCCTCGAACCCCAGCAGCCACTCGTAGTCGCCGAGCGCGAAAGCGGCCACCGTGTTGGCCCGGACGTCCGGGTAGTTGCGCGCCTTCTCGCCGTGGTCCCGCAGCATCTCGCGACGCTCGTCGTCGGGCAGCAGGTACCACTCGTAGGAGCGGACGAACGGGTAGACGCACAGGTACTTCCGCGGCTCTTCACCTGCCAGGAAGGCGGGGATGTGCGCCTTGTTGAACTCCGCCGGGCGGTGCACGCCGACGCTGCTCCACACCGGATCGGAAACCTGACCCAGCGGGGTCTCCCGGCGGAAACCGTTGTAGGCACGCTGCAACGACTCGAAGGCCTCGGCGTGCCACCAGATCATGAAGTCGGCGTCGGCCCGCATGCCGGAGACGTCGTAGGTGCCGCGCACCACGACACCGGAGTCGGCCAGCGCCCCCAGGTACTCCTCGGTCTGCTCGGCGACCTTCGCCCGGTCTTCGGGCAGTGCGCCCTGTTCGACCGAGAAGACCGACCACATGGTGTATCGAATGGTGTTGTTCAGCTCTTCAGCACTTTGCGCCGCCATGACCTCATGGTCCCACTTAACGCTTCTCAGCAGGCCAGCGGCCTGCTGTGATTGTGGTCGCCGCATCCACACCGGTCGTGACGCAAGCCGGCACGCCGACGCCGTGCAGCGCAGCTCCCGCCAAGGCCAGGCCGGGGACTTCGGCCACCGCGCTCTCCACCTCGGCGACCAGGTCGAGGTGACCGACACCGTACTGCGGCAGCCCGCCGCCCCAGCGGATCACCACGCTGTCGACCGGCTCGATCCGAGCGCCGGTCACTTCGGCCAAGTCCTGGCGCACTCGGCGCACCAGCTCGGAATCGTCCACTTGCAACTGCGCTGCTTCCCCGAACCTGCCCACCGAGCCGCGGACCAGGATTTCCCCGTTGTTCCCGCGCAGGTGCGGCCACTTGATACTGGAGAAAGTGAACGCCTTCGCGGTGAACGGGTTTCCGTCCGAACGCCGCTCGCCTCGAGCGATCAGCACTCCGGTGGACTCCGGCAGCCGGGTGTCCGCGGGCAGCGCGAAACCGATGACCGCCATGGAGGCCAACTGCACCGCGGCGAGCTTCTCCGCCGCGACGGGAACCACGTCCGCCAGCAGTCGTCGAGCCGCCGGGGCCGGCACGGCCAGCACGACCGCGTCCACATCGAGCAGCTCAGGAGCCGGAGCTGGACCGATGGAAAGGCGCCACCCGGAACCGTTGCGGGCCAGTCCGGAAACCGTCTGGCCGAGCCGGATCTCCGCTTG
>Ga0079224_100011961_pt1 | contig 11987 bp, 10 predicted proteins | sample Stecom2015_FD_80414 | JGI IMG/M metagenome (GOLD analysis project Ga0079224, IMG submission 80414) | Agricultural soil microbial communities from Utah to study Nitrogen management - Steer compost 2015 | ecosystem: Environmental > Terrestrial > Soil > Agricultural land | place: USA: Utah... | reverse complement strand
CAAGGGAATCGACACTTCGCCTTCAAACGAAGAAGGGGCGCCGTGCGCCCCTCCTTGTCCTTGATCGATCCATTCGATCGCGTGGACTAACGGACAGCAAATTGCGCACGACGGTTTTTCGACCAGGCCGCCTCATTGTGTCCCTGTACGAGCGGTCGTTCCTCTCCATAGGAGATCGGTTCGAGACGGCTGGCGTCCACGCCTAGCTGCACCAGGTAGTGAACGGTAGACTGGGCGCGTCGATCACCCAGAGCAAGGTTGTACTCTTCAGTACCACGTTCATCACAATGACCTTCCACTATGATGGTTGCCTCCGGAAATCGTCGGAACCACTTGGCGTTTTCCTCGAGTGTGGCCCGTGCCTCGCTGGTGAGCTCTGCACTATCATAGGCGAAAAAGATGGGGCGAACCCGACCTTGTTCGATTGCTTGCCGTAGATCACGGACATCGTCCTCTCTGATATCGGCTCGGTCATCGCCACCCGTCACGGTCAGGCGTGCGCTGGCACGCGCCTCGTCACCACCGGCTCCTACCGCTATAGCGGTGTAAGTTGTCGATTCCCTTGGAGTAACGGTCAACGAACCGCTTTCCGCAACGTTACCCACACCTGAATCGATACGTACTGATACAGCATTGGTCGTATTCCAGGTGAGAGTTGCTTCGCCGCCGCGCTGGATCGAGCTCGGGGATACCTGCAGGCTTACTGTTGGAGCCGGAGCATCTGCCGCTGGACCGGTCGCAGAGGGCCCCGACGGAGAGGGGGTCTGACTGACCGCAGTCGGCTGCCTCTTACAGCCGGACAGCAGCACAAGTGCCGCGAAAGAAATTAACACAGCCCAGTTAACGAACGAATGGCGTTTCATAAAACCTGATACCTCCCACCTAATCGAAAAATTCAAACCCCTTTAAACTATTGCGGAGTGCTAGAGGACTGATAGCCGCTCCACGAAGGACTCTCGTTTATACCATAGGCCGTGATCTGTTTTAAGTTCTTCCCGTCCGCATTCATGATAAAAATCTGCTTTGTTCCGGTTCGGGTGCTCTGAAAGGCAATATGGCGGCCATCGGGTGACCAGCTAGGGCTCTCGTTACTGCCCAGGCCGGACGTGAGTTGAAAGATCCTTCCGGTAGCGACTTCGACCACGTAAATGTCGTGCTTCCACTGGCGAGGTGCTTGCCAGGAATAGAGAATGAAGCGACCGTCCGGCGACCAACTGGGGCTGTCACAATGACCTCCCTCGGTTACCAGACGCTGTAAATTTGAGCCATCCGCGTCCATTACCCATAATTGGGGGCCACCGCTCCGGTCCGAGATGAAAGCGATCTGGGTACCAGTCGGACTCCAGGTAGGAGCCGTGTCGATTCCACGCGCCCGCGTCAGGTTCCTCATACCGGATCCATCGGGCGCCGAGACAAAAATGTCGGAATCGAGACTGTCTGATGTTCTCGCCGAAAAGGCGATGCGCTGTCCATCTGGTGAAAACGCGGGTGAAGAGACGTAGGATGAGGGGACCGTTATAGTGGAGCGGCCGCCTTCCAATCCCTGAATCCAGAGTTGCCATCGTGTACTGCCTTCCAGGAGGCCGACGAATGCAAGCCGCAGGTTATCCGGAGACCACTCTGGAAACTTGTTGATTCCACCACTCAAGGTGAGGCGACGCGCGCTGGCCCCGTCGTAATCCATCACATAAATTTCCTTGGCGCCTTCCCTTTCCGAAGCAAATGCAATGCGGGTGGTCGCCACGCCCTGGCTGGCACCTGCCGATAACTGCAGCACTACTTGATCGGCAAATTGATGGGCCACCTGCCGAATTAAGGTACTGTCACCGATGGTGTAGCGTTTCCCAAGAACCTGCTCCTGGGTCTTAACGTCATAAAGATAGGCTTCGACAACTGTAGCAGTGGCATCAACCTGCACATTACCGAAGGCCAGATAATCGACGTCAAGGGTAGGTACCTGCCAGTTTTCGAACGCCACATCCTGCGGGACCCGCAAGGGTTTCAGTGGATAAAAGCTCTTGGAGGGGATCTCGAAAAACGCGGAAAACTGGAGGTCGTCGAGCAGCACCTTGTTAAATACGGTCAGCGCCGACTGCGTTTCCGTCGTTGCTACTGCTCGCGGTGTGAAGTCAGCGACCGCCAGCCGGGTCGGCGTGGGCCGGGGAAAAATCACGGCATCCGCCTGTTGAGCTAGGAGATTAAGCGGAACCGCCAAAACAGCAATGACTGCGAAAAGAAACTTCATCGAGATACCTTTCCTTATCGTGGAGGATACTCAAAAACCGCTTCGAAGCGTACGGTTCGATTGCGAAACTCATAGGGCAGTGGAGGCAGTGGATTGCTGGCCTGAATCGCACGCTGGACCGCCAGGTCCACGCTGCTGATGCCACTGCGCTTCTTAAATTCGATAGCAGCAATCTGGCCATTGGGTCGCACGTCGAAGGTGACGATTGCCTCGACTCGTCGCGATATCTGACCAAGTGAAGTATTCAGCCAGTTCTGTCCCACTCTCTGTTCAACTTGCCGAATGTACCATGAATCGATGTTGCCCGCTCCGGTACCGGAACCGACGCTTAATCCTCTACCGGAGCCCATTCCTGCCCCGGATCCGACACTCCTTCCGGATGGCCCGCCACTACCCGGCCGAGGCTCTTGAGGAATCAAGCCAGGCTTTTGCTCAGCCTGCTGCTCACTGGTGGAACGGGGAGGCGTCACAGCCCGCTGCGGTGGTGCTGGAGGAGGTGGGGTCTCCGGTGCCGGTTCTGGTTTCTTCTCTTCCGGTTCCTTTTCATCGGAGGTGGCTTCCTCGAACACGTTCTCAGCGACCTCTTCAGGAGCAGCCGGTTCAGCCTCGGGTGGAGGAGGGGGAGGCGCAACTTCCGGCCGGGGTGTGATGGCCGGTTTGTACATACTGGCATCACCCCCACCCAGGTCGGCCGCCAGCCCAACCGATACGAAGTCACTGTCACCCCCGCCACCTTCTCCGGTACCGAGTTGGATGACTTCAGGAGGGAAAATCTGAACCCCCACAAGAAAGAACGCAAGGATGACCAGGTGACCCAGCAATGACAGCAGAAAGGAACGTCGGTAGTTACCCTCCTGGATATGACTGTGAATCAGTTTCCTGGCCATGGTCCTTCTAATCCTGACTCTCACTCAAGGGGCGGGTCACCAGGTTGATCCGTTCATAGCCCGATACTCTCACTTCGTCCACTATCGCCACAATGGTCTTCCATCGTACATCCTCGTCAGCCTGCAGGAAGATCGGAAGATTGCTGTCTCCGATATCACGCTGGAGCAGGGAAGTCAGTTCATTGAAGTTAACCTCATCCGAGCGATAGAAGAGACGTTCATCCCGGCTGATGGTGATCACCGCCCGTTGTTCGGGATCGACATTGGCAACCGTTCTTGTCTGCGGCAACTGCACCTCGATTCCGGTCTGCAGGATCGGTGCCGTTACCATGAAGATAATCAGCAGAACCAGGACGACGTCCACCAGAGGCGTCACATTGATCTCAGACATCGACGGCTGAGTTCTATCTTCACCCATACTGAATGCCATAACCTATCCTCCACCCGGCTTCAGGTGAAACTCCTCTCGATGAGGTTCATGAACTCAGCTGAAAAGTCATCCATCTCGGCACCGAACTGTCGCAGGCGAGCGATGAAGTGGTTGTAGCCGATTACCGCGGGTATCGCAGCAAAAAGTCCCGCCGCCGTAGCGACCAGAGCCTCACTGATGCCGGGAGCAACCGCCTGAATGGTACTGGGTCCACCGGCTCCCAGTCCCTGGAAGGCATTGATGATCCCGACCACTGTGCCGAACAACCCGATAAATGGTGTTACGGCGCCGGTGGTTGCCAGCCAACTCAGCGAACTTTCAAGGGTCATCATCTCGGCGCTGGCTGCTTTCTGTAATGTTCGCCGCAGGCTTTCCATGCTTCGAAGAATCACCTCGCCTTGCACCTCATCCGTTTCGCCGCGCTGCCGCGCAGAATGGATGCGATGATTCAGCTCTTCATAGCCGCTGCGGTAAATTCCGGCCAGAGGCGACATCGGATAGCGTTCACACTCCCGGTAGATTTCGGACAGACTGTTTCGTCTCCGAAATTCCTCCTGAAACTCCTGAGACTGCTGCTCCACCTCTCGGTAGACACGAATCTTCTTCAAGATCACCGCCCAGGAGAAAATAGAGAAGAAAAGAAGAATCAACAACACCGCAAGAGCCACGGGGCCGCTGTGGAGTATCAACGACCAGAAACTTCCGAAGCTCTCCTGAGCTAGAAATAAATGCGAACTCAACAAATTCTATAACCTCCCCAATTCTGGATTCGATCTCACCCACATCGTTTATCCTCTTCGCTTTGGGCCGATTAATGGGGATCATTGTATCGGACCCGGCCTCTCGATACGATGCGAGCGACCCTCCGATTGGTCTACATATCATCCGCTCTGCATATAATGATGTCTGCCCACTTCGATGCGGGAGGCGAACGAAAGTTCATGCTCAGTTTCATTTCTATCGATAATTTCGCACTAATTGATCACCTCGAGGTCGAATTCCGTCCCGGCCTCAATTTAATTACCGGTGAGACCGGCTCCGGAAAATCGATCATTGTCGATGCTGTAGCCCTTCTCACTGGATCGCGCGCTTCGCAGGAGATGATACGCCAGGGGTCTGATACTGCGCGCGTGGAAGGCATCTTCGCTCTAACTGCGGAGCACCCCGCTCTGACCAGACTGGCTGCTCTCGATTCGGCATCCCTCGAGCAGGAAGGCCAGCTCATTATCCGGAGAGAAATTTCGGCCGGAGGTACCAACAAGATCTTCATCAACGGGCGGCTTTCCACTCTCAGCCTGCTCTCCGAAGTGGGGGCTCTTCTCGTCGACATTCACGGACAGCACGATCAACAGCTTCTCCTCCAGCCTCGCTATCATCTGGAATTTCTCGACCTCTTTGGCGAAAATCGGCAGCTCTGCCAGGAAGTCGCCGAGACTTATCGCCACCTTAGCGGCTTGCGAACCCGGCTGCGTGAAATCCAGAGTCACGAACAGGAACGCTTGCGGCAGATCGACCTTTTCCGGTTTCAACTCGAGGACATCGACAGGCTCAACCTTGAACCTGGCGTTGAAGAAACACTCAAGAATGAAAGGGATTTGCTAGCAAGCTCAGAGAAACGACTTCAAGTCTCTCAAGCTGCATATCGCCTCCTGTACGAAGATGAGTCATCCCTTTTTTCCTTTTTGGACAATGTCGAACAAAAAGTTCAGCTTCTCAGCACCCTCGATCGTTCCTTTGAAAAAGATTCTGAAAAACTACGCGAAATTCGGTATCAAATCGAAGAGATCGGTTATCGCCTCCGAGACTATTCCGACACCGTGGAGTTCAGTCCGGGTCGCTTTGAACATATCGAGGAGCGTTTGGCAGAAATTCAAAAGGCGAAACGAAAGTACGGGAATTCCGTGGACGAAATCCTGGCGTATCAAGAGGATATAGAGCACCAGCTGGAACACTTAATGCACCAGGAACGCCATGTCGACAGCCTTACCAAGGAACTTCAAGACATATCGTCTAAGTACTTGGAATTAGCCGACAGCCTATCTTCTAAGCGCCACCAGGATGCCGGTCGACTGAAGGAACGTGTCGAAAAGGAGCTATCCGATTTGGCCATGGAGACAACTCGTTTCGAGGCTCGCGTTCAATCAGACCGCGAGGCAGGAAATGAGAGCGGCATTGATCGTGTCGAATTTCTGATCAGTCCCAACCCTGGAGAGGACCTTCGTCCTTTGAGCAAGATCGCGTCAGGAGGGGAAGTGTCCCGAATCATGCTGGCACTGCGCTCCGTCCTCTCCCGCGACCGATTCCCCCGAACACTGGTGTTCGATGAAGTCGACGCCGGGATCGGGGGGCGGGTTGCCTCGACGTTGGGCCAAAAGCTGGCCCGCCTGGCCGCGTTTCATCAGGTCTTCTGCGTCACGCACCTGCCGCAAATCGCCACCTTTGCCGACCACCATTTTCACGTTGACAAGGTCTTGCGCCAGGACAGAACGGTCGTCGAGATTTCCTATCTCGAAGGGGAAAAAAGAATCGACGAACTCTCCAGAATGCTCTCTGGTGACCATATTACCGAACGGACGCGGGAGCATGCGCGTGAATTGCTGATGCAAACTATAAAGCAGGGAAGTAACGTCTCACCAGAGGGTTGAGGTCTTCTCTTGGCGCCCTGCCTTGTTCCAAACCGTTACCATCTCTTAGAATGATAGGTTCTCATGTACCCACGGAAATTCTATATTGAAACGCATGGCTGTCAGATGAATGTCCACGACAGCGAGAAGATTGCCGGTCTACTGGCACATCGTGGGATGACGGCAGTCCTCGATCCTGAGGACGCCGACCTTTTCATCCTGAACACCTGTAGCGTACGTGAGAAGGCTGCCCACAAAGTGTACAGCCGACTTGGCGAGTTACAACGTCGCAAGCAGGCCGATCCGAACTTCCTGATCGGAGTGGTCGGGTGCGTGGCGCAGCAAGAAAGTGAAGAAATGGTGAAGAAGGCTCCCTTCGTGGATCTGGTCGTCGGTACACACATGTACCACGCGATTCCAGACTTGCTGGATGACCTGGATGCACGAAAAGAGCCCCACGCAAAGGTGGCCACGCGTTTCCTGAAGGATCCGTCTCCCGTTGAAATTGATCGCGTTGCACGCGAGAACAGTTTCCGGGCGAACATCACGATTATGGAAGGCTGCAATAAGCATTGCGCCTTCTGTATCGTCCCTCACACCCGGGGCAAAGAGAGAAGTCGACCGTCACGCTTGATTCTTGAAGAAATCAGGAGAGTGGCTGATCAGGGCTTTTTTGAGATCCTGCTGCTGGGTCAGACGGTGAACAGCTACAAAGATCCAGAGCGTCGAGGATACCGTTTTGCCGACCTGCTATCGGATTGTTCCGCTATTCCAGGGCTGCGCAGGATACGCTTTACATCACCGCATCCGCGTCATTTTACCCAGGATGTTATCCAGGTTATCGCCTCGGCTGAGAACATCTGCAACCAGGTTCACCTTCCGCTTCAATCCGGATCCTCCCGAATCCTGCGTGCAATGCGTCGCCAGCATGACCGGGAGTGGTATCTCGACTTAATTGATCGCTTTCGCGATTGCGGCCGTCCAATCGCGTTTTCCACCGATCTCATTGTGGGCTTTCCCGGTGAGACGGAATCCGACTTCGAGCAAACTCTCAGCGTCCTGAGAGAGGTCGAGTACGAAACTGTCTTCTCGTTTAAGTATTCGCCACGTCCGCACACGGAAGCGTATAATTGGAATGATGACGTTCCTGAAACCGAGAAAACACGTCGATTGATGATGCTGCAACGTCTCCAGCGAGAAATCCAGTTGAGACTGCATGAAGAACGATACCTCGGTCGCACGTTTGAAATTGTCACAGAAGGGCCGTCGCGGGACGGCAAGAACTATTATGGGCGAACCACCACGAACAAGGTCGTGAATTTCCCGGGAGCACATTCTCCAGGCCGCTTTCTCTCGGTCAAGATTACCGACGTTGGGCCCAACAGCTTTTACGGCGAACAGGTTTCTCCTGGACCTGACGCTTCATCGTAGGAGGACATCATGGAACGGGAATTCAAAATTAAAGGTTTGATGATGGACCCCATCACCAATTCACCCATTGTCATCCTGCAGGACAGTCAGTCGGGAACTTTGCTTCCAATCTGGGTCGGAATATTCGAGGCTAACGCAATTGCGCTCCAGATTGAACGCGTCGACACTCCTCGCCCAATGACCCACGATCTTCTCAAGAATGTACTCCAGCATATGGATATACAGGTTGAGAAGATTGTCGTTACCGAGCTGAAAGATAACACTTTTTATGCCTTGATCCACCTCCGCCGCGATGGGGAAGCATTGACCATAGACAGTCGGCCGAGCGACGCCATTGCGCTGGCTTTGCGGACAGACGCCCCCATTTTCGTAGAGGAAGAAGTCGTCCAGAGCAGTCGTAACATTACGCTGGACAAAGAGAACCTGGATCCTGAAGAGGTCAAGAAGTGGCTGGAAAGCCTCAATCCTGAAGAACTCGGTAAGTACGAGATGTAATTCCGGCCCAAAGGCCACATTCTAGCGCCTTTGAATCTTCCTTTTAGTCGTGCTTTGGAGTGCTGAAGCTCGCTTTCCGCTTTGTCTAGGCCGAGCTTGCTTCGGCTGTCGAGCTGGCCCCGACGGAAGGGACAGTACGTTTCATTCCTTGCATCTGTTCCCGGAATATCCTGTACCTCCAGCACGCAGCACAGGATAATTTGAGGAAACCGTCTTTCCTGGGACACCCCTTTGCCTTTGCACCGGGCTACTCTGATGTTGCTTACCGTACATTCGACCGCTCGAGCTTTGAGTTATCCCAACCGATCAGCTCAGGCATTTTGGACGGGAGCAAGCTTACTCAGGGAGGCGAAAGCAAGGCTTCACACTCCAAATACTCCAACGTGCTCTCAGGAGTCATCAATGCAGGCCGAGGATTGGATGCTAAATAATTTAACATAATATATCTTATACGACGTTCTGGCACTCCCTTAAAATGGCGGGATTTTCAGGCTGAACAGTTCCCTGTTTCACGGACAAATGAGCACGCCGTGGATTCACGAGCTGACCTTGATCTCGAGTTCACGCGGTTCAGCGGTTGGAGTTGTTGAGGCGATCCAGCGCGTAGAAGGCCGCACCCTGGCAGACGACGTCATCACCCAGACGCGACAGTGTGAGAACTGATTTCTCCGAGGAAAAAGGTGGAAAGATCAGCGGCTGCAGGTGTTGCCAGATGAGATCGAGAAATGGCTGGTTCGATTTCATGACTCCACCGCCCAGAACGATACGGTCCGGATTGAGGAGATTGATGGCGGCGGCAAGCGGACCGGAAACGTACCAGGCGGCTCGCTCGACGACTTGACGTGCCCCAGGCTCATTGGCGTGAAAAGCCTTCATGAGATCGGGTGGATCGATCTCCCTGCCCAGTAATTGTCGAGAGAGGTTGCGAAGGCCGGGACCGGAGCAAACCGTCTCCAAACAGCCTCGGTTCCCGCAGGGGCACTCCGCTCCTCGGGGATCCACAATGACGTGTCCGATCTCCGCCTCACCAAGGTTTCCCAGCTGCAGCAGTTGCCCGTCACGGACGATGCCGGCGCCGGTACCAGTGCCCAGAGTAACATACAGCAAGGTTCCCTGGCCCCACTCTGGAAAAGAGCGGGCTTCAGCCAGAGCCGCCAGATTACAGTCATTCTCGATGAAAACCGGTGCTTCAAATACATCCTCGAGATAGCGCCCCGCATCGATGAGCTCCCAGCCACGCTCATGAAAGCAGAAAAGAGGGCGCTCGTCGGAACGGCGAACGGTGCCGCCGAAACCAAGGCCGACAGCATCGATGGTTCCGGTCTCCGTTAATTCGATGCCTGCTTCAGCTAGCTGACGAAGCGTCTGAGGTGCTTCCTGGGAGGGCCGGCGCATCTGCTGTCGCCGCGCAATTAGCTTTCCATTCGAATCGGTGAGGGCAGCCACCAGCTTGGTTCCGCCACTTTCTAAACAGAGAATCGCCATATCGTAATGAGTCTCCCTCTATGATATAAAATTGTGCGTCGGGTTCGAGGTTGAGATCCCTTGTCATCACGCCGCAGCTAGCGGAGAACCGGGAATATTAAGGTGAACATCGCGCAATACATTAAGGAATACAAGAAGCGAAGTCTGGCGGCCCTGGAAGCCATCTCGGAAGAGGATGTCGCTTCCCTCGCCGGGTGGCTGGTGCAGGCGATCGAGGAGGACCGGCAGGTCTTTCTCTGTGGAAACGGAGGCAGTGCGTCGACGGCCACACATTTCGCCAACGACCTCGGGAAAGGAGCTTCGCTGGGCAGAAAGAAGCGCTTCCGTGTTTTGGCACTAACCGACAACCTGTCCTGGATTACGGCTCTGGCCAATGACACGGATTATTCACAGATCTTTGTCGAGCAGCTAAAGAACTATGCGCGTCCCGGAGATCTGCTGATTGCCTTCAGTGGAAGCGGTAACTCACCCAATGTGATCGAGGCGGTTGACTGGGCACGGAAAGAAGGAGTACGCACGGTCGGCATCACCGGTAGACCCGGAGGGAAGCTGGCCGAGCAAGCGGACCTGGTCGTGCATGTGGAGTCTCCACACATGGGACATATTGAAGAAGGTCACTTCCTGATCCAGCACTTGCTCGGGTACTACTTCATGGAATGCTACCCGAATGAGAGGTTGTGATGGCTGAGATCAGAGGTTGTGTCGTCACATACCGAGAGTGGCTTCTTGGATGGCATTACAGGGTGTCGGTTCCGGCCTTGATGGTCTGGATGGTGCTCTGGTGCGGGGCTCCCACCGTCCAAGCCGAGCCTCAAGAGGTCTCGAGAGAACCCGAGATCCGACTGGTGCTGGTAATCGCCGTCGACCAGTTTCGTGGCGACTATCTAGAGCGGTTCAGTCCCTGGCTGGAAGGCGGCCTGGCTCGATTGCTGGAGACCGGTCTTGTTTACAGGGATGGTCACCAGCATCACGCCGTGACCAGTACCGGTCCCGGACACGCCTCAATTGCCACCGGAGTATATCCAGCTCGTTCCGGTATCATCAGCAATGGATGGTTCGACCGTAGCAAGAAAGAAACCGTTAACTGCGTTGAAGATCCCTATTCCCCAATTGTCAAAACCGGCTATTCGGCATCGCGAAACTACGCAGTCTCGATTCCGGACAAAAGCGGCCGCTCACCGGCTCACCTGCTCGTCACTACCCTGCCCGACTGGATCAAAGAAGCGGTACCCGGAAGTAAGGTCTTTGCCGCCAGTCGCAAGGACCGGGGAGCCATTTTGCTGGGCGGCAAGAAGGCGGATTTAGCGGTCTGGTATGACGGTGATACAGGAGAGTTTGTAAGCAGTACTTACTACACCCTGGAACTGCCGGGTTGGTTGAAGGAATTCAATCGTAACCGCTGGCCCGATCAATTTTTCGGCAAAGCGTGGACACCTCTGATCGACATCTCATCGTCATTTGACAAAGCACAGGTGAAAGTGACCGACCAGGGTTGGTTCGACAAGAGTTTTCCTCACGCCATCGGAGGACGTTCGCTCAAGCCAAATGCCTCCTTCTATAGCAGTTTTGGATCGACTCCCTTCATGGACAACTATCTGGCTGAGCTCGGCCGCCGGATCATTCTGGAGGAAGGGCTGGGTGAGGATGGGACGGTGGACTACCTCTCCCTTTCCTTCTCAACCCTTGATTCAGCGGGACACAGTTACGGTCCGAACAGCCCGGAAGTCCTGGACACCGTAATCCGGTTGGATCGGACCCTGGGTGAATTTTTCGACTTTCTGGAGGAGCGAATCGGAATGAACCACGTTCTGGTGGCCCTGTCGTCCGACCACGGTGTAGTCGATCTTCCGGAAGTTCGCAGTCAGGCCGGACTGCCCGGCCGTCGCCTCGGCTCCCAGGACATCCTTTGCTTGCAACGGCAAGGACAAGCATTCCTCAACGCCACGCCCGATCCCAGTTTCAACTGGTTCATCAGTTCCGACTACCTCAATTACGAAGTGCTGGGACATCACAACTTGAAGCGCAGCTTCATTGAAGATCTCTATGCTTCGGCCCTGGAAGAATGTGACTTTATTCAAAAGGTATGGACCCGAACAGAGCTGCTGGAAGCCTCCAAATCCGACGCAGACGATCATTTTCTGCAGCTGTATCTCAACAGTTTTCATCCTGACCGAAGCCCGGACTTCCTGGTTCAGAATGAAGAATATTTCCTGCCGTCGTCGGGATATGGATCCACCCACGGTTCCCCCTACCGTTATGACACTCATGTTCCAATTATTGTCGCCATTCCTGGAACAGAGCCCGCAAAGATCGATCAACTCGCCCGGACCGTGGACATTGCACCTACGCTGGCCGATGTACTGGGTATTCAAACGCCTCCGGATCTCGAT
>Ga0079224_100011960_pt1 | contig 11987 bp, 11 predicted proteins | sample Stecom2015_FD_80414 | JGI IMG/M metagenome (GOLD analysis project Ga0079224, IMG submission 80414) | Agricultural soil microbial communities from Utah to study Nitrogen management - Steer compost 2015 | ecosystem: Environmental > Terrestrial > Soil > Agricultural land | place: USA: Utah... | reverse complement strand
GTTGCCGTCGTCGCACTCCTCGCCGTCGTCGACCTTAGCGTTGCCGCACAGCTCGCCGTCGTCGAAGTCGTCGCGAGATCCGGGCGGCCGTCCTCCGCCGCCATCGGCCTGATCCTCGCAGTCGCCGTTCTCGACCAGCGACTGGCCGTTGCCGCACGGGCTATAGCAAATGTCGCTGGCCGGGCGCTCGGCGACGCAGCCATATTGGGCCCTGACCCCGCACGGCGGCGCGTCGGTGCTGCAGTACGGCCGAGCGTCACCGAAGACCTCGGCGCAGGTTGCATCGCCATCGCGCTCCCAACAATCCGAGGGGGGAGTGACATCATCATTTTCGGTGCAGGCGAGCACCAGCCCGACTGTCCCGCCCATGATCGATCCGAGTATGAGTTGTTGAATTCGTTTACCAGTCATCATTGTCGCTCCTCGCGTCCGTTAGAAGTTCATTTGCCAGATGAGCATGGCCTGTCGGCCATGCGCTTTTCCGATTCGAATCTCGTCGACTCCGAGGGTCACGCCGCCGAACAGCAGCGCAGCCCCGCCGAGCCCGGTCAGCGTCGCGCCGACGATCGTGCGATCGGGATCGTCGCCAGCGTGACCGAGCAACAGTCCGCCGGCGGTCGCGAGCCCGCCGCCGATCGCCAGCAACGCGATCTGGGCCGCCCGCGGCAGCACCCGAGCCGGCGGCGGCGCGGCCTCGGCCGGGACTGACAGCGAACCCCGGAATTCGACCACGCGAGTCTGGTTGGGCTCCGACAGCCGCACCCAGTCGAGCTGCGAGCCCCGCTCGTCGACCGCCTCGATCCAGACCCGATAGATGCCCAGATAGAGCCCGTCCACTCGCCGACCGACCGCCCGCTCGTTGACGTACGCACGACAGGGGACCCGGCAGCGAAGCTCGATGCTGGCCGTGCCCGCGTCGGTCAGCGCCGCCAGCCGCTCGGCGTGCAACGCCACCAGCGACGGGCCGAATTCGTCGACCGGCAGCTGCTCGCCGATCGTCGACCGGAGGATCTCGTCCATCACCCCGGCCGCGCTCGCGCTCGCGCCGTCGGACAGATAGGTGCGCGCGAGGTTGAGCTGCGCCCGGGTCCGAATCGCCCGCGCCTGCGAGTCCTCGGCCAGCAGCGGAGCGTGGCGGGTGACAGCCGCCAGGGCATCGAACAGCGCGTCGCGGACCGGCTCACCGGCGTTGATGGCCTCGCTCAGCGCCTCGATCTCGCGCAGCGCCTGCTGGTAGTCCTCGCGCAGCGCCTGCTGGTCGTCCCCGCGCAGCGCCTGCTGGTCGTCGGCGCCGACCGGGGCCGGGGCCGACAACAGCGCCGCGAGGACTGCCGAGTGAAATTGCACGTTGGTGGGCTCCCGTATCTGTCGACTCAAAATCGTCCACACGTGGTGGACGGCGGCTCGTCGACGGGCTCGGCCGACGGTGCCGACGGTGCCGTCGGCGGTGGCGCGGCGACGGCCATCGAGCCGAGCAGGCACATCACTGGAGCAGCAGCGCGCGTCGACAGTTGTTCGCCCATCGTGCAGTTTCTTTCGCTGGGGAGGTCGCACCGAGATCGATGCATTCGTGGTAGCGCTCGAGCTCGAATAGAGCCTGCATGCGGAGACCGACTGCCGTGCTGGCTCGGGGCCAGCACGACTTGCGACGGGCCAGCTGCTCGAGCTGTGCCCATTCGCCGCGACTCAGGGCCTGCTCGGCCTGCTCGCGACGTCTCAGGCACGGTTCACCGGCCGACGCCTCGATCCGCTGGCCGGGCGCGGCGGCCGATTTCGGCGTGGCGGTCGCTGCCGCAAGTGGCGGCCTCGCGCCATGCTCGAGCGCAAACGGGACCCAGACGAACCCGTCGGGATCGGCCGGGCCGGCGGGCGCCGAATCGAGCGACGCGGCGCGCTCGACCCCTCGATCGACGCCGACCAGCCAGACCAGCCAGCCGAGCCCGACGATCGCCAGCAGCACCGGGAGCAGCTTCAGCCAGGCCCGATCGCCCGGACCGGCGCCGACCAGCAGGCCAGCGCGCCGCTGGGTCCGATAGTGGGTCCGGTAACCGATCGCTCCATGGATCGCGCGCCGGTTGGCGCTGCCTCGCATGCCCGCGGGTGTTCCCGTGATTCCAATGCGGTCATAGGCCGAGAGCGAAATTCGAACCCATCGACCGAACAGCACGAATCCGTCATCGCCGGCGTCGCCGGGCTGATCGCGTTGGTCGCCCCAGGGGCTCTGTGGTTCTTCATCCATCACGGATGCGCTTCGCTGCGGAGAGATCGAGTTTGCTATTGTCTTTAGTGCACGGATCGTCCGGGTCGATCCTGACGACAAACATGAAAAGTTCAATTATGCGGGCAAAAGAACTCTTGTTGGTGAGAACGAGCCTTTGCATCCCCTGATTGTGGTCGGTTTATCGTATCGCCGTCCCCGGCGATGACAAGACGAGCACGGCCGGAGGCGCGCGCAGCCGGCCCAGCTGGCCGTCGACGCTCGCGGGCGCACCGCCTGCGTGCGGCCCAAAGTGGGGTCTCCGTTGGTCGTCACCACGAGTTGGACGTAATGTAATTTCGTGCAGCAAATCGGCCCGTACGTCCTGTCTCGACGAATCGGCGCCGGCGGCATGGCCGAGGTCTGGTTGGCACACCGTGCAACGCTGAGGGCCAACAAGACCCTCGCCGTCAAGCTGCTGGCGCCCAACCTCGCGTGCAAGGCCCAGTATCGGGCGATGTTCCTGGAGGAGGCCCGGCTGTCGATGCTGCTCAACCACTCGAATATCGTGCAGGTGTTCGATGCCGGCGAGGACCGCGGTGAGTGCTACATGGCGATGGAGTGGATCGATGGGGCCAACCTCGCCGAGCTCCAGGCGGCGCTGTGGGGCTGCGGGCGATCGCTGCCGGTCGAGATCGCCATGTACATAACCGGCGAGATCCTGCGGGCCCTCGACCACGCCCACAAGCTGGTCCACGAGGGCGCGGCGACAATCGTGCACCGCGACGTCTCGCCGGCCAACATCATGTTGTCGCTCGCCGGCGAGGTCAAACTGACCGATTTCGGGGTCGCACGATTCGGCACCGAGGAGACCTCGGGGGTGCACGTCAAGGGCAAGCTCCGTTACATGGCACCCGAGCAGCTGCGCGGGCAATCTCGGGACGGGACCGTCGACATCTTCTCGGTCGGCGCGGTGCTCCACGAGATGCTCGACGGCGGCAAGTTTCGCGGCTCGCAGCTCGACGACGCGCAGTTGATCGGAGCGATCAGTGCGGGCACGATCCCCGAGCTCGTCGACGCCACCTCGATCCCCGAGCCGCTCGATTCGCTGCGTCGCAGCATGCTCGCGGCCGAGCCCGAGTCGCGGGTCTCCGACGCCCGCGCCGCCCTGGCCCGGCTTCGTTGCTGTCCGGGCTACCGCGACGCGTCGCACGAGCTCGAGGCGCTGGTCCGCTGGTATCGAAGCGTCGCGCCGATCGACTGCGGCTACCAGTCGGCCGAGTCGGGGGTCTGGCCATGCGCGCCTCGGACCTCCCACGACCTCTGCAATCGTCGGCGAGCGGCGGCGCTGGTCGTCGCGCTCGGCGGCCTGTGTGTTGGATGCCTCGGCGTCGGGCTTGCGGTCAGCAGCCTGGAGGCCGAGGTTGCGACCGCCAGCGTGGTCGAGCCGAGCAGCTGGGCGGCCGATCTCTCCGTCGATCCTCACTATCCGCTCCATCGGCCATTCGCGCATCCTGTCGCTCCGCCCGCCGACCGGCCGCCGACCGTGATGCCGGTCGCCGCCATCGCCATGGTCGAGGCCGAAGCGCTCGCCGAGCCCGACCCCCCGCCCGAGCCCGAGCCCAGGCCGCAAAAAGCCGAGCCGCGCGTCGAGGTGAAGTTCGTGGCTGGCGCGTTCAATTTCGCCTACCTCAAGGTCGGCAACAAGCGACTGTTGATCGAGCCCGACGGCACGCTCGCGCTGACGCCCGGCTGGCACCGGGTCCACGTCCGCTTCGACGCCGACGGTGAGTGGACATATTTCGGCAAGCTTCACGTCCGCCCGGGGCACAAACAGCTGGTCAAGCTGGTGAAACCCGGCGGCCTCGACGTCAAGACTGGGCAGTGATGAATGACCATGTTCGGCGTCATCGCATGCGTCGCGGGTGTGCTGGGGATGCTCGGCTTGTGGGGCTGGGCCTGGTGGCTGTGGAAGCGGGCCGCCGCGCCGCGGCCGGCCGGACAGCGGCGCGGAGCCTCCTCCCCCGATCCGACGCCCGGACGAACCTCGCCGATGCCACCGCCGAGCTGGCTGTTCGTGGACGACGACGACGCGGCGCCGGTCCTTCGCGAGCACCCGAGCTCGACCGCCGACACCAGCCGCTATGTGCGGGGCGAGAGCGAATGTGGCATGTCGGCCCGCGAGCGGACCGACGTGCTCGCCGACGACGACATCCTCGAGGAGCCGGAGCCGACCGCGGTCGGCAAGACCCGCAAGATCGGCCTGTTCGCGGGGCCACGATGCTGAGCTAGCAGCCCGTGGTGCAATCCGACGCGTCGCCTCGCGCCGGGGTTTTCGTCGAGGGGTAGGAGCCGAAACGAAGTTGTACCGGGCGTACTACGAGAATTTCCGGCGGGGTGCGGAAACCCCTTTGATGGCGGTGACTTGGCCCGCATCCCGTCGGAATGGTTGGGTTTCTCCGATCCCGCGTGGTGCCGTCTGGGTCCGGCGGAGGCGGGGCTTGCGAGCGGGGGCCCAGCACACTGACAGCACACGTCGGGCCAGACGTCCCTCTCGGGCCGAGGTTGTCGCGGGACGGTGGTTCGCCACCGGCGACACGCCCTGCGGCGCCGCCCGTTGGCTGCTCGACAAGATCGCGAGGTCGAGGCCGCGGGGCTCGACCTGCATCGCAGGGTCACTTCAACTCCATCACAGCTACGATCAGCACGCAGCGCCGTTGACCAGCTGTGAGCAATCGGATTGCGGTCCCGCTCGGGTTCGGAACGACGTCGGCGCCGACGGCCTGTGAAGCCCCAATCGGGGACCGAGCGGGCAAGACCGTGAACATTTACCGGCATCGGGCCTACAAAAGATCTGGGTAGGCATTCGCGAGCGATGCCGGCGAATTGAAACGCTGACGATCCGACCGACGAGGGGCCGGCCGTCATGCCGACCAACCTCGAACCCCTGCTCCACGAAGCCGAGCGGCGCGCCGTGGTGGCCGTCCTTCGTGGCCACCCCGAGTGGACGCTCGGCCACGTGTTCAGCCACCTCGAACAGAACGGCTCACGGGCGCCGCTGCTCCGCGAGCTCACGCTGGGTGAGTTACTCGATGACCCCTGCCTGGATCAGATCATCCGCGCCGCCGATGGTGGTCCGCCGGTCGACCGCAAGCGTCGAGTCGAGGCCAAGAAGCTCACGGGCGAGCGCTTCGACGAGTGTGTCCGCGCGGTGCTGATCGAGGCGAGGGGGACGCCGGTTGGCGCCGCGTATCTCCGCGCCCGTGTTGGTGGGCCGCGGTGGAAGTTGCAAGCGTCACTGCGGCGGCTGGTCAACGCCAGGCTGGTCAGGCGTAGCGGCTCGACCAGTGCGACGCGCTACTGGATTGCACCCGCGGGCGAGGAGCGTCGCCCGTGAACAAGAAGCAGTTCGGCGGGCACGTCAAGAGCTTGCGACGTGCCCGAGGGATGACGCAGGAAGTGCTCGCGGAGCGCAGCGGTCTCTCGGCCGACACGATCCGCAGGCTCGAGCACGGGGCGTTTTCACCGAGCCTCGAGACGCTGAGGAAGCTGTGCAAAGGGTTCGAGATGGAGCTGAGCACCCTGTTCGAGGCGTTTGAACTCGGGGCGCGAAACGAGCGTAGCGAACTGGAAGACCTGCTCGCCACCCGGACCCCGCGGGAGCTGACGCTCGCGGCCACGGTGCTCCGTGCACTGTTCGCCGAGCTCGACGCGATCGCGGCCGAGAAGTCCGCGACGGCCGAGGACTGTGACGACGAGCGTGACGAGCCCGACGGATCCGACGACGAGTGATCCATGCCTGTCGAGGATCGCCGCGACGCCGCAACCTCGCCGTCAATATCGTGCCACGTCGATCGATTAGGCAACTGACTGCGCCCACCCTCCTGTCAGCCCTCGCCGCGTGCAGGCGAGAGTGCCTGCGTGAGCGGGAGCCTCGCGTGGTACTTGCTCGACACGGAGGCAACCCGAGCGACTGCGAAACCACGTGCGACGCCGCGCGGGTGCGGGGACGGACGCGAGTCCGTTAGGCGTTGGACGTGAATCCAGCGGTGTTTCCCCGTCAGTTGACCGTGACCTACCTGTGGTGCGACACTGTACCCATGCAGGCCGCCTGGCTCTTCTCATACTTCCCACGCGTACAACCGTGGGACGGGAACGGGGATACAACGACAACCCCTCGAAGGTCTGTCGCTAGATGACCGAGCAGAACACGACGGGGTCTAGCTCCATTGTAAGTCGCCACCTCGATGCCGATCAACTATGGGCTTGGCGATTTGTATGTGATCGTTGGGAAGAACTACTGACTCCTCATGTAGACATCAGCCGGCGGTCTCGAACGTTGTCTGCCATCGGCGCGCTCCTCGAAGTCCGAACCCTTGCGCGCTCCAAGTTGGCCGCTCGCGGAGAAACGCGGCCAGGCGAATTTGGCGAGCGGGCCGGACATGGAATACACAATATGGATATTGTTGTTGCTGAGGCCCTTGAGCTGGTTGGCCGCGATAATGTCATCCGGCGGGCTAATCTATCAGACCCTCTGTCGGGGACACTTAAGGCCATAGCCAGCGGCGAGTTCGGAGACGTGGAACTGGAGACGCTAAAACGTCATGTGGATATATTGCGCCCAACCTACACCATAGATGCCTTTCGCTGTATTCAGGACTGCATCGAAACCAACCCACGAAAAATCGACAGTTTAGAAACGACTGTATCTGATCTAGTGGCTTTTCTCCGCGCCTCGGGTTGGAGCGATGCGGCACTTCGGAACATGCGACCACTGACTGCCGACGATTCGGACTGGAAAGAAATGATGCAGGGTCTCGCTCAAAAGCTCTGCAGGGACCCCATCACCTATACATGCGAAATTAAAGTTGATCTCGCCGATCTCGATCCGCATATAATGGAAGCCGTTGATAATATTGAACTCAAGCACGACGGCGGCGAGCAGCTAATAGCCCTGACTGTCGATGCTTTAGACCCCACATCGGCGGCGCGGCGGGCGCTCGCTATCTCGGCCGCGGTATTGGGCGCAGCGAGCCAGTATACCGAAACCCCCGCGGGTCCGCGTACGCCCTCTGATATTACTGTTTTCGGCGGCGATATTGTCGGCCGTGCGACGGTCGAGAGTACTGAACCCCTTGAGAACGAGCAGCGGCTTGAGAGCAAGGAGCAAATTGTGGCTCTTATTCAAAATGTGCGAGACGGCGCCGCGAGGTCTGCGCAAGACCCGATCTACCAAGCAATACGATTGCACGCGCGGGCCGGCCACACATCTGACCCTGAAACACGGTTTATTCTTCTTTGGTTTGGCATCGAACGGTTGCTAGCGGGCTCATTGGGTTATGCAGGGCGAATCGAAGCCGCAGCGCGAAAGTTAATTCCGGGCTCGATTTGCCTTGGTAAGCTTCGCCGAGATCTTTCGTCTCTTACCGCAGCCATGGATAGCGGCATAGTCGAGGATCGCCGCACACCGATCCTCGATCGGTGGGGCTATTTTCATCCTGTGCAGCAGAAGCGGGTCGTTGACCGCAACAAAATTCTCATTGCATTAATGGGGGAAGAGGACTCTTATTCGGATCTCCATCAACTTCTCCTGAAAGCCAACATGCCTGTTATCTGTCATCGCGCGCGGACATTTCGATGTATCCTAAAACCTTCAAGTGAACGGCACAAGCGTATTGCGACCCACCTTGAACAATCTCTAGTCCGAACGGAGCGACAGGTACTGCGACTCTATCGAGCACGCAACAAGTTGGCCCACGGCGGAGGGACGCCCGAGTCGGTGTATGATCTCATTCGGCACGCAAATTTTTATTTGACAAACTTGATCGGCATTGTGGCCGCCAAGCGTCGGACCGGCAACAACGACCTCCCAGCCGCGCTCTATGCTGAGCGTGCAGGTCAAATGCAGTGCTTCTTGGATGCTCTAAGGGCCAATAGGCCCTCAGCAACCGAGTCCGGCGTTCTCATGCGACCGGCGAGTTAGTCTAGTTTGGTCAATGGTCAGAGGGCCTGTCCTGCCCCGGTTGCACCCCGTTCGCCCCGCGAGGGCCCTCGTGCATCCCCGTTCGCCCCGCGAGGACCCTCGTGCATCGTCGCCGGCACGGACTCGAAGCGCAGGGGATCCCGACAGGTCGCGCCGCCGTCCCAGCGGGCGAGAACGGTCCGGTGGCGAGCCACGCTTGGACGGCGTCCTGGCGAAAGTGGGTGCGATCACCCGGACGGACCTTGGATGCGAACCAACACTGAACCCGATAGCGATCGTCGGTGCTCGGTGTGGGAGTTGGCCACCTGTTCAGCGCTGACGACCACGCATGACACACGAGCGCTCATGTGCGGTGTCAGCCCGCCGCTGCCACGCTCGCGCGATCCCGCCCTCCAACCTAGCCGCCAGGGGATGTCTGGAACCTCGATGTCTGGAACCTCAAAGGGGGGGTTGCACAACGACCGCCAAAGGTTGACCATGGGTCACGAGCAACCAACGGAGGTGACCCCGTGAGCGGTGAAACTTGGGATGGGAACGACTGGGAAGAATACGTCCACGAACTTCTCGCTCTACTTCACCAAGACAAGGGCGACGACTATCAGCGCGTTCCAGCTGAACACGGTGGAGACCTCGGGCTGGACGGCTTTTCACGGTCTACGAAGACCGTGTACCAGTGCTACGCTCCACAGGAGCCGCTCAGCATCAGGCAGCGTTACGAGAAACAACGCGACAAGATCACAACGGATATCGCCAAGTTCATAAAAAACGAACAGGATATCGTTGCCTTGCTGGGGAACTCTGTACGTATCAAGAACTGGACGCTCGTAGTGCCCACGCACGGCAGTGCAGAATTGGTGGAGCATGCAACAAAGAAAGCCGCTGAAGTTAAAAGCCGGAAGTGCCACCATGTCGACAATCGAAGGTTCCAGGTGTTGATTAAGGACAAGCGAGCGTTTCCGGCGCAGGTAGCGATACTAGCTAATTCTGGTGCGTCAAGAGTTATGTTGTCATCGCCTCCGGATCGCGCGTTGGCACAAGAAACATTAGCGAACGCGGGCGCAATGGTTGAACGTGCAACCGCCAAATTGCGTGGTCGCCTCAACTCGGGCGTCGATGACCTGGTCCAGCGACTCCTCCTCGGCCATGTGATGGCCCGCAATATAGAAGCTGAAATCGGAGACGACTTCCCCGAGTTGGCGCGCCGCATCCGAGATTTCAACGTCGCATTCGAGCACAAAATCGAAACAGCCTCCATTCTGTCGATTGACGGACCTCGCCAACGCCTTCGCGATATTCTTGAGCGATATGAAGAGGGATTGATCAAGATAGTGCCAAATCTATCTATGGAGCACACCCAAATTTTGGTGCAGGGCAAAGTCGGAGATCTTCTTGAGCGCTGCCCTCTTTCTTTCCCAGGAACGGATGTTTGAAGATGGCTCTTCCCGTCCAGTTACTTGATCTGACTGCCAAGGTCACTCCGCGGCCCTACAGGGTTCCCGCGGAGGAAAGGCCAATCTGGCGTGTCTCAATCGTCCTGCTAGCGATCCCATTCACTTGGGGGCGGGCAGCTAGCCGGGCTCAACTCCATGTCTTATATTGGGCTGCACGATCCGATCGACACGCAGCACAGTTAGCAGAGTTCATCCGTGGCGGATGCCAATCCTTGTTCGTTATGTTTAGTGCCGATCCGTCTACCGACATCGCCATCGCTCTCGCAGGTTCTTCACGACTGCTGCGCCGCAACTCTCAACACGATCGTTTTGAGTTGACGGACGCGGGAGAGCGATTCCGAAAAGCGGTCGCGGATGGCCGCGCATTGACGGCCGAACGAGATCGTCTGGGCCTTTTGCCCAGCAAGCTGACGAACCGACAAGCCCACTCTCTCTGGAGGGCGAAGTGAGTCGGCTTCGCCTCAACCGTCTTCTGCTTCGCTCAATCACGGGGGCGGGGGCATTCGAGGCTGATCTAACATTCTCCGGTGGGTTCAATGTCCTTCACGCCGACAATACGAGCGGAAAGTCAACCTGTCTTAACGCAGTGATCTATTCACTTGGGATGGAGGGGATGTGGGGCTCGGGAGATAAGATTCCACTTGCATCGGCGATGACGACACGAATCACTGACGCAGACGGCCGGGAGCATGACGTTCTCGAGTCGTTCTGCATGCTTGAGTTCGAGGGCGCCGATGCAGTACGCCGCACTGTGCGTCGGCATGTTAAACATCCCACTAAAGATCGCAAACTGATCGAATGTTGGGACATGCCGATAGAATCGGTTTTTCGAGAGGTAAAGAAGGCCCCGCGCTTCTTCTACGTAAGGAGGCCGCATGCAGCCAGCCGCGAAGCAGGCTTTCATGCGATCTTGCCGGAGTGGTTGGGCTGGGACTTGCCAGAGGTTACAACTTACCAAGGTGGCCGATCTCGGCTTTATCTAGAGCTACTCTTTCCCTATTTTTTCATTGAGCAGAAGCGCGGTTGGCAGCCCACGCACCTCCGCATGCCAGGATACCTCGGCATTCGCGAACCCGACAGGCGGGCATTTGAATTCATTGTGGGTCTGGATGCTGGAGACCGCGAACGGCGACTACAGGAGCTCCGAGCGCACCAGGCCGACGTCAGTAACGCCTGGACTCACGCAGTAGCGTCGTTCAGGTCTCGAAGCCGCCAGGAGTCGATCGGCACCATCAACTTGCCTGATGCCCCTGTGATCGAATGGCCTCCGACTCCTGAGCCACACCTCACAATGGAGGAGATCACCGCAGGTGAGGTCACGTCTTCGATGCTCACACAGTGGCTTCGTCGGGCTAGGCAGCAACTTCAGGAATGGGAAAGTGTCGAGCTTCCGACCGTCGCTTCCGTGAGCGAAGAACTTGATCGTTCGCTTCAGGAAGCCGAGAAGGAACTTCTCGAAACGGTTACTTTCGGCCATTACACCGCCGAGCGGGAGTCGCGGTTGAGGGCGGAGCGAGCAGCAGTACAGACCCGTATTGCCGCAGTCGATGTGGACATTCAGCGCTACGATGATGTCCGAATCCTGACGGGATTGGGGGTTGAGCAGGGACTTGCCATCGCCGAGGATCGGTGTCCCACATGTCGAAGGTCCCTCGGTGGAGTGCTCATCTCGGTCGAAAATGCGGAGGTCGCGGACGTACCATCTACTCTCGAAGCTCTCAAGGAGCAACGAACCGCACTTGAAGCGTTATTGCAGCGTCTTGATGCGGATATTCGGATTCAGCAACAACTACTCCAATCGGCACAAGGAAAGGCATCTCAGCTACGAGGCACTATTCGTGCGCAACGACGAACTCTCCGCGCCTCGAGCGACGCCCCGTCGGAGGAGCACATCCGGCGCCGATTGTTACTCGAGCAACGCCTTGTACGTGCAGAATCCATTGAAGGTCAATGGGCTGGATTGCTTGAAGAGCTACGGGAGCTTGCCTTGCTACATAGGCGGATTACAGCCGAGTTGGCCCAACTGCGCAAAGAGGGGCGGAGTGAAAGTGACACAAAGAAGCTGCGGTCCATGAGCTCGCTGGTGCAGCGTCAGCTTCGAGAGTACGGCTTTCAAACTTGTGATCCGTCGGATGTTACGCTCTCTGCCGAAACATATCGGTTAGTCGTGAATGGTTTGGATTTGTATGTCGACATGTCCGCAAGCGATCAGATCCGTTCGGTCTGGGCGTACCTCTTCGCAGTTCTGGAACTGGGCGGTCGTACCGCAACAACGAGGCATCCAGGTCTTCTGATCTTTGATGAGCCTCGGCAGCAGTCGGCGGCGGATCTCAGCTTTGAGGCTTTGCTCGACCAT
>Ga0079224_100011959_pt1 | contig 11988 bp, 13 predicted proteins | sample Stecom2015_FD_80414 | JGI IMG/M metagenome (GOLD analysis project Ga0079224, IMG submission 80414) | Agricultural soil microbial communities from Utah to study Nitrogen management - Steer compost 2015 | ecosystem: Environmental > Terrestrial > Soil > Agricultural land | place: USA: Utah... | reverse complement strand
TTTTCCTATCCTGTTCATCATTACAGCATAGGAGGGATAAAGTGCATCTCCTGCCTGTTTGGAATCTTCAGCAATAAATGCATGTGAATTAACACCCACAATAATATCTTTTTCGGGAATACCTGCTTGCCGGGCTGTGCTTCTGTATAAATTTATAAACGGAGTAAATTGCTCTGGCAAACCGCCAATAATTGCAAGCATTAAGGGAAGTCCGGCTTTTGCCGCTGCTGTAGCAGAAGAAGGTGATCCGCCTGCCGCACGCCAGATAGGAATTTTTTTCTGATAAGGCCTCGGGTAAACCCCTCTGCCCGGGATAGAGGGAGTTAAATTACCCTGCCAGTTGATAACAGGTTGTTTATTAATTTCTAATAGCAATTGGAGTTTTTCATCAAACAATTCATTGTATTTTTCCAGGTCGTAACCAAATAAAGGAAAAGATTCAATAAATGATCCTCTACCGGCCATAATTTCAGCTCTTCCATTACTCAACTGGTCTATGGTAGCAAATTGCTGAAACACTCTTATTGGATCTTCAGAACTCAGAACTGTAACGCCACTTGATAGCCTGATATTTTTGGTAATCATTGCTGCAGCAGCCAATACAGTAGAAGGACTAGATACTGCATAATCGGGGCGATGGTGCTCTCCTATAGCAAATACATCCAGACCAACCTCATCTGCCAGTTTGATCTCTTCCATTAATTCTTTAAACCTCTTATTGGTAATCATTGCTTCGCCTGCAACATTTTCTGGTTGCATATCGGCAAATGTGCATAAGCCAAATTCCATAATTATTTATTTTAATAGCAGAGAGTCTGGTCAGGGGTTGCTTAGTTTTCAGCAAGAATTCCGGAATTTGCACCGGTAGTTTGCTGTTGTTTGTTTAAATCTGTGAAAAGAAGGCTTTTTAAATATATGCCTGCATTTTCTTCACTATTAATTAAATCAAACAATGTTATTTTATCAAGTAAATTATCTACGGTTAGTTGAATCATTTGCCATAGAGACCTTGTTGAGCAATCGGCGGAGTTTGTACAAAACTTCATAGAACCTGCATGAGATCCACAGAAAGCGGGATCAAACAAAGAACCACCAAGGGCCTTTAAAACCTTGTTTACATTAATGTCTTTTGCGGGTGCTGCCAGCAGGTAACCTCCTTTGTGGCCAGGAGTACTTTTGATAAAACCTTCCATTCTTAAAAGACGGGTGAGCTTTGCCACATAATGTTTACTTATTCCTTCAGCTTCACTCAGTCGGGGTATACTTATTCCTTCCGCATCTCTGCATGAAGCAATGCGTATCAGTATTCTTAAACCATATTCTTCCTGAGCTGTAATTTTCATTATTTCCTCCTCTTATAAAAATCCTAATTCAAGTTGGGCTTCTTCAGACATCATAGACTTATCCCATGCCGGTGTCCAGGTAACAGAAACATGTACATCATTTACACCTTCTATTGCCCTTACTTTCTGATCTACTTCAACCGGTAAAGTTTGTGCAGCCGGACAACCGGGGGCAGTTAAAGTCATTACAATCTGAACATTATTAATAGGCAGAATTTCCACCTCATAAATCAGCCCCAGTTCGTATATATTTACCGGCAGTTCCGGATCGTAAATAGTTTTAATAACTTCAATTACCTTTTCTTTCAATTCCGCATTTTCCATATCTGAAGATTTTATGATAAAGAATTTTTTAATTTATAAGCAAGGGCATAGTTTTTCATTTGCTTTACCATTGCCAATAGTCCGTTTGACCTGGTTTGCGCCAGGTGACTGGTCATCCCGATTTTATTAATAAATTCCAGTCTGGCATTTACTATATCATCAGGCTTTTGACCAGATAATACACTAATAAGCATGCTGATTAATCCTTTAACTATTACAGCATCACTATCAGCCTTATAGAAAACCCTGCCGTCTTTTTCTTCTGCTACGAGCCACACGGTAGACTGGCAGCCCTTTACTTTTTTATCATCTGTTTTAAGTTCATCTTCCATTAGAGGAAGCTTTTTACCCAGGTCTATTATGTATTCATATTTTTCATCCCAGGAATCAAACAGAGAAAAATCTTCAATTATTTCGGCCTCTTTTTCAGCAATATTTTTATAACTATCCATCCTAACTCAAAATTTTAATGGCCTTTTTTAAAGCCTCCACCATAGTTTCAATTTCCGCTGAAGTATTATACATAGCAAATGATGCTCTGATAGTTCCGGGTATGCCAAATCTATCCATCAGCGGCTGAGTACAATGATGGCCTGTACGAACTGCAATTCCTGCATTATCTAATAAAATTCCTATATCCTGGGGATGTATTTTATCTATCACAAAAGAAACCAGACTTATTTTATTTTCTGAGTTTCCTATAATTCTTAAACCGGGTATTTCCTGCAATAAATGAGTAGCAAGATTAAGCAATTCCGCTTCATGATTTCTGATAGCTTCTTTCCCTATTCCATCAACAAATTCAATAGCAGTTTTAAAAGCAATTGCATCAGCTATGTTAGGTGTACCTGCTTCAAATTTATAGGGAAGTTCATTATAAGTGGTTTTTTCAAAACTTACTTCTTTAATCATTTCCCCTCCACCGTGAAAGACCGGCATAGCTTCAAGAATATCTTTTTTGCCGTATAAAATGCCGAACCCGGTAGGACCGTATAGTTTATGGGCCGACAATACAAAAAAATCACAATCTAAATCACGAACATCTATATCCAGATGTACAGAACTTTGAGCACCATCGATTAATACTTTAGCTCCGGCAGCATGTGACTTTTTAATAATTTCTTTTACAGGGTTTACAATTCCGAGTGAATTTGAAACATGTACAACTGCAACAAGTTTTGTTCTTTCTGAAAGCAGCTTATCAAATTCTCCCATTATCAATTCACCGTTATCATCAACAGGAATTACTTTTAATACTGCTTCTTTTTCTTCACATATCAACTGCCAGGGAACTATGTTGGAATGATGTTCCATTGTAGAGATGATAACTTCATCACCTTTTCCAAGATTTTGTCTTCCCCAGGTTTGCGCAACAAGGTTAATACCTTCTGTAGCTCCCCTTGTAAAAATAATTTCTTCCCTGGCTTCGGCATTAATCATTTTCCTGGCTTCATCGCGGGTATTTTCAAAAGCTGCCGTTGCCTCTTCTGCAAGAGAATGTATACCCCTGTGAATATTGGCGTTGAACCTGCTGTAATATGCCACCAATGCATCAATAACCGGTTTGGGTTTTTGAGTAGTAGCTGCATTATCAAAATAAATCAGGTCTTTTCCTTTAACCTTTCGTGTTAATAAAGGAAAATAATTCCTGATCATTTCAATATCCGGCTCCTGAGCTATTGGTTGCAAATTCATTTTATTATTTTTTCAGCTTCTCATTGATAATTTCATAAACATACTCTTTCAATGGCGCAGGCTTTACATGTTCCAGTACATCCATGGCATAAGCTTTAATAAGAATTGCCCTGGCCATTTTTTCAGGAATACCTCTCGATTTCAGATAAAACATACTTTCTTCATCCAGTTGTCCTATGGTACAACCATGAGAACATTTCACATCGTCGGCAAAAATCTCAAGCTGGGGTTTTGCATTAATTGTTGCAGTAGGAGAAAGTAAAATGTTTTTATTACTCTGATAGGCATTTGTTTTTTGTGCTGCCTGCTTAACATAAATCTTACCGTTGAATACTGCAGTTGAATTTCCGTCTGCAATACCCTTATATAACTGATTGCTAAAACATCCTGGCTGAACATTATCTACCAGAGTATGATTATCGACATGAGTTTCTCCGCCGATAAAATATAATCCGTATAAATGAGCCTCATTATGAGCGGCATCCATAATTACATTCAGGTTATTTCTTATTATACCACCATCAAGCGATATAATTACTGTATGTACATGGCATTTCCCAACCTGGTGAACCTGCATATTAGAAACCTGGCTGCCATTAGGGGTGTCATTCTGAATTTTATAATAATCAACTATAGAATCCTGTTCGGCAACCATTTCAATTACACCGTTGGTAAAACTTTCACCATTACCCAGGGTAATATATATTTCGGCAAGTTGTATTTCGGCAGCTTTAGGAATATAAACCAATGCCCTTGGCTGGGCAAAAACATTACCTGCTCTTGCATCGGAAATTATATAGACATATACCGGATGTTCTACTAACTTTCCGGGTTTACATGATATAAATACTCCCGACTCAAAAAATGCGGTATTTAAAGCATGAACACCATCATACAACTGATCACTGCTTTCTCCCAGATATTTAGCAACAATATCTTTGTTTTCATTTTGCGCCGCCTCTTCAAGAGGTTGAATTATGATCTCATCAGAAAAAATTCTTGAGAGTTCATGATTAAACCTTCCATTAACTATACATATTACATTTGCTTCATCATGGCCTGGAAGAAACCTTCCTTTTAAATCATCTTCAGTTACAGTCTGCGGCTGCTGAATTGCAAATGGTTTATTAAATAAAGATTTTATCCGGGTATATTTCCATTCTTCATGTTTTACTCCCGGTACTCCCATTCTTTTATATTCCCGGAAAGCTTCCTCCTGGAGTGGTTTTAATACAGAAGTACTTTCTGTATTAAATGAAGTAAAACTTTGTTCTAATATTTCTGCGTTTGTCATAATTTTTTTTTCTTAAGCGGGTTGATCTACATTTTCTTCAGCCAGTTTCAATTCATTTTTAATAAAATCATAGCCTTTTTCTTCAAGTTCCAATGCCAGTTCTTTTCCACCCGTTTTTACAATCTGACCATTATATAATACGTGAACAAAATCGGGAACGATATAGGTTAATAAACGCTGATAGTGTGTAACCATCAGGATACCATTATTTTCATTCCTTAATTTATTTACTCCGTTAGCTACAATTCTGATAGCATCAATATCTAAACCGGAATCGGTTTCATCAAGCACGGCTAATTTAGGATTCAGCATTGCCATTTGAAATACTTCATTCCTTTTTTTCTCACCGCCTGAAAAACCTTCGTTAAGAGAACGATGGAGTAATGTTTTGTCCATTTCCATCATTTCCATTTTTTCCTTCATCAGTTTAAGAAACTGTGCTGCATCAAGGGGTTCAAGTCCTCTGTATTTGCGCACTTCATTTACTGATGCTTTTATAAAGTTTACTGTACTTAATCCCGCTATTTCAACAGGATACTGAAAGGCAAGAAACAATCCTTCTCCTGCTCTCTCCTCAGGTGCCAGTTCAAGAAGGTCTTTTCCTAAAAATTCTACACTACCTTCTGTAACTTCATATTCTGATCTTCCTGCAAGTACTGATGCCAGCGTGCTTTTACCTGATCCGTTAGGACCCATAATAGCATGCACCTCTCCGGGTTTTATTTCCAGATTAATACCATTCAGTATTTTTTTTCCTTCAATTTCTGCATGCAGATTCTGTATATTCAGCATATTATTTTTTGTTTAGCTTTTTTAATTGTTGATTGTTTTAAATATTAGCCTACGCTACCTTCCAGACTGATAGCAAGTAATTTCTGAGCTTCCACTGCAAATTCCATAGGAAGCTGATTCATTACTTCTTTTGCGAAGCCGTTAATTATAAGTGCTACAGCAGCTTCATCATCTAAGCCACGCTGATTGCAATAAAATATCTGGTCTTCACCAATTTTTGAAGTTGTTGCTTCATGTTCTACAACGGCTGTATTATTTTTTACTTCAATATAAGGGAATGTATGAGCACCACATTTATCTCCAAGTAACATAGAATCACACTGGGAATAATTACGGGCATTAACAGCATTTTTACCAACATGAACCAATCCACGATAACTATTCTGGCTCATACCGGCAGAAATTCCTTTGGAAACAATACGGCTTCTGGTATTTTTACCCAGGTGCATCATTTTAGTGCCTGTATCTGCCTGTTGAAAATTATTGGTAACTGCCACGGAATAAAATTCCCCGATTGAATTATCTCCTTTTAAAATAACACTTGGGTATTTCCAGGTAATAGCCGATCCGGTTTCCACCTGCGTCCAACTGATTTTAGAATTCACCCCTTTACAAATACCTCGTTTGGTAACAAAATTATAAATACCACCTTTTCCTTCCTTATCACCAGGATACCAGTTTTGTACAGTAGAATATTTTACTTCTGCATTATCCATAGCCACAATTTCTACAACTGCCGCGTGAAGTTGATTTTCATCACGCATAGGAGCTGTACAGCCTTCCAGATAGCTTACATAACTTCCGGGCTCTGCCACAATTAGTGTTCTTTCAAATTGTCCGGTATTTTCCGCGTTAATCCGGAAATAAGTAGACAATTCCATTGGACACCTTACGCCTTTAGGAATATAACAGAAAGACCCGTCGCTGAATACAGCAGAGTTCAATGCTGAAAAATAATTATCAGTAACAGGAACAACGGAACTAAGATATCGCTGAACAAGTTCAGGATGCAGTTTAATAGCCTCGCTGATAGAACAGAAAATAATTCCCTGTTCTGCAAGCTGCTCTCTGAATGTAGTTGCCACAGAAACACTGTCTATTACTGCATCTACAGCAACTCCGGCCAGCCTTTTTTGCTCATCTAAGGAAATACCAAGTTTATCAAAGGTTTCCTTTAATTCAGGATCCAGTTCATCCAGACTTCCCAATTTCTTTTTCACCTTAGGAGCCGAATAATAGATAATGTCTTGAAAATCAATAGGTGGAATTTTTAAATTAGCCCAATTAGGCTGTTCCATTTTTTGCCACTGACGAAATGCTTTTAACCGCCATTCCAACATCCAGGCGGGTTCTTCTTTTTTTGCGGAAATGAACCTTACCGTACTTTCATCAAGGCCTTTAGGAGCCTCGTCTGCTTCAATATCGGTTACAAAACCATATTTATATTCCGACATTACGGTCTGCTCAATCGTCAATAAATCATCGCTCATATTATTATTTGTATTAATCTGATAGTCTTCGGTTTTCATTTTGCAAAGGTAAATAAACATTTATACTAAAAAGTATAAAAGAGGTTCAAAATGAATTCTATTATTAATTTTTATAGAAGTTTTTACATAAAAAAGGCTGCAAAATTAGGTTTTTTAATTGTCAATTGCCAATTGTTAATGCCAATTGTTAATGGTCAATGGTTGATAGAAATTGTTAATGAATAATTTTCACGGGTAGTAATCAATGGTAGGGCAGCAACCTTTACAATTTCTGCCTTTTAGCTCGTAATTCGTAATACAATTGACAATTGTAAAAATTGGCATTTAAAAATTATTTTCTTTAATTTTCGCCTTATATGCTTAAACAATTTCTATCTTTTACTATTATTTTACAGCTTTTTGCCTGCATGAGCCCGGCCTATGATTCTATTGACCAGCAAATGATTGAATATTCCGGAGAGGATACTCCTGGTGCAGCAGTTATGGTGATTAAGGATGGCAAGCCTGTTTTTACCCAGACATACGGAACTGCTGATATAGAAAATAAAACGCCTATAGCTGAAAACACCAATTTCAGGCTGGCATCTGTAAGCAAACAATTTACGGCCACCGCCATTCTACTTTTAATACAGGATGGAAAATTGAGTTTAAAAACTCCGGTGAAAGATATTTTGAAAGAACTTCCAGAAGCAACAAACAATATTACCATACATCATTTGCTTAATCATACCAGCGGAATTATTGATTATGAAGATTTTGTACCAGATACCGCTATGAACCCTCAAATTAAAGATGCTGGTGTATATGAAATTTTAAAGGATAAAGACAGTCTGTATTTTTCACCCGGCGATCAATTCCGCTATAGTAATTCAGCCTATTCCCTTCTGGCTTTGGTGGTAGAAAAAATATCTGGAAAAAATTTTGCCGGTTTCCTGAAAGAAAGAATTTTTCTTCCATTAGGAATGAACGAAACCCTGGCCTATGAAAAAGGAATTTCTGAAGTTAAAAACAGGGCGTATGGTCATGATAGAAAAGACGGAAAATGGATTAGAAGAGATCAAAGTTCAACCAGTGCAGTTTTGGGCGATGGCGGAATTTACTCTTCACTTACAGATTTATTTAAATGGGACCAGGCGCTCAACGGCTCTACCCTTCTAAATGACAGCCTTAGAAATCAAATGGTTGAGTATCAAATTCTTAATAACGGAGAATCCATAAAATACGGATTGGGATATCATTTAAAAAAGAATGAAAACGGGGAAGAAGTTGTCTATCATACCGGCTCCACCACAAGTTTCAGGAATATTTATTACCGGATTCCTTCCAAAAACTTAAGTATAATATTACTAACCAACCGCAATTCCCCAGGTGAATTTGGTACTGTACCCCTGGCAGAAGCCATTTTAAAAGAATTTGATCAATAAATTATTTCTAAAAGGAATTAATTTGGCCTAACTTTGCGAATCTTTCTATTAATAATAAAAAAAGGGTTTGGAAAGTTCTGTGATTCAACATACCTTTGCCACCCTTAAAATTTGAAGTCATGAACCCAGCAGTTCAATTTGTACAAGAGCAGTTAAACAATAAAAAGGAACATCCGAATTTTAAAGCGGGAGATAATATTTCCGTGAGTTATAAAATTGTGGAGGGCGGTAAAGAGCGTATTCAGATATTCCGTGGTGATGTTATTAAGCGTCAGGGCCAGGGAATTACAGCTACTTTTACAGTAAGAAAAATTTCTGACGGAATAGGTGTTGAAAGAACTTTCCCTGTTTTTTCTCCTAATATTGATAAAATAGAACTGCATAAATCAGGTCGTGTTCGCAGAGCTAAATTATTTTACCTGAGAGAAAGAAGTGGTAAACGCGCCAGAATTGCGGAAAAAAGAAGAGCAGTTTCAACTCAGTAATATTGCTTTTAAAATATTTAAAAAAGGGAAGCCCGGGGGTTTCCCTTTTTTTATAGAAATCTTCTATTTTTCTCTATTGCTAACTCTTGTTAAACCTTCAATTTGTTAGCATTTAGTAAAATAGGTATTCGTTGTCAAGTTTTACCAAATTCTCAATAGATTTTCCTTAATTTCGTAATTCAAAGTTTAAAACAACTGACATGTTAGCTAGTTCAAATACATTTTTATTTATTTCCATGCCCGGTGGTACAGAATGGGTACTTATTATTCTTGCCGTTTTGATATTATTTGGTGGAAGAAAAATCCCCGAATTTATGCGCGGATTGGGCCGTGGTATCAGAGAGTTCAATGATGCCAAAACCAATGTAAAAAAAGAAATTGAAGAAGGCATGAATGAAGCTGATCAAAAAAAGACTACCGTAGCTTCATCTACTGAAACCAAATCTTAATTTCTGTTTCAAAAGAATTGGAAGTATTTCAATCTATAAAGCAATTCCATTCCGCTATTGAGAATGGTAAGGCTTCCTGCGTACAGGCTGTAGATTATTTTCTTAATAATATTAAGGAAAAGGCCGAACTCAATGCAATTATATTCCTGTATGCCGATGAGGCAAGAAAACGTGCGGAAGAGCTTGATGCAAAGAAAGCCCGGGGTTTGCCCTGCGGCAAATTATTTGGTGTGGTATTTACACTAAAAGACGTAATTTCTTATAAAAACCATCCATTAACTGCTGCCTCTAAAATTCTCGAAGGTTTTACCGCCATTTATAATGCTACTGCCGTTCAAAGGCTTTTGGATGAAGATGCTATAATTATAGGATCCTGTAATTGCGATGAATTTGCAATGGGTTCCACCAACGAAAAATCAGTTTACGGTAAAACTTTAAATCCCATTGATAAAAACAGAGTTCCCGGCGGTTCCTCCGGCGGATCTGCTGTAGCTGTAAGTGCCGGCTTATGTATGGTTAGTCTGGGTAGTGATACAGGTGGCTCTGTACGCCAGCCAGCCGATTTCTGTGGAATAACCGGACTAAAACCTAGTTATGGCAGAATTTCAAGATATGGACTGGTGGCCTATGCCTCCTCTTTTGATGTAATAGGAATATTTGCTAAAAATATTGAAGATCTTGCTTTGGTTTTGGAAGTAATAGCAGGAAAGGATGATTTTGATTCTACTGTATCTGATAGAAAAGTGGAAAATTTCAGTTCAGAACTGGAAAAAGATTCCGGCATACGGAAAATCGGGTACTTTAAACAGGTATTTGAAACCGAAGCATTGGACCCGGAAATTAAACAATCGCTAAATTCCTTTACTCAACAACTGAAAAACGACGGATATACATTACAAGAGATTGATTTTGAACTACTTGACTATATCGTACCTGCATATTATGTTTTAACAACAGCTGAAGCGAGTTCAAATTTATCAAGATATGATGGAATAAGATATGGATACAGAAGCCCTGTGGATACTGGCGATTTGGCGGAAATGTACAGAAAAACCAGGTCGGAAGGTTTTAACAGTGAAGTAAAAAAGAGAATTTTACTTGGAAATTTTGTTCTGAGCTCAGGATATTACGACGCCTATTATGGAAGAGCTCAAAAAGTGAGGCAAATGCTGATAGATAAAATGAATTTGGTTTTCAAAGACTTAGATGCAATTATTCTTCCTACCGCTCCTACTCCTGCTTTTGAAACAAACAGTTTTAATAACGATCCTATAGCCATGTATATGGCTGATATTTTTACAGTATTAGCAAATTTAACCGGACACCCTGCTATCTCCCTCCCTCTTTTTTGGCACAGTAATGGTATCCCATATGGTCTGCAGGTTATGACTCCACATTTTAGTGAGTTATCTTTGCTGCAACTTTCCAGGCTATGGCTTAAATACCGGAGTTGAAAAACCTAACCGTCCCCCTTACCGGTATAATTATAACAGCCTGAATACCAATACTACCTGTGATAAATATTACAACTAAAATCCTTTTTCCGGGGCATATTGTTGTACTAATATATTGTAAATGAAAGCTAAAGTATTTATTGCGTTAATGTTTGGATTTTTCCTTTTTCAGTTCTTAAAAGCGGACGTAGGATTAGGATTTCTGGATTTTAACAAAAATTTTTCCGACTCTACCGCCCCTTATTTTGATCTTAATTCAAATACTATTCAACTTAATCCACAGTCGGTTTCTTATGTAGATGAATATTCCAAAAGGAATTCAGCTTCTATGGAGAAACTGGAAGACTGGGGAAGGCCATATTTAATTAAGATTGAAAATATATTCAGGCAATATAATATACCTGTTGAATTAAAATATCTTGCGGTTATAGAATCTAAATTAAAATTATCTGCACGCTCTCATGCCGGAGCAGTCGGGCCCTGGCAATTTATGCCTGCCACTGCAAGAAACTATGGCTTAAGGGTAAATGGTTCTGTAGATGAAAGAAAAGATTTTATTAAAAGTACGCATGCAGCAGCAAAATATCTTACCAGATTATACAATGAATTTGGCGACTGGCTGCTGGTAATTGCCGCTTATAATGGCGGACCCGGAGTGGTTTATAATGCCATGAAAAAAAGCGGATCGGATAATTTCTGGAAATTACAGCAATACCTTCCGGCAGAATCCAGAAATCATGTAAAGAAATATATTGCTACCCATTACTTAATGGAAGACCAGGGTGGTATAACAACAATTACAAAACATGAAGCCAGTCAGCAACTTTCAGCAGTTGCTCACTATAAAGTAATTAAAAATCTTACTCCAGAAGAATTACAGGATATTAAAACAAGAAGTATTTCCGGTAAATATGTTTCAGACATAATTGCAAAATATGTAATGATGGATATTGAAGAATTCCATAGATATAACCCACATTTCGATGAAATTCTTAATGGTGAAGAAAATAATTATGTGTTGAAATTACCTGCTAAAAAAATGGAAATGTTTGTTGAAAAAAGATATAATATTCTTAATGAATCTGTAAATATTCTTCTTCAGGCCAAACAGGAAAAACTAGCTTCTGAAACACCCGTATTAGCAGTAAGTGGGAAATAATTGTTAATTGTTAATTGTTAATTGTCAATTGAGATCCTTCGCGGGGCTCAGGATGACAATAAGAATTGTCAATGGCTCA
>Ga0079224_100011958_pt1 | contig 11988 bp, 14 predicted proteins | sample Stecom2015_FD_80414 | JGI IMG/M metagenome (GOLD analysis project Ga0079224, IMG submission 80414) | Agricultural soil microbial communities from Utah to study Nitrogen management - Steer compost 2015 | ecosystem: Environmental > Terrestrial > Soil > Agricultural land | place: USA: Utah... | reverse complement strand
TGGAGTGGCCGCCAACATCCCACCGGGCCTCGTCAAGGTCCGTACGTGGGTCACGGGAGATCCGGACAATCGCCTGCTGACGGTCTATTTCGCGCCGGCGCCCGTGCCGGCGGCCGGCCCGCGAACCACGATCAGGGGCACGCTGAAGAACAGCACCCCCCGGGAGCTGGGCGGCAGCGGGACCGCCACCTGCGATGCGCTCGGGTTGTCGGTGGAGCGGATTACCGGACCTCGCCCCGTTCTCAATCCGTCACTCGGCCGGGGCGAGGCTCCGAGAGCCCCCGTCACCGCCAGGATGACCTGCAATCCGGTACCGCCAGGTTCCACAGTGCATTACGAAATCCGCGACCTGCCGGCGATGACGCCCCTGTTGTTCACGCTCAATACGGCCGTGAGCGCCGGCCAGTGCGGCGGAACTGGCCTTACCCGGTACCGGCGACAGCTCATTGCGGTGTCGGCTTCCGGCCATGTGAAATCCAGGAACGAGGGCCTGGCGCCCGTGGATTTCGGCAATTCGCAGGACCTGGAAGTGCAGTGGATGGAGACTCCCTGCGGCGCGGCCCAGGTGATCAGCCAGCTCGGCCCCTTCATCAATCACGACATCAGGGAATCCCGCGAGATCAGGATCAGTACCGACAGCAATCCTTCCATTGCCACGCAGCCGGCAGGGAACATCAGCGAAAGGACACTGCTGCAACCCAACACAAGGGCACTGGAGGCCCTCAGGATCGAGAACACCGGTGTTGCAGACAAGGCGAAGATCGATGCCGGGGCCGAGGCGGCCGCTGAACTGAAGGCGGCGCAGGAATCCGCGGTCCGCTAGAGATGCCGGGATGCCGAAGGCCAGTCATTGGTTGGCAAGCAACGAGGATGCCGTCTGACCCTGCGCTGAGGAGGATACTGACATCATGGTGGCGAGGATGGAAAAGCTGGAAGGAACCGCATCGCGAGTGAGTTGTGCTCCGGAGGTGGCATCCCTGCTCGAAGGGGATTCGCCGCAGGCCACGCTGGGACGCAGATTCCTGCGCTTCTGCGAGGCGCTGCTGGACAAGAACACCGGCGGGATCGACGATGTCGTCACCCCCGACGCCCGGTTCCACGAACTCGAGGCTGCGGGGCTTCCGCCAGGGCCCGCCGGCCTCAAGCTCTTCAGGTCCCAGATCAATGCGGCCTTCCCCGACCAGCAGGTGGAGGTGCTGCGGATGAGCTTCCCGGAAGAGAACACCATAGAAACAGTGCTCGCATGCGTGGCGACCCATTCCGGGCCGCTGATGGGCATCCCCGCCAGCGGCAAGCGCGTGAGTTTCACGGTCTACACGCGCAACCGCTTCGAGGGTGACCGGATGGCGGAGCGCTGGGACCAGACGGATTTCGAGGGCCTGCTCGCGCAGTTGCGGGACTGAGGTGGGATGTGCTCGTGCCCTTCGAGCAGTCGTTCGCCGCGGAGCTGCCTGAACGCGCTCGTCCGGCAGCTGCCGCGGCGTTGAGCCGGAGCGGCCTCAGCCGCCGCCCGGTCCGCGCGGAGGACCGCCCGCGGGAGGTCCGCCAGCGGGCCCGCCCGCACCGCCCGGACCACCGGGGCCGGCACCCGGTCCGGGACCACCCGGCCCGCCGGGACCACCACCCGGCCGTCCGCGGCCGCAGTTCGGCGTGGTGCAGGTCGTCACCTCGTGGATGTAGCGCGTCTTGCCGCCCTCGACGCGGAACATCTGGCTGGCCGGCGTGCCCGCATGGCCCTCGGGCAGCCCCGCATCGAGCCACGGGAAGTTGTGGAAGATGACCGCGGCGCCGGCCGTCTCGTCGATGACGTAGCGGCGGTTGGTCACGTTGAGCCGCTGCGGGAACGCGCCCATGTCGCAGGGATTGCGCTGCGGATTCGGATTGTTCAGGCCGGTGTAGATGCGGCCCTCGAGACGGTTGCACGGAAAGCCGTGCGGTACCGGCAGCTCCGGGTTGCCCCAGTTGTTCAGGTACGCATCGGCCACCGACTGGATGACTTCGCGCGTATCGCGCTTGCCCTGCGGGATTTCGCCCCAGTCCTCTTCCTTGGTGTAGTTGAGGTACTGGGTCGCGCCGAACAGCCAGTCACCCTCGTCGGTCACCACCGACTCCATCTTCGAGATCTTTCCATCCTGCGTGACTTCCATGCGCGTGTGGATCACGTAGGGATGCGAGTGCGTGGCGGCCACCAGTTCCGTGAACGTGGCGCACTGCCTGGTATCGTGCAGGCTGCGGGTGAAGTCCACCGTCAGGCGCTGGGCGAGCACACCCTTCGAAGCATCCATGACCTGGTCGTTCTCGGCGTAGGTTGCACCGGATGCGAAGGGCAGCGCGGAAGCATTGCCGGCCTTCTGCGCGCTGACATAGGTCTCGGCCACCTTTCGCAGCGTGTCGCGGCTGCAATCGGCCCTGGCGTCCGTCGCGAAGACCATGCTGGCGATGGCCAGCGAACCGAAAGCGATCACGACTCTGGCTCGTTGCTTTTTCATTGGTGCGCCCCCCCGTGGATTCGTGGGCGGCCATTCTATGCTGATTTCCGCGCCGGATCGTGTCCCTGACAGGGCAATGATACCGTGGAGCTATCGGTTGGACGCCACGCTTCCGCCGGGGGCAAAGTCCGTGACCGGCAGTGCCCTGCGTTTCGCCATGCGGTAACGTGCGGACAGGAATGAGGAGTTGCGATTGAACATTCGGCCCCTGGCTCACCCGGACCTGGATGCCCTGCTGGCCCTGTACACGCATCTGCACCAGCAGGACGATCCGCTGCCAGACCGCGGCATCGTGGAGTCGGCATGGCTGGAATCGGTCCAGAATCCGCGCATGCGGCACTTCGGCGGGTTTGAAGGAGACGAGCTCGTGGCCGCGTGCACCATCTGCGTCGTGCCCAACCTCACGCGTGGCTGCCGGCCCTATGCCGTGATCGAGAACGTGGTCACGGCGGCCGGCCACCGGCGGAAGGGCTGGGGTCGGGCCGTGCTGTCCGAAGCGCTGGGATTCGCGTGGTCCCAGGGCTGCTACAAGGTGATGTTGCTGACGGGACGGAGCGACGACGGCGTGCTGTGCTTCTACCAGGCCGCAGGATTCGATCCGGGTGAGAAGAGGGCCTTCATTGCCCGGCCGGTTCAATAGCATGCAACCGGGGGAGGTGCCCGAAACAGTGGATCGCCCGTTTCAACGCCGATCGGTCGCGCGCTGGCGCTGTGGATCTCGGGATTGCCGAAATGATGCAGGCAACGGATGGAATGGACGGACGCCGTGGAGGCTGGCCCTGCTTCCTGTCCGTTGAGCGCGGATTCCAGTAAGGTAGGGAGACGCTGGACGGGAGCGGAGGGGTCGTGGACGAAGGATTCGTGACCATACAGACCTATACCGATACGACCGAGGCGCACATCGCGGCGGGCCTGGTCAGGTCCGCGGGCATTCCGGTGCACCTGCATGGCGTCAACCACGTGTCCGCGAACTGGATGCTGGGCCTGGCCGTGGGCATCCGGTTGCAGGTTCCGGTGGAGCACGAGAAGGAGGCCCGCGGGCTGCTCGAAGTCGAGGCTCCGCTTCCAGCCCCGGTTGACACATGCCCCGCCTGCGGCAGTCCAGAGGTGGCCACTGCTTCCGCAAGCCGGAAGGTTTCGCTTGTCCTCACCCACGCCCTGCAATTGCCGTGGCCCTTCCGTCGCGACAGGCTGCATTGCAGGAGTTGCGGGCACAGCTGGCCGCAGGTGCGGCAACGGGCAAGCTGAAGGCCTCTCGGCGCGGCAGATGAAAGAGGTACGGCGATGATGCCGCTGCCGGGGAGAAGATCCGCATCCCGTGGTCCTGTCGCGGTGCTCGCCGCGATCTTCGGCATCGACGGATGTCAACCTGAGCGATGGATGCGCCCTCCATCCTGGATCTGACCGGCTTCGTGGTGCTGCCCGGGGTGGTCTCCGGGCAGCAGTGCCGCGCCATCCTGGCGCGCCTGGCGGATCGCTGCGAAGGCGCTGGCACGCGCAACCTGCTGGAGCAGGACTGGTGTGCCGAGCTGGCCGCCTCGCTGCGCGATACGCTCGACCTGGGCGCTGCCTTGTCCGACTCGGTAGCGGTGCAGTGCACGTATTTCGAGAAGCCCGGGCAGGCCAACTGGCTGGCGCCGCTGCAGCAGGACCTGTCCATTCCGGTGCGCGAACGGGTGGCCAGCCCGGAGCTCGAGGGTTGGTCGATGAAGGAGGACGCCGTATTCGTGCAGCCGCCGGCAGAGGTGGTGGCGAGGATGACGGTGGTGCGCCTTCACCTCGATGATGTCACCGAGGACGGCGGCCCGCTGCGCGTGGTGCCGGGCTCGCATCGACTGGGCCGGCTGCGTCCCGAAGAGATGCGTGCATACCGCGACACCCATGGCGAGGTTGTCTGCACAACGGCACGCGGAGGCGTGGTGGCCATGAAGCCGCTTCTTCTGCATTCCTCGACGCGTTCCTCTGTTCCGCGGCCGCGAAGGGTGCTTCACTATCTTTATGGTCCCCGGGAACTTCCACACGGGCTGGCGTGGGCAGGAGCCGTTTGAGGTGACACAGGCCGTGCGTGTCTTCGAACTGGTGGGCCAGGAGGCCACGCTCCGGCTGGAGGGCGAACCGCCGGTGAGGTCGGTTTCATCGCCGGGCTGGGACTACCGTGCCGAACTGCAGGGTCACTCCATGCACGTGAGCCTGGTCGTGGGCGATGACGATCCGGCATCGTTCGTGGACTTCTTCCAGTCGCTGGCGAACGACCAGCAAGGCTGGCCGGAAACCCGGGCATACGAATCCCTCGACGGCACGCTGCTGATCGTGGCGACCCACGACATGCAGCGCACGGTGCGCTTCGAGGTGCGGCTCAGGGCCGATGCGCGCAGTGGCTTCGACTGGTCCGCGAACCACCGCCTCAGCGTCGAGGCCGGCACGCTGGCGAAACTCGCCGCCGCGGCGAAGGCCTTCGCGTCCTGAAGCGCGGCCGCCATCGGCGGACATCGCCACCGGCGCTGCTGTCTGCGCTGCGCGACAAGTGATGCTTCGGACCCCCGTGGTCTCCCGTACTTGCTTCGCCCTGCGGGCTTCTGTAGAACAGCTCCCGACGGGGGCGCGCCCTGCATTGGTGCATCGGGCGCAGGGGGAAGAGATGACGCGGGTACTCACGCGCGACGAGTGGATCGCCCGCTACGAGCGCAGTCACCAGCATCCTGTGAACCGGGCATGCCACGCGGTGGGCATCCCGATGATCGTGTTCTCGGTGCTGCTGGGCCTCGCATCGATCGCCGTGGTGAACCTGCGCGTGCCGGCGCTGCTGCTGTTCGTGGTGGGTTGGCTGCTGCAGTTCGTGGGCCATGCCTTCGAGGGCAAGCCGCCCGAGTTCTTCCGGGACTGGCGCTTCCTGTTCGTCGGCCTGCGCTGGTGGATGATGAAGGTCACCGGCCGCATCTGAGACGGAGGACAAGAATGAAACGCCTGTTGCTGCCGGTGGTGGCCGTGTGTGCCGCGCTGCTGGCCTCTGCCTGCAAGCCTGGCGCGGGTACGGATGCAGGCACCGACGCCATGGCCGCGGATGCCGCAGCCCGCGAACGCGAGATCCGGGAACTGGAGCAGCGCCAGGTCGAGATCGCGCTGTCGGGCGACCGCGAGGCCCTGCTGCAGGTGTTCTCGCCGGACTTCCGCATGGTCAGCCCCGTGGGCGGCATCGTCGACCGGGAAGAGCTGCTGGGCCTGCTGGCCGGCGGCAATCCACCCTACAGCGAGGCGTCCTACACCACCGACTGGGTGCGCGTGTTCGGCGACGTGGTGGTGACCTCGGGTACCGAGGACGTGACCTTCGGCGGCGAGCGCGCCGGGCAGAAGCAGCTGCGCCGCGTCACCCAGATCTGGGAGCGCCGGGACGGGGGCTGGCGCCTCGCCGCGCGTCACGCCACGCTGGTGGAACCCCCGGCGCCCTGAGCGGCCGCTTCAGAACATCCCGTTGGGATTGTCGAACTTCTCCGGGATGGGCTGGATGATGTCCCAGTGCTCGACCACCTTGCCGTTCTCGATGCGGAAGATGTCGACCACGGCCTCGCCATGGGGGTTCGGCCCGCCCATGCCGTGCACGTGCAGCATCACGTAGTCGCCCTCGGCGATCACGCGCTTGATCTCGTAACGGTGGTTGGGGAAATTGTTGCGGAACCACTCGATGAACTTGCGCAGTCCCTCGTGGCCGTCCTCGGCATAGGGAGCATGCTGCGTGTAGGTGTCCCCCATGTACTTGCGGCCGGCCTCGAAATCCTTGCGGCCGATCATGGCGTCGTAGAACTCGAGCACCAGCTTCTTGTTGGCCTCGAGGCGCGCGGTGTCGCTGCTGGCGGTCATTGAATCCCCCTTTCCTGTCGCCGGGCGTGGATTATAGTGGCCAGCATGTACGAGCTCTTCATCGGCAACAAGAACTACTCGTCCTGGTCCATGCGTCCCTGGGTGCTGATGCGCGCCCTGGGCATCCCCTTCCGCGAGCACCTGAAACCCTTCCACCTGAACCACGGCGAGGGCAGCTTCAAGCGCTTCTCGCCGAGCGGGCGCGTGCCGGTGCTGGTGGACGGTGACGTGAAGGTGTGGGACTCGCTGGCCATCGTGGAATACCTGGCCGAGCGCCACGAGGAGGTGTGGCCGGCCGATGCGCGCGCCCGCGCCTGGGCGCGATCGGCGGCCGCGGAGATGCACAGCGGCTTTGCCGACCTGCGCACCCAGTGCTCGATGAGCGTGGGCGTGCGCGTGCGGCTGCACCACCTGTCGGATGAACTGCTCGCGGACCTGCGCCGCCTCACCGAACTGTGGGGCGACGGGTTCATGCGCCACGGCGGGCCCTTCCTGGCCGGGCGCGCCTTCACGGCCGTGGATGCGTTCTTCGCCCCGGTGGCTGCGCGGGTGCAGACCTATGGCCTGCACCTGCCGCGCGACGCGATGTCCTACGTGGAGCGCCTGCTGGCGCAGCCGGCCGTGCGCGAGTGGATCGAGGCCGGCATCGCCGAGACCTTCCGCGACGCAGCGCACGAGGAAGAGATCCGCGGCCACGGCGACATCGTGCAGGACATGCGCGCGACGCACACCTGAGTCCATGCGCCGGGCGATGCGAATGGCCGCGGTGTCCGCCCTGCTGGCGGCGCTGCTGGCCCCGGCCTGCACCACCACCCGCGTTGCTCCGGAGCCGGGAACGCCGCCTGAACCGGCGCCGCCGGTGCTGCGCTTCCTGCCGGCCGACTGGCAGGCCCTGCCGGGCTGGCCACTGGACGACACGCGCGCGGCGTGGCCGGCGCTGCTGGCGAGCTGCAACAGTCCCCGCATGCCGGCGGCCTGGGCCGGCTTCTGTGCCGAGGCGCGGGCAATCGACGCCGCGGACGCGGCGGCGCAGCGGTGGCTGCTGGAATCGCGGCTCAGGCCCTGGATGCTGGTGCTGCAGCGGCCCGACGGGCCGGGCGAGCGGCAGGATGCCGGCCTCGTGACCGGCTACTACGAACCCGTGCTGCAGGGTTCGCGCACCCGCGGCGGGGCCTACCAGTGGCCGCTCTACGCCGTGCCCGACGACCTCGTGACCGTGGAGCTGGGCGAGCTGTACCCGGCGCTGCGCGGCGAGCGCGTGCGCGGCCGCCTGCAGGGCCGGCGCGTCACACCCTATCCGGACCGGGCGCAGCTGGCCGACGGCCGCCTGCTGGCCGGCAAGGAAATCGTCTGGGTGGACAGCGCCATCGACGCGTTCTTCCTGCAGATCCAGGGTTCGGGTCGCGTGCGGCTTACCGACGGCACGGTGATCCGCCTGGCCTTCGCCGACGTCAACGGCCACCCCTACCGCGCCATCGGCCGCTACCTCGTCGACCAGGGCGAGATGACGCTGGAGCAGGTGAACGTGCCGGCGCTGCGGCAGTGGCTCCAGGCCAACCCGCAGCGCCAGGCCGAGGTGTTCAACTACAACCCCAGCGTGGTGTTCTTCCGCGAGCTGCCACTGGGCGATCCCTCCCTGGGTCCGCAGGGCGCCATGGGCGTGCCGCTGACGGCCGGGCGGTCGCTCGCCATCGACCCGCGGCTGCTGCCGCTGGGCGCGCCGTTGTACCTGTCCACCACGCATCCGCTGGACGGTTCGCCACTGGCGCGGCTGATGCTTGCGCAGGACACCGGAGGCGCGATCCGCGGTGCGCTGAGGGCGGATTTCTTCTGGGGGATGGGGCCGGAGGCGGGTGAGGCCGCGGGTCGCATGCGGGCCGAGGGACGGTTCTGGCTGCTCTGGCCCGTGGACCAGCCGCTGCCGGAGCAGCGCTGAGGACGCGAGCCGGCGCGTTCTTGACGGAACTTCGACGTGCCCCGCACAGTCCACCTCAAGCCATTCTTCGCCATTGACACAGGGGAGCAGCATGAAAGGCATCGGCGACAAGGAGTTTTCGCGGCGGCAGGTCATCCAGGCGGGCGTTGCGGCGAGCGTGGCGATGACCGCGGGTCCGGCACTTGCCGCGGCAGCATCCCAGGGGGAGCTGATCACCCGTCCCATTCCCTCCAGCGGCGAGCGGCTGCCGGTGGTGGGCACCGGCACCAATGCCTATGGCGATTCCGACCGCGCCGAGCTCAAGCGCGTGCTCACCGAGATGCCGAAGCTGGGCGGCAAGGTCATCGACACGGCGTTCGGGTACCGCGGTTCCGAGGTCATGATCGGCGGCCTGCTGGCCGAGATCGGCAACCGCGACCAGTTCTTCCTGGCCACCAAGACGCCGATGAACGGCGACATCTCCAATCCCAAGGCGGTGCTCGACGGCGCGTTCAGCCGCCTGCAGGTCGACCGGATCGACCTGATGCAGGTCCACAACCTGTACGGCATGGACGAGCTGATGCCGCACATCAAGGAATACAAGGCGGCGGGCCGGTTCCGCTACGTGGGCATGAGCACGTCCATGGACAACCAATACGAGGGCATCATGGCGGCCATGCGCCGGCACCGGCCGGACTTCGTGCAGGTGGACTATTCCATCGGCAACCGCGGCGCGGCCGACAGCGTGCTGCCGCTGGCGCAGGAGCTGGGGTGCGCGGTGCTGATCAACGTGCCCTTCGGCGGCCGCGGCCGCAGCTTCTTCCCGCGCGTGGCCAACGTGCCGGTGCCGGAGTGGGCGGCGCAGGAGTTCGACGCGCGCACCTGGGCGCAGTTCTTCATCAAGTACATCGTGTCGCACCCGGCGGTCACCGCGACCATCCCGGGCACCACCACGATGGCGCACCTGGAGGACAACCAGGCCGGTGCGCGCGGGCGCTTGCCGAACGCCGCCCAGCGCAAGAAGATGGAGGAATTCTGGGATTCCCTCCCGGGCTGAAGCGGAGACACCATGGCCATCCAGATCGACATCGGCATTCCTGAGCGGGAACGCGTCAACATCGCCAATGGGCTCGGCCGCCTGCTGGCCGATACCTACACGCTGTACCTGAAGACCCACAACTTCCACTGGAACGTCACCGGCCCGATGTTCCAGACGCTGCACCTGATGTTCGAGACGCAGTACAACGAGCTGTGGGCCGCGGTCGATCTGGTCGCCGAGCGCATCCGCTCGCTGGGTGCGTTCGCGCCGGGCACCTACTCGGAGTTCGCGAAGCTCTCCTCGATCAAGGAGAGCTCCGGCGTGCCCAGGGCCGAGGACATGATCCGCGAGCTGGTGGCCGGCCACGAGGCGGTGGTGCGCACGGCGCGCTCGCTGTTCCCGCGGGTGGAGAAGGCCGGCGACGAGGCCACGGCCGACCTGCTCACGCAGCGCATCCAGATCCACGAGAAGACGGCGTGGATGCTGCGCTCGCTGCTGGAGGAGCAGGGCGGCGGCAAGGGCAACGGCAGCAGCAAGAAGAAGTAATCCGCACCGCCAGAAGGCGAAGAAAAGGGCGACCTCCGCGAGGAGGTCGCCCTTCTTCATTCATGCGCCGCCGGTGTGCGGCGGCTGTTGCCGCGTCACTCCAGCGCGAACGCCAGCAGCACGTTGCCGGGACGGCCGACCAGTCCGCCGTAGCCCGAGTTCACGAACAGCATGCCGCCGGCGACGATGGGCCCGGGGCCATCCATGCTGGCGCCATTGGCCTTCACGCCATTGACGGTCTCGAACTCGCGGTTGGTGTCGAACTGCCAGATCACCTTGCCGTCGGTGGTGGAGTAGGCACGCAGCGCGCCATCGTGCGAGCCGCTGAACACCGCACCCGGAATGGCGGTGACCGCGGCGCCCTGGCCGGCGCCGCAGCCCTGCCGCTGCTGGCCGCAGGCCAGCGGCTGCGGCGGCGCCTGCCAGGCGACCTCGCCGGTGGCCAGCGAGATGGCGGTCATGCCGCCGGGCGTGGTGTGGAAGCCGTTGGTGCCGGTGTAGAAGTTCTTTCCGTCGGACGCGCCGCCCCACTGGCCGCCCAGGCCGCTGGGCGGGCCGAACTGCGTCTTCCACACCAGCTTGCCGCCGTCGTCCGGGTCGAAGGCGAAGGCGATGCCGGATTTCTGCGGCACCACGACCAGGTCGCGACGGCCGTCATTGGTGAGGATGGGCGTGGCGGAGAAGTCGTAGTCCGGGCCCATCACGCGCGGGCAGCCGGGATTGTCCGGGTTCTCCGGCTGGCAGCCCATGGCCCACTGGTCGCCGGGCAGCACCTGGTTGTGCCACACCACCTTGCCGGTCTTCTGGTCGAAGGCGATGACGGCGTCGGTCATGGGCTGCGGCGGATCCGCATAGCCATTGCCGGTGGCGGCGTAGACCAGGCCGCGCTTCACGTCGATCGACGGCGCGGACCAGATGGCGCCGCCGGCCGGGCCGTACATCTGCACGCCGGCGGCATTCTTCGCGCGCGGCTTCGGCTCGTCGATGGTCCAGGTCTTCCACAGCAGCTTGCCGGTGTTGATGTCCACCGCCGAGAGGCTGCCCCGGAAGGTGCAGCAGGGATTGTTGTTGGTGGCGCCGCGGCCTTCCTCGCCCAGGCCCTGCACGCCGACGAACACGCGGCCGTCATGGATGGCCGGCGAGCCGGTGATGCCGGCCGACGGGTGGTCGTCGATCTTCAGCGTCCACAGCGTCTCGCCGCTGTTGGCGTCGAGCGCGTACAGCGTGGCGCGCTGGTCGCCGAACACCACGGCAAGGCCACTCCGGCCATTGGCGCGATAGGGCGCCACCGAAGGCGCGGTGCGCACGCCGGCGGCGGCCTTGAAGCTCCAGTGCGTGCAGCCGGTGGCCGGGTCGAGCGCGTGCACCTCGCCGCTCTCGCTGCCGACGAACAGGCGGCCGCCGGCCAGCGTGGGCTGGGTGCGGGCCGAGGCCACGCCGGTGTAGCCGAAGGCCCACTTCAGCTTCAGGCGCGGCAGGTCGGCGGCGGTGATGCCGCCGGACTTCGCATCCTGGAAGCGCGTGCCGGCCGGTCCGTTGCCCCAGCCGTTCCACGAGGGGCCGGCGGCCGGGTCGCCCATCGGGGCGCTGTTGGTGCAGCGGTTGGTGGCCACCGCGCTGCCGGCCGTGCTGGCGACCAGCTTGCCGGTGGCGAACTCGGACACGGCGCGGCGCTGGGTCTCGGTCAGCACCGAGCCCTGCAGTTGCATCTTGCCGCTGGTCAGCGAGTTCAGCACCGCCTCGGCGCTGAATTCGGCGAGCTGGCTGCGCGTGGGCGCCTTCTCGTTGGGGCTGCCGGCCGGCGCGGGCGTGGCCATGTGGCAGGCGGCGCAGTGGGTGGTGAAGATCAGCTCGCCCTCGGACTGGGCGGCGAGCGCCGTGCCTGCGAGCAGCGAAAGGACGACGGCGGCAAGTCCGGACCTGTGCATGTGCATCGAGAATCCCCCTGACTGGAGCAGGCATTATAGGCGGCCCGGGGGAAGGCCGCGCCCCGGCAGCACCCTCAGGCGTCGGGCGCGTAGTGGCCCCACAGGCTGCGGAACGAATCGAGCACGAACTGCTTCGAGTCGCCCCACTGGGCCTCGAACTCCTTCGCCGGGCCGGTCTCGTACGCCTCGTCCGGTCCCTTGCCCTTCACCAGCTCC
>Ga0079224_100011957_pt1 | contig 11990 bp, 9 predicted proteins | sample Stecom2015_FD_80414 | JGI IMG/M metagenome (GOLD analysis project Ga0079224, IMG submission 80414) | Agricultural soil microbial communities from Utah to study Nitrogen management - Steer compost 2015 | ecosystem: Environmental > Terrestrial > Soil > Agricultural land | place: USA: Utah... | reverse complement strand
GCGACGTCGCCTTCGGAGAGCACGGCCGCCGAGGTCAGCATGATGTGCGTGTCGGACCAGGCGAACGAGACCCGGCCGATGCGGTGCAGCTTCTGTTGCAGATCGGCGGCGACGAACGCGCTGGCGCCCACGCCGTAGACGTCGACCCGGGTCGCTTCGGCGAGCAGTTCGGTGACGCGCGTGAGTTCGGCGATGTCGAGCTGTTCGGCGGTCTCCTCGACGGCCCGGGCGTCGGCGAAACTGACCTTGCTCACGACCGAGGCCAGATCGTCGTCGGCCGTGATGTCGCCACCCAGATCCCGGGAGGATTTGGCCTCGGTACGCGCCGTGTCGGCGGCGAGTGCGATGCGAAGCTGCGGATAGCCGCCGACGCCGATGGCCTTGCAGAACCTGGTGACGGTGGTTTCGCTGGTCTTGGCGGCCATGGCGACCTCGGTGATGCTGCGACGCGCGACCGAGGAGGGGTCCTCCAGCACGACTTTGGCGACCCGTTGTTCCGCGCGGGCAAGACCCGGGAGCAACGAGCGGATGCGCACGAGGGGGCTTGCCTCCGACCCCGCCGGTTTGGACGAGTCGACCGGTTCGGACCGTGTCGTCGACTCGGGCGATTCGGAGGGCTCGGACACCGTGGCGGTTTCGTTCGTTGGTTGCTCCACGTCGAGCTCTTCAGTGGGAAAGTTACTAACACCAGGCATTTGTGACAAGGTTACTCGCACCTTCCGGAGTGATCGCAACCCGAGCGGGCGCGCGACGGGTGGCGATTGTCTGGTTGCCCGGAAAGTCGCTGATTAAGACGTTAGCGTTAGCCCGAACCGGTTAACGAGTTGACAACTATCAGCGGCCGGTCAGGACAAACCCCTGCGCGTCGAATCGCTGTGGCTGGCGTTCCCCGTCCAACAGGGTCCCCCGCGCGTCGTTGACCCGGATGCCGTCGACGACGACCCCTCGCGCGGTGTAGTTCCCGTCCGTCGTGAATCGCCAACGAAGAGTGACGGCGTCGGTCGCCGGCATCGTGGCGCGCACGGACCACCACGCACGATGATCGGTTCCTGAAAGGCCCTCCACCGTCCCGCGGGGCGCTCCCTCACCCCTGGCGCGCAGGGGCACGGTCGTCCACGTCCGGCCGTGATCGACGCTGGCCTCCAGCGTCAGGACGTCACTCGGTTCGGTGTTGACGAAGGCGTCGAACGTGACCGTGACTCCGCGCCCCCGCGGAGCGAGTCGCGGGGTGGTGAGCGTCGCGGTGGAGTCGTCGCCGACGAAGGACGACCATGCGCGTCGACCGTGCTTCGGCTCGACGGCGAGAGCCCGGGCGAGTCCGGTGGCCCACGCCTGCCGTGCGGGGTTGATCGAGCCCCACGAACGCGACGGATGCACCCGGTTGGTCAGCAGGACGGCTATCGAGCGCGACTGCCGGTCGACCACGAACGACGTGCCCGTGTAACCCGTGTGGCCCGCCGTGGACGGGGAGGTGAGCCCGCCCATATACCAGATCTGGTCGAGTTCGAAACCGAGTCCGTGCGAGTTGTCGGGGAACTCGCTGTTGTAGTTCGTGAACAGCTGCAACACGGTGCTCGGACGGAGGATGCGTTCCCCGGCGTAGGTGCCGCCGTTCAACAACGCCTGCCCGAGCACACTCAGATCCCGCGCCGTGGAGAACAATCCCGCGTGGCCGGCCACCCCGCCCAACGACCAGGCGTTCTCGTCGTGTACCTCGCCCCGGACCAGACCGCGCGCCGGTTGCTCCTGGAATTCGGTGGCGGCGATCCGATCGAGCTTCTCCGCGGGAGGGTTGAACTCCGTGTCCTTCATGCCGAGCGGCTCGGTGATCCGTTCGGCGATCACCTCGTCCAGCTCATCGCCCGTCACCCGCTCCACCAGCACACCGAGCGTGATGAGGTTGAGGTCGGAGTAGGTGTAGGTGGTGCCGGGTTCGTGCTGCGGCGCGACCTCCAGCACAGCGTTGATACGGGACTGCTTGTCGGGCCAGTCCCGCCACAGGAACAGCCCCGGCTCCAAGCCCGAGGTGTGGGTGAGCAATTGCCGGACGGTGATGTCCTGCTTGCCGTTCACCCCGAACTCCGGAAGATAGGCCGCCACCGGCCGGTCGAGGACCACCTCGCCGCGTTCCACCAGCTGCATCACCGCGATCGAGGTGAACAGCTTCGTCACCGACGCGATGTCGAAGATGGTGTCCTCACGCATGGGTACCCGCTCGTCGGCGGGGAGTTCGACGCCTTCCCCGTCGGCGTACCGCACGGCGCTGCCCACGGCGAAGGTGTCGACGACCTTCCCGTCGTGTGCCAACAGGCCCACGGCCCCCGCGAACAGCGGATGCCCGTCCACGTAGTCGGACTCCGCCATGCGCGCGAGCAACCGTTCGGCCTCCCGGATCGGTTTGGGATCCAGCCCGACGTCCTCCGGGGCGGCGGCCTCGAGCACCGTGGACGCGGGCGCGAAGCCCTGCTGCGGCCGGTCGAATCGGCCGGAGCCCGACATCCCTGCGGCCATCGCGGTCGCTCCTGTCACCAACAGGACCGCGAACAGTGCCGCGATCCGGGAGACTGTGGTCCTCGCGCGCATCGCGTTCCTCCACCTCACCTTGTCACGGCGTGTCCGCCGTTGTCCGCCGACGGGTCGGTACCCGATCGGCGGGGGATCACCGATAGAGCAGGTACGGTTGCCGTCTCCGGGTGAACTCGTGGAGTTCGGCACGCCACGATCCCACGATCTCGTCGGTCGTCGCCCCGGCGTCCACCATCGTCCGGAACCGATCCGAACCCGTGAGCTTGTCGATGAAGTTGTCCTCCCGCCAGCCGAAGACATCGGGATACAGCCGTTTCGCCGTCACGATCAGATCCACGGCCGTGCGGATGGCGTCGAACGAATGCGGATCGGTCACCGTGATCTGCAACCCACCGCAGGTCTCGCCGGTGAACTTGCCGAACGTGGGGACGAAGTAGCACTCGCGGAACACGACCCCGGGCAAGTCGTGCGCGGTCATCTCCTCCCGCCACCGCCAGTCGACCCCCGGCGCGCCGACGATCTCGAACGGGCGGGTGGTGCCTCGCCCCTCCGAGAACACCGTGCCCTCGAACAACCCCGTGCCGGGGTAGACGACGGCGGTCTCCGGGGTCGGCATGTTGGGCGAAGGGGGCGTCCACAACAGCCCCGTGTCGGCGAACAGGTGCCGGCGTCGCCACCCACGCACGGTGACGACCTCCAGCTCGTCCAGCCGTACCCCCTCCTCGGGGAGCAGTTCGGCGGCGAAGAACTTCGCCAACTCGCCCACCGTCATACCGTGCTGCTGCACGATCGGCTTGAGACCGACGCCGGAGCTGTACGCCGGGTCCAGCATCGGCCCGTAGGCCTTCCCGCCGATCGGATTGGGCCGGTCGAGCACCACGAACGACGCACCCACCCGGGCCGAGGCCGCCATGGCGCGGTACATCGACCAGATGTAGGTGTAGAACCGCGCGCCCACGTCGGCGATGTCGAACACCATCGTGTCCACGTCCGCCTTGCGCAGCAGTTCGGCGAACTTGTCGGTATCGACGCCGTAGACGTCGTACACAGGTACGCCCGTGCGCGGATCCTCGTAGTCGCCTTCGGAACCACCGGCCTGCGCGCTGCCACGGAAACCGTGTTCGGGGCCGAACACGGCGACCGGGCGGATCCCCGTCTCCACCAGTGAGTCCACGACGTGGACCTGGTCGGCGAGGACACCGGTCGGGTTGGACAACACGCCGACTCGGCGCCCCCTGAGCCGCCGCCAGCCGTCGGCGGCCCACCGGTCGGCGCCCGTCGTCACCCGCGGACGTCCGCGCCCGGCCGTCTCGGGTGGGGCGGCCGCCGCGGCCGTCGCGGTGGTGGCCAGCAGTGAACCCGCGAGTGCGCTCGCGGACAGGAACCTGCGTCTGTTCACGGTCATGGTGTGTCTCGTTCCTGACGTCGGTTCGGGGTCACCACGTCAGCCCGTGGCCGAACGGGTACAGGGTCTGGTCCGGGTCGTCGCCGTGCGGGATCGTGACGGGCAGCGTCCCTTCGGGGGAGTGCTCTCCGACGAGCACCTTGGCCAGCGAGGTCATGGTGACGCCACGCCAGTCGTAGGTGGCGATCCAGGTGGGAACCTCCGCGTAGCCGGGGTCGTACGGCTCCTGAACGGCGACCGCGATCACGGAGGTGTCGGTGCTGGTCAGCCGCTCAACCAGCTCACGTTGTCCCTCGCTGCCCCGCAAGCCGTTGGTGAGCACTATCACCAGGTCGGCGTCGTCGGAGGCGGCCACGACCTCGTCGATGGTGGCCGGGTCCGGGTTGGTTCCGGTGGGCATGCTGGTGACGTTCGCGTCGCTGCGCTGCGACAACGCGTCCGCGAGGTCGTCGACGGGTTCGGCGGCGTAACCGGGGTAGTCCGGCCGGTTCCAACCGGTGACGAGCACGTTCTGCACGCCGGAGTCCAGCGGCAGCAGCTTCGCATCATCGCTGAGCACGGTGGTCGTGGCGTCGGTGATGCGCTGCACCGTGTCGCGGTTGCGCTTGGTGCCGACCACGTGTTCGGCCCGGTGCTCGGGGACGAACGGGGAGGACACGATGCCCCGCTCGTACTTCAGCTTCAGGATGCGCAGCACGCTCTCGTCGATGCGTTCCTCGGTGATCCGGCCGCTGGCCACCGCGTCGAGCACACCGTTCACGGCCGCGTCGAGGTCCGGCGGCATGAGCATCTGGTCGACACCCGCCTCCAACGCCCGGACCGGGATCTCGGAGTCGGGGTACATCTGCCGCACGCCGGCCATGCCGAGCGAGTCCGTGACCACCACGCCGTCGTAACCCAGCTCCTCGCGCAGCAGTCCGGTGATGATCGGTTCGGAAAGCGTCGCCGGGTCACCGGAGTCGTCGAGGCTCGGCACCGAGATGTGGGCGGTCATGATGGCGTCGATACCCGCTTCGACGGCCCGTTCGAACGGCGGGAGATCGTTGGCCCGCCAGTCCTCTTCGCTGCGGTCGATCACCGGTAGGTCGATGTGACTGTCGGCGGAGGCGTCACCGTGGCCCGGGAAGTGCTTGGCCGCGGCCGACACCGTCTGTCGCGGCTGTCGCGAGTTCTGGTAGCCGTCCACCTGTGCTTCGACGAACTCACCCGCCAATTCGGGGTCCGCCGAGAACGAGCGGGAACCGATCACCGGATTCAGCGGGTTGGAGTTCACGTCGGCGACCGGCGCGAAGTTCTGGTTGATCCCCATGGCACGCAGCTCCGCCGCGCTGATGGCCGCGGCCGTGCGAGCACCCTCGACATCCCGGGACGCCCCGAGCGCCATGGCACTCGGGTATTCGGTGACGTGCTCGGCGATGCGGGTGACCCGGCCGCCTTCCTGGTCCACGGAGACGATCAGCGGGACACGCGGCTGTGACTGCAGGGCCGCGCGCTGGAGACCGTTGGACAGCCGCGCGACCTGCCGCGGTGTCTCGATGTTGTCGGTGCCGCTGTGGTTGAAGTAGATGACGCCGCCGACGTGGTACTTGCGCACCACTTCGGCGGGGGTGTCGACGCCGTACTTCTCCTGGTTGCCGGGATGCGCTTCGTCGGCCGACTGGCCCCAGACGTCGGCGACGAACAACTGGCCGACCTTCTGTTCCAACGTCATCGCACGCAAGGTGCGCTCGGGCCAGCTCCGCTTCCCCCAGTGGCGTTGGGTCTGCTGGTCACCCGATGGCGAGGGGGAATGCGGTTGGGCGGATGCCGAGCCGGTGGTCACGGCGAGTAAGCCTACGAGCGCGGCGGCCGCGCAGGCTTTCCAAGGACGGGCTTTGGCAGTGGTCACGAAGCCTCCGGTAAGCGGTCACGCGAGATGTGGAAAGTCCACCTATGCGAGTCGGCATGCGAAAGCTACTAACGAATGCGTGACTGGTCAATGACCCAAAGTGGCAACGGGTTCCGGCGAACGGACTACCGAAAGCTCTGCGGAGTCGAGGGGAATCAGGCAAAACCACCTGAAGATCGCACGGGGTGAGCGGAAAGCGTGCGGAGGTCGCACGACTGTGTGGAAGGTTGAGGGACATCGCCCGGGTGTACAGAAGTAGCGCCCGTGGCCGCTGGGGCGACGGGCGCTACGTTCTCACGTGAACCGATCGGGCGAACAAGCGTGCATGCGGTGTCGTCATTCCCGGGTACTCGGCGTCCGGCGTCCCGTTACGCAGTCCCTCGACGATAAGCCTTCCGCGGCGAGCTGCGCGTGGGTACCCGAGGTTCACGTCCGGACGTTCCGTCGGGGTGGACCGAGCTTCTCTTCCGCTGGGTCCCTGGCCGAGGAACCTCCGTACTTCCCTTTGTAGTCAGTGACGAAGGTCACTTCAAGGGATTCGCGAGACGTTTTCCACCGGATTTCCCGCGAGCCCCTGACGCCGAGGAGCCCGGCATCGAGCCGCCTCAGGCCTTCGCCGGCGGATCTTTCCGTTTCTTCCGGGTCAATCCGAACAGAGTCGCACCCGCGGCCACGGCACTCACCCCGATCCCCACGGCCGCTGCCGTGGCGGGGGTCGGGATCCGGGCGCGCGGGGACACCGGGTTGGTGAACGTGTGTACCGGCCACCCCCGTTCGACGGCGATCCTGCGCAACGCCTTGTCCGGGTTCACCGCGTGGGGATGGCCGACGGTCTCCAACAGGGGGAGATCGGTACTGGAGTCGGTGTAGGCGTGGGAGGCGGCGAGGTCGTAGCCGTGCTCGGCGGCGAGCCGACGCGCTGCGATGGCCTTGTACTCGCCGTAGCAGTAGTACTCCACCGTGCCGGTGTACCGGCCGTCGACGATCTCCATCCGGCTGCCCACGCAATGGGTGATGCCCAGCATGTCGGCGATCGGCCGCACCAACTCCTCACCCGTGGCGGACAGGACGATGACGTCCCTGCCCTCGGCCTTGTGCCGTTCGATCAGCTCGGTGGCCTCGGCGTAGACCAAGGGGGAGACCACGTCGTGCAAGGTCTCGCTCACGATGGCCTTGACCTGGTTGACGTCCCACCCCGCGTACATTCGGGAGATCTCGGCGCGCAGCCGCTCGGTGCGGTTGGCGTCGGCCCCGGACAAGGAGAACATCAGCTGGGCGTAGGCGCTTTTCAGAGCGGCCCTGCGGTTGATGAGGCCCTGGCGGAGGAACGGTTTGCTGAACGCGAGCGCGCTGGACGACGCGATGATCGTCTTGTCGAGGTCGAAGAACGCCGCCGAGGTGGCGGGTCGTGGGGTCGATGCGGTGGAGGTGTTGTCGGCTGCGGACACGACAACACGATATGGGAACCGGCGTGAGCGGTGGGCCATGGGAACCCGCTGACGCGATGGCGGTGCGCCGCTGACCGGACACCGACCGGACATTGACCGATTGTGGTGGGCCGCTCGTCGTTTGGTGGGACCGCAAACACTGTCCAGCGGGTTACAGTGGAGTTGTCCGGTATGACCGGACGCGTTCAGTCCGCCCCCCCGGGACTGAAGTTCGGCGGCCCTCGCTCCTCCCCCTGGCGAGGGCCGCCTCTCTTATCCCCGGGTTGTCCACAGTTGTCCACAGGGTTATCCACAGGGCCCCGGTTATCCACAGCTCGTCCGGGCACGGGTTGGTGTGCCGTACCGATTCGTGTGACCGTGGTGTCGGAACGCGAACGACCGCGGAGGGCCGCGGACGACTGGGGGAGGCTGTGATGAAGCGATGATGCGGCGATGATCGGGACGGAGGCCACAGCGGCGACGGCGGTGGCGGCGGTCTCCGACGTCGACGAGCGACCGCTCGCGCTCATGACCGACGACACCGTCCGCGAACACGTCGTTCGACTCGCCGCGGCCGTGGGGTGCGAACTCCACCACGTCACCGATTCCGCGGCAGCACGTCCGCGTTGGTCGGACGCGCCATTGGTGCTGATCGATCACGTCCCCGACGTGATCGACGTCCCGCGCAGGTCCGGGGTGTTGCTGGTGCGTACGGACACCCCCACTCCGGAGCAGTGGAAGGCGGCCGTCGCGCTGGGGGTGGACGGTGTGGCCGTCCTTCCCGCAGATGAGGACGTCGTCGTCACCGCGCTCGCCGATGTCGCCGAGAAACCGAGTGACCGTGAGGGGCGAGTGCTCGCGGTGATCGGTGGCCGGGGAGGGGCGGGAGCGTCGGTGCTGGCGGCGAGCGTGGGGCTGGCCGCGGCGCGTTCCGGTGGGGCGGCGCTGTTGGTGGACTGCGATCCGCTCGGTGGGGGTTTGGATCTGGTGTTGGGCGCCGAGGCGGACGAGGGGCTGCGCTGGTCCGATGTGCGGGTGTCCTCGGGAAGGGTGTCGATGGCTGAGTTGGACGCCGTCCTTCCGTTCCGGCGACGAGGACGGGGTCGAATGTCGATCCTGTCCTGTGACCGGACGGGGCCGGGTCCGACGGAGGCTGCGTTGGCCGCCGTCGTCGACGCCGGGCGTAGAGCGGGTCGGACGGTGGTGTGCGATGTGCCCCGACATCCGAGTCCGGCTGCCGACGAGGTGCTGCGACGCGCCGATCTCGCCGTGCTGGTGGTGCCCGCCGATGTCCGGGGCTGCGTGTCGGCCGCGCGGGTGCGTCATCGACTGTCCGAGCGCATCGCCCGGATCGCCGTGGTGGTCAGGGCCTCCGCGGCGACCAGCCTCAGCGAGGCCGATGTGGTCGAGGCCGTGGGGGCGCCCGTGCTCGGCTGGCTACGGGACGAGCGGTCCATGGTTCGGGCCATGGACCGCGGGAGGTTCGACCCCGGTAGGCGAATCGGCAAGGTCTCCGGAACCGTTTTGTCGGTACTCGCCGAATCCTAGGAACGTGCCATCGGACCGGTCCTTGTGAGTCCACTGTGGTCTGAACTGGATCGGGTAATCGAACTGATGGTGCACAGAAGGCACCTGTGTGGTTTCCGCTTCGCTGCTACGTCGAGGCGTTCGACGACCTGATTGTCTACAAGGGACTTAATTTTCGAGGTCGTGGAATCGGCGGGCGGAGACGGGGGAGCGGGGCCACGACGAGCGGCCGTTACAGGCCGGGAGAACGAAGAGGGGGAGAGATGAGTGCCGATCTCGTCGATCGGGTCAGGGCCAGACTCGCCGGTACGGACGCCGCCACGGACCCACGGGCGGTGGCCGATGCGGTGCGCGCCGAAGCGGGTGGCGTCGCGGGCCATCTCGACGTGCTCGCCGCGTTGAAGCTGTTGGACGACGAACTGGCCGGGGTGGGGCCGTTGGAGAAGCTCCTGGCGACTCCCGAGATCACCGACATCCTCGTCACGGGGCCGGACGAGGTATGGGTGGACGGGCCCGACGGTCTTCACCGGACCGATGTCCGGTTCGAGGGCGAGGACGCCGTGCGCAGACTCGCCCAGCGGTTGGCGCTCGCCGCGGGACGGCGACTCGATGACGCACAGCCTTTCGTGGACGGATGGTTGCCGGGCAGCGGACCGGGAGGGCGTATTCGGCTGCATGCCGTACTACCGCCGATCTCGGCCGACGGCACATGCCTGTCTCTACGCGTATTGCGTCCCGCCACGCACGACCTGCGTTCCCTGCGTCGGCTCGGCACGGTGGACGACGCCGGTTTGGCACTGCTCGAAGCCCTCGTGAAGGCACGGTTGGCGTTCCTCGTGTCCGGGGCGACGGGGTCCGGTAAGAGCACGCTGCTGGGCGCGCTTTTGGGAGCCGTCGATCCCGCCGAGCGAGTGGTCTGCGTTGAGGACGTCGGTGAGTTGCAGCCCGACCATCCCCAGTTCGTCCGGCTGGTGGCGCGCCCACCCAACGTGGAGGGAGCGGGTGAGGTCACGCTCCGGGAGCTGGTGCGGCAGGCACTCCGGATGCGGCCTGATCGACTCGTGGTCGGAGAGGTGCGGGGGCGCGAGGTCGTGGAACTGTTGACTGCGTTGAACACGGGGCATGACGGCGGTGCGGGCACGCTGCACGCCAACGCACCCGCCGAAGTACCCGCACGGCTCGAAGCGCTCGCAGCGCTCGGGGGGCTCTCCCGGGAGGCACTGCACAGTCAGCTCGCCGCTGCGGTCCAGGTCGTGCTGCACATGCGCCGAGAACCGTCGGGGCGCAGGGTGCTCGCCGAGATCGGCCTGGTGCGTCGTCGCGGCGATGTTGTGAGCGTTGAACCCGCATGGCGTCCGGGTGAGCGATTGACCCGCGATTCACCGCTCACCTTGGCGCTGCTTTCACGACGGGACACCCGAACACCAAGCGGCGGGGTGGCGTCGTGCTGATCGCCGCGATGACGGTGTCCGCGATCGGTTTACTGCTGTGGCCATCGCGCGCCGCGGGACAGCGACTCGCCCGACTCCTCCGACCCACCGTGTTTCCCAGCGGGCATCCGGACGACGGGGAAATGGCACGGTCGACGGGACCCCACCGACGTTTCCTGACCGCTTTCGCCGTGTGCGTGACGGTCGGTTGTGTCCTGACCGTCGGTATGGGTGCCACGGTGGGATGCGGACTGCTCGTGGCGGCGGTCGTATTGCACCGAAGGGCCCGGGTACGTGCGCGAACGACGGTCGCCGTCTGCGGTGATCTCGCATCGCTGCTTCGGGGAGTGGTCACGGAACTGCGAGCCGGGGCCCACCCGGTGACCGCCGTCGAGCACGTGGCGAGGGAGGCTCCACGACCGTTGGCGGATCGACTGCGCGGACTCGCCGCATCGGCGCGGTTCAGCGGTGTACCCACGGCGGAACCGGAGGTCCGAGCCGCCTGCGGGCCGGGAATGGAACACGTCGACCGCATATTCGGACGACTCGCCACGTCGTGGGCGTTGTCGGCACGGCACGGCATTCCCTTGGCCGATGTCTTCGACGCCGTGCACCGGGACATGGAAACCACGGCCCGGTCGGCCCGGCAGCTCGACGCGCGGTTGGCCGGTCCGAGAGCGGGCGCGGCGGTGCTGGCCTTCCTTCCCGTGGCGGGTCTCGTCCTCGGCGAGGCCATGGGGGCCGCTCCGATCCCCGTACTCATGGGGACCTCCGTCGGTTCCGTGCTGTTCGTCGTAGGGGCCGCTCTACTCGTGGCCGGTGTCGCGTGGACCTCGTCGATGACCGGGCGGGTGCTCCAATGAGCAACACGATGAGCATCGCCGTGCTCGTCGCGACGGCGGTACTGCTGCTGCCCTCGAGGGCCTCCGCTCGTCTGCGGGACGTGCTGCGGACAGCTCCGTCGGTTCGGCCCCGGTCCGCTGTCGGGGTCATGCGATTGCGCCTGCCGCGGCGGACGTCGTCACACGGTGATGCGGTCGGTGATTCGCCCGGGTGTTCGGCCGCGGACACGGCATTTCTCGCGGATCTGTTGGGGGCTTGCCTGATCGCCGGTCTGCCGGTGCCGACGGCGGTGTCGACGGTCGCCGACGTGGCTACCGGCCCGGTCGCCGAGGTGCTCCGATCCACGGGTAATGCGCTCGCGCTCGGCGCGAGCGCCGAATCCGCGTGGCAACACGCCCGGAACCATCCCGACACGGCTGAACTCGCTCGTGCGGCGTGCCGGACCGCCTCGTCCGGCAGTGCGTTGGCCGCGCAGGCCTTCGCGCTCGCCGAGCGCATCAGGAATGCCGCGACAGACCGTGTCGAAGCACGGGCGCAGCGGGCGAGCGTGCTGGTCGCCGGCCCACTAGGGCTGTGTTTTCTCCCGGCTTTCTTATGTCTGGGGGTGATTCCGGTCGTCCTCGGCCTCGCCGACCACCTCACCGTCACGCCGTGACAACGGTTTTCGTTTCCGTTTCCACAACCGAGAAAGGACTTCCGCGATGCTCGATCGAATCCTCGACACCGATGGTTCGGACGAAGGCATGTCCACCGCCGAGTACGCCATCGGCACGATCGCGGCAGCGGCGTTCGCCGCTCTGCTGTACGCGATCGTCACGGGGGATTCCGTGTTGACGGCTCTCACCTCGCTCATCGAGCGGGCGATTTCCGTGGATTTCTAGATGTGTACTCGCTACCTGTCGATCGACATGGGCCGAAACGATGACAGAGGCGATGACAGAGGC
>Ga0079224_100011956_pt1 | contig 11990 bp, 9 predicted proteins | sample Stecom2015_FD_80414 | JGI IMG/M metagenome (GOLD analysis project Ga0079224, IMG submission 80414) | Agricultural soil microbial communities from Utah to study Nitrogen management - Steer compost 2015 | ecosystem: Environmental > Terrestrial > Soil > Agricultural land | place: USA: Utah... | reverse complement strand
GAAAAAATTAAACCCACTTCCTTGTAATCAGCCACATATTTTATTAAAAGTTTCAGCCGCTTTCGATGGTAATTCATACTTTCTTCAAATGTCATCGCATCTCCCAGCATAAAAAACACTGTGATCTTGAAATTACTGTGTTTAGCTGTATTCACAATCCATTTAAAAGTATTTAGCGGATCTCTTTTAAAACCCAAAACCACCTTAGTTCTTTCAACAAAACTCCGGAAATTACCTTTTATCAAATCACTCAGATATCCTATAGTAGTTCTAAAAAAACCCTTTTGGGCATAGGCATAGGGCTGTGCTCCTTCAATCAAGGTATGAATTGTCATTTCTCGTTTATGCAATTCAAGGATCAGTTCAGGAAAGACAGAGAGCAAAGAATCTTTAAATCGATAGGCCCAAATATCTATAACCGGCTGTTGTAAAAATCCCTCCCTATAAGCTAATGATTCTGATGCCATAAATCGGCCTTTTTCATCTTTTACGTGTGGGAGGTATTCTTCATATCTTGACAACAGATAAAAGGAAGCCGAAAAAACATCAAAAGGCAAGGCACTTCCATGAGGCGCCGGGAAAATCCCGACGATTTCATCCCAAGGTCTCACTACAACTTCAATGCTTTCAATCCCCTGCTGTTCCAGAAGCCCTTCACTATAATAAAATAACTCGCCTCCCAAAGGTTTTTTCGCATAGGAAATTTTGGGTCCTTGATGTGCTAAAAATTTTTCTAATGTAGAAGTGAAAGCGATCTCCAATCCTAAAATTCGCATACATACATGCTTAAATGTATATGAGATACGCGGAGTCTGTTTTTTCACATAGATTAATATCATAAGAAATCAAAGCAGGTGTTCATCGGCAAAGCTAAAGTATGTATTTTCAGTTATGATCACGTGGTCTAGGAGTCTAATATCAAGTATTTCTCCCGCTGCCTTTATTTTTTTTGTCAATCGGATATCAGCATCACTAGGTTTTAACATTCCGGAAGGATGATTATGGGCGATGATAATACCCACGGCGTTCATGGAAACTGCTTCCTTAAACACTACTCTCACATCGACGTATGTACCGGTTATACCGCCTTTGCTTATTTGAACTGCTCTAATTACTCGATTGGAATTGTTCAGCATCACCATCCAGAATTCTTCATGAGGTAATTCTGCCAAAAAGGGGAGAAAAAACTCGTAAACGGCACGACTGGATGTCAATTTCGGATGAACCAATCGCTCCTCTGCACGTCTTCGTCTTCCTAATTCCATTGCTGCCGCTATCGTAACGGCCTTGGCCTCTCCTATTCCTTTAAAAGTCATTAATTGCTCAATAGTGAACTTACCGAGAGCATTTAAATTATTTGAAGCCTTAGCTAAAATACGTTGACTTAATGCTACGGCACTCTCATTTCTACTGCCGGAACCAATAAGAATTGCGATAAGTTCTGCGTCACTAAGAGCCAGCCTCCCTTTTAAAAGAAGCTTCTCACGAGGCCTGTCATCTTCGTTCCAATTCTTAATTGAAAAAGAAAGATTTTCCTCCATCCTTTTAGAATTTTCACGAAATATAGGAAGAAAGATCGTATTTCTACTATTCAATACATTCCGGAACCATCTCTGCTACAGACTGCGCCGGCTCAAAATCAAACAGTGCAGAACAATCCATAACATTCGGGATTCCTTCCAGGTCACATAAAACAGCCACAGTAGCTACCAGTCCACGAAAAAGCTTATCCTTGTCAAGTTTTGGTTTATTAGTTGTCAGATGTAGAGGCAGTTCATATCCGCAGGCACGAAGAAAGGCAACTTCTATTTGTAACAATTCAGACGGCGCATAACCATACACTTTCCTCCCGAAAGTTTCGTTTAGCTTACCCAGGTAACTCAATTCGGTTGAACCATGAGCTTTGACAAGATGTTTCCATAAGTCGGTATTATCACAGATATTACCTACAGCACATTGTTTACAGCACAAAGGATTTAAACGATCTGTATGAAATGCTTCATACAATTTGGTTATAGCTCTGTCAAAACGAGAAATTGCTTCCATGATTGCTGTGATTAAAGCTGAAATATACCCATTTGAAGTATGACTTAAAAATTACACTCTGGCTTTTCAAAAAAATTAACGTAAAATGACGGAGGGCAAAACGAAATCAAAATTCTTCAAAAAAGCATTTGTTATATTGTTGGGTAATGAATTATCTTTGCCACACATTTTTTCAATATGAATCTGGAAAACAAAATAACCGATGCGCTTAAAACCGCTATGAAGGCGAAAGACACTACTGCTCTTGAAGCCCTTCGTGCCGTAAAATCTGCGCTGTTATTGGCCAAAACCGAAAGTGGCGCAAAAGATTCTATTGATGAAGCTGAAGAAATTAAAATACTACAACGACTGGTAAAACAGAGAAAAGAAAGCGCTCAAATTTACTCTGATCAAGGAAGGGAAGATTTGGCTGCGCCGGAATTGGCTCAAGTTGAAGTTATTGAACAATTTCTTCCGGCCCCTATGGAAGAAGCAGAAGTTGCTGAGATAATTGCTGAAATTATCGCACAAACAGGCGCATCTTCTATGGCCGATATGGGAAAGGTAATGGGTCTGGCTAATGCCAAAATAGCAGGCAGGGCAGATGGCAAAACAATTTCTCAAATAGTAAAACAAAAATTGACGAAATAAGTTACTCGGCTCCGTAGCTCAACTGAATAGAGCACTGGATTTCGGCTCCAGCGGTTGGGGGTTTGAATCCCTCCGGGGTCACTTAAAAAGACGCTATTGCGCTAACGAATGTTTTAGCCATTAGCGTTTTTTTATGTGATAATTCGATCGAGCTCCCGAAGCACATCAGCGAAATAAAATCGAAGAAGAAACAGAACCTCTTTTAATCGTTCCCGGGTAAACACTTCCTTTCAGAAAACCAACATAAAGAAAAGCTGCCCCTTTTTTGGAAGAGACAGCTTATCAACAATTGAGCAACTACGAAAGATTAATCTACATTGTCATGCAGGAAAGAGTTATTGCGTCTTAATTCGATTCCGTCGTCATCAAAGTTTATTGATGTTCTGGAAATATTTGATTGATGAGGATTAACAGAGTTCAATTCCACACCCATTCGTTTGTAGGCCGGTTGTTTTTCAATTTCATCAATATGAGAATTGGTGTTTTTAAATTTGTAATTGAATTCTTTCATACGTCTTTTTCGCTCTTCTGTTCGATCTCGTAAAAGTTGTGATATCGGTGTATTTATTGGATCTGCAGGCGCATCATTATCGTTCTCATCAAGGGTGGGTTCAGCAACTATATATCTTTCAAATACATTTTCTTCCTCTTCTTTCTCCGGCTCAGCAGGCTTGGCACCGATCAATCTACTTTCAACTTCCTCATAATCACTCAAATCATATTTTTTGATAGCCCTAGGAGAATCATCCTCTACAGCAATAACCTCAATAGGACTCTTAACCTCGATGTCTCTACTGGCTTTCAAGTTTGGTTCTTCAACTTTTGGCACCTCTTTTTTAGGGGTAGGCTTGACCGTTGGAAAATCAAAAATCAGCATTTGTTCATTAGCTGTTTTTTTCGGTTCAGTTTTTTCCATCTTGGGAGCTTCCAAGATTATAAACTCAGTGGTGTTGACTTTTTTCACTTCTATTTCTTTGAAGTCATTCAGATTATCGGGAAGAACTTCTTGAAATTGAACCGGAAGATTCTTTAGGAAATCTGAAGTTTTGATGTATCCGTTGAAAGGTTGAAAAAAATCATCCTTTTCCTCCTCAAGAGTATGACGAATAATCGGCTCTGCTTTTATAATCGGCAGTCCTCCTGAAATAGGAGACAACTCCTGTACGGCACGTTGTTCTTCATCGAGCACATGGATGATCTTCTTTGTTTCGGTATTGACGATTTCATTTTGTTGCTCAACATTAAATCCGGTGGCAATTACTGTTATGGCAATCGCGCCTTCAAGGCTCTCATCTTCTCCTACACCCATTATAATGTTTGCACTATGACCGGCTTCTTCCTGGATGTGATCGCTGATTTCTCCAATTTCATCAATTGTAATTTCATCAGATCCGGAAACAATCAGCAACAGTACATTCTTGGCACCTCGGATTTTGTTATCATTCAACAATGGAGAATCTAATGCACGGCCTATAGCTTCTTTAGCTCTGTTGGATCCCGAAGCTGATGCACTTCCCATTATAGCAGTTCCGCTATTTGACAAAACGGTTTTCGCATCGCGAAGGTCTATGTTTTGAGTATAGTGATGTGTAATAACCTCAGCTATACCACGTGCAGCAGTTGCCAAAACTTCATCTGCCTTTGAAAAACCGGCTTTAAAACCCAGATTTCCATAGACCTCTCTTAGTTTGTTATTGTTAATTACAATCAACGAATCTACACTTTGCCTCAGCTTCTCCACTCCAAGTTGAGCTTGTTCGTTTCTAGTTTTACCTTCAAATTGGAAAGGAATGGTGACGATGCCCACGGTCAAAATATCCAATTCTTTTGCCATTTGCGCTATAATGGGAGCTGCCCCTGTTCCGGTTCCTCCTCCCATTCCGGCAGTGATAAATACCATTTTTGTATTTGTTGAAAGCATATTCTGGATCTCTTCCATACTCTCCACTGCCGATTGTTCCCCGATTTTCGGGTTTGCACCGGCTCCCAGTCCTTCTGTTAAAGAAACTCCGAGTTGGATTTTAACAGGCACCGGACTATTTTCAAGTGCTTGAGAATCGGTATTACAGATCACGAAATCTACGCCTTTTATGCCCTGACGGAACATATGGTTTATGGCGTTACTACCTCCGCCGCCAACCCCTATCACCTTGATGACATTCGATTGATTTTTTGGCAGATCAAAAGAAATGTTGTTAAAATCTGTGCTGCTCATAATTGTTGTTTTTGCTTTTTTATATCTCTCGTTCTTAATCTATTATTCTGCGTTATCTAAAAACTCTTTAAATTTCTCCGCCCATCGGTCAAAAAACCATTTACGCTCTTTGGGCTTTTCAGTTTCTTCCTCTTTTTCTTCTTCCTCTTCCTTCTGATGCACCCCGGAAGATTCTAAAACAGGCTCCGGCACATCATCTTTTTCCTCGGGCTCATTATCAGTAACCGAGGAGAAATGTTTCATTAAAGAAACTTTTTGCTTGCTTTCCAAGCTGTTCATAACAAGTCCAACGGCCGTGGCATACATCGGGCTTGTGGTTTCTGCATCACTGTCTCCCGCTAAATGCTCATTTGGATAACCTATGCGCGTATCCATGCCTGTAATGTATTCCACAAGTTGTTTGATATGCTGCAATTGTGCCCCACCACCGGTTAATACAATTCCGGCAATGAGTTTTTTCTTTTGTTCTTCATGCCCGTAATTCTTGATCTCCATATATGCCTGCTCAATAATTTCTACAATCCGAGCATGAATTATCTTTGAGAGATTCTTGAGACTAATCTCTTTTGGCTCGCGTCCACGAAGTCCGGGAATTGATACAATTTCATTGTCTTTGTTTTCTCCCGGCCAGGCAGAACCAAATTTAATTTTTAATAATTCCGCTTGTTTCTCAATTATGGAGCACCCTTCTTTAATGTCATCAGTGATTACGTTTCCTCCAAAAGGAATTACCGCGGTATGGCGAATAATGCCATCTTTAAAAATGGCCAAGTCTGTGGTTCCTCCTCCAATGTCAATTAAAGCCACCCCGGCTTCTTTTTCTTCTTGACTTAAAACAGCTTTTGCAGAGGCCAACGGCTCCAAAGTTATGGCTGAAAGTTCAAGCCCTGCACTTTTGATACATCTGCCAACGTTTCGAATGGATGCAACTTGACCAATAACTACATGAAAATTAGCTTCAAGCCTGGATCCATACATTCCAATGGGTTCTTTAATTTCCCCCTGGCCATCCACCTTATAGTCTTGTGGCAAAACATGAAGAATCTCTTCCCCCGGAAGCATCACAAGTTTATGAACCTGATTACACAACCTGTCAATATCATCATCATCAATGACATCTTCCTCATTGGGTCGTGTTATATAATCGCTATGTTGAAGACTGCGAATATGTTGTCCTGCTATCCCTACTACTACTTCTTTAATTGAAACTCCGGAAGCAGATTCGGCATCCTGCACTGCTTGTTGAATAGACTGTATGGTTTGTGTGATATTATTCACAACTCCCCGATGTACACCAAGACTTTTTGCCTTCCCTATTCCAAGAATTTCAACTTTGCCATAATCATTTTTTCTTCCGACCATGGCGACTATCTTGGTTGTTCCAATATCTAATCCTACCGCGATATTCTCTTGTTCCATATTATTTCTTTATAGCAATTACTTGATTATTAAATTTCAAATTGACAGCTGTATATTTATCCAGGGACCTGTCTTTCTTCGTTTTCTTATAAAATGCTTTAAAATTTTGAAATTTCTTTTCAATATTTTCCGGTTTCCCAAGAAGTGCTTTTAATGCGGTGCTCCGTAAATCAAGCTCCACTTCGTTATTAGCTTTCTTTCTTACTCCTATTACCATTTTCTGCATAAAATCATCTTCTCTTATTTTCAGCAATAAGTCTGTCATCCATTCATAATCCAAGTCAGAAACTCCATTTACTAAAGGAACTCGTGCCGAATAAACGGCCGATAGCGGCATCTGAAGGCCATCGGCGTCCAAATAATAATTTTCTCCACGGTCTGATTGTATTCGCCCTATGGGGTCTCTTTGTTCAATCTTCGCTCCTAATCTACCATCCACAGTCACAAATACTTCAGCGTTTCTAATCATCGGATTTTCATTGAGCTTTGTCTCCATCTCTCTCAAATCTAAAGTTTCTTTAATCACAGAAGAATAGGATGAATCTTTTTGTATCAACAACTTATTAACGGCTTCTTGCGTGATAAAAGGGTTTCCTCCGCCCACAAATTCAATTTCTACACCTGACAAGTGACGGGCGCTATTACGCATCTTACTAAAGCTGTAAAAGAACACAACTACAAGAAGCAATACCACCATTTTCAGTATGTCCAGAAATCGTTTCATTCTTTCAGTTTCTTTGTAATTTCCTTCACCTCGGCACCAATATCACCGGCACCGACCAATAGTTTGATTCTACTTGATGAAGATTTTAATGTATTTACAATATTCTCTTTAGAAATAAGCATTTTAATAGGAGCGGAAATCTTTTCTAATAACCACTGAGAATTGATCCCCTCAAGAGGCTCTTCCCGTGCCGGGTATATGTCAAGTAAGACAACTTCGTCAAACTTTGACAAACTCTTTGCAAACTCGGCTCCAAAATCTTTCGTTCTGGAATACAGATGTGGTTGAAATACGATCTGCTTCCTATCATCCGGATACATTTCATTTACTGCCTGAAAAAGAGCATCCAATTCTGTAGGATGATGGGCATAATCATCGATAAGAACCAAATTGTCTGTTTTTATTTTGTATGAGAATCGCCTATCCACTCCCTGAAAACTTTCTAAGGCTCTTCGGAGTTTCTCAATATCAGCTCCGGCTGTGATTGCCATCCCCATTGCCATGGCTGCATTAGCCAGATTATGATGACCGGGTAAATGAAAAACCAAATCCGAGATTACTGTTTCCGGAGTGACTAAATCAAAAAGATAAAACCCTTTGTTTATCCTGATGTTGCGAACGGAAAAGTCTGCCGAATCTTCGACTGCAACAGTCATTCCGGCTAGGGGCAAACCTTGTTTCAAAAACACTTTCTGCTCATCGTCAACAAGGGCTGCAAAGTTTTTGAATGCTTCCTCTACTGCCAGGGCATCTCCATAAATATCTAAATGATCTGCTTCCATCGATGTTACACAGGCAATATCCGGCTGGAGCCTCAAGAACGAACGATCATATTCATCTGCTTCTACCACACAAAATTTGTCTCCCTGATAAATGAAGTTGGAATTATAATTCTCAGCAATTCCTCCTAAAAAAGCAACTACCGGCATATCGGCAGCAACCATCAAATGAGCCAAAATTGCAGATGTGGTGGTCTTTCCATGTGTTCCGGCAACAGCGAGACAAACCGTATCTCTTGATATCTCTCCTAAAAGAACTGCACGTTTTAAAACAACAAACTCTCTGGATAGAAAATAGTTCAAAATATCGTTATGAGCACCAACAGCCGGAGTATAAACAATGAGCACATCTTCGTTTTCCAATATATCATCGGGAATAAGATTGACATGGTCTTCATAAACAATATCCATTCCTTCTTCCTCCAAAACGCGCGTTAATGCGGAAGGTACACGGTCATAGCCATATACCTTTTTATTTTGCATTCTGAAATACCGGGCTATCGCACTCATCCCAATACCGCCAATACCGACAAAATAAAACGTTGATATTTTCTGAAGATCCAGAGCCATTGCTTAATTCTTTGAATTGATTAATAATTCGATCTCATCTACTATTTCTTTCGTAGCATTTGGCAATGCCAATTTTTTAATATTTTCTGCCAATCTTTGTTGCGTTTGCTCCGATTCAAGAAGCTTTTTAAATTCCCGTGCGAACATTTCGCCGGCTTCACTCTCTTTAATCAGAATGGCCGCATCTTTGGAAGCAATCGCTTTGGCATTATGGGTTTGATGATCTTCCGCTACATTTGGCGACGGAATAAAAATCACCGGCTTTCCTACAAGGCATAATTCAGACACTGATAAAGCCCCGGCTCGGGATACAATGATATCAGCAGCTGCATAAGCCACATCCATGTCATTTAAAAAAGGAAATACCTTTACATACTCATCTTCTAAAGGCTTATAGGCATTTTCATAGTAACTTCCGCATTGCCATATCACCTGAACATTAGTTTGATTGAAAAAAGACAGTGAATTCTTGATCAATTCGTTAATTGCCCTCGCTCCTAAACTTCCTCCCAAAACCAGTAAGGTTTTCTTGTTTGGAATTAATTGGAATTTCAATTTTGCCTCATTAGAATCCATATTGATGGCAACCAGATCTTGCCTTACGGGATTACCTGTTATTCTGATTTTTTCTGAAGGAAAAAATTTCTCCATACCTTCATAAGCCACACAAATCTTGCTCACATCTCTGGCCAGCCATTTGTTGGTAATTCCGGCATAACTGTTTTGTTCCTGAATTAAACATGGAATCTTTTTGCTTGCCGCTGCTTTCAATAACGGACCACTCGCAAACCCACCTGTTCCTATGGCGATATCCGGTTGAAATCTTCTTAATATTCTTTTGGATGCTCTTATACTCGACATGACTTTGAGCGGAAACAACAGATTTTTCAAAGTCAAACTACGTTGTAATCCCGAAATCCAAAGCCCCTCAATGTCATATCCGTTTTGAGGAACTTTTTCCATCTCCATTCGATCTTTAGCACCGACAAACAAGAATTCTGCATCTGCAAAACGAGATTTCAACTCATTGGCAATCGCAATAGCCGGGTAAATGTGTCCTCCCGTACCTCCACCGCTTATTATGAATCTTCGTTTCAAATCAGTTTGCATTATATTGTTTCACTTAGAATATCCAACGGATTCTCTTCCGTCTCTATTTCTGCATCCGGTTGTGCTTCTCTTTTTACGCTCACGCTCAATACCATCCCGAGAGCTAAGCACGTCATCCATACCGAGGTTCCGCCACTGCTTAGCAATGGTAAGTTCTGACCGGTTACCGGGAATAATTCCACCGCTACAGCCATGTTGATTAAGGCCATAAAAACTATGGGTATTCCGACACCGATTACCAATAATTTTCCAAAATTGGAAGCAGCTTTATTGGCGATAACCACTATGCGGAATAGAAGAAAAACATACAGAAACATAATAGACAATCCGCCTACAAGACCCCATTCCTCTACAATAATGGCATAAATAAAATCTGATGACGACTGTGGCAGAAAGTTTTTCTGCTTGCTTTTTCCGGGTCCTACGCCGGTAATTCCTCCTGACGCAATGGCTATTTTTGCTTTTTCTATTTGGTATCCGGCTTCGGTATCATCTTTGTCGGCAAAATTTTCAACTCGGCTAATCCATGTGTCAACTCTGTTGGGGAACATTCCCGGGAACGCTTTTGCCGTTAGTACAAATAACGTCAGGAAAAGAAGCCCGGCACCGAGTATGATTCCGAGGTATTTTAAAGGATATCCTCCAATAAATACCAGCATCACAATCATTGAAAAAAAGATTGCCGTTGTGGAGAAGTTGGCCGGTAAAATAAGAGCCAACACAACAAATACAGGCAACCACAAAGGAATGATGGTCTGTTTGAAAGCCTTGGACTGATCTTTGGTTTTGGCTAGATAAAAGGCTACATAGGCCATTAAAACCACACCTGCCAAAATAGAAGTTTGAAAAGTTATTCCCACAAAAGGCAGCCGAAGCCATCTACTGGCATTGGCGCCACCTATTGTTGTTCCTTCCGTAATGGTAATAATCAACAGTACAACCACCACAGGTAAGGCAAGTATGGATAAACCTCGAAAATAATGGTAAGGAATTTTATGGACTCCATATAAGATTCCGAAACCAAGAATCAAGTGAGCCAGGTGTTTCAGCAAGTAAGGAGTAGTACTTCCGTCTCCGTATAAATAGGCAAGATTACTACTTGCACTATACACGGGCATAAAAGAGAAAATGGAAAGCAACATAATGATGCCCCATACTCCCTTGTCTCCTTGTAAATATTGAAAAAGATTCTTCACCCGGCTTGTTTTTTTAGTTCAAGTTTCTGACAGCTTCTTTGAATTGCCTGCCTCTGTCTTCATAGTTTGTAAAAAGATCAAAACTGGCACACGCAGGAGAAAATAAAACCGTATTGTTTTTCTCTCCAAATCTCCTTGCCCATGCAACTGCTTCTACCATAGAAGTAGTTTCAACAAACGTATCTACAATGTTTTCAAAAGTCTTTCGAATCTTCTCATTGTCCAGACCCAAACAAATTATAGCCTTCACCTTTTCGTTTACCAAAGGGAGCAGCTCTGTATAGTCATTTCCTTTATCAACACCTCCCACTATCCAAATTACCGGAGACTTCACGCTCTCCAGAGCAAAGAAGGTTGCGTTCACGTTTGTGGCTTTTGAATCGTTTATATAAAGCACGTTATCCACCTTGGCCACATTTTCAAGACGATGCTCCACACCCTGAAAACTTTGCAAACTTTCCCGAATGGTTTGTTTTCTAATTTGAAGCAATTTGGCAGCTGTTGAGGCAGCCATAGCGTTTTTTACATTGTGTTCTCCTTGAATCCCGATAGTTGAAATTGGCATGGTAAATTCTTCGTTATCTATTTTTATTACTATTTCGTTATTTCTTTTAAAAGCTCCTTCTCCTAGTTCTCTTTTCACAGAGAATGGTATTTTCTTAGACTTGATTGAGTTTTTGGACATCCACTTACCGATTTCAACATCATCTGCATCATAAATAAAAAAATCATCAGATGTCTGATTCATCACAATTCGGAATTTTGCAGCGATATAATTTTCATACTTATAATCATACCGATCCAAATGATCCGGACTGAGATTGGTTAAAATGGCGATATGTGGATTGAACTGCTCGATGCCTTCTAGCTGAAAACTACTCAACTCCAGAACGACATGCGAGTGATCTTCTTCTGCCACCAAACGAGCAAAACTCTTCCCTATATTCCCTCCTAATCCGACATCCATTCCTGAAGTCTTCAGAATATGGTATGTGAGACTAGCAGTAGTCGTCTTGCCATTACTTCCGGTAATCCCTATAAATGTTGCAGGTGAAAACCAAGAAGCAAATTCGATTTCCGAAATAATCTGAATCCCTACAGATCTAATTTTTTGGACAATAGCTACAGAATCTGCGATGCCGGGACTTTTTATTACTAGGTTTGCCGCAAGAATTTGTTTTTCAGTATGCTTGTTCTCTTCCCAATCAATGTCATTATTTGAAAGAACTTCTTTATAAGTGTCTTTTATTTTACCGAAATCAGACACAAAGACTTCGTAATTTTTTTTCTTAGCCAAAATT
>Ga0079224_100011955_pt1 | contig 11990 bp, 10 predicted proteins | sample Stecom2015_FD_80414 | JGI IMG/M metagenome (GOLD analysis project Ga0079224, IMG submission 80414) | Agricultural soil microbial communities from Utah to study Nitrogen management - Steer compost 2015 | ecosystem: Environmental > Terrestrial > Soil > Agricultural land | place: USA: Utah... | reverse complement strand
TCTCCTTAGCCGCCTTATTGGTAAATGTCAACGCCAAGATATTGAACGGATCTATGCCTTCGCTCATCAAATAAGCAATCCTGTATGTCAGCACGCGTGTTTTTCCAGATCCAGCGCCTGCAATGATAATCATCGGACCTTCTTTCTGCAAGGTGGGCGCCAGTTGCGCTTCATTTAACTGGCTTAAATATTTCTCCAAAACTCATTAAATTTTCAAGCTGTGAATTTAACCATTGCCTAGGTTTTTAGCTTACGATTTTATGAATAATTATAAACAATTTTAGGCGATAGATCCTATTTTTCACCATCTCCCGTGAGGGAGCTCAATAAACCGCCCCGAACATTGAGCCACAAAAAATTGAAGACCGATTTGGTTTGATCACGTTCAATTTCAGACTTTGTGCCTTCCCTAAAATTGTCAGGCTTATTGTCACTGTCAGTTTTTATGAAGAGATTGGCAATTGCAGACACTAATTTATTTTTTTTCTTTCCGTTTTTGTCCATGACCTTAACCTTGAAATTTTCATATTTGATTCGCATATCGACACTAGATTGGCGGAAATTGCCATCGATTGTAAAATAGGTTTTCATCAATTCGCCATCAAACCTTACGTTCAGATTGGGTTCGGAAAATGGGTTCATATCTTGGGCGGGCATTTTTCCCACATCCGCCTTGAAAACAAAATGGTCATTGGTATCGTTCACATCAAAATACCAATTAACTTCTATTGGAGTGGATTGCATGAAAAGGGCATCAATATCCAAGATTGTTTTTTGGGGTGACCTATAAGTATTGCTAACATTTTTAAGCGTGGCATTTAATTTGGAAAACATTATGGAGCCTGCGGAATTCTGTGGTTTTATCTTTTCTGTATATTTGATTGTGGCATTTTTCAATAAAACTTCGTTCAGAGTCAGATTAAAAGGAAGGTTTCGCAACATAGTGCCATACATTGGTTTGACAGACATATCATCATGCACCAATTTATTTCTATATATATCCAATTTGGGATGATAAAATAATACTTCGTCGGCTTTGAAAAAGAAGAGCGAATCATTTTTATAACCAAATTCTTGATGCTTCAAAATCAATGAATCCATCTCCAAACCAAAATGGTCTCGCTCTTTGACCAACATTTGGGTCAATTCCTGCTTTGAATATTTTGTATATAATTTCAGGGTTTTAAATATTGAAGCGTTTTGAGTGATCTTGGCTGTAGAAAGCTGTATATTTTCATATTCACTCAACTGGTATTTTAAATTATCAAAATGCACATTGTAATCTTGAAACACGAAAGGGATTTGTCTTTTCACGGTGTGACTATCCAAATAAACATGCATCACATTGGCGGTGAAATTTTCGGTCTTTAACAATAATGAATCTGATTCCGAATTACGGATCGAAAGTTGTCCGGATTGAATGTTTATCCTTCCAATCGAAATCTCCCTTTCCAACCGTGGTAATTTTGAATATCGATCGCTGTCGTTTTTGATTGATGAATCCTGGTAATAGAGCATCGAAGGTCGTTTGAATTGAACACTTTCAATGTTGATCTTGTCATGAAAAAGATAATCCCCATACTCTAATCCGTTGACAACTAAAGAATCCATGCTTATTTTGACAATGATTCGACCGGTTGCATTTGCTAAATTCGTGATATTTGGCTTAATCACCACCGCGCTCCCAGTGGCGCTGTTCACCTCTATCCTTTCATAAGTCATCTTTATGGTTGCCGGTAACGAATCCTTAAGAAAACCCTCAATTTTATTATTTAATATGGAATTAGAAATGGATACTCCCACAATAGCCATGACAACCACAGAAACAATTACAAGAAGGCTTACTTTTAAGAGTTTACTCATTCACTAAAGATATAGTTTTAGATCCATATAATTTTAGATATATTTACTGAAATTTAACTATCATGAATGAATTTTTTACGTTTTTGGGAGCTATAAAATGGTGGATGTGGGTCTTGATTGTGCTTTTTATTATTGCCATGCGGGACATTTTCATACAAAAAGCCCATACCGTAAGCCACAATTTCCCCATTATAGGCCATTTTAGATATATGCTCGAAAAAATTGGACCAGAAATCAGACAATATTTAGTTGCCAACAACCGTGAGGAATTGCCTTTTAACAGAATAGAGCGGGGATGGATTTATGCATCCGCAAAACAAGAGAACAACTACGAAGGCTTTGGAACAGACAGGGATATTTACGCTCACCAACATATTTTCATCAATAACGCCATGATGGCCTTCAATATAGATGAAAGTCATCCCAATTATTTAAATAACAGCTTTTTGCCATGTGCCAAAGTGATAGGCGCATACAACAAACGGAAAAAGCCTTATCGCCCGGGATCTGTCATTAATGTGTCCGCAATGAGTTTTGGTTCGCTTTCCGCAAAGGCAGTAGAATCGATGAACAAAGGTGTGAAGCTCGCGGGTGCTTACCATAATACGGGTGAGGGTGGCCTCTCACCCTATCATTGTCAGGGAGGGGATATTATTTTCCATTTTGGAACCGGGTATTTTGGTGTTCGTGATGAGTATGGTCGTTTTTCACTGGAAAAAATGGTGAGAATGGTCAATGAAAAACCGTTTATCAAAGCGATAGAGATTAAATTGTCACAAGGTGCAAAACCTGGCAAGGGCGGTGTATTGCCAGCGGCAAAAATCACACATGAAATTTCGGAAATACGCCATGTGCCTTTAGGCAAAGATGTATTGTCCCCTCCCGTACATTCCGCATTTTCAAATGTCCCGGAATTGATGAACTTTATTGAAGAAATTGCTGAAGCTACTGGGTTACCAGTAGGAATCAAAGCCGCTATTGGAAAATTGGATCAATGGGAAGAATTGGCAGATATAATGGCCTCGACCGGAAAAGGACCTGACTTTATTACTGTGGACGGCGGCGAAGGAGGTACCGGTGCAGCTCCACCCAGCTTTGCCGACCACGTGTCATTGCCTTGGGTATATGGTTTTAGTGATTTATACAAAATTTTCCAGAAAAGAGGTCTTACAGAGCGCATCGTCTTTATTGGAAGCGGAAAGCTTGGTTTCCCTGCAAAAGCCGCAATGGCATTTGCCATGGGTGTGGACTGCATAAACGTGGCGCGGGAAGCAATGATGAGCATCGGTTGTATCCAAGCCCAAATATGCCATACCAACCGCTGCCCCAGTGGCGTAGCGACCCAAAGCAAATGGCTCCAGAATGGCATTAATATTCCTTTGAAATCACAACGGTTGGCTCAATATTTTAAAACATTCCGTAAAGAACTCATCGAGATTACGCATGCTGCCGGTTATGAACATCCGTGTCAGTTCACCATGAAGGATGTGGATGTGAATGTAGATGATTCATATCTTTCAAAAGAATTGGACAAAACGTATTTGTATGACAAAACACCCGTTCCATTCGTTTCCATGCAACATTTAAAGGACTGCATGCATTTAGGAGGAAGAGTGTAAAAGGTGATTCCTTTTATCGATCCACAATGCTAAATTCCTTGTAAAGTTTATAAAAACATCTTATGTTTGATGCACCAAATTTAAACAGATGGAAACCAATCGTATTATAGATTTATTTTTCTTTGCAGTTCCCGCACTGATTACCGGTTTGATAGCCTACTATTTTTTTAAGGAACACACTAAGAACGAAGACGGCCGAAGGCGCTATCTATTACACAAGTATATGCAGGTAAACGCCATGCCATTGCGCCTACAAGCTTACGAACGAATGGCAATTTTTTTGGAAAGAATCACACCTGCAAAATTACTGATACGAGTATCCCCAACATCTTCAAATAAAGAAGATTACGAAAGTTTAATTATAGCAAGTATTGAACAGGAGTTTGAACACAATCTTTCTCAGCAGATTTATATAAGCGATGAGTGCTGGAATATTATAACGGCAGCCAAAAATGCGACCATTCAATTGATTCGAAAAGCGAGCTTACTTGAAAAAACAGATACAGCCAACAAATTGCGGGAAGTCATACTGACAGAAATGATGGAAAAACGAGCACCGAGCGATGCGGCCCTTTCGTTCATCAAACAGGAAGTCAGCCAGATGTGGTGATTTTAAAAATGCAAATTCCGCTTTTTCAACAGCGACATACACGGAGTGTAATTCCAAGAAATATCAATTCAGATATAATGGGGTGTAAATGTTATTGGCAACAATTTAGCTTGTTTCAATTTGAAATTCACACACGACGTCCCAAAAATTCACTCATTACCATCCAACCAAAAAATAATGTACCTTTAAATCAGCTAATCTCACTAATTTTAATTTTTAAAAGGAATTCGTCGTTGTAAGTTATGTACCTATTCAACAAGCATCTGAAACCTTATCTTCCATATTTTTTTCAGATGGCATTTACTATCAGTGTCGTTGGCATCCTTTTGTTTTTTGTTGATTTTGGTTTTTCGCAGTCCCCGGCCTTTCAGCGCTATCTTACTGGCTGTTATATCGTGGTGCTCGTGGTGGGGGTTTTGGCAACATTATTACGATACGCCAATCGTGAAAAGTCCTTGAAACGCAGCGTTCTCCTGTTTGACACCCTGAGCATATTGCTTACGATGGCCATACTCATTGTCCATTTTTTTGGAGAACGGGCGCAACAGCAAATGTCAATCTTATATGATGACAATTTATTAAAATTCACCATCATCCTCACCTTCATAAGGGAATTTTCAGAACTGAACATCCGGTTTAAACAAACAGTCCTTAACCCGGCCCAATTGTTCATCCTGAGTTTTTTGACCATCATTTTGGTAGGGGCATTGCTCCTAATGTTGCCAAATGCCACGCACGATGGGCTATCGTTCATCGATGCCCTATTTACTTCCACAAGCGCCGTGTGCGTCACGGGCCTCCTGGTAGTCGATACAGCTTCCCATTTTACACTCTTTGGGCAAATCATCATCCTGTTTCTGATACAGACAGGAGGTCTCGGCATCTTAACTTTTGCAAATTACTTTAGCTATTTCTTTAAAGGAGGTGCCACGTATGAAACTCAACTGACCATAAGTGGCATGACGGGTTCCAACAAATTGGGAGAAGTATTCTCCACTCTAAAACGAATCATTCTGATTACGTTTTCCATCGAGCTTTTTACCGCCGTTTTGCTCTATTTAAGTTTAGATCCAAACTTATTCAAATCATTTTTTGAACAGGTTTTTTTCTCTGTGTTCCATGCCGTTTCCGCTTTTTGCAATGCCGGATTCTCAACCTTGACCCAAGGGTTGTATGATTTGGATTTTCGGTTCAATTATGTATTCCAGATAATCATCATGATGGCATTTGTACTGGGAGGGCTGGGCTTCCCCATTGTGGTCAACCTATTGAAATACATACGTTACTATATCAAGAGAAAATTTTTTTATTTCAGTGGCAGGAAGGAAATGCACATTCCCTGGATAATCAATCTAAATAGCCGCATCACGTTGGCCACTACTACTATACTCACCATTGTAGGCACCTCAGTATTTTTCATCGTGGAGTATAGCAATACACTCGCTGAGCACAAAGGGATTGGTAAGTTTATAACAGCCCTATTTAGTGCCACCACCCCTAGAACCGCAGGCTTCAATACCGTTGATATTGCGGCACTTGATATGGCTACCCTGTTGATGATTTTTCTCCTGATGTGGATTGGAGCGTCACCCGCATCTACAGGAGGCGGTATTAAAACCAGCACTTTTGCCATTGCCACGCTGAATTTTATTAATTTGGCAAGAGGAAAGACCAGAATCGAAGTGTACCGAAGGGAAATTGCCGAAATTTCGATACATAGGGCTTTTGCAGTGATTGCCCTATCTTTGATAGTCATTGGCGCAGGGATTGTCTTACTTTCTACTTTTGAAAGTGATAAAAGTTTCTTAAGCATTGCATTTGAATGTTTTTCGGCATACAGCACCGCAGGTTTCCACACGGGCATCACGGCCTCATTGAGTGCTCCCAGCAAATTGGTGATTATCGTGGTCATGTTTGTGGGCCGTGTCAGCATGCTCACGGTTATGATCGCTATCGTCAAAAAATTAAAACAACAGAACTATAGATATCCCATTGAGGAAATCACTATCAATTAAAACAAACTATGAAATACATCATTGTAGGACTTGGAACATTCGGAGCCTCTTTAGGGTCGAAGCTCACAGAACAGGGCAACGAGGTCATAGGCATTGACCAAAATATGGATCGGGTGGATAATTATAAGGAAAAAATATCGCATACCATACAAATGGATGCCACCGATGAATATACCGTATCCGGCCTGCCTCTGAAAGACACCGATATTGTGATCATTGCCATTGGCGAAGACCAAGGCGCTAACATTATGGCCACGGCACTGTTCAAAAATTATAAAGTGAAACGATTGATAAGCCGTGCCGTAAACCCTCTGCACGAAAAAGTGCTGCATGCAATTGGGGTGGACGAGATTGTGCGTCCCGAACAAGAAACCGCAGAGCGTTGGGCCAAAAAACTATCCCTCAAGGGCGTTGTCGATTCTTATGAACTTAGTGATGACTATAGCATAGTGGAAGTAAAATTACCCGTGCGATATGAAGGACAAAGCCTCAATGAAAGCAAAATACGGGATCAGTATCATTTACTGATCTTAACGATGATATCCAAGGAAGAAGTGTCTAGTGTGATCGGTAAAAGTCGCAAAATAGAAAAAGTACATGGCGTAGCGACCGCGACAGACGTCTTACACAAAGATGATATTCTTGTGGTATATGGTGCCAACAAGAATATCAAGCAGTTCCTTAATGATGCTTAAAGAAAAACATTAGATTATTTTAATGTTTCTCTTCCCATTGCCCATTTACCACCTACCCATGCCATTGGCAGATATGCACAAACCAAATCCAAAACATTGAACCATGGAGGCGAAGGTAACACCATCACATTCATCGCACCACCTACCATAAAAAACAGGCCGATGACGATAGCAAATATCATTTTGTGATTAATAGCAATTCTGGCCGCGATAAATGCACCTGCAAGTGTTCCAAAGGCATGTGCCAGAAAAGGAAAAATAAAATGCTTAGGTTCAAAAAGATGAATGGATTCCTTGAGACCTTCCATCGTGGATACATTGGCACCCCCCGGTGGAGCAATGATAGCACCACTGATTGTTATAAGTGTCATATTTACAATACTTCCCACTATAATACCTGCAACAATAGCGAGCATGTTCTTAAGAATTGGATTCATAAATTTTTAATTTAGGTGTTAGTCGTTTTTATCAATACGCTAAGATACTTATTTCTGTAAAAATTTTTATTCTGAAATGTGTATAACAAGGTGTGTAATTGTGTATAGCCTTGAGTAAATTTTACACACTTTAAACACACAAATCTTCACGATGTGTACAAATGACCTTCAAATCGTAGTTGGCATAGCAGTTGCCTTTAGTTAATCAAAAAATTAAATATTATTCTATAACATACCATATACACATGAAAATTGAATCCGTTCCTTCAAAACAACTCTATACTTCAGAACATACACTCAATACCATTTCAGATCAGCTTCGGGAATCCATATTTGCAAAAACCGTCACATCGATTTCACAAACCAAAATCTCATGGAACCATGTGGTTTTGGCAAGCACGTTTCTATTGCTTATAGGCTCAGTTGCAATGGTCTATTTTTTACAAAGTGATTTTGAACAATTGAACTTGGATCGAAGAAGCTCCACATGGGGCTTTAGTTTTATGATGCTTGCCGCAGCCTTATTTGTGTTCAAAGTGGCATTTTTTATTTATTCACTGGTTTTGTACTTTCGGTACAAAACCATAAAATCAGTGACTGATGAACTGCTTCCCACTTGTACCGTAATCGTTCCCGCCTATAATGAAGGCAAGCAAGTATATGAGACCTTAATGAGTTTGGCGAAAAGTGAATTTCCGGAAGCGAAATTGCAATTACTCGCCATAGACGATGGCAGTAAGGATGACACGTGGTATTGGATGCAAGAAGCAAAGAAAGAATTGGGTGACCGAGTCTCCATTTTTCAACAACCTAAAAACATGGGCAAGCGCCATGCACTTTATCGTGGGTTTAACTTGGGTACCGGTGAGATTTTTGTGACTGTAGATAGTGATTCGGTGGTAAAAACTGATACCTTACGAAATTTGGTAAGTCCGTTTGCGGTTCACAAAAATTGTGGTGCCGTAGCCGGGAATATCCGTGTACTTAACAACAAAAAGGCCATCTTACCAAAGATGTTGAACGTAAGCTTTGTATTGAGCTTTGAATTTGTACGTTCGGCACAAAGCACCTTGAACTCCGTACTCTGTACCCCGGGAGCGTTGGCCGCGTATCGTCGTTCAGCAGTGTTTGCAGTCCTTCCAGATTGGATCAATCAAACTTTTATGGGGCGACCATCGGATATTGGTGAAGACCGGGCCATGACCAACATGATCTTGAAAAAAGGCCACCATGTATTGTTCCAACGAAATGCTTATTGCTACACGAATGTACCAGAAAAATATAAGGGACTTTACAAAATGTTTATCAGATGGGGTCGTAGCAATGTGCGCGAAAACCTCAACATGGCAAAATACGTTTTTACCGACTTTAGGAATGGCAAAAAATCAGGTACACGATTATTGTTCGTTGAACAAGCATTGACCACGATTTTATGCTATCCATTCTTGATTTTAATGTTTCTTTTTATCGCCACACATCCTTTATTGTTTTTAAGCTCTACTCTGTTCAGCATATTGATTGTATCGAGTTTCCCTGTATTGTTTTATGCGAAACGCTATACGCTTGCGGAATCGTTTTGGGCGTATGCTTATAGTGTTTTATATACATTTGGATTATTTTGGATAACTCCCTATGCCATCGCCACAGCTAGCAGAAGTGGATGGTTGACACGTGAATTGACAATAAAAAAATAAATAAAAATTAGTTTAGTTAAGTGGAAAGCTTCCAGTGTGTCTTTGTACGACTGGAAGTTTTTTTATTACATACTTTCTGTGTTTGGATCACGTCTGAAAATCTCAATGAGGTCAAAAACAAGAACGCAAAACACCACCCATATAAGACCTGCTATGAAGCCTCCAGCAATATCCGATGGAAAATGCACGCCCAAATAAATGCGGCTGACCCCAATGCTCATAATGAGTAAAAGCAACAAGAACATAATGCTGTATTTAAGAATTTTGTTCATTTTGAACCTGTAGAACAGATAAATGACAAAACCGTAAAATGCCATAGCGCTCATGGCATGCCCACTTGGATAGCTCAATGTTTCCACAGACACCAAATGCTCAATTCCTGGCCTTGCACGATCTATAAAACGTTTAAGAATCAGATTAGAAACGGAGGCCAACAAAAGTACAAGAGCTACTTGGATAACTTGTTTCCACCGTTTGAAAAACACTCTGGAAATAAAAATACACAAACCAAGCACCACAACATAGCCATATAAATCGCCAACGTTCGTCACAAATATAAAAAACTCTGTAAGAGCTGGTGTACGAAAGGAAATGACATAATCTGTAATCATACGGTCATAATTTGCAAGAGTTTCCGTAGTTAAGGTGTCGGTCAGTTCGATAAATAAATTGATGCCACCAATGACCATGATTAAGGCAATGGCTACGGTGAGGATATAGGGCAAATTGACATTGTACGCATGGCACTTGATAATCAGAAATTCTTTTAATTTCTTTAAGAATGCTATCAGTGCGTGCCTCATGAAACGGTCCAAATAAATTTTAGTGCTTTAAAGATAATAGCATTTTGTAAATTATCGGTCATGGGCAGTTATAAAATTTAGAATAGTCATTCAAATCAAAACCTTTCGTTCAGAATAAAGTAAAGTTTGGCAAGACCGTCAGTCATAATTATTGACGTGTGGGATCGAAAGGAAAATTATCCTGTTGGTCTGGCGTACCGTCCAAATCACTATCGCGCACACCATTGTCAATGACCAATAGCTGAAAACTGATCGGTAAAAAAGTACTGAACACTTGAGTATCAAATTCGGCTGTGGGCGCTACGGATACGGATATCGATGTAAAGGTCATGTTTAATGTAGTATCGTACATATTCTTGGCCCATACCAATGCCGTCATATTGCCAAAACGCAAAAGTCTGGCACCAAAAAACACGGTGAAAACAGAAAGACTTTCCTGTGAAGTGGTAGTGCAAACCACTTGTGGCGTTCCGTTGAATCCATAAAATGCGAACATATTATTGATTTCAAACGCCAGAATATCGTTGATTGCGACCTGTCCTTGAAATGTGGAGGAAGGCACATAACGCCAAACAACATTATTGTCATTTCGAACGACATTGACACCAATAGTTTGTGTCTGTGGTATGTATATATCCTGTCCCGTAAATCCGGATGGCAATTGAAAGCCAAGCGCTGGATATTGTGCGTGAATATAGTGGCCTCCAGGATTGGTGATGGTGGGTATTTGAGTCAATGGCACTGCGAGCCCATGAGAGTAATCCCAATAGACTGCTTGGGTACCGGTAACATTCCCGCAGATGGAGGATTGAAAATTTTGAAGTTGGTTATTGTCATTGTTATCATCATTGCTACATGATAATACCATCATACAAAGTGTAACATTTAAAAGGGCCTTTAAAGATTTCATGAGATTGTTTTAGTTCCCATCGTAATCCTTAATACATGTCATCAATTTTTATCTTTCAAAATCTGATTTTGTTCTTCCAACAGCTCAGACACTTTTGAAAGCAATTCAATATCCTTTGGGGTATTAACGGCGGTATTCTTAGGGTCTTGAGCCTTATTTTTAAGGCTATTTAGAAATTTGACAACAATAAACACCGTTAAACCAATGATAACAAAATCGAGAGTGGCTTCGAGAAATTCGCCATACCCAATGGCCACTACGTCCGAAATGAGTTCTCCGTTTGCTCCGATAATCTTTTCGCGCAGTACCAGGCGTTTGTCTTGAAAGTGAAGCCCATCTGTCATCAAGGACAATGGGGGAAGCAACACTTTCTTGACCAAAATATCAATGACCTTGTTGAACGATGCACCTATAATAATCCCGATGGCCATGTCCATCATATTGCCTTTTACGGCAAATTCCTTAAATTCCCTGAAAAAGCCCATAATATTGGAATTAAACCGCCGCACTGTTAGAATTAGATTCTAATGTGCTAAGCTGATCGACTTAGGATGAAGTTACAAAATAATTTACCGTTTGTAAAATATTCTATATTTTCTATAAGAGAAAAATCCTAAAACGACAATCAGCCCCATGGTAAGGGCAATAAATTGAAAACTTATAATTTGATCACCACTGGCATAAGCGTGTAAGCCTGATAGATAGAAATTTACTCCGAAATAAGTCATTAGGATACTTCCAAAGGCAATTATGGAGGCCAAATTAAACCCAAAACGTCCACGTAAACCTGGCACCAAACGCATGTGGATGACAAAAGCATACACCATAATACTGATGAGTGCCCATGTTTCCTTTGGATCCCAACCCCAATAGCGTCCCCAACTTTCATTGGCCCACATACCTCCAAGAAAGTTACCAATGGTAAGCAATATCAAACCAACGGTCAATGCCATTTCATTTATGATGGTAAGCTCCTTAATGCTAAGAAGCATTTTGTCCTTATTTGTTTTATTGGTAAATGCCATCAATAAAAGCGATACAATTCCGAGAATCATTCCAAGGGTGAAAGGCCCGTAACTCATCACTATGACCGCCACGTGAATCATCAACCAATAACTGTCCAAAACCGGTTGTAGATTGGCAATAGCAGGATCCATCCAATTCCAATGAGCAACCATAAGGATAATCGAAGTGACAAAAGCGGTCGAGGCAATGGTCAGATCGCTCTTGCGGCCAAATCCCAATCCGAAGAACATGGTAGCCCAGGCGACGTAAATCATGGATTCATAGGCATCGCTCCATGGCGCATGACCAGAGAGATACCAACGAACAATCAATCCGGCG
>Ga0079224_100011954_pt1 | contig 11991 bp, 6 predicted proteins | sample Stecom2015_FD_80414 | JGI IMG/M metagenome (GOLD analysis project Ga0079224, IMG submission 80414) | Agricultural soil microbial communities from Utah to study Nitrogen management - Steer compost 2015 | ecosystem: Environmental > Terrestrial > Soil > Agricultural land | place: USA: Utah... | reverse complement strand
TTTGCGAGAAGGGGGCAACAACGACAAAGCCCACGGATTTGTAAAGAAGGCGTTAGAATTAAGTAAATCACCAGCGGTTATTGTTAAGGCCATCAAGTTCTATTTGTTGATGCCATTCATGTCGACATGGAGAGACTTGAAACGGGGAAATAAGCTTCTTTACATTAAGATCAGGAAAATGTTCAGGTCTTGATGGATCGTATTCCTTCATCACCACCAAACATACCGGCACGTGCTGCAGTGGAAAACAGACCTTTGTGGTCAGTGATGATTCCTGTGTATAACTGTGCCCGGTACCTTCCCGAAACGTTAGAAAGTGTGTTGGAACAGGATCTAGGTGAGGAGCGGATGCAGATAGAAGTAATAGATGATGCCAGTACAGACGACGATGTAGAAAAAATCGTGAGAGAACTTGGAAAGGGGAGGGTAGGTTATTACAGACAGGCTCATAATGTAGGAAGTTTGCGCAATTTTGAGACCTGCATCAATCGTGCTAATGGGCAATTTGTACATTTATTGCATGGCGATGATCGGGTAAAGAACGGGTTCTACAAGAAGCTAAGCGCTCTTTTTTACACTTATCCGGAAGCAGGAGCCGCTTGTTGTAATTACGATTTTATCGATGACTCGGGAGGAGTAAGCCATTCCAATCAGATGGAAGCGACTCAGGAAGGTATCTTGGAAAACTGGCTCGCTCGAATTGCGGAACGGCAACGTCTTCAGTATGTCGCCGTCGCGGTACGACGTGAGGTCTATGAAGTTCTGGGAAGCTTTTATGGTGCCACCTATGGGGAAGACTGGGAGATGTGGACCCGGATCGCCAAATACTATCCTATAGCTTACACGCCCCAAGTGCTTGCGCAGTACCGGCAACACAATGACTCCATTACCTCGGTCAAGATCCTTTCAGGAGAAATATATTCCGATTTAACTTTTGTTATAAACCAAATTAGCCACCATTTACCCAAGGCAAGCAGAGATAGAATAGCTAAAAGATCCCGGTTCGATCTCGCCTTGTTTATGCTAGGCATGGCTTATAAAAGTTGGGAAGACAGCCGGTGTTATTCTTCCATTCGCATTTATTTAAGACAGATCCTTAAACTAAGCAAGCATCCCAAAGTTATCTGCCATATCATAAACATCTACTATAAGGTCCTAAGTGATCTTCTTAGGAAAGTATCAATTAATGATTTCAGTAAAACGTACTTGGCGAAAAAAACTAGAAGTTATCAAAAAGATGGAAGAAGATAGGACAGCCTCTTGGGACTGGCGCATCACGGCCCACACATCATGGTGGAGTTTAAATTGGAGGGAATTGTGGAGTTACCACCACTTGCTGACGGGGTTGGTTAGAAGAGAATTTATTTTGTACTACAAGCAGACCTTTCTAGGCCCCATATGGATGCTGTTGCAGCCCACCCTGACTCTTCTGGTTTATGTATCAATATTCGGAAAACTCGTGGGTATTCCAACGGGTACGGTGCCTCCAGCATTGTTTTATTTGGCCGGGATTGTACTTTGGAATTTTTTCAGTGAAGGATTTGTCGGTACCTCCAAGATATTCCAAGATAATATCCACATTTTTAGCAAGGTGTATTTCCCTAGAATTATCTTACCCCTTTCTGTGTTGGCAGTTCATGCTTTGCGGTTTTTGATACAGCTTAGCTTTCTGTTATTATTAATCCTCTGCTTTTGGATTTTCGGTGAACTGCCTTATACCTTCAACACGTATACCCTTTTTGTGCCAGTTATTGTTGTTTTGGTAGGCGCTCTGGGGCTGGCTTTCGGTCTTTGTTTTTCACTGTTGACAGCGAAGTATCGCGACTTGAACAACTTAGTCCCTACAGGAATTCGCTTATTCATGTTTCTCACCCCCGTGATCTACCCCATCGCCGGAACCCCGGAAAAGTTTCGCTGGATGGTATTATGGAATCCGTTAACCCCTCTTTTTGAAGCATTCAAATTTTCACTATTGGAAGAAGGCACCTTCACGATACTACAACTTATTTACAGCGGTACGCTTGCTGTTTTATTGCTTTTCCTTGCGTTGATTTCCTTCAACAAACAGGGTGATAAGCTTATTGATATCGTATGAACGAAATAAAAAAATGTCGACCGTTTTAGAAGTTGAAAATATTTCCAAGTATTACCAATTAGGTATGACCGGAAGCGGTTCTATTAAAAAGGATCTTCAACGCTGGTGGACCGTGAATGTCTTGGGGCGTAAGGAGCCTTTTTTTAACGATCCAGCCTCAGCGGACCTGCCTAAACCAAAAAACGACATTTTGTGGGCATTAAAGGATGTGAGCTTTGAAGTAAAACAAGGGGAGGTTTTGGGTATAGTGGGAAGCAACGGATCGGGGAAGTCTACCTTGCTTAAAATTCTTTCCCGTATTGTCCGGCCCTCATCCGGCATGGTGAGAGGAACCGGAAAAATAAACAGCCTTCTGGAAATTGGCACCGGCTTTAATGCAGATCTTACCGGAAGGGAGAACATTTTTATGAGCGGGTATTTTCTAGGCATGAACAAGCAAGAGGTGCAACAACGTTTTGATGCTATTGTGGATTTTTCTGGCGTGGAGAGGTTTATCGATACGCCGGTTAAACGCTACTCTACCGGAATGTACATGCGCTTGGCATTCTCTGTGGCGGCACATTTGGAACCGGACATATTAATAGTAGATGAGGTGTTGGCAGTCGGGGATACAGAGTTTCAGACAAAATGCCTGACGAAAATGAAGGAAGCTTCCCACGTTCATGGAAGGACAATATTGTTTGTAAGCCATGATGCACAGGCTGTTGCCAACCTTTGCACGACCGCGCTGTGGCTTCAACAAGGAGAAATTCATGAAATGGGGGCGACCAACAGAGTGGTTGGCAATTATCTATCAAGTTTCAGAAAAGGAGAGCATTCTCAAACGTGGGATAAGAACAATCCAACTCCAGGAAATGAGTATGTTACTATAAATCGCATTGAAATAGCGGCTTTTGGGGAATCCCCAGACCATATTATTACAGTCCACGACCCAATACAGGTGGACATTGACCTGTCCTGTTGGTGCGAAGGGTTTGATCTGGAAGTATGTCTTTCGCTGCACACAGAGGATGGTGTTTGTGTCTTTGACATGGGATCTCCCAATTCAAAGGCGGAGATAAAGGAATTTCGCTATACCATGTTGATTCCTGGGAATCTCCTCAACGATAATTGCTATACCTTGTCTTTGGTTATACTAAAAAACAATACGCAGAGCATTTTTGAATTTCCCGAATGCGCCACTTTTGAGGTGCAGGATCTGAGGGAGGGGATGACTTATTTTGGTCAGTGGAATGGAATAATCCGCCCTCAAGTAAAGGTCGAATTTGCTGCAAAAGAAGTGTATAAACAAATCACACTTACATAAGATGGCGGCCATCTACGTACTACAACGCCTGTCTGCCTTTCCACAGCGTCTTCAAATAACATCCGTCGGCGTGCCTGCCTTTTGTCCAATCGTTTCGATGTCCTCCGTTTAAAGCACCCTATGCTATATCCTATAAAGGTTTTAACACTTGATATTTCTTTACCCATCTCTGACCTCGCAGGATTGGACGGGTATGTAGGTGTTCACCTTCTGGTGACCTGTTTTGGTCAGCCTATGGGGTACTGTAGGTTGCCAATTCATAACAATGTGGTAAGCCGAAGTAGAATAGCGCGTGCCGTGATGGCGGAGTGCGGCTGCAAAATTGTCCAACATCTGCTGCATAGGGGGCTGGTGAACCCATCCCAGTATAGGTTTACCTTCGAGAGACTAATGACCTTAAAACCTTCCGAACCTTCCGAATCACTCGCTCTAGTCACCGTAGCGGTTTGCACGCGGGACAGGACTGCGCAATTGGATAAATGTTTAGAAGCTATTAGCCAGTTGGATTATCCCCATTTAGATGTTTTAATTATCGACAATGCACCTAGTAGTTCTTCCACGGAAGAAATGGTTAGAGCCAAATATGTTAACTTCCGCTATATCAGAGAGCAAACCCCGGGGTTGAACTGGGCTAGGAACCGGGCTGTTTTGGAGGCAAAGGGCGAGATCGTCGCCTATACAGATGATGATGTGTTGGTGGATCCGCTTTGGGTAAAAGCCCTTGCGAGACTTTTTGCAGAAAATCCCGAAGTGAAGGCGGTGACCGGCTTAGTGGTTCCTGCGGAATTGGAGACTGAGACTCAAGTCATGTTTGAAGCTTATGGGGGATTCGGAAGAGGCTTTGAAAGAAAATGGCATCGGGCAGACGGGAAGATTGTTCCTTGGCATTTGCTGGGAACAGGACAGTTTGGAACTGGAGCCAATATGGCGTTCAAAAAAGCAATATTCTCTGAAATCGGGCCTTTTGACCCCGCTTTAGATGTAGGAACCTGTACCAATGGAGGAGGTGACCTGGAGATGTTTTTCAGGGTATTAAAGCATGGATATACCTTGGTGTACGAGCCTGCTGCTGTGGTTAGACATTTCCACCGAAGGTCCCTTCCAGAACTTCGATACCAGGTGGGTAATAACAGCAAGGGATTGGTAGGGTATATCGTGCGTAGTTGCAGGGCTTATCCTGACCAACGGTACAGTTTCTTCAGATTGTGGTGGTGGTATACCTACAATTGGGTTTTCAAACGGATGCTCAAAAGCATCATGATGCCCTCTGATGTACATGGCGGCTTGCATAAGGAAGAGCTTTGGGGTTGTTTTAGTTTCAGATTATATGACAGGGCCAAAAGGAAAGCGGATGGCTTCGATCGAAATGTGCGCTTAAGGTCGTTCGAGGCAACTGAAACTTTTCAACCTAAAAAGTATAAGTTGAAAAGAAAGACGAAAACTGCGATAAGGGTTGTAGATCTAAGTCAACCGATTCAGGCCATAAATGATATTGATGAATACAGGAAGACAAAACTTTTCGTCAAGTGGGAGGAGCAATTACTTGGTCATATCGATATACCTAACCTCTATGCTGGGTTAAGTGTCGGTCATATAGTAGATTTGGTCGCCACGGGACTAAGTCAACAAACGCTACAGCCGTCGCCGTTTTTGAACGAACACGGAACTTGGGAAACAGTAATAGGAGACCTCCGTAGTTATTTGGAGGGAGAACCCATAGATACGATCCAACAAGCTGCTTTTTCTCCGAGTACGATATCCGTCGTCGTCGCTAGCTTTGATCGACCGAAAGATTTGTACGAGTGTTTGGTATCTTTATGCAATCAAAGAACCTCTCATACGCTAGAAATTATTGTGGTGGATAACCACCCTGCATCCGGTTTAACCCCTCCCGTGGTCGAGCAATTTCCTGGTGTGGTATTGGTTTCGGAAGAGAGAGAGGGTTTATCCTATGCTCGTAATGCTGGGATACTAGCAAGTACTGGCGAAATTGTTGTTACCACAGATGATGATGTGATTGTGCCTTCCAATTGGGCCGAAATTTTAATAGGGGCTTTCGTCCGCCGAGATGTCGCCGCGGTAACGGGACATGTACTGCCGTATGCTTTGGAAAATGATGCCCAGCATTACTTTGAAATGTATGGAGGGTTGGGAAGGGGTTACGAGAAAAAAGAGTATGGAAACAAGTGGTTTGGAAGCTTCGGTAAGTCCCCGGTTCCCACTTGGGAAATTGGTGCATGTGCCAACGCTGCCTTTCGGGCGGAGATTTTTAGAAACAAAGACATCGGTCTACTAAAAGAACTTTTGGGTCCTGGTATGCCCTCTGGAGTAGGTGAAGATACCTACCTCTTCTATAAAATACTGAAGGCGGGTTTTACCATTATCTATGAACCCAACGCCTATGTGTGGCACAAACATCGCAAAACAAGGAAAGCGTTTCAAAAGCAACTCTTTAACTACAGTAAAGGACATGTGTGCTATCATTTGGTAACAGGCATTCAAGACGGCGATTGGCGGGGCCTGCTTCGACTTATTTACGTTCTGCCCAAGTATCATTTGACGCGAATAATAAGAAGGCTAATGGGGCGAAGTGACTATCCTGTTCACTTGGTCCTGATTGAAATAATAGGGAACGTATTTGGTCCTGTAGCCCTATTGCTTTCTTGGATTAAAGTTGCACGCGGGAAAAGCATTCCGTTTAGGGGTCTTCCGCGAAAACTTTCAAAGCACACAGATCACGATTCCTTTCATCTAGAAAAAGAGGAGGATATTGCTTCATCGCACTAAACCATAATTTCTACAGGTTTCATCTATTATCAATTGATAAGTATCTCAGTAATTGTTCCTGCCTATAATGCTGCCCAGACAATAGGTACGGCAATTGGTTCCTTATTGAGGCAGAACTATCCCCATTGGGAGGCCATTGTAATAGATGATGGTTCTCAGGATGATACAGCCGTGGTTACAAGAGAGCTTTGTAAAAAAGACCGCCGAATTCTACTGCTCTCCCAGACCAATCAGGGGGTAAGTGCAGCAAGAAATGCGGGAATAGGGAAAGCACAACATGAATGGCTACTTTTCTTGGATGCGGATGACTGGATTTCAGATGACTTTTTTGAAGCATTTAGTAATGCTGCTGCTGCCTCTCCCGATATCGATGCATTTCATTGCGGTTGGACGAGGGTGGCCTCTGATGGTAGTCTAATGTTGGAAAAGCGTGCTCCGGACCATGAAGATCTATTTCCGGTGCTAGCAAAGAGTTGCGCCTTTGCGATTCATTCGTGTGTGTTTAAAAAAAGTCTTTTAAACGATTCCGGAGTTTTTGATACTTCCTTAACAACTTGTGAAGATTGGGACCTTTGGCAAAGAATCGCCCGTACAGGGGCGACATTTAAATTTGTCGAGAAAGCATTAGCCTACTATCGTTTGCGGACAGGATCACTTTCGAGGGATGTGGAGCGATGTTATCGAGATGTGCTTTTTGTATTGGGTCGGGCGCAAGTTGCTGATCCCAGGGTCGTCCGATCCTCAAGAAAATACTTTGACGGCATTAAGGTTGAGAATTTGCCTTTGGCAAAGGTTCTTTTGAGGTGTTGGTTTATTGCACAACTTATTGGTGAGAGAAAGGATTTCAGGTCCGCGTTACAAGGCAATGATATGGCGGCAGTCTGCTTCGTAGAGGCTAATGATGTAGCAGATATTCTTTTTGAAGCTTGCATTTTACCGTCCAATCTCCCACTTAGCCAATGGCCACTTCTTTGGCAGGATATCGGGGATGAAATAAAGGATTTTCTCTACATGTTGGAGTCGTTGACGCGTTGTCGGGGGCTGGCAAGAAAAAGTCTCCTTAGACTTGGCCGGACAATCATCCGGCATGCTGTCAACCTAGACAAAATAGAAATTGATCCGTTCTATGTGGTTCAAATAGAAATAACCCAACCTATAGAGGATGTTTGCCTAACCGGCAACATGGAGCGCCTGTACGCCACTATACAATTTGAGGGCAAGGTGCTTGGAGGTATAGAACTTCCGATTTGGGAACATCAAGTGTTGTCTTGGCAGGTTAAGCACGCAATAGCAAAGAAGTATTATTGGGAAATTCTGGGGCTTTACTATAGAAGGTATGTTTACGACGACACCGATGGGATTTGTCTAGAAGAAGAACCTAAAGGTTTTGTAGATACCCATCAAAGGCGAGGGTGGATCAGGTTTTTGCGGGATATATGGAATAAACCGGACTGGTCCGTCGACCAATTTTATAATCCTCATCACCATGATGATTCTGATCAACAGGGAGTTGCTGGGAGAGGCGGATCTGGTGTTGAAGTCACTGGGAATTTGGCGGGCTTTGGCTTCTTCTCAGGCAAGATGCTTTTGCCTGTCAAGGTGGGAGGGGTATTAGTCGGAGGTATTACAATAACGAAGGTAAAAGGTTGTAGCGCACAGCAGATAAGGGCTCTCGTGAACACTGAGCTGGGGTTGCATCTGTGCGAAGTGAGTGTGCGGGAAGCATTAATCGGAACGGCATGGGATGAACCCAAGACATTGAGGCAGCGGCTTACTGAGCTATTGGAATGCGAGAAGCCGGGGTTATTAGAGGACTTTCCTATAGAGGGTCCTGCTTTGGTTGCGACTTTAACCGACAAAGTCGTGATGAAGCGTAAGACCGGCTCAGGTCACAGTTTTAAACTTGAACAATCGGCAGTTCCAAAAGAATTAATGGCAACATTCAAGAAGATGCCTGCTACTTTGGAAAGGGTCGGTTCGGCAAAGCATTATCAGGAGAAGATAAAGGTTGGAGGAAAAGATAAAAATAGTGTTGGGTCCTTGTACGATCGCAAGCATTTCGAAACGCTCTTCTCAACTGAGCCTGACCCATGGGGATATACACATGCTTACGAGCAGACCAAATATGAGCAGACCTTGTCGCTGCTGCCCAAGAAGGTCATCAATCATTCCATGGAAATTGCCTGCGCGGAAGGTCATTTTACCCTACAGCTCGCTCCCAGGGTTGCTCATTTGTTGGCAGTGGACATCTCCCGTGTGGCTTTGAAACGTGCCGCGGAGAGATGCAGTGAATTTACTAACATTGAATTTCAGCCACTCGACATCCTTAAAGATGCGATAGTATCGAAGTATGATTTAATTGTATGTAGTGAAGTGCTTTACTACGTAGGAAATCTTCACAAGTTGAAGGACGTTGCCTCTAAACTTTCTGAGGCGCTGCATCCCGGTGGCCATTTGTTGACTGCCCATGCACATCAAATAGTTGATGAGCCTAAAAAGCCCGGCTTCGATTGGGGCCTTCCTTTTGGAGCCAAAGTGATTGGTGAAACCATCGTACGTACGGGTTCCCTTCGTTTAGAAAAGGAAATCCGGACCCCGCTTTACCGCATTCAGTTGTTCGAAAAAAGCCATAAAACCCTTTTTTCCCGCTTTTGGCCAAAGAAGCCGGAAATTCTGATCATAGATCAGCCAACACCTGTTCCAGCCAATGTGGAATCGACCGTACGCTGGAGCGGCGGGAAGCCCAAGCTTCTTTTAGATGAATGCCAAAGGCGTTCGGATAAATTGCCAGTGCTTATGTATCATCGGGTGGCTCCCGAAGGAAAGGAATGCCTGAACCGTTTTCGGATTACTCCTGAGGATTTTGAGGATCAGTTAAAGTATCTTCAGGATAGCGGTTTTTATTCTGTGAGATGGGAGGACTGGTCCAGAGCGATAGCATTGAAAAAAAGTTTGCCCGGAAGACCCATTGCCCTAACCTTCGACGATGGCTATCTTGATTTTCATCAATATGCGTGGCCGCTACTGAAAAAATACGGTTTTACTGCCACCGTCTTTTTGGTAAGCAATCAAGTTGGCGCGACCAACATTTGGGATGATAGGCATGGTGAGGAATGTCCCTTGATGAATTGGCAACAGATCCGTGAGCTTGACAAAGAAGGTGTTTTGTTTGGTTCACACTCCTGCACTCATACTGCGCTCACAGCGCTACCCCCTCCAAAAATCTATGAGGAAGGTGTTAATTCAAGGATTTGTTTGTCAGAAAACCTCAACTACGCTGTAGATTTATTTGCCTACCCGTATGGAGATACCGATGAGCTTACCGCGGACTTAATAAGTAACTGTGGATACCAATTTGGCTTTACCTGTCGGCCAGGATTTTCTGAATTTAAAACTAATCCAATGTTGTTGCCTCGGATAGAAGTGAAAGGTTCAGATACTATCCAGGATTTTGTGAATAAAGTTGGTCTTTAACAGGTCTACTTGACCCGCCACTCAACCCCAAGTTTTCCGCCTTTGTTGTTGGAAAGGTGACCTTGATCCAGGGCCAAGGCAGAGTTGACCAAAACATTTGTGCTCAACCGATACTTGATTTCGAGCAATAGGTTGCTTTGTGGTTTGGATGGGGCAAATAAGGCATCGTTATAATAGTTGCCATAATGCCTGACGTGAGTGATCAACGTTATGTAGCTTAGTTTCTGGTTGATGTTTCCAGTCAGTCCAACGTGAAAGCCGACGACCCTGTTGCTGACAATGTTCCAGCCTGTAGTACTAGCTGGGTCCAGGTTGTAGGTAGAAGCCTGACGGCGGTTTATAAACAATGGTGTTCCGATAATATGATCTTTATACTCCCATCCGGTGGCGTACGTCGCGTTGTTATAGTAATTAAATCTTCCGTTAAAAATAATCGGGCCTCCCTGATGTTTGGTATACACTCCCTCCAACAGCACCTTTTGGAGATAGGCAGGCTTTCGTGTTTCCCAGCTAATGCCCACCAAACGGTCTTTCCCAAAGATGTTTAAGCCAACCAGTTTGTCACGTTTGTTAAGGTTGGAGCTGTCGCCCTTTCCTTTTTCAAATATTGTTTGTGTATATACCTTTAAAATGGATGCCGATGAATTAATTTCAATTCCTATATCGGAAGTAATCATATGATTACCCACTGCATTGGCGATATCTACTGGACCTTGGTGGTAAACCGGGTCTTCCGAATCACCAGCGGCGCCGGCGACTATTCTGAGAAAATCCTTGAAGCGACTGGGGGCCCGCCCACTAGGATGGTCTCCGGCCCAATTCGCAAAGTGATTGAGGCCTCCATAAAGACTAAATAGACCTTTTCCGCCTTTTATATAGAAAGATTTCTCATGAAGAAAAGCCCGCTTTACGTAATTGGTGTTGCCGAGCCAACCATGACTGAATTGGCCTTTGAGTTGGAGAAAGCCTTTTGTAAAGGGGACGGCGGTATATTCTGTCAGAGCCAGACCAACCTTAGGAATAGGTAGGGAGTTTCCACTTACTGCAAATGAGCCACTGGATAATGTTGGATCTACTTCCCCCATTATTTCCTTAAATCGACCGACACGAATTTCCCAGAATTTATATCCAGCTTTGACATATGCTTCTTTGGCGAAGAAGTCTCTGAAGTGGCTGTTGTTATACAGGTCGATTCCGTAACGGATATAGAAGCCGTTGGTCTGGGCCGGACGTTCGTTGAGGCCGTTTTTTGCAAAAAAATGACTATTTGTGACCAAGACGTGAGTGGCGAGATCTGTCTTTTGATGGGAAGTAGTTCCGGACTGCAACGCTTCTATCCAAAGTGGTTGGTAATTTTCGGCAGCGAAGAACGTTGTGGCCCCGATGGAGACTTTTAAGGAGTCCGAGAATTGTGCACAGAGGGGGGCATAAAAGAAGGTCATGAGAGTAGCGGTAACAAGTGATTTCCGGAGCAAAATTCCCATGACCTATCTATTTAGTGTAAATATGGACTCAGCTATGGTTTCAGTGATGGTCTCTGAGATACTTCATGATACCGAATTACATCGGTTCCGAAATAGTGCATCACCATGCTCTTCCGTGTTCTGGTGGGGTTAATCACTTTGCTGCCACCGTGTAGCAGGTTTGCGTGCCAAATCAGTACATCTCCTTTTGAAGCAGTAAATGTTTTTTTCTCGAACTGGTGTTGTTCTATTACCTTTTCTATCGCTTCTGCATACTTCTTCTTATTTGCTTTACCTAATAGCCATCGGTTTCCCCCGTGGTCGAAATGGGCGTTCATGATATACGGTAATTTATGACTGCCGGGATAATAAAACAGCGGCCCGTTTTCCATGTCAATGTCCTCTAACGCAATCCAGACTGCTAAGAGATACCCATAGGGATAGGTCGACATATGTATAAAATCAGAATGGGCGGCATCCTCACTGCCTTGGAGAAAATTTACACTTTGGAATAGCTCTACAGGTCTGCCCATTAGCAAAGAGAGGATTTCGGTTAGCTCTTTTGTGTTAACCAAATTCTTCATGCTGTCGGAATACCTTACGGCGTACATTAGTTTACGATTGTCCTTTATGGGCATTCTTTTGTCATTCATCAGCTCCACCAATAGCTGGTTGATTAGCGTTGTTGTTTCTTCTGAGAAGTATGACTTTAAGATCGCGTATCCGTCAGTTGACCAGTTGACCAATGCAGATTGTATACTTTCATCGAGACTCGCGAAGACGGGATGGGCCGGAAGTACAGAGGTCGACTCTTCTATGTCTAACCAAGGGTGGTCCAAGGGAGTGTCGGCAGGGAAGGAACTGCT
>Ga0079224_100011953_pt1 | contig 11992 bp, 10 predicted proteins | sample Stecom2015_FD_80414 | JGI IMG/M metagenome (GOLD analysis project Ga0079224, IMG submission 80414) | Agricultural soil microbial communities from Utah to study Nitrogen management - Steer compost 2015 | ecosystem: Environmental > Terrestrial > Soil > Agricultural land | place: USA: Utah... | reverse complement strand
GCCGGGTTGGAGACGTGCCCCACCACCGTGGTCCGCGCGACGCCGAGCCGCGTGGCGATGTACGCGTACTCGCGGTCGCCGTGCGCGGCCTGGTTGAGGGTCATGAAGTCCATGTCGATGCTGTCCCACGGGAGCTCGACGTTCGCCTGCGTGTGCAGGTGCAGCAGCGGCTTGCGCAGCGCGTCCAGGCCCGCGATCCACATCTTCGCGGGGCTGAAGGTGTGCATCCAGGTGATGACGCCGAGCACGCGGTCGTCACCGTTGGCGTCGAGCATGGCCCGGCGGATCGCTGCCGAGTCCTTGAGCACGGGCTTCCACACCACGCGGACCGGCACGTCCGACGACGCGTCCAGCGCGCGGGCGACCTCCTGGGACTGCTCCGCGACCTGGGCCAGGGTCTCCTCGCCGTAGAGGTCCTGGCTCCCGGTGAGGAACCAGACCTCGCGGTCCGCGTAGGGCTTGGTGCTCATGCCTGTCCTTCCGTGGTGGCGGGCTGCTGCCCGTAGACGTTCTGGTAGCGGTCGTAGAGGGAGTCGATGTGCTGCTGCTCGATGGGCACCGGCTCGCCGAGCTGGCGGGAGACGTGCACCGTGCGCGCCACCTCCTCGACCATCGCGGCGGCCTTGACGGCGGCCCGCGCGTCCTTGCCGATGGTGAACGGGCCGTGGTTGCGCATGAGGACAGCCGGGCTGCGGTGCCCGCTCAGGGTCTCGACGATGCCGCGGCCGATCGAGTCGTCACCGATGATCGCGAACGGCCCGACGGGCACGGGACCGCCGAACTCGTCGGCCATCATCGTCAGCACGCACGGGATCTCCTCGCCGCGCGCGGCCCAGGCCGTCGCGTACGTGGAGTGCGTGTGCACGACGCCGCCCACCTCGGGCATGTGCCGGTACACGTAGGCGTGCGCCGCGGTGTCCGACGACGGCGCGCGGGTGCCGTCCACGAGCGTGCCGTCGAGGTCGCAGACGACCATGTCGGCGGGCGTCAGGTCGTCGTAGGAGACGCCGGACGGCTTGATGACGAAGAGGTCGGCGCTGCCGTCGGGCACGTCGGTGTTCGGCACGCGCTGCGACACGTTGCCGGCCGTCCACACCACCAGGCCCCACCGGGGCAGCTCCGCGTGCAGGTCGCTCACGACGGCGCGGACCCGCGCCACCTCCTCCTGCACGGCCGCGGGGTAGTCGGTCAGGGTGGTGCTCATCAGCTCTCCTGCGTCGTGGTTCGTGCGGTGGTCTCCCGCGGGGCGAGCGCCCCGACGGCGGCGCGCTCGACGGCCAGGCCGGCGTCGTAGCGCTCGAGGAACGCGGCGTAGCCCGCCGCGTCGGCCGGGTCGGGCTCGACGACGTCGAGCTCGGCGGCGGCGAACACCTCGGCCCCCAGCCAGGTGCCCAGGTCGGGCACGTCGCCCCGGGCGGCGGCCGCGCGGTAGGCGGCCAGCACGGCGATGCCCCAGGCGCCGCCCTCACCCGCGGTCCGGCCGACGGCGACCGGCGCGCCGAGCGCCGCCGCGAGGAGCCGCTGGGCCACCCCCTCGGTCCGGAACAGGCCACCGTGCGCGAACATCGCGTCGAGCCCCACCTGCTCCTGCTCGAGCACCCGCATGCCGAGGCTCAGGGTGCCGAACGCGCTGTACACCTGGGTGCGCGCGAAGTTGGCGAGCGTGAGCCGGCTGTCGGGCGTGCGGGTGAACAGCGGGCGCCCGGCCTCCAGGCCGGTGATCGGCTCGCCGGACAGGTAGTTGTAGGCGAGCAGGCCGCCGCCGTCGGCGTCGCCGTCCAGGGCCGACCGCAGGAAGGCCTCGAAGACGGTCTCCGGGTCTGCGGGCGCCCCGAGCGCGGCGGCGAGCTGGCCGAACAGGTCGGCCCACGCGGCGAGCTCGCTGGCCCCGTTGTTGCAGTGCACCATCGCCACGAGGTCGCCGGCCGGGGTGGTGACCAGGTCGATCTCCTCGTGCACCCGCTCCAGCGGCCGCTCGAGCACGACCATGGCGAAGATGCTCGTGCCCGCGCTCACGTTGCCCGTGCGCGGCGCCACCGAGTTCGTCGCGACCATGCCCGTGCCGGCGTCGCCCTCGGGCGGGCACAGCGGGGCGCCCGGCCGCAGCGTCCCGCTCGGGTCGAGCAGCGCGGCGCCCTCGGGCGTGAGGGTCCCGGCGTCGGCTCCCGCGGGCAGGACGGCGGGGAGCAGGTCGGCGAGCGGCGGCACGCGGCCGGCAGCACGCTCGTCGAACGCGGCGAGCATCGTGCGGTCGTAGCCGCCGGTCGCGACGTCGACGGGGAACATGCCCGAGGCGTCGCCCACGCCGAGCACCTGGCGGCCGGTCAGCCGCCAGTGCACGTAGCCGGCGAGGGTGGTGAGGTGGTGCACCCGGGCGACGTGCGGCTCGTCGTCCAGCACCGCCTGGTAGAGGTGCGCGACCGACCAGCGCAGCGGGATGTTGTGGCCGAGCAGCTCGGTCAGCTCGCGGGCCGCGCGCTCGGTGCTGGTGTTGCGCCACGTGCGGAAGGGGACGAGCAGCTCACCGGCCTCGTCGAACGCGAGGTAGCCGTGCATCATCGCCGAGACGCCGAGGGCGCCGACGGTGGTGGGCCGCACGCCGTACCGGGTCTCGACGTCGGACAGGAGCGCGGCGACCGCCTCCTGCAGACCCGTCCAGACCGCCTCGAGCGAGTAGGTCCACACGCCGTCGACGAGCTGGTTCTCCCAGTCGTGGCTGCCGCTCGCGAGCGGCACGTTGTCGGGGCCCACGAGGCACGCCTTGATCCGGGTCGAGCCGAGCTCGATGCCGAGGGCGGTGCGTCCCTGCTCGATCGCCGCGGCGATGCCCGGGTCCGTCGTCTGCGCGGTCACCTGTGCGCCGCCGTCCTGCCGCTCCGCCATCGTCGGCCGCTCCGTCCTGCCCGCGCCGTCACGGGCCGTCGTTCCTGAGGTTCTTGCTCACGATCCGCTGGATGTTAGCGCTCACACGATACCTGACCCGTGGCTGGTCGCGACGGCCGGCTCCGAGAACGACCTGCGGGACGGGATCCGGTCGGATCGCGTCCCGCAGGTCGTTCTCGAGGTGGACCGGCCGCTCAGCCGTCGACCGTGAAGCCCTGGTCCGTTCCGTAGGCGACGTTCTCCTCCTGCCAGGCGGCCAGACCGTCCAGCAGCGAGCTGCGGTCGAGCCACGCCTGCCCCACCGTGTCGGCGAAGACGCTGTTCGCGTACGACTGCCACGGCAGGTACTGCCAGCCCTCGTTCACGTCCGCGGCGCCGCCGGCCAGCACCTCGTTGATCTTCTGGCCGCCGAAGTACTCCGACTCGTAGCCCAGGAACTCCTCCGACCCCAGGTGCTCAACGGTCGCGGGGAACCCTCCGGTCTCCATGAAGGCCTGGATGGACTCGTCGCTCGCGTTGAGCCACTTGAGGAAGCCCGCAGCGAGCAGCTTGTTCTCCGCCGCCCCCGGGATCGACTCGGTGCTGCCGCCGTTCTCGGCGTTGGTCGGCGTGCCGTCGTAGGTCGGCATCGGAGCCACGCGCCACTTGCCGGCACCGTCCGGTACGCCGTCCTCGAGGATGCCCGGCATCCAGGCGCCGAGCGCGACCGACGCGATGGTGCCGTCGTTCAGCGCCGCGTACCACTCGTCGCTCCAGCCCGGGAGCCGGCAGAGCAGCTCGTCGTCGATGAGCGGCTGGTACATCTCGGCGAACCGGGTGGTGCCCTCGTCGGCCAGGTCGATGGTCACGGACTCGCCGTCGTTCTGGAACGGGGTACCGCCCGCCTGCCAGATCATGCTCGTCGTGAACCCCGGGTCGCCCGAGTCGTTCGCGAGGCACCGGTCCGGGTCGTCCTCCTTGACGGCCCGCGCGACCTCGATGTATTCGTCCCACGTGGTCGGCACCTCCACGCCGACGTCGTCGAACACCTCCTGGTTGTAGAAGAAGGCCATCGGCCCGGAGTCCTGCGGCAGGCCCCAGATGCCGCCGTTCTGGGAGACCGCGCCCCAGGTCGACGGCGTGTACAGGCTCTCGAGCTCGTCGAAGCCGTACTGCGTGAGGTCCACGAGCTGGCCGGGGAGCTGGAACTGCGGGATCGACTGGTACTCGATCTGCACGACGTCGGGCACGCCCTTGCCCGCCGCGATCGCGTTCTGCAGCTTGGTGTTGGACTCGCCCGCGCCGACCGTGTCCACGAGCGTCACGTCGACGTCCGGGTACGCCTTCTCGAACTCCTCGATCTGCTTCTCGGCCTGCGGGGTCCACGTCCAGTAGGTGAGGCTGCCGCCCTCCTGGAGCGCGGCCTCGATCTCGTCCGCGGTGGCGCCCGCGCCGCCACCGCCGTCACCGCCGCCGCCCGAGCAGGCGGTCAGGGAGACGGCGAGCAGCGCGGTCAGGGCGCCGGCCGCGACACGTCCTGTGCGGGTGATGGTCATGGTCTTCCCTCTTCCACGTCGTCGTAGCTCGGGTCCTCGGGGTCGGGTCAGGCCTTCACGCCGCCGGCGCTCAGGCCGGACTGCCAGTAGCGCTGCAGCAGCAGGAAGGCGATCACGATCGGCACGATCGTGAGGAACGAGCCGGTGATGACCAGGTTGAACACCGGCTGGGCGCCGATGCCGGACGCGTCGGCGAGCCACTGGTACAGGCCGAGCGTCAGCGGGTACAGGTCCGGGTCGTTGAGCATGATCAGGGGCAGGAAGTAGTTGTTCCAGGTGGCCACGATGGCGAACAGCGCCACCGTGACGATGCCGGGTGCGAGCAGCCGCAGCGAGATCGTGAAGAACGTGCGCCACTCGCCCGAGCCGTCCACCCGGGCCGCCTCGAGGATCTCCGTCGGCACGGCCTCGGCGGAGAACACCCACATGAGGTAGAGCCCGAACGGCGATACCAGCGAGGGCAGGATGATCGCCCACATCGTGTTCGTCAGGCCGACCTGGCTGAACAGCAGGAACGTCGGCACCGCGAGCGCTGTACCCGGCACGGCGATGGCGCCGAGGATCGTCGCGAACACCGCGCCGCGCCCGCGGAACCGGTACTTCGCCAGGCCGTAGCCCGCCGCCGTCGCCAGGAGCGTCGCACCGCCCGCGCCGACCACCACGTAGACGATCGTGTTGAGGAACCAGCGCACGAAGATGCCGTCGTCGTGCGTGATCACCTGCTGCAGGTTGTCGACGAGCGCGAACGGGCCGGAGAACCACAGGCCGAACGAGCTGAGCAGCTCGCTCTGCGTCTTGGTGATGCTGAAGAACATCCAGGCCAGCGGCAGCAGCGAGTAGACGACGAGGAAGCCCAGCAGCGCCGTGAGCGTGACCGACTTGCGCGGCCGCAGGTACGAGTAGCCCGCCATCACGCCTCCCTCCGCGTGCCGCGCAGCTGGACGACGTACGCGATCACTGCCGTGACGAGGCCCATGACGATCGCGACGGTCGCCGCGTAGCTGACCTGGTTGCCCGCGAACGTGAGGTTGTAGGCGTAGATGTTCGGCGTGTAGTACGACGAGATCAGCGCGGGCTGGATCTCCTTGAGGATGTTCGGCTCGTTGAAGAGCTGGAAGCTGCCGAGGATCGAGAAGATCGTCGCGATGACGAGCGCCCCGCGCACGGCGGGCAGCTTGATGGAGCGCACGATGCGGAACTGGCCCGCCCCGTCGATCGCCGCCGCCTCGTAGACCTCGTGCGGCACCGTCTTGAGCGCCGAGTACAGGATCAGCATGTTGTAACCGACGAACTCCCAGGTCACGATGTTGCCGATCGCCGTGAGGATCCACCGTTTGGTGTACGGGTCGAGCAGCGCGAAGCCCACCAGGTCGTTGACGGTCGCCGTGAGGCCGAGCCGGTCGTCGTACATGTAGCCCCACATGAGCACCGCCACGACGCCGGGTACGGCGTAGGGCAGGAAGAGCGCCACACGGAAGAAGCTCCGGCCGTGCAGCCGCCCGCTGTCGATCGCCAGGGCCGCGACGAGCGCGAGCAGCAGCATGATCGGCACCTGCACGACGAGGAACAGCCCGACGCGGCCCGCGCCGTCCCACAGCTTGGGGTCGGTGAGGGCGGTGCCGTAGTTGGTGAACCCGGCGAACGTGGTCCCGCCCATGAGCTGGTTGCGGAACAGGCTCAGGTACATCGAATAGGCCAGCGGCGTCACGATCATCAGCGCGAACACCACGAGGAACGGCATCACGAAGCTCCAGCCGGCCGCTGAGACGCGGCGGCTCGGCGGGCGGCGGGCTGGCACGCACGCACCCCTTCCCCCGGACGACGTCGTCCGGAATCCCAGGCACCGCGCAGCGCTGCGCGGCGACAGGATGGGAACGTGAACATCCTGTGCGCGGCGACTCTGCCATCGCGCTGCCGAGGTGTCAACGACCTCACGCACCTTGAGGAAAGCGCGTTCCCTGTGTACTTCTCCCCCCGTCCCGGTGTCGTGTTCGGTCGGATGGCACGAGATCGGTCCGCTGACGGACCGATCTCGTGCCGATGGACCGAACACGCGGTCCGGAGCGGGAGGGTCAGGCGCGGGGAGGGGCCGCGCTGCGGCGGACCACCAGGTCCGGGGCGATGAGCTCGGCCGCGGGACCGCCCCCGTCGACGGCGGCCAGCAGCAGCGCGACGCTGCGCCGGCCGAGGTCCCCGAAGGGCTGCCGCACGGTGGTCAGCGGCGGGATGAAGTGCCCCGATCCCTCGATGTCGTCGAACCCCACCACGGAGACGTCGTCCGGCACCGACAGGCCGGACTCCCACAACGCACGGAGCAGGCCGAGCGCGAGCTGGTCGTTCGCGGTGAACACCGCCGTCGGGCCGTCCCCCGCGGCGACCCGGCGCGCGAGGTCCCGGCCCACCGCGTAGCCGCTGTCGGCCGTCCAGCTCGCGACGACCGGGTCCGGCGCCTCCAGGCCGTGCTCGGCGAGCACGGCGCGCCACGCCTCCTCGCGCTCGACGGCGTCGAGCCAGTCGGGTGGGCCCGCGACGTGCATGATCTGCCGGTGCCCCAGCCCGATCAGGTGCTCGACGGCGAGCCGCGCCCCGGCGCGCTGGTCGACCGCCAGCGGGATCACCGGGACGTCCGGCCGCAGGTCCCGCGCGGCGATGAGGACGACGGGCACGGGCGCGCGGAACGACTCCACGGCGTCGGCCACATCGGTGTGCGGCGCGATGACGACGATGCCCTCGACCGCCTGGTCCATGAAGTGCTCGAGCGCGCCGTGCAGCGTCTCGGCGTCGTAGCGCCGCAGGGTCGCCACGCTCACGTACCAGCCCTGCTCGCGCGCGGCCTCCTCGACCGCGATCAGCGTGCTCGACGGGCCGAACAGCGGCGACCCGGTCGTCACGACCCCCACCGTCGCGGTCCGCGCCGTGACCAGCGCCCGCGCCGCGCTGTTGCGCCGGTAGCCGAGCTGAGCGATCGCCTCCAGCACCTTCTCCCGCGTCGCGGGGCGCACGCTGCGGTGACCGTTGAGCACCCGGGACACGGTCTGGTGCGACACGCCCGCGAGCGCCGCGACGTCGGCCATGGCCGGCGGCCGCGTCGTCGCGGGTCGTGAGACGGTCACCAGGGGATCATCCCGCCAGCTCGCGGGCGCGGTCACGCGCCGCGGCCGCGGCGGCGACGAACGCGGCACGCACCGCGCGGTCGTCCAGCTCGCGCAGGCCCGCCGCCGTCGTACCGCCCGGAGAGGTGACCTTCTCGCGCAGGACGACCGGGTGCTCGCCCGACTCGTCGAGCAGGCGCGACGCGCCCAGCAGGGTCTGCGTCGCCAGGCGGCGTGCGACGTCGCGCGTCAGGCCGAGCAGCACACCGGCCTCGGCGAGCGCGTCGGCCACGTGGAAGACGTAGGCCGGGCCGGACCCGGAGATCGCGGTCACGGCGTCGAGGTCCTTCTCGGCGGCTCGCACGACGGCGCCCGTGCCGGCCAGGAGGCGCTCGACGGCCTCGAGGTGCGCGTCGGTGGCGGAGGCGCCGGGCGCGATCGCGGTGATGCCCGCGCCGATCGCCGCCGGGGTGTTGGGCACCGTCCGCACGACGGCGACACCCGCGGGCAGCCGCTCCTCGTAGAAGGTGGTGGGCAGGCCCGCCGCGACCGTGACGACGACGGCCGAGGGGTCGAGCGCGGGCGCGATCTCGTCGAGCAGCGCACCGACGTCCTTCGGCTTGACGCCGACGAGCACGAGGCCCGCGCCGCGGACGGCGGCCGCGTTGTCGCTGGTCGTGGCCACCTGATAGGTCTCACGCAGGTGCCGGGCCTTCGCCTCGGTCCGCACGGTGGCCACGACGTCGGACGCCGCCCACCCGCCGGAGAGCGCGCCCGCGAGGACCGCCTCGCCCATGTTCCCGGCGCCGAGCACCGCAAGTCGCTGGTTCACGCGGTCATTCTCTCCCGCGGCCGGTCAGAGCGGGAACGCGGCGTAGAAGTCCTCCATGAGGTCGGCCGGACCGGTGGCCTGCAGCACGGCCGTGCCGTTCTGCCAGACGACCACCGCCGTTCCGCCCTTCGCCGGGATGATCGCGTACCGGCCGACCACCGTGCTGCCCACCTTGACGTCGCCCTCGTGCTCGGCCTCGCCCGCCGCCTTCGTCCAGGCCGCCGCCGCCGTGGCAGCCTCGTCGTCCGTGGCCCACTGGCCCGCGACGAGCTCGATCTCGTCCGACCCGCCGTCGGCGTACCGGGCGGTCCACGCCTCGAGGGCGCCCTGCTCCTTCGGCTCCTCGGCCTCCTCGAGCGCGCCCAGCGCGTACCGCAGCACCGCCGAGGGCAGTGCCTGCTGGAAGTCGGTCTCGTCGCGCGCGCGCTCGATGGCCTTGACCGTCGGCGTCGGCGCGGGCGCCGTGACCGTGACCGTCGGGACGGGCTGCGGCGTGCCCTCGGCGCGCCAGAACCCTGGCCACACGAGCCCTGCGACGAGCACGACGGCCAGCACCAGGACGAGCAGCCCCAGCAGGACGGCCAGCCGACGACGGCGGTACACCGCACGGGACGGCCTCCGTGGCGCGACCGATGCGGTGGCACCCGTTCGCGGCGCTCTCGCACGCTGGTCGGACATGTCTGGCTCCCCTGCACTCCTGCCGCTGTTCTCCCGTTGCCGGGTACGACGCACCGGCTCCTGGGCGGCACCTTATGTGCCACCACCGACATCCGCGCGGAGGCACGCTGTGCCAGCGCCTGTGTCAGCGCCGTTGTCGGCGCCTTTGTCAGTGGCGGCACGTACGGTGGCGACCGTGACCTCATCGACCTCCAAGCGGGCGCGGCCCGCCTACCGCTGCAGCGAGTGCGGCTGGACCACCGTCAAGTGGGTGGGCCGCTGCGGGGAGTGCCAGGCGTGGGGCACGGTGAGCGAGGAGGGCGCCCCGACGGCGGGGCCGCGCACCGCCGCCGTGTCGCCCGCCCGCGAGCCCGCACGGCCCATCGCCGACATCGACGTGGAGTCCGCGCGGGCGCACCCGACCGGCGTGGGTGAGCTCGACCGCGTGCTCGGCGGGGGGCTGGTGCCGGGCGCCGTGGTCCTGCTCGCGGGCGAGCCCGGTGTCGGTAAGTCGACGCTCCTGCTGGCTGTCGCGAGCAACGTGGCCGACGGCGCGCTGGGCCCCGACGGGGTCGACTCGCCACGCACCGTGCTGTACGTGACCGGTGAGGAGTCGGCGGGCCAGGTGCGACTGCGGGCCGAGCGCATCGGGGCGCTGTCGCCCACTCTCCTGCTGGCGGCCGAGACCGACCTCGGCACGGTGCTCGGCCACCTCGAGGCCACCCAGCCCGACATGCTCATCGTCGACTCGGTGCAGACCGTCGCGTCCGCGCAGGTGGAGGGCGCCCCCGGCGGTGTGTCGCAGGTGCGCGAGGTGGCGGCTGCCCTCATCGCGGTGGCGAAGGAGCGGCAGATCCCGACGATCCTCGTGGGCCACGTGACCAAGGACGGCTCGGTGGCGGGCCCGCGCACGCTCGAGCACCTGGTCGACGTGGTGTGCCAGTTCGAGGGCGACCGACACTCCCGGCTGCGGATGATCCGCGCCGTGAAGAACCGGTACGGGCCGACGGACGAGGTCGGCTGCTTCGACCTCTCGGAGGACGGCATCGTCGGTCTGCCCGACCCGTCCGGCCTCTTCCTGTCGCACGCGGGCTCGGGCGTCGCGGGCTCCTGCATCACGGTCACGCTGGAGGGGCGGCGGCCGCTCGCCGTGGAGGTGCAGGGCCTCGTGGCCCCCAGCCCGCTGAACAACCCGCGCCGCGCGACCAGCGGGGTGGACTCCAGCCGGCTCGCGATGATCCTCGCCGTGCTGCATCGGCACGGCGGCGTACGTCTCGCCGACCAGGACGTCTACGCCTCGACGGTCGGCGGCGCCCGGATCACCGAGCCGGCGTCCGACCTGGCGGCCGCGCTCGCCCTGGTCTCCGCGCGGACCGGCCGACCGCTGCCTGCCGCGACGGTCGCGATCGGCGAGGTCGGCCTCGCCGGGGACCTCCGCCCAGTGACAGGCCTGGACCGGCGGCTCGGTGAAGCGGCACGCCTCGGGTTCGAGCACGCCGTCGTGCCGGAGGGCACGGGGGTCAAGGCCCCGGACGGGCTGCGCCTGGTCGAGGCGTCCCACATCCGCGACGCCGTCCAGTGGGCGCAGTCGGCGGCCCAGGACGGCCGTCCCGACCGGCGCGCAGGCGACGGGAGGATGGACGGTGAGTGACCGGTGCGTGAAACGAACCGCTTGTGACCCAGGGCACAGCGTAGGATTTCTTCGTGGCCACGACCTCCTCGCACCCTGAAGAGCTGCTCCGGGAGACCCTGGCCGCCGTGGCGCCGGGAACCGAGCTGCGTGACGGCCTCGAGCGCATCCTGCGCGGTCGGACCGGCGCGCTCATCGTGCTCGGCCTGGACCAGACCGTCGAGCAGATCTGCTCCGGCGGCTTCGCTCTCGACGTCGGCTTCTCGGCGACGCGCCTGCGCGAGCTGTCGAAGATGGACGGCGCTGTGGTGCTCGACAGGGGCGCCACCCGGATCCGGAAGGCCGCGGTGCAGCTGCTGCCCGACCCGACCATCGAGACCACGGAGTCCGGGACGCGCCACCGCACGGCGGAGCGCGTCGCGAAGCAGACCGGCTTCCCCGTCATCTCGGTGAGCCAGTCGATGCGCATCGTCGCCCTCTACGTGGGCGGCCAGCGGCACGTGCTCGAGGACTCCGACACGATCCTCGGCCGCGCCAACCAGGCCCTCGCGACGCTGGAGCGCTACCGCGCGCGCCTCGACGAGGTGTCGGGCACGCTGTCCGCCCTGGAGATCGAGGACCTGGTCACGGTGCGCGACGTGTGCTCGGTGGTGCAGCGCCTCGAGATGGTCCGCCGCATCTCCGACGAGATCGCCGGCTACGTCATCGAGCTCGGCGTGGACGGCCGGCTGCTGGCGCTGCAGCTCGACGAGCTCATCGGCGACGTCGGCTCCGACCGCGAGTTCGTCATCCGCGACTACGTGCTGGGCCGCAAGGACCGCACGCTCGCGGACGTCCAGGCAGAGCTCGCCGCGCTCACCTCGCAGCAGCTCCTCGACCTGAGTCAGATCGGCCGCATCCTCGACCTGCCCGGCGGTGGGGACGCGCTCGACGCCGCCGTCGCCCCGCACGGCTACCGCCTGCTCTCCAAGGTGCCACGTCTGCCGAACAGCACGATAGAGCGCCTGGTCGGCCACTTCAGCAGCCTGCAGAAGCTCCTCGCCGCGAGCGTGGACGACCTCATGTCGGTCGACGGCGTCGGCGAGCAGCGCGCCCGGACCATCCGCGAGGGCCTCTCGCGCCTCGCGGAGTCCAGCATCCTCGAGCGTTACGTCTGACCGACCTCGCACAGGAAGGCGGGCACCCCGCCGCCGGGCGTGCCTGCCGAACCCGGCCGGTCGATCAGTGCGTGACCCATCCAGGAACCCATACCTCGTCGTCGACCTGCGGCCCTGAGGCTCGTAGGTAGTCGCGCAGGTCGGAGAGCACGGGATGCTGGTGCCCGGCCCGCGTGAGCAGCACGTGCGGATAGACAGGTGTCGGC
>Ga0079224_100011952_pt1 | contig 11992 bp, 7 predicted proteins | sample Stecom2015_FD_80414 | JGI IMG/M metagenome (GOLD analysis project Ga0079224, IMG submission 80414) | Agricultural soil microbial communities from Utah to study Nitrogen management - Steer compost 2015 | ecosystem: Environmental > Terrestrial > Soil > Agricultural land | place: USA: Utah... | reverse complement strand
TTTCTCCGGCCTCCATTGAGGGGTTCCAACGGACACTGGTACGCCTATTTGAGGCAGTGAGCAATAACCCATCGCTACCGATAGATGAGCTTCCCTTCTATGACGACGAGGAACTGAGTAGAAAGAAACAGGCCTGGGGAGCAGAATACACCGAAAAGCCGGTCGATACAACCATCCAACAACTTTTTAGCGATAGTGTTCAACAGTTTCCTGAACATCCCGCCGTATTTTTCGAAGGCCAATCGATCTCCTATAGCCAACTAGATAATCGTGCAAACCAACTCGCCCATTTACTTATTGAAGCAGGTGTGGTTCCGGGCGACCATGTAGGCATTGCGATCCAACGGTCTATGGAGCTCGTCGTGGCAATGCTTGCCATCCTTAAAACCGGGGCGGCGTATGTGCCGTTGGATCTGTCTTTTCCTGAAGACCGACTGGCAACGATCATCGGAAACGCAAACATCAAATGTTTGCTGACCTACCGAGGCAACGAACACAAATACCCGGAAAAGGTGTTATCGCTATACACCGAAGAGTTGATTCCGCGCCTGGAATCATTGCCGACCATCGCTCCTGAAGTGGAAGTTTCGGGCGATCAGACGGTGTACATCTTGCATACTTCGGGTTCGACCGGTCAGCCAAAGGGAGTTTGCTTAGGGCAAGAAGCCCTGACAAACCTTTTGCTCTGGCAGCGCGAGCAATCGGCTGCAAATGAACAGACCCGGACACTACAATTTGCGCCGGTCACTTTTGATGTGTCATTTCAGGAAATCTTTGCTACCCTCACGACAGGAGGCTGCCTCTACCTGATTCCTGAAGCGCTTAGGCTTGATATCGATTCCTTACTGGAGTACCTGGCTCATAATCGGATAAACCGCATTTTCTTACCGTTCGTTGCGCTGAATGCACTTGCTGAACAAGCTTACGAAACACACAGGTACCCGGGTTACCTCACTGAAGTGATGACCGCGGGCGAACAGCTCAAAATTACGCCGCAGCTCATCGAACTATTCAAACACCTACCCAATGCTTCGTTATTCAACCAATACGGCCCAACAGAATCTCACGTTGTTACTCAATTCAAGCTTGAGGGGAACCCTGAAACATGGCCCAGCCTGCCGTCGATTGGCAAACCCATATCCAATACACGAGCGATTATACTCAGCGAGCGGTTAAAAGAGGTTCCCAATGGAGCCGTCGGCGAATTGTGCATTAGTGGCAAATGCTTAAGCAGCGGATACCTGAACCTGGATGCCCTCACGGATGAAAAGTTTGTTTGGTGGACCGCTCCGGACCAAGTGCCCATCCGCGTGTACCGCACAGGCGATTTAGCTCGGAGGTTACCCGATGGTAACATCGAATACCTTGGCAGGAACGACCATCAGGTGAAAATACGCGGGTATCGGATAGAGCTTGGCGAAATAGAGGTTGTATTAAATCAACATGAAGACATTAAGCAAACAGCCGTAACCATGCAGGTAGATAACCGCGGACAACAACGGCTCGTAGCCTATGTCGTATTGAACGGGCAACCGCTGGATATAAACCAGCCACGTGCGTCGTGGAAGCACTTTTTGCAACTTTCGCTTCCCGAATATATGATTCCACACGAATTTGTTATCCTTGAAAGCCTACCGTTGACGAGCAGCGGGAAGGTCGCCCGGAATGCACTTCCGAAAGTCACCATTTTTTCAGAACACCATTCCGACAGTTATGTTGCACCCACAAACCAAACGGAACAACTGATTGCAAAGATTTGGGTAGATGTACTCGGTGTCAATCGCGTCGGAATTCACGATAATTTCTTTGAACTAGGCGGTCATTCGCTGATTGCTGTTAAGGTGATGCTGGCTATTGAGAAGGCAACCGGAAAACGGATGCCGCTATCGGCCTTATTCGAGAATGCGACCGTTGCCAAGTTGGCCATGCTAATTCAAGCAGGTGAGGATAAAATCAAATGGGATGCATTGGTCCCGATTCAGACGGAAGGATCGAAGCCACCGATTTACCTGGTGCATGGTGGTGGGCTGAATGTGTTGATCTTCCAGTCCATGGCAAAATACATCGACAATGACCAACCTGTGTATGCGTTGCAGGCACTCGGGTTAAACGGGCACGGTAAGTTGTTTGAAACCATCGAAGAGATTGCAGCGAAATATCTTGAAGAAGTGACAGACAACAACCCCACCGGGCCGTACTTACTTGCGGGCTATTCGCTAGGTGGAAAGATTGCTTATGAAATGGCAAAGCAGCTGTTAGCCAAGGGTAAAGATGTTGCGCTATTGGGGATTTTTGATACCGTGGCAGCCCAGCCTCCACGTATAACGCATATCTGGACTAGGTTGGTTGAAAAAACAACACGGCAATTCAGGAAAATTCCATTTTGGATCAGAACATTTAAAGAAAGTCCGAGGGAAGCGATCACTTATCAACGGCTCATTATCGGCGAACGTTTGAAGGAACTAATTCATGGCAAAGACTACGATGGTATAGAGTCCTTTTCATTCAATCCAGAGATTTTAAAGACGTATATCAAGGCATACGACAATTATCAAATTGAACCGATTGATCTAAAAATTGACTTATTTAGGGTTAAAAAGCGGTTATATTACCTTGATGATCTTATTTATCTTGGTTGGGGAAAATTTGCTAAGCAAGGCGTGGATGTCCATGAAGTGCCGGGTGATCATAAAACTTTTATTCTTCCTCCCAATGACAAGATTTTAGCTTCGGTTTTACAGCGATGCTTAACTATGAAATCTCTTACTATGTCAAGCACACATCAGGTGACTTTTCAGAAATAAACTTTAATGGAAACGAAAATTTATTTTTAAAATAAGGTTTTTTTTTGCATTTTTTGAAATAAATCATCAAATTTATCGTTACTTGGTTGTGGTTAAACACTTTGAACGAAAATTTAATGATGATTACTAATTCCTTTTCAAAGGTAATTTTTGCAAGATTGGCTGTATGCTGTTTGATTTGGGGAGGTATTTTATTATTACCTGTCCTGTTTGTGTCGTGTGGAAAAAGGCAGGTGATTGCAGAGATCCCCACTATTCCTCCTCCCGATTCTATAGGTGGTAATCAGGATGACGAGGACCCTGATATCACTCCGCCACAAGGGGATTTCGTTATCGTAGGCAATGGTAGCGGGTCGTTGGTCATCGATGGAAAAGATGGGCGTTATTCTTGTAGCACAACTATCAAAATCAAGAGCGGAAACTACGCCAACATTGCTATACGCAACTTATCAGGTGAACAAGGTTGCCCTTTTGTTATTGTAAATGAAGGTTCCGTCGAGCTTAGCGGCTCTGGACGGACCATGTCTCTTGAAAATTTATCCTACGTTAACATACTTGGAAATTCGGACCCGTCGGTGACATACGGCTTTTTGTTCCAGAACATGAACAATGAGGCTATTCAAATGAACGGTACGATCAATAATTTCACGCTATCCAATGTACGTTTTGACGGGATCAATGCATACGCAGTTATCCGGTATAAACCGACTTTAGTATACGATGGATCGGATGGCTCTTTCATTAAAAATTTGAGGTTCCTAAATCTGGTTTCCGAAAACAGCGGCACATTAATACGATTTGAAGCGAGTGAGGGCAACGGAACTGTAATAGGTTTAATCCGTGGAATCGAAATTGCTGGCGCCCGTATTTCCAAGTCGCCCACGGTAGGTAGCGTTATCGTACTGGAGAAAGCTGAAGATGTCGACATACATAATAACGTGGTCGAAAACATTAATTCGTCGAACAGTAATCACAACGGTGTATTCTATATTCAGGGGAATGGGAAGTTTTACAAAAACATTATCAGGCATCATCAGGGAAATGCCATCCGAGCCTGGATTTTCAGCATCGGCAGTACCCCCAAAGAAATGCTCATATATAACAATATCGTTGCCAATTCGCGCGAGTATGGAGCGTTTGAATTACAGGCATTCCCTAGAGACATCGTTTCGGGCGTTTCTACGTTCGCCAATGCCAAGGTATTCAACAATACCTGTGGTGATTTACGGCCGAAAGCAGGCACATTCCCCGCACAAGTAGTCGATTTATACGGTTTACGGGGGGGGACATGTGAGATATTCAACAACGTAGGTTATACGTTCTACCGGGTAGGCCAAAACAACACTAATTATTTTTGGAATGAATTGGGAGATACGTCTCCATCCAAGCACGGAAACAATCTGTATTTTGATAACTACCAGCAAGCTGGTATCATCAATGATTCCGAGTTTCTATTAAATGTAAATTCTCCCCTTAAGCAAGCGGCTGAGCCATTTCATTTACTTACCGAAGACATCTACGGGAAAAGGAGAGGAAACAAGCCTTCAGTGGGCGCTGTGGAATGATGTTGCTGTTAACCACCCCATTAAGCAAAAAATGAAATATAATTATCAAATGATCAAGCTTTTAGTATTTTATACCATCATTGGAATGAACATCACCGGATGCTCGAAAAATGATGCTCATGTTGATAGTAATCATGGTACTGATGATACTGAACGGCCGTCCGATTTGGACAACGAGCCGAACGGTGTTTCTTTTGGCAGAATGATCGGCGTAAATGGGTTTGACTGGGAGTACACCAATGCTGCTAACGCCTTTGATGATCGCAAATTTGAACTGATCAAGACCTTTACCGGGTTTAGACAATATTTAGATTGGGATCGGATAGAAGAAAAAGAGGGTTTTTATAGATTCAGTTATGATGAAATTTATAAAAAAAACCACGAAAATGGCATCACGACGCTAGTCTGTTTACAGATTATCCCTCAATGGTTTAGAGAAAAGTATTACACGGGAGAATATAATGTATCGGACCCATATAACAGCTTGAGGGACTATACTCCGGTGCCGAAAGGCGCTGACAAAAGTAATCCCCGGTCGTATATTGATATGGGAAAATTGGGCTTTCAGCTAGCGGCTCGATACGGCAACACCTCGTCCATTGACCCGAAGTTGATCAAGGCCGTGACATGGGGGGATGCTCCCGACAAAAAAATCGGATTAGGTACATTGAAATATATAGAGTGTAGCAACGAGCCGGACAAGGATTGGCGGGGGCCGGAGGCACAGCAGACACCGGAGGAATATGCAGCTCAATTATCCGCATTTTATGACGGCCATATGGGTACCTTAGGTGAGGGAGTCGGTGTAAAAACTGCAGATCCCTCCATGAATGTAGTGATGGCGGGTATTGCCTTCCCCGACCCGAAATGGGTAGATAGGATGATTGAATGGTGTAAGAAGAATCGAGCTAAGGATGGTAGTTATACCTTGTGTTTTGATGTTATCAACTATCACGAATATTCAGCGAAGCGATCAGGAGAATATTGGAACATTCCGGATCTAAGTGTCAACCACGGAGTTGCCCCGGAGCTCTCCAATGTTGGTAAGGTTGCAGCTGATTTTGTAAAGTTAAGCAAAGAAAAGGCGGACGGGTTGGCGGTGTGGGTTACCGAATGTGGTTTTGATGTCAATGAACGCAGCATCCAAAGAGCGCTGGCGATCAAAAACAAAACTACCTACGATACCCAAGCAGATTGGACATTACGCACTTCGCTACTATATGCTAGAAAAGGAATCGATCGGGTGTTTTTTTATATGCTAAATGACGTAGATATTAACAGTGATATCCAATACGCATCTTCGGGCTTAATCGAACAAAACAAACGTCGGCCGGCGGCAGATTTTCTTTTGCAAGCAAAGAATCTGATAGGCGATTACACCTATTCGGGAACGATTAATGATGATCCCTTGGTAGATATTTATTCTTTAGATAAAAACAAAATATACGTACTAACTGTACCGGACCAAAAGGGCAGAGAAGAAAAATATATAATGGACTTGCCCGGAATCAAAGGCGTAAGGATTCATACCCCTCGCAAAGGCTACGATTCGATGTTATCGGCAGAAAAAACCGTCGTAAACGGAAAACTGGAAGTTACTGTGACAGAAACTCCTACTTTCATAGAAGTATTGAATTAGAATTAATCATCCAAATTATCTTCGATAACGCGCGAACTTCAATAGTCTCCGGATCTCAATAGAACTTAATTTCAATATTCCCAGTAAAGGGATGGGAAGTCTATTTCGCGCAAGCGCTAGAAACCCGAATACCAGTCCAATGACGATGCTGACAGCACTGGAAAGCGTCACGGCATAAATGCTTTTGGTTATATACACAGCAAAAAAACAACTAAGTATTCCAACGGCCACCATGATCACTACTTTGATAAAATTGATCTTAGGTAGACGGAAAACATCAATGGTCAACGCAAGGAAACGTTCAGCTGGGTACAATAACGTAATAATCATGTAAATTCTCAGTAAGTTGGGCGCTTCCGTATCGACATATTTTTCTCCAGCAAGCAATAGTATTGCGTAATCAGCGAAAAATATCGTCGCCACACAAACAGGAAGCAGCGCAAATGAAAAAAGACCGATATATTTTTGTGTCATACGAAGTACTCCCGCCCTATCTCCTTGATTATAAGCTTCAGACATGGTTGGCATAGCGGCAAATACGACGCTCCGCAAGGGTAGTTCGACAATTTGAATCAACTTTGACCCGGCATTATAAACGGCTAGGGCTGCGGTTCCTAGTAAGAACTTAATGATAAATGTGCCTGAAAGATTCATCAATGTAGCGGTAATACTTGTACCGACACTATATTTTCCAAAATTAAACAGTTCTGCGATGTAGGACTTGCTGGCCAACCTGATCTTACTGATCAAAGTCCATCTGCAAGCCATCGCTATGACACTCGACAGCAGGTTCGATGCCATATAACAATAGATAACATGCACAACGGTCAATTCTCCAATTAGAATTGCCACTATAATGAAAACCATCAGCGAACCCTGGTTTGTCAAATTAAGCGCCAATAATCTATCAAACTGCTGTCTAGCCTGTAGTACGCAGTTAGCCATAAAAAAAGGCAATGAGAAAAGGTAGATGACACCAAAATACTGAAGAAACAATCGGATACTTGAATCTTCGACCCGATCAGCAAAAAGATAGGCGATGCCATTAAAAAGTAAAAATATGCTGGTTATGCAGATTGCGATTACCCAAGCCGCGCCCGCAATCTTATCCTTTTTTACTGGCGTCTCTCCTGCATAAAAATTAATAAATGCTGTAGATAGAAACCCCGACCGGAACGTGTCAAAGAACAATAATACGGATAGAAAAAAGCTGTATTCTCCCATATCATTAAGTGATAGATACCGGAACAGCAGTGTCAACGTGAGCATACCTATAAGGGCACTTGAACCATTGCTCAACAATGATAACACATATTTATTCTTAAAAATGCCGCTTAAATAGTTCATCAAACCAGCCATCTTCACGCTTTCCTATTTACGTACGAGGTTTTTTGCCCTATTCAAAAATGCGCTTATCAGTCCGCCCTCCTGGCGGAGTTTACGATCTGATGTCCAAACCAACGATTTCCTGCCTTCGATGCGCCTCAGTTCACCAAAGCGCTGATTGAGTTTCAAGGCGAGGTAGCCATCCTCGTTCGCTCCCTCAGGGTGCTCATAACCTTCAACCGTTAAACCATCGATTTTCCGATAACCCGAACTACAGCCATAAACATACATGGCATGATTCTTTCGACCGTTCAGGATCTTATATAGATCACCAAGTGACTCATAAAGGAAATAGGCAAGGCGCTCCCCTTTTCTTTCAGAGAAAAAGGCAAAACTCCCGTACGTACAAGCTACCTTATGATCACGAAGAGGTAACGTCATCATGTCGATCCAATATGGGGAATAAATCGAATCCGCATCGGCATTTAGAATAAATTTTCCTTTTGCATGCTGCAATCCGGTATTCCGAGCATGTTTAACGCCTTGGCGCATTTCACGTAACAAGGTAACTCCCGTTCCTTCAACAAATTCAATGGTGCGATCACTTGAGTTGTTATCCACCACAATAATTTCGACGGCTTGGTGGGTGACCGAAAACGACAACGAAGACAAGGTTCGCAAGATGTGCGCTTCCTCATTGTATGCAGGGATGACCACGGATACTTGCGGTTCCGATGCACAGAATTTGGCTAAACGGTCTTTAATAAGGTTCTTTTGCCCTATGAACCACTCTGCAGACTTTAAATGGTTTTCTACGAAGTCAGGTGAATTCAATGGTCTTATGAACATATTCAAACAAATTTGGTGAATTATAAGCTTCCACTCTTTAATTGAGACACGGCATAATCGCATGCCCTTGCCGTAAGAGCCATGTAAGTTAGCGATGGATTTTGGCAACCCGAAGAGGTCATGCAACTGCCGTCTGTGACGAATACGTTCTTTACGCTATGAATCTGATTAAAGCCATTCAACACCGAAGTATTGGGGTCATGTCCCATACGTGCAGTCCCCATTTCGTGTACGGAAGATCCACCCGGAGTTTGATAATCGAAAGAAACAATTTCGTCGAAACCTGCTTTATCCAACATCTCGGCAGCGCTTCCTTTAATATGCTTTCGCATTAAGCGCTCGTTATCCCCAAAAGAAAAACTGATTTTTACAATAGGCTGACCCCACTCATCGGTCTGGTCGGGTGAAATGGTTACCTTGTTTTCACGATAAGGAAGGCATTCGCCCCACCCCGCTATCCAAACCATCCACGGTCCCGGTTGCGTCAATCGCCGCTTGAAATCCGTACCAACTCCTTTAAGGTCAAATAGCCGCTCTTCCCAGCCCTGGCGTTCACCCGCTCCCTGCAGATTGTATCCTCTGAGAAAGGCTTCCCTTTCGTTATCTTTTAAATTCTGATACCTGGGAATCAAGAACCCACAAGGCCGCCTTCCTTTGTAGTATGTATCCTTAAATCCTCCGTAAACTCCGTATGCGCCTGCTGAAGAATGGTGATCCATCAAGTTTCGGCCCAATTCACCGCTATCATTGCCCAACCCGTCGGGAAATCTACTCGACTTTGAATTCAGAAGAATTGCAGCGGTCGCAATCGTCGAGGCATTCAGAAAAATAATACGTGCAAAATATTCATACGTTTTCTTTTCTACTGTATCAATAATACGAACCCCTGTGGCCCGCTTTTCGTCATCATCATATATGATCTCCGTTACAATAGAAAATGGCCGTAAGGTCAAATTGCCCGTGGCCACGGCTGCCGGAATAGTAGCGCTGTTACTGCTGAAATATCCACCATAAGGACAGCCCCTTGTACATAGGTTTCGATATAAACACGGTCCTCTTCCCTCCCAAACGCGTGTCAAATTAGCCACTCGGGCGATGGTCAATGTTCGATGATCAAAATTTTTCCGGATCGAATCTGCTAGGTGTTCTTCCACACAATTTAGCTCCATAGGCGGCAAAAATTCACCGTCAGGCAATTGGGAAAGATTCTCCCGGCGCCCACTGACACCTATAAATTTTTCAACGTAGCTATACCAAGATGCAATATCCTTGTATCGAATCGGCCAATCCACCGCAATCCCATCTTTTAGATTGGCTTCGAAATCCAGGTCACTCCAACGATAACACTGCCGACCCCAAGTCAGCGACCGCCCTCCCACTTGATATCCCCTAAGCCATCTAAACGGCTTTTCCTGAATATAAGGGTGGTGTTTATCTGAAGCAAAGAAATGCCGATCTGCTTCATCTCCAGCCCACGCTTGGATCGGGTTCTGTTTGGTGTATTGTGCCGTATTCCGCAGCCGATGAGAAAAGTCCCAAGGATTAAGCATAGCCGTAGGATAGTCCTTACTATGTTCAACGTTCTGACCACGCTCCAACAACAATGTCTTGAGCCCCTTCTTACATAATTCCATGGCTGCCCATCCTCCGCTGATACCGGAGCCGACAACGATTGCGTCGTAGGCATTGTTTTTTATGTTGACCAAGCACATTTCGTTATATACTAATTATATATATTAGTTGGTTGCCCAACATTTTTGCCCTGCCTCTATTGGTAAGCAAGGCTCGTATACTCCTGGTACATAGTCATATGCCAAGGCTTGCGTAGCACCTTCCATGGAGGTGCAATAGCTTATTATTGTATATTTTTTCATCAACTCCATGCCATTTATCCCTAAAACCCGTAATCTAATCTTTCTAAATAGGGAATTCTGCTCATCATTATATTCATAACGGATAAGGATTGCGGCCCGTTGTGGATGGTCACAGCACGAAAACGACTGTGCATATTTTCTTTTACTATCCCGCTCTACCCGCTTCAACCAGTTGACGAAAGATTGTTGTACTTCCCGAGACTCGCAATCGCCAATCAATTTGACAACACAATTGGCTACCCCTGCATCGTTTGCCCCGGGAGAATCGGTCCTTGGTATGATCGTTTCGGCGATATCTGCTATTAATACCTGAAAATCAGAAAGTTTCACCGAGTCTTTCCTGCTTTTTAATCGGGCAGGCTTTAAGTACTTAACCAAAGAAATAGAAGCGATCACACCGGCCGCTGCGGTGACTGTTTTAATGGCCAATCTTCTATTCATTGTCATCTCCCTTTCGCGCTAACAACCTTTACAAAGATTCGTATACATTCAACAATTTGATAGCTGCATTTCTCCAAGTGAACGCTTCGGCCCGCTTCAATCCTTTTATGATCATTCCAGTTCTTTGTTCATTATTACTCAGTACACGCTCAATAGCATTCGCCATATCCGTTACGTCCAATGGATCAATCAGTAAAGCAGCGCCACCTGCCACCTCCGGCATTGACGAAGTATTTGATGTAATGACCGGCACCCCACAAGCCATAGCTTCCAAAATCGGCAGGCCAAAACTCTCCCGGAGCGAAGGATAAATGAACAACGTTGCAGAATTATACATTAACGGCATCTGATCTGGCAGAACATATCCTGGAAAGACAAAGTAGTCTACCAATTTTGCGTAACCCGATTGCTGTAATTGCTCAAACACCATCTCCCTTGAATAGTCCAAAATTACCATCGGCAGCGGTGCAGTTGCATTTACGATATACTTTATGTAAGCATCAATAGTATTCTTGGTGTTCTTTTTCGGTGCTGTATTTCCAAGAAACAGTATAAATTTATCGGGCAACCCCAAAGATTTCCTGAACTTTTCAACTTCATCGGCCAGATAGTAATTATTAAATCGGGAATTGACAGCATTATGAATCACTTTAATCTTATCTTCCGGGATTTGAAGCCGATTCAACATGACTTTTTTCTCAAATTCGGAAACGGTGATGATGGCTTTGGCTTTTCGGACTGCAGACGGCACCACCCATCTTCTATAAATGTTACCGAAATTCTGATACCATGTGCCGGCCATATCCAATTTTTCCAAGTATATGATATCGTGGAGCGTAAGCACTAGCGGTATCGAAGGGAATAATGCCGCGGTGTTGCAAGTTGCATGTAAAATATCCAACTGTTCATTACGTATGCTTCTAGGCAATAGCATTTGTTCCCAGATGGGATAAGGCAAACTTGCCAATTCGCGAACCCGTACGTGACCCGACTCCTCGATGCATCTATCAACATCCTTTTTTACAAAGACAGTGTAATCATGCTTGGAATCGACGGTTTGCAATTCTCTAATGAGCTCCAAGGCCACTACCTCCATCCCGTGTTTCTTCGGCCGAAACAGCCTTTGTACTTCAATGCCTATCTGCTTGCCGGTTTTTCCCATATTATTAGAGGTTATCCTTATCAATATAATGTTCGGTTGCTACTGACAGCTTGTTTGCTTTTTTTACTTTTAGCAAAGCCAACAGCTGGTAACCAATAAACTTAGGAACCGAAATCAGCGAACGATATATCTTTTGATCTGCTTTGAAATAAAAAAATGCATAGGCAACAGTTAATGCAAAGACAGATAATCCGCCTACCCAGGCAACAGCCATCCAGGCGTCCAAAAATAAATTAATAACGAAGCAAAGGGAAGCGATCCCAATCAGCATAAATAAGGGCGGGCGAAGTAACATCAAACTGAACCAAAATCGGTTTAGGCTGGGTTTCGTG
>Ga0079224_100011951_pt1 | contig 11992 bp, 13 predicted proteins | sample Stecom2015_FD_80414 | JGI IMG/M metagenome (GOLD analysis project Ga0079224, IMG submission 80414) | Agricultural soil microbial communities from Utah to study Nitrogen management - Steer compost 2015 | ecosystem: Environmental > Terrestrial > Soil > Agricultural land | place: USA: Utah... | reverse complement strand
TATGCCTGTGCGTCCCCCAGTTCGGCGGCGGGCCTGTCGAACACCTGAGACCTCCTCCCGTCAAGAGCGCGGTCAGTTGCCCGGTGCGGGGTAGGTGCGGTCCAGCCGCTCCAACACCTCCTGATCGGTCTCCCGGTAGTAGTCAGCGGCGGATTGCAGCTCGTCACCTGACGTGCTGACGAGGTCTTCCAGCCGCTCATAGTTGGGGAGGAGGATCTCCCGGACGGCGGTCGCCGTCTCCACGACGGTGGCAAACATCCGGGCGTCCGCGTAACCGATATCCAGCCAGGTCTGGGCATAGGTTCGGGCCTGGGCGGCGTCCGACGACAGTCCCGATACGTTCGTGCCGAAGCGGTGAATGTCTTCAGGATCAGCCTTGAAGCCCACGAGTCCTCCAAGTACCTTCGGCGACAGCAGCCGGCGCGAGGCAGGCCATAGTATCGGTTACGGTAACACCGCGGTGCCAAAGGAACGATGGGTGGACGGCTACATGGCTAAGGGCGGGCGGACGGTGGGGCAGGTTCCAGCCCTGGTCCTGCGGGAGCTGTCCAGACTACCGTCCTGCTGCGCCCCGCACGGACTCCCGGCCGCGGATCGGATCTCGATGCCGATCCCCTCCCCTACCCGGCACAGCAGGTTCCGCGAGGCCGGTGCCGGGGCGCTGGGAATGGTGGCGGGAGCGGCGCGGACCGCGGCCACACTCCGCGTCGTGCCGGTGACCAACTGGCCCGTGTGTACGCGCTGCCTTCGCCGGCGCCGCGCGCTCCGGATCGTGACGCGGCTCATGTTCTGGGGTGGTCTGGTGGCGTTTCTCGGGGGGTTCGCCATACCCGTCGCGATTGGACAAGTCGGCCAGGCGAACCCGGCCCTTCTCGTACCGATCCTCGGCGGCCTAGCGCTGATGCTGCTCTCCGCGGTGGCGCTGGCGCTGGGCCAGCCCGCCCGGATCGCGCGGGTGCGGGCGACACCGGACGGCGCCGCCGTCCAGTTCATAGACCCGCATCCGGAGTTCGTCCGGCAGATGCGGGCGGTCGCCGGGGCCCACTGGTCCTAGCGGCGGTGGCGGCTGGAGTCAGGATCCGTAGAGGGCGCGGTCGTAGGCGGCGAAGTCCCAGGCCCCGGCGCCGCCCGAGGGCCGGACGGTACTCACGATGCTCGCGCCGCCGTCGACCGAGACCACCTCGCCGGTCAGGTAACTGGCGTCGTCACTGAGCAGGAACGCCACTACGCCCGCGATCTCGTCCGCGGTGCCGGCCCGGCGCAGCGGCGTGCTGCTGGCACGGCGGGACATGTCATCCTTGCCGCCGGCCACGTCCGGCGTCGCGGCGAACAGGTCGGTGGGCACGATGCCCGGCGCCACCGCGTTCACCCGTACGCCCAGCGGGCCGCCGTACATCGCGGCACCGCGCAGGATGCCCAGCACGGCGTGCTTGGAAGTCTGGTAGGGCAGCAGGTCCGCGCTGCCCCGCAGGCTGCCGATCGAGCCGGTGATCACGATGGCGCCGGCGCTGCCCGAGCCGGTGGGCGGATCCGCGCGGCCGGCGCGACGCTGCGCCAGGTACTGGCGGAAGGCCGCCCGCACCCCGAGGAAGACACCGCGGACGTTCACCGCCATGACCCGATCGAACTCGGCCGCGGTCAGGTCGGGTAGCGGCGCGAACGAGCCGGGGATGCCCGCGTTGAGGTGGTGCAGGTCGACCCGCCCGAAGCGGTCGACGGCCGCGTCCAGGTACGCCGCCACCGCCTCTTCGTCGGAGACGTCGGCGCATACCCAGGCTCCCTCGGTGGCCAGCGACTCCACGACGCGGCGCACGCGCGCCTCGTCGGTGTCCACCGCGACGACGTGTGCCCCCTCGTCGGCGAGCCGCCGTGCCGTGGCCGCCCCGATCCCTCCGGCCGCGCCGGTCACCACCGCGACCTTGCCGGCGAGTCCTCGCACCGCCACCTCCAGCCGAGATATTGTAAGACAATCACACAATCATGGCACCCGGGTACGTTCCGGGTCAACCCTGGTACCTAACTTCTACGAAGCACGGTGGAAATCGTCCCGGACTCTTGACACGCGTCCAGACGGCCTACCACACTCCCCGGTACCGGATAGCTGGATGGCTACCCCGCAATGCGGGACGGCGCCCGGAGACGCAAGGGAGGGATGCGCATGGAGCTTGCCAGCGGTGACCTCCAAGTGGTTGTCCGGACGGTCCAGTTGCTACGGCTGCTGGCGGCCAAGGAAACCATCGACGTGGTGTCGGCCGCCGAGGAACTCGGCGTCGGCAAGTCCACCGCGCATCGTTACCTGGCGTCCATGGAGAACCACGGTCTCCTGCAGCGCCGCGACCGCACCCGGTACGAGTTCGGCGTCCTCCTCGCCGAACTGGGCATCATGGCCCTCTCCCGGCTCGGGGTGCTCAATCTGGCCGGTCCGGTGATGGAAGAAGTCAGTGTCAACGTGCGCCACACGGTCGTGCTGAGCGTGTGGAACGGCCATTGCCCCGTGGTGGCGAAGGTCTGCGAGGACAGCAGCCGCACGGCGCACGTCTCGATCGCGGTCGGCAGCCAACTCGGGCCGGACGCCGCCCAGACGGCCATCTTCTGGGCGTTCCGGGACCAGTCCTTCTACCGGTTCCGGGAGGCGGCACCACCGGTGGCGGCGACCGAGGCGGAGTTGGCGGAGATCCGGCGGACCGGGATCGCGGTCCGGGTGAGCCACAGCAACGGCGTTACGGCGGTGGCGACCCCGGTCAAGGACCCGGGGGGGCGGGTCCTCGCGACGCTGGCAGTGGTCGGCATCGCCCAGTTCGTACCTGAGGAGATCGACAGCCCGGTGGCGCGCGCGTTGCTGTCGGGCGCGGAGGCGATCCGCCGGCAGATGGTCAGCCCGCTGGACGGGGCGGCGGACTGACACGACCCTCCGGCGGCGCCGGAACGAAGCATCGGGACGGAGTGACGGGGGGAACCCCAATCCCAGTCACAGGGCAGGCCAAGGTATTTACATTCTGAGAAAGGCGAAAAATGATGAAGTACCTCCGCTTATCCACGTTAATGATAGTGAGTACCTTGGTGGTGACCGCCTGCGGCGCGGGCGGTGACTCCGGCGGTGACTCCTCCGAGCAGCAGCTCACGTGGGCCAGCACCGGCGGGCAGTTCCAGGAGGACGAGCAGGAGGCGTTCCAGAAACCCTACACGGAGCTCACCGGCACCACGTTCGTCAACGTCAGCCCGGCCGACCAGGCTCAGGTGCGGGCGATGGTGGAGTCCGGCAACACCATCTGGGACCTGGCGAACATGAGCTGGATCTACGCCGGCGCCTACTGCGGCGAGCTGTTCGAGAAGTTGGACAACCCCAAGCTCGACCCGAGCAACTTCCCGGAGGGCACCACCACCGACTGCTTCGTCCCGACCTACCGGTACGCCAACCAGTTCAGCTACAACGCCGATCACTACCCCGACGAGAAGCCGACCGCGATCGCGGACTTCTTCGACGTGGAGCGGTTCCCCGGCAAGCGGATCGTCTTCGACTACCCGAAGAACGGCCTACTGGAGGCGGCGCTGGTCGCTGACGGTGTGCCACCCGAGGAGGTCTACCCACTCGACGTCGACCGGGCCTTCGCGAAGATCGACACGATCAAGGATGATCTGATCCTCGCGTCCAGCTACGGCCAGATCCAGCAGATGCTGGTGGACGAGCAGGCCAGCATGGTGCTCACCGTGACCGCGCGGACGATCGTCTCCAAAGAGAGCGGCGCCAACCTGGTGCCGGTCTGGGACTTCAACACCACCGACATCGGGGTGCTGGTCATCCCGAAGGGCGCCCCGCACAAGGAACTCGCCCAGGAGATGATCGCCTTTGTCACCGAGGCCGAGCAGTCCGCCACGTTCTCCAGGCTGACCGGTCTGGCGCCCGCCCGGCCCGACATCGACCTCAACTCGATCGGTTACAGCGAGACCCAACTGGAGTTCAACGCCTTCCTGCCCGATCGGGGCACCACCCTGGAGCAGGACAAGCCGTGGTGGATCGAGAACACGGATTCACTGGTCGAGCGCTGGACGGAGTGGAAGGTCAGCTAGCGAGCATGACCGCACCGACAACCACGACGGCCGAGGCGCCCACGGGGCGCCTCGCGCCGTCCTGGATCCGCCGCGCGCACGCCTCCGGGCTGCTGCTCCTCCTACCGGCGCTGATCGCCCTGGTGGTGCTGTTCGTCCTACCTCTGGCGAACATCGTCGTGGACAGCTTCACCGAGCCGACCGTCGGCCTGGAGAACTACGTCTCGCTGTTCACCAACGGCTACACGATCCGGGTGCTGACCAGGACCCTGCTGGTCGCGGTCGCGGTCGCGGTCGCGGGGGTACTGCTCGCCTACCCGTACGCGTACGCGATGACCCTGGTCGGCCCGACGATGCGAGCCGTGCTGGTGACCATCGTGCTCATCCCCTTCTGGACGAGCATGATGGCCCGCAACTTCGCCTGGATGATCCTGATGCAGGACGGGGGGCTCATCCAGCGGATGCTCCGCCCGTTCGGGCTGGGTGAGGTGGTCCTGCTGGGGACCCCGGTGGCCGTCTGCATCGCCATGACCCAGGTGCTGCTGCCCTTCCTGGTGCTGCCGATGTACAGCTCGATGGAGCAGATCGACCGGCGGTTGGTGGCGGCCGGGCAGAGTCTCGGTGCGCCCCGGACCCGCGCCTTCCGGCGGATATACCTCCCGCTGTCCATGCCGGGGGTGGTGGCCGGGATGTCCCTGGTGTTCGTGCTGGCACTGGGTTTCTACGTGACTCCGGCGCTGCTCGGGTCCACCAGCAACGCGTTGATCGCGCAGGTCATCCAGGTGCGCACCAGGGAACTGCTCGACTTCGGCGGCGCCGGCGCGATGGGCGTGTTCCTGCTCGTGGTCACGCTGATCGTGCTCGGCCTCAGCCGTCGCCTGGCGGGGCACAACCTCGCGGTGGTGGCGGCGGGAGGACGGCCGCCGGACTCCCGTGCCAGTGGCCGGCGAGGCTCGGAGGTACGCCCGTGGCTGCGGGTGCACACGGTCGTCGTCGCGCTGCTCCTGCTCGCGCCGACGCTGGTGGTCTTCCCGATGAGCTTCTCGGCCGCGGACACCTTCCGGTTCCCGCCCGACGACTGGTCGCTGCGCTACTACGAGAACCTGTTCACGTCGCCGAAGTGGACCGCGGCGATCATCAACTCCGTGCAGGTGGGGCTCTACGCGGCGCTGTTCGCCACCCTGCTCGGCACCATGGCGGCCTTCGGCCTGACGCGGCTGCGGTCGCGGTGGCGCGGCGCGGTCAACGGGTTCCTGCTCTCGCCGATCATCGTCCCACAGATCCTGGTCGCGCTGGTCGTCTTCGCGGTCTTCCTACGGATGGGGCTGAACGGCACGCTCATCGGGATCATCCTGGCCCATACGGCGGTGGCCCTGCCGTTCGTGGTGATCGCGGTGAGCGCCCGGTTGCAGGGCATGGACAGCCGCCTGCCCGGCGTGGCGGCGAGCCTGGGCGCGAACCCGATGTCGGCGTTCCGGCGGGTGACCCTGCCGCTGGCGATGCCGGGCATCCTCTCCGGTGCCGTGCTGGCCTTCGTGATCTCGCTGGACGAAGTGGTCATCGCCCTGTTCCTGCAGGGTCCCCGGGCGGTCACCCTGCCGGTCCAGATGTTCAACAGCGTCACCATCCAGATCGACCCGACGATCGCCGCCGCGTCCAGCGTGATGGTCGTCCTGGTCAGCGTACCCATCCTGCTCGCCCAGGTCGTCACCGCGCGACGCGGAAAGAGAGGTGCCCGATGACTTCCCCGAACAAGTTGTACGCGACCCCGGAGGCGTCGGAGATCAGCGCCAGCGGTGGCCGGGTCGAGTTGGTGGACCTCTGCAAGCGGTACGGGACCTCCGAGCCGCCCGCAGTGGACCACATCAGCCTCACCATCGAGCCAGGGGAGTTCATCACGCTGCTCGGACCCAGTGGCTCGGGCAAGACCACCACCCTCAACATGATCGTCGGTTTCACCGAGCCGACCTCCGGCAGCATCCGCATGAACGGGCGCGACATCTCCCGGACGCCGCCGCACAAGCGCAACTTCGGCATGGTGTTCCAGAACTACGCGCTCTTCCCCCACCTCACCGTCGCCCAGAACGTGGCCTTCCCGTTGCGGGAACGCAAGGTCCCCAGCGCGGAGGCGGCGCGACTGGTCGGCCAGGCGCTGGAGCTGGTCGACCTGGTCGGTGTGGACAACCGCCGCCCGCACGAGCTCTCCGGCGGGCAGCAGCAACGAGTCGCGTTGGCCCGGGCCGTGGTCTTCTCGCCCAGCGTACTGTTGCTGGACGAGCCGCTCAGCGCGCTCGACCGCAAGCTACGGCAGTCGTTGCAGCGGGAGATCAAGCGACTCCACAACGAGTTGCGCCTCACGTTCATGTTCGTCACCCACGACCAGGACGAGGCGATGACGCTCTCCGACCGGATCGCGATCTTCAACCACGGGCGGATCGTCGCGGTCGGCACCCCCGCGGACCTCTACCACCGGCCCACGACCCAGTTCGTGGCCCGGTTCCTGGGTGAGTCCAATGTGTTCGCCGGCCGGCACGAGACCGCGGACGTCTACGCCTGGCACGACCGGAAGTGGAAGGTCGGCGCGCCGGTGGGCGACGGCGACCAGCACGCGCTGATCGTGCGCCCGGAACGCATGACCGTCGCCGTCAACGAGGCGTCGGTACCGTCCGGCACCAACACCGCACCGGCGGTGGTCACCGACGTCTCTTTCTACGGCACGTACTACCGGATCGAACTCGCCTTCGGCGACGGCTCGGTCGGTTGTGCGGTGCTGCCGGTCGGCGCGTCGGCACCAGTCGACCCGGGCGCCCGGGTCATCGCCTATTGGCGACCAGACGATCAGGTCCTGGTCCCCGAGTGAGTCCTCACGGTAAGGAAGTCAGAGTGACACCAGTCGAATACCCTTTCAACCCCGAGGCTGACGAGGACCGGAGCCTGCCCGACGCGGAGGCCGACGCCCTCCTGGTCGGTGCGGTGGACCTTCACCAGCATCCGGGCCCGAGCCCGTTCCCCCGGCGGATGAGCATCCTCGACGCCGCCCGCGACGCCTCCGGTGCCGGCTTCCGCGCGATCGTGGCCAAGTCCCACCACCACAGCATGGTCACCGATATCCTGGCCCTGCAGACGGCCGGCCTGGCCGAACTGTCGACAGAGGTGTACAGCGGGATCGCGCTCAACCGCACGGTGGGCGGCCTCAACCCGTACGCGGTCGATCTCACGTTGCGGATGGGCGGCCGGATGGTGTGGTTCCCCACCCTCAGCTCCGCCGCCCACGTCCACCACCACGAGGTCCACGACACCGGGTTTCCCACGCCCGAGGTGGACCTGCGCCCGCAAGGGATCATCTCGATCCTCGACGAGAACGGCGCGGTGCTGCCGGAGGTCCGGGACATCCTGTCGGTGATCGCGAGCGAGGACGCCGTGCTGACCTGCGGCCACCTCGGTGTCGCAGAGGCACAGGCGCTGATCGACGCCGCGCTGGCAGAGGGCGTCCAGCGGATCGTGGTCAACCATCCCGTCTTCGTGGTCGGCGCCTCGGTGGAACAGGCGGTCGCTTGGGCGAAGCAGGGAGTCTACATCGAGCACTGCGCGGTCATGTACTACGGCCGCCCGGAGCGCCGGCGGGATCTCAACGAGCTACTCGCCTTCATCAAGGCGGTCGGCGTCGGGCAGACCATCATCTCCTCCGACTCAGGCCAGCGCAACAACCCGCTACCGGTGACTCTCTACCGCCGGGCCGTCCGAGGGCTGCTGGACGCCGGCATTCCGGAGGCGGACATCCGCCGGATGGTGGGGACGAACGCCGGGCAGTTGCTCATCAAGTGACGCAGTGGCTCACCAAGTGACGTGGTACGGAGATGTTGATGAGGATCGGCTTCGCGGGACTCGGCAACATGGGCGGCCGCATCTGCACGGTCATCGTGCGCAGCGGCCGGGAGGTGCTCGGCTACGACGTGCGCACCGAGAACGTCACCGCTGCCGGCGCGCGGCCGGCGGCCTCGGTCGGTGAGGTGACCGCGGGCAGCGACCTCCTGCTCATGTCGCTGCCGGACAGCCGGGTGGTGGAGGCGGTGGTCCTGGGCGACGGCGGGGTGCTCGCCCACGCCCGCCCGGGCCAGATCGTGGTGGACCTCTCCACCGCCGCGCCGGACTCGACCACCCGCATTCACCGGCTCCTGGCCGAGCGCGGAGCCGCGTACCTCGATGCCGGCGTCTCCGGCGGCGCGGCCGCGGCCGAGCGGGGCGCGCTGACACTGATGGTGGGCGGAGAGGCCGACCAGCTTGAGCGGGCGCGCCCGGTGCTGGAGCTGTTCTCCGCCCAGATATTCCACTGTGGCGCCAGCGGGGCGGGCCACACGGTGAAGCTGCTCAACAACTTCCTCAACGCGATCGCGCTGTCTGCCACCGCCGAGGTGATGGTCGCCGCCAAGAAGGCCGGGCTGGACCTGGAAACCGTGCTGGGCGTGCTCAACGCGAGTTCAGGTGTCAACTTCGCCACCCTCAACCGCTTCCCGAAGATCATCCACGGTGACTATCTCAAGGGCGGGCTCACCAACACCCTGATGCTCAAGGACGTGAACCTGTACGTTGAGCTGGTCGCCCGGCTCGGGGTGGCCAGCCTCCACGCGTCCGGGCCCGTGGCCGCCTTCGGCCTCGCCCGCGCCCTCGGGTACGCCGACGAGATCAGTAACACCGTCGTGGACGCGATTGGAGACCTCTCCGGCGGTGTGCGACTGCACGAGAAGGACGGAGGAGTCTGATGAGAAAGGAAGAGTTTGAATGAGGATCGTCCACGGTCGCGCTCAGCGGGTCGGGTCCGAGCAGCGTAGCGATGTGGTCACCGGCGAGGTGTGGTTCGACCCGATCCTGCCCCCGACCGACGGGACCACCATCACCACGGTGTTCTTCGCCCCCGGTGCGCGTACCTACTGGCACATCCATGAGCGAGGCCAGATCCTCCACGTGCTCGCCGGCCGGGGGCTGATCTGCGCCGCGGGCGAGCGCCCGCGCGTGCTCAGCTCCGGCGACATGGTGTGGGTACCGCCGGGGGAACAGCACTGGCATGGCGCCGCTCCCGACTCGTTCATGATCCACACCGCGATCTCGCTCGGCGTTACCCAGTGGGCGGGAGAAGTCACCGAGGCCAGCTACACGGCGCCGGTGGACGAGACAGCGGGCGAGTAGCACCGACGATGGCTGAGGCGTCCGGGAATCAGCCGCCGGCTGGTGGGCGCGGGTGGCGGGCGCTGGAGCCGGACGCCGACCATACCCAGATGTCAACTGGCTACGGCCGAGAACTGCCGAGAAAGGACCGACCTCGATGAGCCTGACCGCACGGCAGGAAGAGATCAAGCGGGAGTTCATCCGCGTACGCGGTACGTGGAACGACACGTGGGAGGGCATACTCCGGCTCGATCCGGACTTCCTCAAGGCCTATCTGGACCTCTCGGCCGTGCCCTGGCGCAAGAACCACCTTGAGGACAAGGTCAAGGAGTTCATCTACATCGCGATCGACGCGAACGCCACTCATCTGTACCTACCCGGGGTGCGCCAGCACATCCAGGCCGCACTCAAGCTGGGTGCCACGCCGCAGGAGATCATGGAGGTCCTCGAACTCTCGGCCACCCTGGGTATCCACGCGATGAATGTCGGCGTGCCGATCCTGGTCGAGGTGCTCAAGGAGAAGGGTCTGCGTACCGGCCCGGCTCCGCTCACCGAGGAACAGGAGCGGCTCAAGGCCGAGTTCACGCGCACGCGAGGTTACTGGCACGCGTTCTGGGACGAGATGCTCGAGCTGGACCCGGAGATGTTCGCCGCGTACACGGAGTTCTCGTCGGTGCCCTGGCGCTCCGGCACGCTGGAGCCGAAGGTGAAGGAGTTCATCTACATCGCCTTCGACACGGCAGCCACGCACCTGTACGTGAAGGGGCTGAAGCTGCACATCGAGAATGCGATCGACCACGGTGCCACGCCACAGGAGATCCTGGAGGTCATGGAGATCGCCTCCGTGCTCGGCATCCACGGTGTCACCGCCTCCGCGCCGATCCTGCTGGAGGAGATGGAGCGCGCCGAGGCGGAGGCCTCCTAGCCGGTCGCCGGAGCGACCGCCTGACCGACCGTCTAGCCGATCGTCGCGGCCAGACCCGCCAGCTCCCCGGTGACGGGGGTGAACCGGGCGAGCGTGTCCGGATCGTGGCCGGACACCAGGTGCGACACCTCGCCAGCGTCCAGCATCGCGCGGATACGCTCGAACGCCGCGTACATGTCGACCACGTTGGCGACTTGCGAGAACGGCATGCTCCGCTGGTACTCCTCGTAGTAGTGCACCGAGTCCGAGGCGAGCAGGACGGTGCCGTCACCGGTCGCCACCGTCACCATGCTCTGTCCGGGCGTGTGGCCGCCGACCCGGACCACCCGCACGCCCGGTGCCAACTCGATCTCATCTGCGAAGGTACGCAGCCGGCCCTCGCGCTCTGCCTGCCGCAGGTGGTCGATCTCCGCGTCCTCGACCGAGTGGTGCAGCAGCAACCGGTCCGCGTAGGGGCCGGTCCAGAAGTCGTACTCGGCGGCGGCGATGAACACCGGCGACGAGGAGAAGAGGTCCAGGTTTCCAATGTGGTCGTAGTGCGCGTGGGTGACCACGACCGGCGGCCCGGCGGCCCGGTCCACCCCGAGCGCGTCGAACGCGGCGGCCGGCTCCTGCAGGGTGGTCCGCTTGCGGCGGGCACCGCCGACGGCGGAGAACCCGGTGTCCACCACAATCGTGCGCCCGGCGCCGCGGATCAGCCAGAAGAAGTAGTCCATCCCGATGGGGGCGTCCGGCTCGCCGTACAGGTGGTAGTTGAGGTAGACGTCGCTGCGGACGGTCTGGCGGGTGCCGTACTTGACGATCGTCACCTGATACTGGTCGGTGTTGTTCTGGTCGGTCGCTGCCATGCCTCGCTCCTTGCCTCGCCCTCACCGTCTCGGGCCTTCTCGCGATGGCCCGGCCTTGCCGTCAACGGGCGACGTAGCCGCCGTCTACGCTCAGGATCGTGCCGGTGATGCCGGTCGACTCCGGCGAGGCCAGGAACACGATCGCGCGGGCGACCTCGTCGGGTGTCAACATGCGCCCGATCGGATGGTTGCTCAAGGTGACGGCCAGGGTCGCCGCGGGGTCCGGGTCTTCCGCCCTGGCTTCCGCCGTGAAGTCGGTGTCCACCGCCCCGGGCGCGACCGCGTTGACCCGTACCCCGCGCCCGGCGTACTCGATGGCGAGTTGTCGGGTCAACTGCACGATCGCGCCCTTGGTCATCGCGTACACGCTCTGGTTCGGCAGGCCGATCAGCCCTGAGATCGACGCCGTGTTGACGATGGCGCCGCGCGTCTCGACCAGATGCGGTAGCGCGGCCCGGCTCAGCCGGAAAAACGACCGTACGTTGGTGGCGAACAGCCGGTCGAAGTCGTCGTCGGTGGTGTCGAGGATGGGCCGGCGCAGGAACCGTGCCGCGTTGTTGACCAGCAGGTCGAGCCGGCCGAACTCGATGGTCGCCCGGTCGACCACGGCGGTCGCGGTGCCGTCCGCCGTCACATCGGCGCGCACCGGCACCACCCAGCCCACCTCGGCCAGGTCGGCCACCGCCGGTGAGATGTCGACCGCCACGACCCGGTAGCGCGCGTTCCGCAGGTGGGTCACCACGCTGCGCCCGATGCCCCGGGCCGCGCCGGTCACGACGGCGGTCAGATCCATGTGTCGTCTCCTTCACTGCCGGCCCTACGGCGTCCTCGGCCCGCCCTCAGACCCGGGCCCGGCGGTGCGGGGTTGTCAATCTCCACCAAGGAGAGTGAGACTCCCTGGGGCGGCTACCGCTGGGACGCGTCGGTGTACCGGCGGCAAGCGACCCGGCAGTCACCAGGCACGGGCGATGCCCGGCAACATTGTACGACAGTCATACGTTCAGTGGGG
>Ga0079224_100011949_pt1 | contig 11994 bp, 5 predicted proteins | sample Stecom2015_FD_80414 | JGI IMG/M metagenome (GOLD analysis project Ga0079224, IMG submission 80414) | Agricultural soil microbial communities from Utah to study Nitrogen management - Steer compost 2015 | ecosystem: Environmental > Terrestrial > Soil > Agricultural land | place: USA: Utah... | reverse complement strand
GTCCGTGAGCTCCGCGACGAAATCGTAGGTATCGCCGCGGTACCAGGATTGCGAGAACTCGACGGCGCGGCGGTCGGCGAGGAAGCCCAGCCGCTCGACGAGCAACCCCGCGTCGTTCTCCTTCGCGCCGAGCCGCTCCGCCTGCTCCGCGTTCAGGAGCACCGCCCGCAGGCGCTGCAGCGCGCGAACGGGACGGTTGCCCGCCTTCTCCAGCGCCTCGTACAGCGACGAGTCGACCGCGTCCACGGAATCCAGGCAGGAAGCGACGATGGTGGCGTACTCGATCGCCATGGGCGCGTCGTCCGCGTAGCGGATGCGGTGAAAGCGGTAGACGGGCGTGCCCGGGCTGAGCCGCAGCGCCAGCGCTTCTTCCGGCGTCACGGTGCCGGTGCCCCGGTGCAGCCAGACGCTCCTCGGGGTGCGGCCGCGCGCGCGCATGTCCTCCGAGAACGAGGTCAGCTTGGAGAAGTTCTTCTCGACGCGCGGGCGCACGAAGGTGCCCGATCCGTGCTGCCGGACGAGCAGGCCCTCGCTCACGAGACCGTCGATGGCCTTGCGCACGGTAATCCTGGACACGCCGAAATCCTCCGCGAGCTCGCGCTCCGCGGGCAGGGCGTCGTCGGCGTCCAGCACGCGCTTCTCGATCGCATCGCGCAGCGCACGCTGGAGCTGCTGGTAGAGCGGGAGCGCGCTGGTTTCGTCCAGCGGTCCCAGGATCTCGGACAGTGCGGCCACTGCATCCTCCCCAGTGCTGTGCAATGATAGTACCAATATCAGACCACTTTATGCAATGGTCTTGTACAAACACCTTGAGATATCGAGGTGGTATTGAAAAGGGCTGGAAAACAGGTACATGTGGTATTATAGTGGCATCAGATTGGTACCTGAATGGTTCCGGCAAGGGGGATCTCGCCATGAACAGGAACAGCACGTCACTGGTCGCCGCCGCCATCGCGCTCGCGCTGTACGGCCCGGGCAGCCCCGCCGCCGCGCAGACCCGGTCCCCGGACGCACCGGTCGAGGAGATCGTGGTCAAGGGCATCCGCGGCAGCCTCGAAGAAGCCCTGGAGATCAAGCGCAACGCGACGGGACTCGTGGACGCCATCACGGCCGAGGACGTGGGCAAGTTCCCGGACAAGAACCTCGCCGAGGCGCTGCAGCGCGTCCCCGGCATCGTCATCAACCGCGAGTTCGGCGAGGGCGAGCGAGTGTCCCTGCGCGGCACCGGCACGAACCTCACGCGGACGCTGCTGAACGGCCACGGCCTGGCGACCGCCGACTGGTTCATCCTGGACCAGCTCAACACGACCCGCAGCTTCAACTACCTCATGCTGCCCACGGACCTCATCGGCAAGGTGACCGTGCACAAGAGCTCGCGTGCGGACCTGGAGGACGGCGGCATCGGCGGCGTGATCGACGTCGAGACGCGCAAGCCGCTCGACCTGCCCGCGACGACCGTGTACGGCTCTTTCTCCGGCGCGTGGTCCGAGCTGTCGGACGAGTTCGATCCCCAGGCGTCCGGGCTCCTGAGCTGGAAGAACGACGACGAATCGTTCGGCATCCTGGTGGCCGCCCTGCGCCAGGAGCGCAACATCCGCCGCGACGGTGTCGAGGTGCTGGGTTACTTCGAAGCCGATTCGGGCTCCGGGCCGGTGCAGGTGCCGTCCCTGATCGGCTCGGCCCTGTTCCAGCAGGAACGGGTTCGCACGGGCGGCAACGTCTCGTTGCAGTTTCGCCCGAACGACCGGCTCGACGTGGAGCTCTCGGGCCTGGTTTCGGAGTTCAGCGCCGACAACATCAACGAGAACTTCATGGCCTGGGGTGTGCGCGCCATCGGCAACGGCGGTACGCTGACGAACGCGACGATCGTCGGCGACACGGCGGTCGCGGGGCGCATCTCGTCTTTGAACGGCGGCACGGCCGATTTCGGCGTCGTCTACGACGCGATCGACCGCTTCGCCACCGCGACGACGCGCAACATCGACCTCGACGGCCTCGTCACGTTCAACGACCGCTGGAGCCTGCACTTCGACGTCGGCTACACGGATGCCGAAGGCAACACCGAGAACCAGCCCTTCGTCGAGTTCGGGGCGCCCGCGACCTTCGACTACGATCTGCGCGGCCGCGCGCCGCAGGTCAGCTTCCTGAACGTGGATCCGGCGGACCCGTCGGACATGCAGTTCATCTTCAGCTCCCTGCACGAGATCCTGAACGACGACAGCGAGACCTATCTGTACCTCGACCTGGACCACCGCCTCGACCGCGGCGTGTGGAAGAACCTGAAGGTCGGGGCGAAGTACACGGATCACGACCGCGAGCTCGACTTCAACGCGACCACCTACGGCGGCTTCCACGTCCCCATCAATACTTTGCCGGCCACCGCCTTCGCCGGCGACCTGACCCCAGGCGACTTCCTCGACAACATCGAAAGCGACGGCACGCTGGACCGGTACTGGCAGGTGGACCGCGGTGCGGTAGAGCAGATCCTGTTCGAGAACCTGGCCTCGTCCAGCGGCCGCGTGCTGTACCCGCAGCAGACGTTCGCGGTCGGGGAGAAGGCCATCGGCGGTTACGTCATGGCAGAGCTCGAGTCCGACCGCTGGCGCGGCGACGTCGGCGTCCGGTTCGTCCGCACCGACCAGACCTCGACCGGCAACCTGATCGACCCCGATTTCGGCGAGATCGAGAATCCGTTCGGCAACTACACGCCAGTCACGGTCGATCGCGATTACACGGACGTGCTGCCCAGCGCGAACTTCGCGTTCGACCTGAGCGACGAGCTGGTGCTGAGGGCCGCGGCGGCCAGGGTCATGGCACGGCCGGATTACACGGACGTGGCGCCCCGCACCAGCCTCAATCCCGGCGCGCTCAGCGGCACCGCCGGCAATCCGCACCTCGATCCCTACCGGGCGAACCAGGCCGACCTCTCGCTCGAGTGGTACCCGGAGAACGGGGCGGGGTACGCGGCGGCCATCTTCTACAAGGACATCGAGTCGTTCATCACCGACCAGCCCGTGGAGATGAATTTCCCCGTGCAGTCCGCGACGGCACCCTCCCTGGAGTGCACGCCGCTCGGCCCGAACACCTTCGATTGCCCGTTCACGATCAACCTGCGGTCGAACGGCGGCGGCGGCCGCATCCAGGGCGTCGAGCTCGCCGCGACCCAGCCCCTCGCGAACGGCTTCGGGTTCCAGGCGAACTACACGTACGCGGACGCGGAGGCCGACAACGGCGATCCGCTCCCGCAGGCATCGGAGCACCAGTTCAACCTGACCGGCTGGTTCGAGAACGAGCGGCTGAGCGCCCGGTTGTCCTGGACCTACCGCTCCGAGTTCTTCGTGACGTTCGATCGCACGACACCGCTCAACCAGGAGGCGCTGCGCAGCCTGGATGCCGCCATCTCGTATGCCGTGACGGACAACGTCAAGCTGACGTTCGACGGCATCAACCTGACGAACGAGGAGATCGTGCAGTACGCCGGGGAGACGTTCCGCCCGCGGGCGATCTACGACAACGGCCGCGTGTACTTCTTCGGCGTGCGGGTCGCGTTCAGCGACATGTAGGCGCGCGCACCGCGGGTAGGACTGCAGGAGCGCGCATTGCGCGACGACGAAGCCAGGCATTGGGGGCCACGTGCAAGGCGCCCCTGCAGGGTGCGCGCGACGCGCGCCCTTACGGAGCGTCGTAGCCCCACGCCGACAGCACGGGACGCAGCACCGGCACGACGCCCGCGAGCGCGCCGGCGTAGTGCCGGTAACGGCCGACGGAGCGCGCGTGCAGCGGCTCGGTCACCTGGTCGTAACTGGGGGTACGGGCGTAACGGGGATTGGTATGGAACCGCAGGCATGCCTCGTCGAAGGGGAGGCCGGCATGCGCGACGATGCGCCGGGTGACGGCTTCCTGGTCGGCGACCAGCTCCTCGTAACGCACGACGAGCTCGGCACCGTCGAGCTCGCGCCGGTAGTGCTCCGTGAGCTCGAACATGGCCGCGAGGTGCGCAGCGGTGTCCTCGATGCGGAATGCGCAGTTGAAGCCGTGGGTGAGATGATGCGCCATCATGGAAACGCACACGTCCAGCGGGTGCCTCACGACGCGTATAATCGGCGCGCGGGGGAAGGCCATCCTGATGAGCGGCAGGTACATCTCGTTGAACGGCATCTTGTCGACGAAGAGCCTGGATGTCGGATCGGTCAGCCCGGACTCGGCGGCGCGCGCCAGGTAATAGTCCCGGAACAGCGAGGCGACCCAATGGCCATCAGCCGTCCAGGTACGCGAGAGGTTGGCCGGGAACGCGGTGTCGGGAAAGAGGCGATTGGCGAGGTCCCGCAGGTCGCCGGCAAACGGCAGCTCCCCGCCGGGGCGGACGTCCGGGTGGCTGCACAGGATCTGCTCGACCAGGGTCGTCCCGGAGCGCGGGAACCCGCACACGAAGACCGGCTGCGCCGTGTCGGGCCGTACCGCGGCCTGGGGGAGCCGGCGCAGGTTGCGGGCCACGAAGAAGCGTTGCAGGCGCTCGAAGAACGTCCGGACCGCGTCCCCGGGCCAGGTGAGGCCACCCGATTGAGCCGCCAGTTTGCGTTTGCCCTCGACGAAATCCTGCCAGGCTTCGGCATGGCGGCCGGCGCGGTCGCGCAGCCGCCCGCGTTCGAGGTGGGCTTCCCCGTTCAACTCGCGGCAGCGTTCGAGCAGGTCGAGCGCGCGATCGTGCTCGCCGGCACGGATGCAGAGGCGCGCCCGCAGGAGGTCGACGTCGTCTTCCGAGCCGGCCGCCGCGGCGCGGTCGAGCAGCTCGCTCGCACGCGCCACGTCTCCCGCCACCTCCGCGACCTTGGCCCACTGCGCGAGGATCCTCGCGTCACGCGGCGCGAGCGCGTGCGCGCCCTTGTAAGCCGCCTCGGCCTCGGCGAGGCGACCCTGCTGCATGAGGTTGAGGCCGAGGTTCGCGAGCAAGGGTGCGCTCGACCCGCCGAGCTCGAGTGCACGGCGGAAGTGCCATTCACCGGCCGGAAGCTCGTTCCGTTCCGAAAGCAGCGTCCCGAACGTGTCGTGCGCCGACGCGCTGTCCGGGCTGCGCGCGAGCGCGGCGCGCGCCACGCGCTCCGCTTCGTCCCTGCGGCCGTTCTCCCGCAGCAGGCGCGTGAGCGCCGCATGCGCCCAGTCTTCCCCGGGAAAAGCGGCGATCACCTCTGCGAGCGTGCGGCATGCGTCCGCGACCAGGCCGCGTTCGCGCTGCTCGCGGTAGCGACTGCGCAACGCCTCGAGGCTCGGGATCGGCTCCATGCGCGAAAGCTACCGTGCCGGGTTCGTTCGAATCCAGCGATTTCGGTGCCGCAAGGGAGGCACGTGCCTTGAGCATCGGGCGCCTCGCCGTCGCCGTCGCCGCGTGCAGCGTCATGGCCGCGTGCGAGCGCACGCCGGAGGCGCAGCCGGAGGTCGCCGTGATTCCCGCGCCCGCGTCGGTAGAGCCGTCGGCCGGGCCGTTCCTGCTCGCCGCTTCCACGACGATCGTCGTCGACGGGTCGGACGGTGGGCGCCGCACGGCGGAATGGCTTGCCGGGCTGCTCGCGCAGACGACCGGGTTGCAGCTCGCGATCGAAGACGCCAGGGCGGATGCGGGCAACGCGATCGTGCTCGCCATCGCGCCGCTCGAGGCAACGGAGCACCCGGAAGCGTACCGGCTCGAAGTTACGCCGGAGCGGGTGACGGTGCGGGCGAACGCCGCGGCCGGGCTCTTCTACGGCGCCGTCAGCACCTGGCAGCTCGCGACCGCCGCGCCGCGGCTCGGCGACGCGCTCCGCCTGCCCGCCGTCGTAGTGCACGACGAGCCGCGCTTCGCCTGGCGCGGGTTGATGCTGGACCCGGCGCGCCACTGGATCCCGCCCGGGACCGTGAAGCGCATGCTCGACTGGATGGCGCTGCACAAGCTCAACGTGCTGCACTGGCACCTCACGGACGACCAGGGCTGGCGCATCGCCATCGACGCGTATCCGAAGCTCACGGAGGTCGGCGCGTGGCGCGTGCCCGCCGGCCCCGCCGCCGCCGAAGACATCGATCCCGAAACCGGCGAGCCGCGGCGTTACGGCGGCTTCTACACGAAAAAGGACGTACGTGACATCGTCGCGCATGCGGCGGCGCGCCACGTCACCGTCGTCCCGGAGATCGACATGCCGGGTCACGCGCAGGCCGCGCTCGCCGCCTACCCCGAGCTCGGCACGGGCGACGTGCCCGCGGGCGTCTCCGCCGACTGGGGCGTTCACACCTGGCTCTTCGGCGTCGACGAAATCACGTTCGAGGCGCTGGAGACGATTCTCGACGAAGTGCTCGAGCTCTTTCCGGGCGAGTACGTGCACGTCGGCGGCGACGAGGCCGTCAAGAAACGCTGGATCGAGTCGGCGGCCGTGCAGGCGCGCATGCGCGAGCTCGGCATCGAGGACGCGACGGCGCTGCAGGGCTGGTTCATGGGACGCCTCGAAGCCTTCCTCGCGGCGCGCGGCAGGAAGCTGATCGGCTGGGACGAGATTCTCGAGGGCGGCATCGCGCCGCAAGCCACCGTCATGTCCTGGCGCGGCATCGCCGGCGCCGTCGAAGCCGCATCCCTCGGGCACGACACCGTCCTGTCGCCGTCGCCGACGCTGTACTTCGATCATCGCCAGGGCCGGCTCGCGAGCGAGCCGCCCGGTCGCGACGCGGTCATCACGCTCGAGGACGTCTATCGCTTCGAGCCGATGCCGGCCGCGCTCGCGCCCGACGAGCGCCGGCACGTTCTCGGCATCCAGGCGAACCTCTGGTCGGAGCACATCCGCACGGAGGAGCGGCTGGCCTGGATGGCCTTCCCGCGTGCGGCGGCGCTCGCCGAGGTCGCCTGGTCCCCACCGGAGCGTCTCGACTGGCACTCGTTCGTGCGGCGCCTGCCGGCGCAGTTCGAGCGCTACCGCGCGCTCGGGCTGCCGTTCGCGACGAGCGCGTTCGACGTGCATGCTGCGGCGCGCCGCATCGCCCGCGACCGCGTCGCGATCGAGCTCACTCACCAGGCCGGCATCGGCGAGATCCGCTACACGACCGACGGTTCGCCGGTCACCGCGAGCGCACCCGTCTATTCCGGGATTCTCGAGCTGGCGCCGGAGACCGAGCTCGCCGCGCGGACCTGGCTCGACGGCCGCCCGATGTCGGGCGAGCTGCGCGCTTCCGTTGCGAGGCTTTCCGACCGCCGCGCGAGCCAGGAGCTCGAGCTGTGCACCGAAAGCGTCGTGCTCGCGCTCGAGGACGACGCGCCGCGGGATGGCGAGCGCGCCGTGTTCCTCGTCGACATCCTGAATCCCTGCTGGATCTGGCGCGACGTCGACCTCGCGGGCGTCACGCACGTGACGGCGGCGGTGGGGCAGGTGCCGTTCAACTTCCAGTTCGGTGATCAGCCGCCCGCCATCACGCTGCCGCCGCCCGCCACGCCGCACGGCGAGCTCGAGCTGCGGACCGGCGGCTGCGACGGCACGGTGGCCGCCGTGCTGGCCCTCGAGGCGGCGGCCGCGAGCCATGCCGTCACCCGGCTCTCCGCCGGGCTTGCCGGCCACGCAGGGCCGACGGACCTGTGCGTGCGGTTCCGTGTCGGCGGCGTCGACCCGCTGTGGGTGCTCGACTGGATCGAGCTCGGCCGTGCGGCGGACACGGGACCGGCGCGATGAGCGCGGCCGTGACGCTCGGCGCACCGCTCGCCGGCTGGCTCATGCCGCTCGAGGAGGTGCCCGACCCGGCGTTCGCGGATCGCCTGCTGGGTGACGGCGCCGCGATCGATCCCGTCGATTCGCTGCTGCGCTCGCCGTGCGACGGCACCGTGACCATGCTGGCCGACACGCGCCATGCCGTCACGATCCGGACCGATTCCGGCATCGAGGTGCTGGTGCACGTCGGCATCGACACCGTGCGCCTGCGCGGCGAGGGATTCGTCGCCCGTACCCGGCCGGGCGCGCGCGTGCGGCGCGGCGAGCCGTTGCTCGAGCTCGATCTCGACCGGCTGGCACGCGGCGCCGCGAGCCTCGTGACACCCATCGTGATCACGGGCGACGGGCGCGTGCGGCTGCTCCGCTCCGAGGTCCTCGTCGGTGCGGGCGACGCGATCCTCGACGTCGCCGCGGGCTGCGCCGCGGCGGCGGCGGCAGGCGGGGCCCCGGACGCGGTCCGCTCCGTGGCCCTGACGCTGGAGCACGGCCTGCACGCGCGCCCGGCCGCGCGCATCGCGCGACTGTCGCGCGAGTTCTGCTCGCGCATCCGCGTGGCGGCGGGCGGCCGCACGGCCGATGCCGGCAGCGTGGTCGATCTCATGGCGCTCGGCGCCGCCTGCGGCGACGCGCTCGAGCTCGCGGCGTCCGGTCCCGACGCGGAAGCCGCCGTCGAGGCACTCGCCCGCGAGATCGCGTCCGGCGCCGGCGAGAAGCCGGTCGCCCTTCGCGCCGGGAAGCCGGACGCTTTCCGCGCGCCGGCAGGCCTGCGCGAGCTCCGCGGCACCGTGGCGAGCCGCGGGATTGCCGTAGGCACCGCCTGCCGGCTCCTGCCGGCGGACATCGCGGTCCCGGAAGCAGGGCAGGGAACGGCGCGGGAGCGGGCGGCGCTCACCGCGGCGCGCGCCGAAGTGCGCGAGCGCCTGCTCGGCATGGCCGGCGCGGCGCCGGGCGACGCGGCGGACGTGCTCGTCGCGCAGGCGGAGCTCCTCGACGACCCGGGGCTGCTCGACCGCGCCGGGCAGGCCATCGGCGCCGGCAAGAGCGCCGCCTTCGCCTGGCGGCTTGCGACGCGCGCGGCCGCGGAGCGGCTCCGTGCCACCGGCAACGCACGTCTCGCGGAGCGCGCCACCGACCTCGCCGACGTCGAGCGCCAGGTGCTGGAAGCGCTCGGCGGCACGAGCGCCGCTGCAGGGCCGCTGCCGGACGGCGCCATCCTGCTCGCCTCCGAGCTCCTGCCCTCGGACTTCGGCCGGCTCGATCTCGCGAAAGTCGCCGGCATCTGCACCGCGGGCGGCGGGCCGACGGCGCACGCGGCGCTGCTCGCGGGCTCGCTGCACATCCCCGCCGTGGTCGGCGCCGGTCCCGGCGTGCTCGACGTGCCGGACGGCGCGCGCGTCCTGCTCGATGCGGAGAACGGCGTGTTGCACGTCGAGCCGGAGGCGGCGGCGATCGCCGCGCTCGAGCGGCGCATCGAGACGCGCCGGCAGGATCACGCGCGCGATCTCGAGCAGGCCGCGCGTCCCTGCCACACCGCCGACGGCTGCCGCATCGAGGTGTTCGCGAATCTCGTCTCGGCCACGGAAGCCGCGCACGCCGTGCGCCTGGGTGCCGAGGGTTGCGGGCTCCTGCGCACCGAGTTCCTGTTCCAGGAGCGGCGGCGGGCGCCGACCGCCGCGGAGCAGGCGCGCGAGTACCAGGCGGTCGCCGACGCACTGGGGAAGCGCCCGCTGGTCATCCGGTTGCTGGACGCCGGCGGCGACAAGCCCATGGCCTGCATCGCCCTGCCGCGCGAGGCCAACCCGCTGCTCGGCTTGCGCGGCCTGCGCGTGAGCTTCCGCCACCCGGAGCTGCTCGATCAGCAACTGGCCGCGATCCTGCGCACGGACATGCCGGCCGGCCGGCGCGTGCTCTTGCCCTTGGTCACCGACCCGGCGGAGATCCGGCGCGTCCGCGAGCGGCTCGTGGCGGTGCGGGAGGCGCTCGGCGTGGACGCGCCGGCGCAGGTGGGCGCCATGATCGAGACGCCCGCATCCGTGGCGCTCGCCGACGCCATCGCGCGCGAGGCGGACTTCCTGTCGATCGGCAGCAACGATCTCGCCCAGTACACGCTCGCGCTCGACCGGGCGCACCCGGAGCTCGGTGCGGCCTTCGATCACCTGCACCCGGCCGTCCTGCGGCAGGTCGCGGCCGTGATCGCGGCGGCGGGCGAGGCGCACGTCTCCGTGTGCGGGGGGCTCGCGTCGGACCCCGATGCGGTGCCGCTGCTGCTCGGGCTCGGCGTGCGCACGCTGTCGGTGGTGCCGAGCGTGATTCCCGGGTTGAAAGCGCGGGTGGCATGCCTCACGCTCGCCGGGTGCCGGGAGCTCGCGGCCGCCGCGCTGGCGGCGGAGGATGCCGCGTCGGTGCGCCGCATCGTCGGGGAGGGCCCGGCATGACGTCGCTGTTCGCCGGCCTGCAGAAGCTCGGGCGGGCGCTGATGCTGCCGATCGCCGTGCTCCCGGTCGCCGGCCTCCTGCTCAGGCTCGGCCAGCCGGACCTGCTCGACTGGCCGATGGTGAGCGCGGCGGGTGCGGCGATCTTCTCGCACCTCGGGCTGCTGTTCGCCGTCGGCATCGGCGTGGGGCTCGCGCGCGAGAACCACGGTGCGGCAGGCCTCGCGGCGCTGGTCGGCTACTTCGTCGCCACGGAAGGGGCGGCCGCGCTCATGAGCGTGCCGGCCGAGGTCCTGCAGGGCCTGGCCGGCGAGGCGCTCGAGCCGGCGCGCCAGGCATGGATCGACGCGCGACTGGCGAAGCTCTCGGTGCCCGCCGGCATCCTCTCGGGCGTGGCGGCCGGGTGGCTGTACAACCGGTACGCCGACATCCGGCTGCCCGATTACCTCGCGTTCTTCGGCGGCCGGCGTTTCGTGCCCATCGCGAGCGGAATCCTCGGGCTCGCGCTCGCCACGGCATTCGGCTTCGGCTGGCCGCTGCTCGAAGGCGGCATGGACGCGGCGAGCCGCGCGGTGCTCGGCACCGGGGAAGCCGGCCTGTTCCTGTACGGTGCGCTGAACCGGGTGCTGATCGTCACGGGCCTGCACCACATCCTCAACAACATCGCGTGGTTCCTGCTCGGGGACTTCGGCGACGTGACCGGCGACCTGCGCCGGTTCTTCGCCGGCGACCCCGCGGCCGGCGCATTCATGTCCGGCTTCTTCCCCGTCATGATGTTCGGCCTGCCCGCGGCCTGCCTCGCGATGTACCACGCGGCGCCGAAGGGCCGGCGCACGGCCGTCGGCGGCCTGCTGTTCTCGATGGCGCTCACCTCGTTCCTCACCGGCGTGACGGAGCCGATCGAGTACACGTTCATGTTCCTGGCGCCGGCGCTGTACGCGGTGCACGCGCTGCTCACCGGCGTGTCGATGGTCTTGATGGATGCGCTCGGCGTGCGCCTCGGGTTCGGGTTCTCCGCCGGCCTGTTCGATTACATGCTGAACTACCGCCTCGCCACGCGCCCGCTGTGGCTGCTGCCCGTCGGGCTCGCCTATTCGATCGCGTACTACGCCATGTTCCGCTGGTGCATACGGCGCTTCGCGTTGCCGACGCCCGGCCGGGAACCGGAGACCGCGGCGGCTGCCGGCGCCGCGCGGGTGCCCGGCGACGTGGAAGCGCTGGTCGCGGCGCTGGGCGGCCCCGCGAACCTGCTCACCGTCGATGCCTGCACCACCCGTTTGCGGCTCACGGTCGCGGATGCCGGCCGGGTGTGCGAGGACGCCCTCCGCCAGGCCGGTGCTCACGGGGTGATCCGCCCGTCGGCCGGCGCCGTCCAGGTCGTGCTCGGGCCGGCGGCGGACCGGGTTGCGGGCGACATCCGGCGCCTCCTCGCCGGCGGCGGAGGCGAACGGGAGCCGGCCCCGGCAGGGCCGGAACCTGCCGTCGCGCGCGGCGGGACATCGCCCGCCACCGGGGCGGAAAAGGATGCCGCCGGCGCCTGGCTCGCGGCCCTCGGCGGCGCGACGAACCTGCGCCACGTGGAAAGCTGCGCCGGGCGCGTGCGCGTGGAGGTCGCCGAGCGCGCGCGGGCGCGCCTCGACGATCCGCTGCCGGCCCTGCGCGCCGCCGTGTGGGTGGCGCCGAGGGTGGCGCACCTCCTCGTCGACCAGAAGACCCTCGACGTCGCGCGAGCGACCCGTGCGCTGGCGGCCGCCGCGGCGCGTTGACGCGGCACAACCTGCAACGCCGCCGGCAAAATCTACAAAACGCGGCGGAAGCGTCGGCAGCACGCGACAGTGTCCGCGATC
>Ga0079224_100011948_pt1 | contig 11994 bp, 13 predicted proteins | sample Stecom2015_FD_80414 | JGI IMG/M metagenome (GOLD analysis project Ga0079224, IMG submission 80414) | Agricultural soil microbial communities from Utah to study Nitrogen management - Steer compost 2015 | ecosystem: Environmental > Terrestrial > Soil > Agricultural land | place: USA: Utah... | reverse complement strand
TCCACCAGCGGCAGGTCCCTGCGGGTCGCGGCCTGGAACTGCTTGCGGCCGTTGATCCAGGCGGCGTAGGGCTTGAGCCCGCGCTGCAGCGGCTCGACCTTGCGGATGCGGCAGCAGGCATCGGCATCGCGGAACCACAGCGTGCCGCCGGCATCGTTGGCGGCCAGCGTCTTCGGGTCGGGCGTCAGCACGCGGACCTGGCTCAGGCCCAGTCTCGCCGCCAGCTCGTCGCGATAGCTGAGGGTTTCGGAAAACAGCTCGCCGGTATCGAGGAACAGCACCGGCGTGGCGGGATCGACCTGCGCCACCAGATGCAGCAGCACGGCGGATTCGGCGCCAAAAGACGAGACCAGGGCAATCTCGCCGGGGAAAAGCTCGCGGATCGCGGTCCGCAGCACGTCGAGCGTCGGGCGGCTGCGCAGCCGTGCGTTCAGGCCGGCAGCATATTCGCTCAGGTCCAGGGTGGCGAGGGCGAGCGCGCTCATTCGGCAGCCTCCTCGCGGAGCAGGTGGCGCAGCCGCAGGTCGCGCGCCGTAACCCGGCCGTCGCCGGTCGGCTGGTAGAAGACGCTCAGGGAGGCCAGCGCCTTCGCAAAGACCTCGGCGGCATCGTCGCGCGGAATCTCGAAGGCATCGAAGCCGGCGCGGTGCATGTGCAGCAACTGGTCGCGCAGCACATTGCCGGTGGCGCGCAGCTCGCCGCGATAGCCGAAGCGCTCGCGCAGCAGGCGCGCCTGGCTGTAGGCGCGGCCGTCGCTGAACTTCGGGAATTGCAGGGCAATCACGCCGAAGCGGCCGGCCTCCGGGCCGAAGACCAGGATATCGGCAGTGTTCGGCAGCAGGATGCCGAGCGGCGCGTTGCGTTTCTGCAGCGTATCCCTCTCGGCTTCCCAGCGGGCGTGACTGATCAGCGCCGGCCGGTCGTCGGGCAGGTAACCGCCGTCCTCCACTTTCACCCAGATATCCTCGACCACGTGGCCCTGTTTAAGCAGCGGCATAGATCGCCTCCTTGAAGGGCTGCAGCCCGACGCGCCGGTAGGTGTCGAGGAACCGCTCGTTGCCGCGGCGCAGCTGCAGATAGGTCTCGACCAGGGTATCGATGGCATCCACCGTGCGCGCCTGGTTCAGGGCCGGGCCGAGAATGTCGCCCAGCGCGGCGCTGTCGTCGGCCGACCCGCCGAGGGTGAGCTGGTAGAATTCCTCGCCGGCCTTGTCGACGCCGAGAATGCCGATATGGCCCACGTGATGATGGCCGCAGGCATTGATGCAGCCGGAAATCTTGATCTTCAGCTCGCCGATGTCATGGGCGCGCTCCCAGTTGCGGAACCGCCGCGCGATCTGCTGGGCCAGCGGGATCGAGCGGGCATTGGCCAGCGCGCAGTAATCTAGGCCGGGGCAGGCGATGATGTCAGAGGCCAGGCCGACATTCGGCGTCGCCAGCTCATAGGCCTTCAGCGCGCGCCATACCTCCGGCAGATCAGCCTGCTTCACATGGGGCAGAACGAGATTCTGTTCGTGCGTGACGCGGATCTCGCCGAAGGAATAGCGGTCGGCGATGTCGGCGATGGCCTGCATCTGCTCGGCCGAGGCGTCACCCGGCGGCTCGCCCTCCTTCTTGAGCGAGATCGTGACGATCGCATAGCCGGGCTGCTTGTGCCTCGCCGTATTGCGGCGCGCCCAGAGGCCGAAATCGAAATCGGTGCGGAAGGCCTGCGCGTATTCCGGCGCGATGCCGGCGGGCAGCGCCTCGAAAGGCGGCGGCGCGAAATGGGCCGCGATCTGCGCAATCGTTTCCTCGGGGAGCCGCAGCGCGCTGTCGCGAATGGCGGCGAATTCCGCCTCCACCTTCTCGCGCATCGCCTCGATGCCGATCTCGTGCACCAGGATCTTGATGCGTGCCTTGAACATGTTGTCGCGGCGGCCGAAGAGGTTGTAGACGCGCAGGATGGCTTCCAGATAGCTCAGCAGATCCTGTTTGGGCAGGAAGTCGCGGATCGTCTTGCCGATGAAGGGCGTGCGGCCCAGCCCGCCGCCGACGATCACCTCGAAGCCGACCTCGCCGGCATCGTTCCGGTGCATGCGCAGGCCGATATCGTGCACGCGCACGGCGGCGCGGTCGTTCGGCGAGCCGGTCACCGCGATCTTGAACTTGCGCGGCAGAAAGGAGAATTCCGGATGGAAGGTCGACCATTGCCGGATGATCTCGCACCACACCCGCGGATCCTCGATCTCGTCATGGGCGGCGCCGGCGAACTGGTCGGTGGTGGTGTTGCGGATGCAGTTGCCGCTGGTCTGGATGGCATGCATCTGCACCCTGGCCAGATCGGCTAGGGCATCGGGCGCCTGTTCCAGCCGGATCCAGTTGAACTGCAGGTTCTGCCGCGTGGTGAAATGGCCCCAGCCGCGGTCGTATTTGCAGGCGATCTGGGCCAGTCCGCGCAGCTGTTTCGATGACAGCGTGCCGTAGGGAATGGCGACGCGCAGCATGTAGGCATGGAGCTGCAGGTAGAGACCGTTCTGCAGCCGCAGCGGCTTGAATTCGTCCTCGCTGAGTTCGCCGGACAGGCGGCGTTTCACCTGGTCGCTGAACTGGGCGACGCGCTCCTCAACGATGCGCTGGTCGAGCTGGTCATACTGATACATGGCGGTCCTCCCGGGCCGCGTCGCTGGTCCGGCCCGCAGTGGTCGGGCCCTGCGCGCGGATGCGCTCGCGGAACTGGATGGGGCGGGGCGGCGAGACACTCGTGTCGACGGGGATCAGATAGGGGTCGATCACGATGTTCATCTTCGCCTGGGCCTGGGCGACGGCGAGCAGGGCGGCGCCGGCCTGCACATTCGGCGCAACGGTGGCTTCACCGATGTCGCGGCTCCAGCTCGCCACCCTGGTGAGGTAGACGACGTCGCCGGTGGCGAGGTGATTGGCGGTGATGACCTGGGGGTGATTGTCGAGTCTGGGTGCCTTGGCCATGACGGTCTCCTTCAGGCGCGCCGCCGCTGGCGGAGGGGCCGGGAGCCGGCGCGGGGTTCCGCCGCAACGCCCGGCACCACGACCACGGCAATGCCCCGCGATTCCAGATGATCGATCTCGTCGCCGATGCGGATGGAGCGGGCGGGATCACCGGCCCGCAGCCGTACCACGCGGCGGCCCGACGCGGCATGTTCCGCCAGCAGGGCGCCGGTTCCCCCATCTGCGGCAGGGAGAGCTCCGTTTTCTCCGACCGGGAGGCGTTCGGCATCCCGGCGCGCGCGATCCAGGATCTCTGGAGCCACACCCTCGTCATGCAGGATGATGTCGGCTTCCTGCAGCGCCCGCAGCGCGGCCAGCGTCAGAAGCTCGGGGTCGCCCGGTCCGGCATCGACGACATGCACGATGCCCTGCGCGGCGTCTGGCTGCGGTCCGTTGAGTTCGGCAAGCAGGGCACTGCGGGCTGCAGCCTGTTCGCCCGCGAGCGCCCGCGCCGCCACCGGCCCGTCGAAGACGCGCTCCCAGAAGGCGCGGCGCCGTCCTGCATCGGGCATGACGCGTGCAACGGTCGTCCGGAATTCGCCGGCGAGCGCCGCCAGCGCACCCAGCCGCGCGGGCAGCAGGGCCTCGATCTGGGCGCGGATGCGGCCCAGCAGCAAAGGCGCCGTGCCGTTCGAGGCAATGCCCACCGTGATGTCGCCGCGCTCCACGATGGCGGGCACGAAGAAGTCGGAGAGATCGGGGCGGTCGACGACATTGACCAGGATGCCGCGCGCCCGGGCCGCCTCCGCCACCTGCGTGTCGAGGGGATCGCCGGCCGCGCTGATCACCAGGCACATGCCGTCGAGCAGGGCGGGGGAGAAAAAGCCTGTCCGATGGGCGATGCGGCCCTGACCGGCGAGGCCGGCGAGTTCGGAATTCGGTTCCGGGGCGAGGAGGGTGACGGCGGCATGGGCCTTGAGAAGCAGCCGGATCTTGCGGGCGGCATTCTCGCCGCCGCCGACGACCAATACCGGGCGGCCGCTCAGCTTCAGAAAGCTCGGGAATGTCTGCATGCCGCGCCCTCCGCGCCTGTGGAGAGCAAATGATATTTTACACTCGATAAGGAGAGTCAATACATAAATACAGATTTATCGATATATTTAGAATAAAATACAGTAATTAAATGTTCATATTGGGCTATTACCTCTCACGTAATTGTTAAGTCCCTGAAATTCCTCATCTTGGCACTTAACGGATCAGCCAAAGGAGGTTTTCATGATCAAGGATCAAGCCCTGCGCCGCCTGCTGCGGTTCGATTTCGCCCTCTGCCTTGCCTGCAGCCTGCCCGGGATCGTGGCGCCAGGCTGGCTGGCGGGCTTCCTCCTGCCGGACCAGGACAGCCTGTTCGGTTTCCCGATGGCGACGGTGATGCTGGAACTCGGCATCGTGCTGGCCGCCTATGCGATCCTGCTGCTGGCCGTCTCGTTCCGCGGCAGCATTCCGCGCGCCTTCGTGGCGGTCACCATTGCCGGCGATGCCGCCTGGGTGATCGGCACCCTTGCGCTGCTGGCGGCTCATGGCGCGACGTTCAGCCTCGGCGGGATCATCGCGCTGCTGGTCGTGGCCGTCGACACGGGACTGCTCGGCCTGCTGAAAGCCCGGGCCCTGCGCGGCAGCGCGCAGCCGGCCGCGGCCTGAGAGAGATGGCGATGCTGGATTTGCGCCGGCCTCTCGGCAACCATGAGGGCAGGGAGACCATCAGCATGACGACCGGCATCGCCGCAGCCTCGCCCTCGATCGCGCCGCGCGACAGTTTCGGCACCCTGATGCGGCAATGGCGCCGCCGCCGCGGACTGAGCCAGCTCGAACTTGCCGAAAGCGGCGGCGTCTCGCAGCGCCATATCAGCTTCCTCGAATCCGGCCGCGCCCGCCCCAGCCGCCAGATGGCGCTGCATCTCGGAGAACTGCTCGACATGCCGCTGCGCGAACGCAACCGCCTGCTGAACGCGGCGGGTTATGCCGGCGCCTACCGCGAAAGCCGGCTGGACGAGCCGCAGCTGAAGGCGGCAAGACATGCACTGGACCTGCTGCTGAAGCAGCAGGAGCCGTTTCCCGCCGTCGTCGTCGATGCCGGCTGGACGTTGCAGCTCGCCAACCAGGCGGCGCAGCGCATGATCGCCTTCCTTCTCGGTCCGCGCTTCGATCCGTCGAAGCCGGCCAACTTCATGAAGCTGCCGCTGCATCCCGAAGGCGCGCGGCCGTTCATCATCAACTGGCCGGAAGTCGCATCCGCGCTGCTGCACCGGCTGCAGCGCGAGGCGATGGACAGTCCGGCGGCCGCTTCCGTGCTGGCGGAAGTGCGGCGCTATCCGGATGTGGACGAGCTTTGGCGCAGGGTCGACTGGGACAGCGAGCCGCAGCCGCTGATCACCTTTTCCGTGGCGAAGGACGGCCTCGTGATCAATCTGGTGACCATGATCGCCACCTTTGGCACGCCGCAGGACGTGACCCTCCAGGATCTCCGCATCGAGAGTTTCCTGCCGGCCGACGAGGCGACCGAGCAGCTGCTGCGGCAAATGGCGCAGCGCTGATTTTGTCTTGCCAAAGCACGGGTAAGGTCTAGCCTCCTCCCGAAGAGCCCATGGGAGGAAGTCATGCGTCTGTCCCAGGACCAGATCGAGGCCTTCCACGAGCAGGGTTACCTGATCATTCCGGACTGCTTCTCGCCCGAGGAGGTGGATCTGCTGCGCCGCGAGGGCGAAGCGATCTACAGACTCGACCGGCAGGAGATCTGGCGCGAGAAATCAGGCGCGCCCCGCACGGCCTTCGCCGCCCATACCTACAACGAAGCCTTCCGGCGACTGGGGCGTCATCCGCGCCTGATCGAGCCCGTCGAGCAGGTCTTCGGCGAAAAGCTCTACATGCATCAGTACAAGGTGAACGCCAAGGCGGCCTTCGAGGGCGAGGTCTGGCAATGGCACCAGGATTACGGCACCTGGGCGCGCGACGACGGAATGCCCGAGCCGCGCGCGATGAACATCTCCGTCTTTCTGGATGAGGTGATGCCGATCAACGGCCCGCTCATGTTCATCCCGAAGAGCCACCGCCACGGCGTGCTGAACGCCGGCCACGATCTTGAGACCACATCCTATCCCCTCTGGACGCTGGACAAGGCGACCGTGACGACGCTGGTGGAGCAGGGCGGCATTGTCGCGCCGACCGGAAAGCCCGGCACGGTACTCATGTTCCACGGCAATCTCGTGCACGGCTCGGCGGGCAACATCACGCCCTATCCGCGCAAGATCGTCTATCTCACGCTCTGCGCCGTTTCCAACCACATCCGCAGGCCGACCCGGCCGGATTGGATCGCGCACCGGGATTTCACGCCGATCGAGCCGCTGGCCGATGACTGCCTGATGGAGCTGGTCCGCGAAAAGCGCGAGGCGGCGGAATGAATCTCTTCACGCTGCTGCAGAAACGCGCCGCCGCCGGCCGGCCGGTACGGGTGGGCCTGATCGGGGCCGGCAAATTCGGCACCATGTTCCTGGCGCAGGCACGCCGGCTGAACGGCCTGCATCTCCTCGGCGTCGCCGATCTGTCGCCGGAGCGCGCCCGGGCCTCTCTCGGCCGGGCTGGCTGGACCCAGGAGCAGATCGGCGCGCCGGACTTTGCCACCGCAGTGAAATCCGGCGCGACGCATGTCACCGACGATGCCGCGGCCCTGATCAGGGCTGACGGACTGGAGGTGGTGATCGACGCCACCGGTTCTCCATCGGCCGGCATCCGTCACGCGCTGCTGGCCTGCGAACACCGCCGGCATATCGTCATGGTCAATGTCGAGGCCGATGCGCTGGCCGGACCGCTGCTGGCGAGAAAGGCGGAAGAAGCCGGCATCGTCTATTCGCTTGCCTATGGCGACCAGCCCGCCCTGATCGCCGAGATGGTGGACTGGGCGCGGGCGGCCGGCTTCGACGTCGTCGCCGCGGGCAAGGGCACCAAGTATCTGCCGGTCTATCATGCCGCGACGCCGCAGACGGTCTGGAAGTATTACGGCTTCACGGACGAGCAGGTGGCGTCCGGCGACTTCAATGCGCAGATGTTCAATTCGTTTCTCGACGGCACCAAGTCCGGCATCGAGATGGCGGCGGTTGCCAATGCCTGCGGTCTGACGCCGGCACCGGACGGCCTTGCCTTTCCACCCTGCGGCGTCGACGACCTGCCGATGGTGCTGCGCCCGCGCAGCGACGGCGGCCAGCTGCATCACAAAGGGCAGGTGGAGGTGATCTCTTCTCTGGAGCGCGACGGCAGGCCGGTCTTCCGTGATCTGCGCTGGGGCGTCTATGTCACCTTCGAGGCGCCCAGCGACTATGTGAAGCGCTGCTTCGCAGAGTATGGCCTGAAGACGGATGACAGCGGCCGCTACAGCGCGATGTTCAAGCCCTATCACCTGATCGGACTTGAACTCTCGATTTCTGTTCTCTCGGCCGCCCTTAGGCAGGAACCGACCGGCTGTCCAGACAGTTTCCGCGGCGATGTCGTCGCCACGGCGAAGCGCCATCTGGCGGCCGGCGAGCGGCTCGACGGCGAGGGCGGCTATACGGTCTGGGGCCGGCTGATGCCGGCGGCGGACTCGCTGCGCATCGGCGGTCTACCCATCGGTCTTGCCCACAACGTTTCGCTCAGGCGTCCGGTCGCGAAAGGCCAGCCTCTGCGCTGGGAGGACGTTGCCTTCGACGCGGATGATGCCGCGGTGCGGTTCCGCCGCGAGATGGAGCAGGCCTTCACCGAAACCCGGGCCCGCGCCGCCGAGTAACGGTCAGAGTCTCGCGGCCGCGGCACGCGTGGCGGCGAGACGTTTTTCCAGCATTGGCGCCATCGCGGGCTGCACCCGCTGCAGCACCTCCGGACCTGCCGATTGCGGCAGGCCGGCATCGAAGGGCGGCGCGGGGTTGTATTCGATGCCGAGCTGGATCGCCTTGGCAGTCGCCTCTCCCGCCATCTCGGCGACCAGCCTGAGTGCGAAATCGATGCCCGCCGTGACGCCGCCGCCGGTCGCCCGGTTGCGGTCTATCACCCAGCGCTCCTGCACCGGAATGGCGCCGAGCAGGGCGAGCTGATCATGCGATGCCCAGTGTGTCGTCGCGCGATAGCCTTTCAGAAGGCCTGCGGCGCCCAGCACCAGCGCGCCCGTGCAGACCGAGGTCACCCATCGTGCCCGTTCCGACTGGCGGCGGAGGAAATCCAGCGTTTCGTCGTCGGGCATGAGATCAATCTGACCGGGGCCGCCCGGAACGCAGATCACGTCGAGCTGCGGACAGCCGGCGTAATCCATCGTCGGCATCATGGTCAGGCCGCGGTCGCAGGTAATCGGCTCGCGGGATTTCCAGACGAGATGCACCGTCGCGCCGGGCATGCGCGCGAACACCTCGAAGGGGCCGGTGAGGTCGAGCTGGGTGAGCTTCGGAAACAGCAGCAATCCGATCTGCATCTCTGATCCTCTCTGCAGGCAGGTGCGAATGCAGGCGATCATCTCACGCCGCCAGGCATTGCGGAACAATCACACTGTCGGGTTTTCCGCAATTTTCGGGTCTCGTCCCGCATTCATCGTCGGCTGCGTGATCACGAAGCGTTGCACGCGTCACCGGAACATCGCGCTGGCCGAAAGGTTAGGTAGGTCCCTGCACGGTGGCAGCCGTGCGGGTGTTCACAAAAACAGGAGATCACCATGAAGACCTCAAGCCTATTCACGTTCAGTGCGCTGATGCTGGCCGTTCCGGCCGTCGCACTGGCTCAGGCCGGGTCGGCCACCGGTCAGGGCAGCATGGGCAGCTCCGGCCAGACCGGCGCGAGCGATACGGCCACACCCGGCGGCACCTCCGGCAGCGGCAGCATGACCGGCAGTTCCACGGGCAGTTCCATGGGCGGCGCCGGCAAGATGAACCAGGCGCAGGCGCAGGAACTGCTCGGCGCCGATGTGAAGAACGCCCAGAACGAGACCATCGGCGAGGTGGAAGCGGTTCAGGTCGATTCCAGCGGCATGGTCAGCAACATCATCGTCTCGGTCGGCGGTTTTCTGGGCATCGGGTCCCGCGATGTCGCCCTGTCGTGGAACGATCTGCAGGTCGCCGACAACGGCCAGGCAATCACCACCACCATGACCAAGGAGCAGCTGAAGAATATGCCGGAATATCAGTACAGCGATTCCGCGCAGAAGGGCAAAGTCTTCAGTGCCGGAGGCAGCGGAACGATGGGCGGCAGCGACAGCCAGAGCGGTGGAGCGCGCAGCGGCGGCAGCATGCAGAAGCAATAGGGCGTAACCGGTCGAGAACGGAACTTCCGTGCTGACGATCCGTTCTTGGCCCAACCCGTCTCGCAAGTCGGTCAACGCAGCGTTCCGGCGCTGCATCGAAGGAGATGCACCATGACAGACAAGAAGATGACTCCAGGCCTTCTCACCACAGGTGTCCTGGCCCTGGGTGCCCTGGTTGCCTCGCCGGCGGCCATTGCCGCCTGCGACTATCATGCCCAGGCCTCCAAGGGCGGTGAATACCAGCTCGCCCAGGCCAGTGGCGGATCAGGCGGCAGCAGCGGAACAAGCGGCAGCAGCGGTACCACGGGTGGCACCGGTGGAGCCGCAGGGGCGACAGGCGGCACGAGCCCGTCCGATACGACAGGCACCACGGGCAGCGGCGTCGGCGGAAGCGGCGCCGCCGGACCCAGCGGAACGACGGGCGCCGCCGGAACCGGCAGCGGCTCGACCACCGGCGGTCCCGGGACCGGCGCGGCCGGCACCACGGGCGGCGCCGGCGCCGGGAATACCGGCACGGGTGATGCGAGCGGCTCCGGCGGTTCGAACAATCCGCCCGGCATGACCCCGGGCGGCGGCACGCCGACGCGTCCGGTACCGCCCGGCGGCAGCACGCCGCGCTAGCAGTATCTTCAGCGAAGGCGGCGCGTGGAAACGCGCCGCCTTTTGCTTTGCCTCAGCTGGTCGTCGGCCCGATGCGCCAGCGCGGTCTGGCGGTCATCACCAGATTGCCGCTCCGGTCCCGCAGCGTCACCTCGCCACCGACATCCCGCGGCGTCGACCAGTCCAGATCCGCGACCCGGCATTCCGCCGTGATCGGTCCGCGCGCCTTCTTCACGAAATCTGCATCGAGTCCGGTGACGATCCAGCGACCGTTACCCGGCTGGATGCTCATCATCGCCATGTTGGCGGTCATCTCGGCGAGATTGATCAGCGCAACCGCATGGATGGAGCGCAGGTGATTGCGCACGCGACGCCGGTCGCGGATGCGCGCCCGTGCCAGCCCCGGCTCTATCGCGAGGATGTCGGGCTGTATGGATGCCGCATAGGGCACCGTGAAGCCGACCAGGCGGTTGAACAGCTTCCGGCCCAGGGGGAAAGCGTTGAAGCGCCGCCATTGCTGCAGGATGCCGCTCCGGCCCGATGCCGCCGTCATGATTTTCTCCCGGGATAGGTCGACGGCACCGCGATGGCGGCCCAGACGAGCTCCCCGAGGCGCCTGGCGGCGGTTTCCGGCTTCAGGGCGGTCTGCCCGTTGAGCCAGAGTCGTGTCCAGGTCTGCACCGGGCCGATGGCCAGGCTGAGCAGCAGTTCCGGCGGCAGGCTGCGGATCGTGCCGGCCGATATCGCCGGCCTGAGCCGGGCGAGGAGAGGGCGCAGAAACTCCGCGGTGCCCTGCTGCAGCTTCGCTTCGCCTCTGGTGATCACGGGATTGCGCCGCTGCTCGCTCAGGAAGCGTGCCGCGGCGGGATGGGCCACTGCCCAGCCGATATGGGCGGCGACGAAACCCTCCAGCAGGGCGCGGGCATCGGTACTGTCCTTCAGAGCGGCCATGATATGGGCGCGGTAGCCCGCCAGCAGGTCGTCGAACAGGGCAGCGACCAGACCGTCCCGACTGCCGAAATGATGATACAGGCTGCCGATCGACACTCCCGAGCGGTCGCGCACTTCCTCAATGGTGGTATTGGCGACGCCCTGCGCCTCGAACAGCGCCAGTGCCGCATCGAGGGCGCGCTGGCGGCTGCCCGCGGCAGCGCGGGGGCGGTTCGACCTGTCACCGGGAGGCGTGCGGGTTCTGAGCATGTGAGAAAGTCTAGAATATAATTCTAGAATAATATTCTAATCGGCAGGCTTCAAGAGTTTTTTCTGCGCGGGCAGCTTGGCCTCGTGCATGGAGAGGATCAGATTGGGCGCAGACCTTCGGGGAGAGAAAAAACCATGCCCAACGACTTCGTCCGCCGCCTCGGCCTCCGGCACCCCTTGTTTCTGGCGCCCATGGCCGGCGAGACAGCCAAGCCGGCAATGACCGTTGCCGTATCCAATGCCGGGGCGCTCGGCTCAATCGGCGCAGCCTATATGGCGCCGCAGACCATCCGCGAGACCATCCGCACCATCCGCGCCGGCACGGACCGGCCCTTCCACGTGAATCTCTTCGCGCCGACACGATGGCAGGCCGATCCCGACAAGGTCGCCGCCTACCGCCGGGAGCTCGCCGCCGCGCATGAGGCGCTCGGTCTGCCGGCACCCGAACTGCCGAACAGCTACCAGGAGGATTTCGACGCGCAGCTCGCGGCGGTGCTGGAGGAGGCCCCGCCGGTTTTCAGTTTCACCTTCGGCATGCCCGGGGCCGACCAGGTCGCAGCCCTGAAGAGCCGCAACATTCTGGTCATCGGCACGGCCACGACGGTGGCCGAGGCGCGGGCGCTCGAGCAGCTCGGCGTCGATGCCATCGCCGCCCAGGGCGCCGAGGCCGGCGGCCATCGCGGCACATTCCTCGACAGCGTCGAGAACAGCCTGGTCGGCACCATGGCGCTGGTGCCACAGATCGTCTCGGCGGTGAAACTGCCGGTGATTGCCGGCGGCGGCATCGGCGACGGCCGCGGCGTGGCCGCCGCGCTCTGCCTGGGCGCTTCCGCCGTCACGCTCGGTACCAGCTTCCTGCTGGCCGAAGAGATGGCCCTCGGTGCCGGATACCGCGCGCAGCTGCAGAGCGAGCAGGCGGAACAGACCGCGCTCACCCG
>Ga0079224_100011946_pt1 | contig 11994 bp, 10 predicted proteins | sample Stecom2015_FD_80414 | JGI IMG/M metagenome (GOLD analysis project Ga0079224, IMG submission 80414) | Agricultural soil microbial communities from Utah to study Nitrogen management - Steer compost 2015 | ecosystem: Environmental > Terrestrial > Soil > Agricultural land | place: USA: Utah... | reverse complement strand
TGGCACGACCCTGCCGCCAACCGCGAGCATTACGCCGCGCTGCTGGCGCCGCTGGGCGGCGCGACCGACCTGGTGGTGCTGCCGGAGACGTTCACCAGCGGCTTCTCCAACGAGGCCATCCACAAGGCCGAGGACATGGACGGCCCCACCGTCGCGTGGATCCGCGACCAGGCGCGCGCGCTGCAGGCGGCGGTGACCGGCAGCGTGCAGCTGCGTACCGGGGATGGCGTGTTCAACCGGCTGCTGTGGGCCACCCCGGACGGCAGCGTGCAGCACTACGACAAGCGCCATCTGTTCCGCTATGCCGGCGAGCACACGCGCTATGCCGCCGGCCGCGAGCGGCTGACCGTGGAATGGAAGGGCTGGCGGATCAATCCGCAGGTCTGCTACGACCTGCGCTTCCCGGTGTTCTGCCGCAATCGCCATGACGTCGAACGCCCCGGCGGCCTGGATTTCGACCTGCAGCTGTTTGTCGCCAACTGGCCGGCGCCGCGTGCGCACGCCTGGCGCACGCTGCTGCGCGCGCGCGCGATCGAGAACCTGTGCTACGTGGCCGCGGTCAACCGGGTCGGCACCGATGGCAACGGCCTGGCCTACGACGGCGACAGCGCGGTGGTGGATTTCCTCGGCCACGCGCAACTGGAACTGCGCGGCAGCGAGCAGGTGGCGACCAGTACGATTTCGGCCGCCGCGCTGGCCGCGCACCGGGAGAAGTTCCCGGCGATGCTGGATGCCGACGCCTTCCAGTTGCGCTGACCGGGGACGCATCCATGGCCACCGATCCACTCCAGCTTGCCTGCCCACGCTGCAATGCGCTCAACCGCGTCCCCGCGGCACGCATCGGCGATGGGCCGGTATGCGGCCGCTGCCGCGCCAGGCTGTTTGCGGGCGAGCCGTTCGCGCTGGACGGCACCGGCTTCGATGCGCACGCGCAGCGTTCGGACCTGCCGCTGCTGGTCGATTTCTGGGCGCCGTGGTGTGCGCCGTGCCTGTCCATGGCGCCGGCTTACGCGCAGGCGGCCGTGCTGCTCGAGCCGCGGGTGCGCCTGGCCAAGGTCGATACCCAGGCCGAGCCCGCGCTGGGCACCCGCTTCGACATCCGCAGCATTCCCACCCTGGCGCTGTTCCTGCACGGGCGCGAGCTGGCGCGCCAGTCCGGGGCGATGCCGCTGCACGGGATCATGCAATGGGCCGGCCAGCACCTGCCGCCTGGCTGAACCGACGGCAGACGTGATCGCCGGCGATGACGCGGCGGCCACGCGGGGCTGCTATATGCTCGGCGCACCCACCGGATCGCCATGGAGGTCGCCATGTCCCAGCTCTCCCGCCTGCTGCCGTGCGCCGCACTGTGCGGCCTGCTCGCCCTGGCCCCGGCGCCCGATGCGCGCGCGGCCGACCTGGACTGTGAATTGAGCTTCACGATGTCCGGCTGGTCGGCCTTCTACAAGACCGTCAAGGGCACCGGCGTGGTCCGTTGCAACAACGGTTCCAGCCTGCCGGTGCGGATCAGCGCCAAGGGTGGCGGCCTGACCTTCGGCAAGTCGAAGATCGAGGACGGCCAGGGCGAATTTTCAGGCGTGGCCAACATCCGCGAAACCCTGGGCACCTATGCGGCGGCCGAAGCGCATGCCGGCGCGGTCAAGTCGAGCAAGGCCCAGGTGGTCACCAAGGGTGATGTCTCATTGGCCCTTGCCGGTACCGGCAAGGGTTGGGACCTGGGCGTGGCCTTCGGCAACTTCGTGATCGAACCGCGCTGACGCCGTTGCGGCACGCTTACCCGCGCACGCCGCGGCGGTGGAAGTACACCTGCTCGGCGGCCCAGCGCAATGGTGCCGAGTGCAGCAGCAGGTCGAACGGCCAGTCCATCTGCAGCCGGTCGAACGCCCAGCGCAGCATCCGCTTGCTGCGGAAGCGCGGTGCGGCGGTGCGGGCGACGATGTCGGGTGCGGGGCCGCGGCCGTGCAGGTGCGCCGCGGCGGCCGCGCCAATCGCCCAGCCATGCGCCCACGCCGAATGGATGCCGCCTGCGGTCACCGGCGAGACGATCCCGGCTGCATCGCCGGTGAGGATGGCGCCCGCGCGCGACAGCGGCCGCACCGGCCCGCCGCAGGGGATCAGCCCGGCCCGGATCGTGTCCGCGCGCAGGCCAGGCGGCATGCCGACGCGGGCGCCGACGTGGGCGAGGAATCCATCGATATCCGGCACCCGGGCGTTGGCCGGGTCATGGCGCAGCGCCAGTCCGGCCTGCACCCCGGTCGGGTTCTGCGCCACCCAGCCGATGTAGCCGGGTGCGAAGCGGCGGCTGACGAAGCAGTGCAGGGCGTCGGGTTCGGGCAGGGTCAGGCCGGCGTACTCGTGCTCGATGCCGTAGAGGAAATCGCCGACGCGGCCAAGGCCGGTGCGTTCGGCCACCCGTGAACGCGCGCCATCGGCGCCGACCAGCCAGCGCACCCGTCCGACCCCCGGGACCTCCCAGCCGTCGGACACGCGCTGTGCCGAGGTAAACGACGTGCCCAGGCGCAACTGGGCGCCATGGCGCGGGATCTGCGCCGCCAGCCAGCGCATCAGCGCCGGGGTGTCGGTGGTCAGGAAGTAATAGCCCGGCGCGGCCAGGGCGATGTCGCGCAACGCCGGCGAGTACAGCCGCACGCGTTCGACCCGGCGCAGGCATTCGGGTGGCGCCTGGCCGAGCAGCGTTTCCTCGGCCGCTTCGCGCACCACGATGCCGGTGGTGTGCAGGCGTTCGCCGGGGTCATGCTTGCGCTCGAGCACGCACACCCGCAGCCCGGCGTCGGCCGCGGCGATCGCGCAGGCAGCGCCGCCGAAACTGGCGCCGACGACCAGCAGGTCGAAATCATGTGCAGCCATGGATGCCGCGCGGCGCGGACTCAGCCCTGGCCGCGCGGGCCGCGATTGCCGCCGCGTGGCGCACCCCCGCCAGGACGCCCGCCCGGGCGCGCGTTGCCGCGCGGGCCCTGGCCCTGGTTCGGCCGTTGACCCTGGCCCGGGCCACGGGCGCGGCCCGGCGCACCCTGTCCACCCGGAGTGGCATGGTCGGACGGGAAGTGCGGGGCGCTGCCTGGATGCCCGTACGGCCGCGCGTTCTTGCGTGCACCCGCGCCCTGGCCGCCGGACTTGCCACTGCCGCCGGGCTTGCCGCCGCCGGGCCGGCCACCGCCAGGCTTGCCGCCGCGCGGCTTGTCGCCCGGTCCGGCGTTGCGATGGCCGCTGGGGCCGGTGCTTACCCCGTCGGGCACGTACCAGGATCGGAATGCGGCCGGGTTGCCATCCGGCAGCGGCTTGGGACCCTTCTGCTTGCGCTGCTTGAACGGCTTCTGCATCTGCTGGGCCGCGGCCTCGCCGGTGACGGTCAGCCCGCCCGGCTTCTTGCCACCGCGGCCGCCGCGACGATCCTCGCGCACATGATCGAAGCGGCGCAGTTCGCGCCCCTCGTCGGCGGTGTTGTGGCCATTGACGTAGGCCTGGCTGCGGCTGCCATCGCGGCCGACCTGCACCGTGGACTTGGCCGCGCGGCGCTGCCCGATCACCGGCTGCAAGGTCAGGGCGGAATCGGCGCCATCCTCCAGCGCGAGCTTCTTGCGCTCCGCTTCCACCTGCGCGGGCGCAAGCTCCTGCGAATGGCCACGCAGCAGTTCGCGCGGCAGGCTCACGCCGCCGTAGCGCACGCGCTTGAGCCGGCTGACCTGACAGCCCTGCGACTCCCACAGGCGGCGCACTTCGCGGTTGCGGCCTTCCTTGACCACCACCTTGAACCAGTCGTGTGAGTCGGTGCCGCCGATGCGCTCGACCTGGTCGAACTTTGCCGGCCCGTCCTCCAGTGCCACCCCGCGGGCGAGGCGGTCGACCAGGCTGTCGCTCACCGACTCCTGGCCTTCCGGCGCACGCACCCGCACGACGTATTCGCGCTCGACCTCGAACGACGGATGCATCATCGCGTTGGCGATTTCGCCGTCGGTGGTCAGCAGCAGCAGGCCGCTGGTGTTGATGTCCAGCCGGCCGATGGCGATCCAGCGCGCGCCCTTGAGCCGCGGCAGTGCATCGAAGATGGTGGGGCGGCCTTCCGGATCCTCGCGCGTGGTCACCTCGCCCTCGGGCTTGTTGTAGATCAGCATGCGCGGCGGCTCGGTCAGCGCCGAGGCGACGAAGGCCTTGCCGTCCAGCTCGACCCGGTCGCCGCTGCGGATGCTCTGGCCGACCCGGGCGACTTCGCCATTGACCTTGACCAGGCCATCGGCGATGCGCTGCTCCAGCGCGCGGCGCGAGCCCAGGCCGGCCTGGGCCAGGACCTTGTGCAGGCGTTCTTCGGGGCGGGCGGTGCTGGCGGCTTCATCGCGCTTGAGCGAGAGCTTGCCGAGGGGTTTGCGGGGTGTGGAATCAGTCATCGGTCCTGCTCCGGTCGCCGTTGTCGCCGGCGGCCTGGGTGGTGGGAATGCCGGAGGCGTCATCGGCCTGCGGCTGGAGGTGCGTGGCGGCCGGGTCGGCGGCGCCGGAAATTGCATGGCTGTGCGCGACGTGGCCGTCGTCGTCGGCAACGCTTGCTGCAGCGCTGTGGTCGGCGTGTGCGTCGGCGGCATCACCTGCGTCGGGGTGCTGGTCCGGCGCCTCGGCGTCATCGGTGTCATCGGTGTCCGTGCCCGTGTCGGCGTCGGCGTCGGCGTCGGACTTCGCATCGGCATCGGCATCGACCGGCGTCGCGGGCCCCAGCCCGGCCGGCGTGGGTGCGGTGTCCGGGTCCAGCGGCAGTTGCGGGTCCAGCTCGCCGATGTCCTTCAGTTCCGACAATGGTGGCAGCTCGTCCAGGCGCTTGAGGCCGAAATAGTCCAGGAACGTCTTGGTGGTGCCGTACAGCGCCGGCTTCCCGGGGACGTCGCGGTGGCCGACCACGCGGATCCACTCGCGCTCTTCCAGCGCCTGGATGATGTTGGTGCTCACCGCCACCCCGCGGACCTGTTCGATCTCGCCGCGCGTGACCGGCTGGCGGTAGGCGATCAGGGCCAGCGTTTCCAGGGTCGCGCGGGTGTAGCGGGTCTTGCGCTCGGTCCACAGCCGCGCCACCCAGGCGTGCACGTCGGCCTTGACCTGGTAACGGAAGCCGGACGCGACCTCGACCAGCTCCACGCCGCGTTCGGCGCAGTCCTGGGCAAGCCGTTCCAGCGCCGCTTCCACGCTGCCGGGCGGGGCGGGTTGCTCCTCCGGAAACAGCGCGTGCAGTTGCGCCAGGGTCAGCGGCTGGTTGGCCGCCAGCAGGGCGGCCTCGACGATGCGGTTGATCAGCGCCTGGTCCATGGATCTCGCAGGGTCTGGGGGAAGGGGGAAGGGCGTCAGCCCGCAGCCGGTTCGGCGGCGTCGTCGCCGTCGTCGAACTCGCTGTGGAACTGCAGCGGTTCATTGGTGTTGCCCACGGCCAGCGACTTGACGTGGATCGGTGCCAGCGGGGCCTCCTGGACGATGTCCAGCAACTGCTCCTTGGCCAGCTCCAGCAGCGACAGGAAGGTGACCAGCACGCCCAGCCGGCCCTCCTCGGCCGTGAACAGCGACTCGAAGCGATGGAAGCGCCCATCCTCCAGCCGTTGCAGCACCTCGCCCATGCGCTGGCGCACGCTCAGCGCCTCGCGCCGGATCGCGTGGCCGCTGAACAGCTCGGCGCGCATGAGCACGTCGCGCAGCGCCAGCAGCATCTCGCGCAGGTCCACCGGCGGCGGCAGGCGGATGGCCTGGCGGTCGGGGACATGGGCCTGCGCCAGGGTGGTGTCGCGGTCCAGGCGGGGCAGGGTGTCGATGTCCTCGGCCGCCTGCTTGAAGCGTTCGTACTCCTGCAGCCGGCGCACCAGCTCGGCGCGCGGATCGACCTCTTCGCCGTCTTCCCGCGGCGGCCGCGGCAGCAGCATCCGCGACTTGATCTCGGCCAGGATCGCGGCCATCACCAGGTACTCGGCCGCCAGCTCGAACCGCAGGTCCTGCATGACGTTGATGTAGTCCACGTACTGGCGGGTGATCTCGGCCACCGGGATGTCGAGCACGTCCAGGTTCTGGCGCCGGATCAGGTACAGCAGCAGGTCCAGCGGCCCTTCGAAGGCATCGAGGATGACTTCCAGCGCATCCGGCGGGATGTACAGGTCCTGCGGAATCTGCAGCAGCGGCTGGCCATGCACCACCGCCAGCGGCATTTCCTGCTGCAGCGGGGCCGGCGGCTGGGTTTGCAGGGTCGCGTCTTGCGCGGGTTCGGAACTCATTCTGCTCGAAAGCCATGCCCGGAACGGGGCGCACCGCAGGCGCCGGCAACGGCGAGGGTACGCGTGCGGTGGCGGACGTCGCCGATGGGCCGGGACGGGCGCCGCTTACATGCAATATCAAGTACTGGTCGTGGCGCCGCGGGGGCGCGGCGGCCAACGGGCCGGGGGTGGACTGCGTGCGGCCGTTCGCCGGCCAGCGGGACGGTCGTCAGTGGGCCTGGATCCTGCGCCAGGCGCGGCGCTGGATGCGCTCGGGGCTGGGAGGAGCCTGGGTGGCCTGCACCGACGGGCCGCTGCTTGGCGACCGCATGGTGGGCAAAGAGTAAGCGCTGGCCGGCGCCCTTGTCCAGCAGGCCGTGACGGCGGGGTGGGCGGGTCTACAATCGCCGTGGTGGCAACCCGGCCATTGCAACGAAGGAGTGGAGTGCGGATGTGGTACGTGATCGAGGGCTACGACGGCAAGGATGGTCTGGCAGGACGCGCGCAGGCGCGGGCGGCGCACCTTGAGCGGCTGCATGCACTGCGCGATGCCGGACGGCTGCTGGTCGCCGGGCCGTGCCCGGCGATCGATGCCGAGGATCCGGGCCCGGCCGGCTTCAGCGGCAGCGTGGTGATCGCGCGCTTCGATTCGCTGGAGCAGGCGCGCCAGTGGGCCGATTCCGATCCGTACGTGGCCGCCGGCGTCTACGAGCGGGTCCAGGTACGCCCGTTCCGGCACGTGCTGCCCTGAGCCGGAGCGGCGCCGCATGGCCCGGGCCACGGTCACCATCCATGACGTCGCGCAGGCGGCAGGCGTCTCGGTGGCCACCGTATCGCGCGCACTCAACGGCCACAGCAACGTGGCCGAGCCGGTACGCCAGCGCGTGCACGAGGCCGCCCAGCGCCTGCGCTACAGCCCGCACGGCGCTGCGCGCAGCCTCAGCAGCCGCAGCACCCAGACCATCGGCGTGGTCCTGCCGGACCTGCATGGTGAATTCTTCTCCGAGTTGATCCGCGGCATCGACACCGTCGCGCGCGGGCGCGGGCGCCACCTGTTGCTGTCCAGTTGCCATGGCGACCCGGAACAGCAGGGCGCGGCACTGCGCGCGATGCGGGGCCGGGTGGATGGCCTGCTGGTGATGTCGCCCTATGCCGACCGCCCCGGCTTCCTGGCCGAAAACCTGCCGCAGCCGCTGCCGGCGGTGCTGATCAATACCCACCAGGCCGAGCCGCTGTGCCCGGCGCTGGAAGTGGACAACCATGTCGGTGCGATGGCGATGGTCCGGCACCTGCTGGAACTTGGCCACCGCAGGATTGCCTTCATCGGCGGGCCGGAGGCGAACCATGATGCGCGCGAACGCCTGCGCGGCTTCCGCGCGGCGATGGCGGCCCAGGCCGATGCGCATGCCAGCGAATATCCCGGCGCATTCGACGAAGCCTCCGGGCATCGCGCCGGGCAGGCGATCCTGGCTGCGCGGCCGCGTCCCGATGCGGTGTTCGCGGCCAACGACATGATGGCGCTGGGCTGCCTGTATGCATTCGCCCATGCCGGTGTGCAGGTACCGGGCCAGATCGCCCTGGCCGGATTCGATGACATCCCGCTTGCGCGCTTCGTTCACCCGTCCTTGACGACGATGCGGGTGAGTATCGCCGCATTGGGCGGACGCGCGATGGAACGCCTGCTGGCGCTGGTCGAGGCCGGCAATGCGGAGGTCGGCCAGGAGCAGGTCGACCGGCAGGTGCTTGCGCCCGAGCTGGTGGTCCGCGCGTCCAGCGCCGGCCATGCGCCGCCGCCCGAACGCACCGGGCGGCGGCGCGCACCGAAACCGGAGGGCTGACGCGGGCACAGGGGACCGGGTCGCGCCTTCCAACCATCCACTGGAGGAATACCCGAATGCATCCCCGACGCGGCACCCACCCGGCCCGGACCATTCTCTCGGCCACCCTGGCCGGATGCCTGGCACTGTGCGCGGGCCAGGCCCTGGCCCAGAGCACCGGCGCCACCATCCGCGGCCAGGTCATTGCCGACGCATCCCCGGCGTCGGCAGCCACCGTGACCGCGGTCAATACCGCCACCGGCCTGCGCCGCAGCGTGCAATCCGGTACCGATGGCCGCTACGTGCTCACCGGGTTGCCGCCGGGCACGTACCGCATCGACGTGGTGGCGGGCGAGCAGGCCGCCACCCGCGAGCTGACCGTGCAGGTCGGCCAGACCGCAACCGTCGACCTGGGCGTCGGCGGCCTGCCCGAGACGGCGCCGGCGGGCGCGGCCACCACCCTGGATACGGTGCAGGTCACCGGCGTGGCGATCGAGACCCGGACCTCGGAGATCGCCAGCTACATCACCCAGCGCCAGATCGAGGCGTTGCCGCAGGGAACCCGCAACTTCCTGGCGTTTGCCGACACCGTGCCCGGCGTGCAGTTCCGCACCGGCACCGATGGCTCCACCCGGCTGCAGTCCGGTGCGCAAAGCGGGGCCAACATCAACGTGTTCATCGATGGCGTGGGCCAGAAGGACTACGTGCTGCGCGGCGGCGTCAGCGGCCAGGACACCAGCCGCGGCAATCCGTTCCCGCAGTCGGCGATCGGCCAGTACAAGGTCATCACCTCCAACTACAAGGCCGAGTACGACCAGCTCAGCAGCGCGGCGATCACCGCGGTGACGCGCTCGGGCGGCAACCAGTTCGACGGCAGCTTCTTCTGGGACCGGACCAGCACCGACTGGCGCAGGGCCACCGAGTTCGAGCGCGACAACGACGGCAAGATTCCGTCCAAGGAGGAGCAGTACGGCGTGTCCTTCGGCGGCCCGATCGTCCGCGACCGCGCGCATTTCTTCCTGGCCTACGAGGCCAAGGAATACACCTCGCCCAGGGCGATCATTCCCGGCGAGGGCTACACCGTGGACGCGCTCCCGCCCGCGCTGCGCGAGCTGGCCCACGACACCACCGCGCCATTCAAGGAGGACCTGTACTTCGGCAAGATCGACTGGTCCATCGGCCAGGCGCACCTGCTCGAGCTCACCCTCAAGTACCGCGACGAGACCGAGCTGACCAACGTCGGCAACGGCCCCAACACCGCCTCCTACGGCACCGCCCGCGACAACGACGAAACCCGGGTGGACCTGCGCTACCAGTTCAGCGGCGGCAACTGGCTCAACGATGCGCACCTGACCTTCGAGGAGTCCAACTACAACCCGCGCCCCCTCAACGCGGGTTTTGGCTACGTGCTGACCACCACCGCCACCGCCACCGATCCCAACGACATCAGTCGGGTGATCCTGCGCACCGGCGCCGGCGGTGATTACCAGAACAAGGGCCAGGAAGGCTGGTCGCTGCAGAACGACCTGACCTTCACCGGCTGGTCCGGGCACACGCTGAAGATGGGCGTGAAGTGGAAGCGGGTCGAACTTGGCGCGCAAGAGCAGCAGCCGTACTACCCGCAGTATTTCTACGACATCGACAACAGCCTGGCGGTGCCGTACCGGGTGCGCTTCGGTGCCGGCCTGGCCGGCATCGCCGCCGGCAGCGCCAGTTCGCGCAGCACCCAGGTGGGGTTGTACATCCAGGACGACTGGGAAGTCACCGAGCGGCTGACCCTGAACATCGGCGTGCGCTGGGACTACGAGGAAAGCCCCACCTACCTGGACTACACCACGCCGCAGGCGGTGGTCGATGCGCTGCATGCGCCCGATCCGCGCGCCGCCGACGGGCACAGCTACGCCGAAAGCCTGGCCCGCGGCGGCATCGACATCGCGCGCTACATCAGCACCGGCAACAACCGCAGTGCCGCCACCGGCGCCTGGCAGCCGCGCCTGGGCTTTTCCTACGACCTGTCCGGCGACCAGCGCCACGTGGTCTTCGGCGGTGCCGGCCGCGCCTATGACCGCACCCTGTTCGACTGGCTGCAACTGGAAGTGACCAAGGCCACCTTCCCGTCCTACGAGTACGCGATCAACGCACCCGGCCATCCCTGCGCGGGGGACGGGTGCCTGGCGTGGGGCGGCGCGCCCTGGGACCAGGCCTCGCTGGACGCGCTGGTCGCCGGCAACCCCGGCGCCGGCCGCGAGATCGACCTGCTGCACAACGACCTGAAGACCCCGTACTCGGACCAGTTCAGCCTGGGCATCCGCAATGTGTTCGGGCTGTGGGGCCAGCAATGGAATTCGTCGGTGACCCTGCAGCGGATCGAGTCGCATGATGGATTCGCCTTCATGCTGGGCAACCGCCTGCCCGATGGCAGCTTCTTCGCCGCCGGCACCACCTGGGGGGCGCCGTGGGGTGCTGGCGTGCCCGGCTACGGCGCGCTGCTGCTGGGCACCAATGGCATCGAAACGCGCGCCAACTCGCTGCTGGTCAGCCTGGACAAGCCCTACACCGATGCCTCCGGCTGGGGCATGACCCTGGCCTACACCTACACCGATGCCAAGGAGAACCGCCAGTTCGGCGAGCACTACGCCCTGGATTATCCCGACCTGGCCGACTTCGGCTGGAAGAAGGCCGGCGGCGTGCCCGAGCACCGCCTGGTGGCCACCGGCATCTACGATGGCCCGTGGAATACCACGCTGTCGGCCAAGCTGACCCTGGCCACGCCGACCCCGCGCTACGGCACCAATTGCCTGGGCGGCTGGAACGATTGCGTGATCGACCAGTACACCCCCGAGGGGACCCTGGGCTTCAAGCAGTTCGACCTGGCCCTGATCAAGGAGTGGGATACCGGGTCGGACTGGCGCCTGCGCCTGCGTGCCGACCTGCTCAATGTCTTCGACTGGGTGAACTATGCCGGCTACGACGACTGGTGGGGCGCCCCGGGCGAGCCCAGCGCCGGTTTCGGCACGCCCAACAGCCAGTTCCTGCCGACCCGCACCTTCAAGCTGTCCATCGGTTTCGACTGGTGAACCCGGCGCCGTCCGTGACCGGCGTCCGGACACCGGCACGTGGGGGATTCCCCAGCGGGCGCCGGGATGGCCAGAATAGGGGCCAGGCTCTGGAGGTCATGACGGGATGAAGTTGCAGGCAGTGGGAACGCGCTGGGGGTGGCTGGCCGGCCTGGCAGTGCTGCTGGCCGCTTGCGGGCCAGCGCCGGCACCGGTGCCGGAACCGGCTGCGCCGCCGCCGCCGAAGCCCGATGTGATCCTGATCGAGCCGGTGCTGCCGGAGCGTCCGCCGCGGCCGGAGCTGCCGCCGCTGTTCCGCGACATCGAAAAGCGCACCTTCCAGTTCTTCTGGGACACCACCAACGAGCAGAACGGCCTGACCCCGGATCGCTACCCGTCGCGGCCGTTCGCCTCGATCGCCTCGATTGGTTTTGCCCTGACCGCGTATCCGATCGGCATCGAGAACGGCTGGGTCAGCCGCACCCAGGCGGTGGACCGCACCCTGACCACGCTGCGCTTCCTGCGCGACATCCCGCAGGGGCCGCAGCCAACCGGCAAGGGCGCCTACAAGGGCTTCTACTACCACTTCATCGACATGCGCGACGGCCACCGCTACGACAGCTGGGTGGAGCTGTCCAGCGTGGACACCGCGCTGCTGCTGATGGGCGTGCTGTTCGCCCAGGCCTATTACGAGGGCGACGATCCGCGCGAGGTGGAGATCCGCAAGATCGCCGACCAGATCTACCGCCGGGTCGACTGGAACTGGCTGCAGGTGCGCGCGCCGCTGGTGTCGATGGGCTGGTTCCCCGAAAGCGGCTTCAGCGTCCACGACTGGATGGGTTACAACGAAGCCATGCTGCTGTACGTGCTGGCGCTGGGCTCGCCGAC
>Ga0079224_100011945_pt1 | contig 11994 bp, 10 predicted proteins | sample Stecom2015_FD_80414 | JGI IMG/M metagenome (GOLD analysis project Ga0079224, IMG submission 80414) | Agricultural soil microbial communities from Utah to study Nitrogen management - Steer compost 2015 | ecosystem: Environmental > Terrestrial > Soil > Agricultural land | place: USA: Utah... | reverse complement strand
TTCGTCATCCGCTTCTCGCTCGTGCTGATCCCGCTGCAGATGTTGATCTCGCTCGCGATCGCGCTCATCCTCGACTCGGTCACGTCGAGGTTCGCGCGCTTCTCGCGGCTGATGATCTTCCTGCCGTATGCGATCCCGGTGGTCATCGGCGCGCTCATGTGGGGCTTCCTGTACAGCAAGAACTTCGGGCCGCTCCACGACGTCTTCGGCGCCGCAGCGCCCGATCTGCTCAGCAGCAACATGATCTTCTACGGCCTGCTCAACATCGTCGTGTGGCAGTGGGCCGGCTACTACATGATCATCATCTACGCAGCGCTGCAGGGCATCGACCCGACGCTGTACGAAGCGGCTCGAATCGACGGAGCCGGCGGGTGGCAGATCGCGCTGCGGATCAAGATCCCGCTGATCACGCCGGCACTGCTGCTCATCCTGGTCTTCGCGTTGATCGGCACGTTGCAGTTCTTCAACGAACCCCAGATCTTGCGCGATCTCGCCGCCGGCTCGATCGGACCCGACTTCACCCCGAACATGTACGCCTACCAGCAGGCGTTCGGCCTGGCGAACTTCAACTACGGCTCGGCCATCTCGTTCGCACTCGGCGGCGTCGTGTTCGTCTGCGTCTACATCTTCTTGTTCGCCACCCGCAAGCGGGGGAGCTTCCTGTCATGAGCCTCCAGGTCCAGGGCGCCGAGCGGCGGCGCCGGTCGCAAAGCTCCCTGCCGCTGCAGGTGCTCCTCGGGTTCCTGCTGGTCTACTTTCTCGTGCCGTTCTGGTGGGTCATCGTCAACAGCTCGAAGAACGCCGCGGGGTTGTTCGGCGGCGGCAGCTCGCTGTGGTTCGCCGAGGACGTCGACTTCATCGGCAATCTGCGGGACCTGTTCACCTACGACGGCGGGATCTACACGCGATGGCTGCTCAACTCCGCGCTCTATGCCTTCGTGGGCGGCGCAGGGGCGACCGTGCTGGCGGTGCTGGCCGGATACGGCTTCGCGAAGTATCGCTTCGCCGGCCGGCGGTTCAGCTTCGCCGTCCTGCTCGGAGCGGTGATGGTCCCGGCCACCGCGCTGGTGATCCCGACGTTCGTGCTGTTCTCCCGGCTGGGGCTGACCAACACGATCTGGGCGGTGATCCTGCCGTCGCTGCTCAACCCGTTCGGGGTCTACTTGATGCACGTGTACGCGCGGGATGCGGTCTCCGACGAGCTGCTCGACGCTGCGCGGGTCGACGGCGCGGGCGAGGTGCGGTCGTTCCTGCAGATCGCACTCCCGCTGATGCGGCCGGTCATCGTCACGGTGCTGCTGCTGTCGGTCGTGGCGACCTGGAACAACTACTTTCTCCCGCTGGCGATGCTGTCGGACAACGACCTGTATCCGGTGACGGTCGGCATCGGGCAATGGCAGGGCGTAGCTTCGGCCAACAACGCCGGCGGCACGTCGCTGTGGAGCCTCATCGTCATGGGCTCTCTCGTGTCCATCGTCCCGCTCATCATCGCCTTTCTCAGCTTGCAGCGTCATTGGCGCGGAGGCCTGTCCATCGGGAGCTTGAAGTAGACCGAGCTCTCGTCCGTGCCGCCAACCGACCCAGAAGAGGACCATGATCAGCGCTCACCTGACAGTCGACCCGTATTTCACCGTCGGCCCGATCAACCGCCGTCTCTTCGGCGCGTTCGTCGAGCATCTGGGCCGCTGTGTGTACGACGGCATCTACGAACCCGGCCATCCCACCGCCGATGATCAGGGGTACCGCGAAGACGTCATGGCGCTGGTCCGGGAGCTCGGCGTGACGACCATCCGCTATCCGGGCGGGAACTTCGTCTCCGGATACCGCTGGGAGGACGGCATCGGCCCTCGTGAGCAGCGGCCACGACGCCTCGATCTGGCCTGGCACTCCACCGAGACGAACGAGGTCGGGCTCGACGAGTTCGCCGCGTGGTCGCGCAAGGTCGGCAGCGAGCTCATGTACGCGGTGAATCTCGGGACGCGCGGCGTGCAGGACGCCCTGGACGTCCTGGAATACGCCAACATCCGCTCCGGCACACGACTCTCGGACCTGCGGGTCGCCAACGGCACACCACGCCCGCACGACATCCGCATGTGGTGCCTGGGCAACGAGATGGACGGCGCCTGGCAACTGGGGCACGGCAGCGCGCAGGAGTACGCGAGCCTGGCCGCCAAGACCGCCCGGGCCATGCGGCAGATCGACCCCGGCCTCGAACTCGTCGTCTGCGGCAGCTCGAGCGCGCAGATGGCGACGTTCGGCAGCTGGGAACGGACGGTGCTCGAAGCAACCTACGACGAGGTCGACTACATCTCCTGCCATGCCTATTACGAGCCGAAGGACGGTGACCACCCCAGCTTCCTCGCCTCGGCGGTGAACATGGACCGGTCCATCGAGTCGGTCGCGGCGACCGCCGACCACGTCAAGGCCGAGCGCCGCAGCACCAAGACGATGCACATCGCCTTCGACGAGTGGAACGTGTGGTACCAGTCGCGCTACGGGGTCGAGAAGCTCACCGGCATCGACGACTGGCCGGTCGCGCCACGCCTGTTGGAGCACACGTACTCGGTCATGGACGCCGTCGTGGTCGGCAACCTGCTGATCTCGCTGATCCGGCACGCCGACCGGGTCACCGCCGCGAGCCTCGCACAACTGGTCAACGTCATCGCACCGATCATGACCGAGCCGGGTGGGCCGGCGTGGCGGCAGACGACCTTCTATCCGTTCGCCTTCACCGCGCGACTGGCCCGGGGCGAGGCGCTCGAGCTCAAACTGGACAGTCCGACCTACGACTCGGCCCGGCACGGCGAGGTCGCGGTGATCGACGCGGTGGCCACCCACGACGCCGATGGTGGCGGGACCGCGGTCTTCCTGGTCAACCGGGACGAGACGGCGGACGCCGAGATCGAGATCGACGTGCGGATGCTCGGGGAGGTCGGCGTGCGTGAGGCGTGGACACTCAGCGACAAGGACCCGCACGCTGCCAACACGCTCGAGCAGCAAGACCGCGCGCGGCCGGTGGCCAACCCGACGGCACGACGCGACGGCGGGTCGGTGACGATCTCGCTGCCTCCGGTCTCGTGGACCGCCCTGACCCTCGGATGAACGGAACCGCTGTGCTCAAAGTCGATGGACACCACATCGTCGCCGGTGACCAGCCGGTGATCCTGCGGGGTTTCGGCCTCGGCGGCTGGATGAACATGGAGAACTTCATCTCCGGCTACCCCGGGACCGAATCGCAGCACCGCAAAGTACTGCGCCGGGTTCTGGGCGAAGAGGGCTACACCAGATTCTTCGATCGGTTCCTCTCGGTGTTCTTCACCGACGACGACGCCGCCCTGCTCGCGGATCTGGGGCTCAATTCGTTGCGGATCCCGTTCAACTACCGCCATTTCGAGGACGACGCGGCGCCGTTCCAGATCAAGCCCGAGGGGTTCGCGCTGCTCGATCGGGTGGTGGACACCTGCGCGCGCCACGGCATCTACACGATTCTGGACCTGCATGCCGTGCCCGGGGCGCAGAATCAGCACTGGCACAGCGACAACCCCACCCAGTGGGCGCATTTCTGGAGTCAGCGGCAGTTCCAGGACCGGGTCGTCCACCTGTGGGAGCACATCGCCGAGCACTACAAGGGCCATGCGTGGGTGGCCGGCTACAACCCCGTCAACGAGCCCGCCGATGCCGAGGGCGTGACCATCGGACCCTTCTACCGGCGGCTGGAGGCGGCCATCCGCGCCGTCGACCCCGACCACATCCTGTTCCTGGACGGCAATCGCTATTCGACGCAGTTCGACCAGTTGGGTGATCCGCTGCCCAACTGCGTCTACACCGCCCACGACTACGCCATGCCGGGATTCGTCGACGGCGGTCCCTACCCTGGGGTCAGCCGAGGGGAGTACGTCGACCGCGACCGTGTGGAGGAGACTTTCCTCGCCCGGACCGAGTTCATGCGGCAAACCGGCACGCCTGTCTGGGTCGGTGAGTTCGGCCCGGTGTACACCGGCGACGCCGCGCGCGACGAGCAGCGCCACCGCCTGCTCGAGGACCAGTTGGAGATCTATCGCCGCTATGACGTCAGCTGGGCGTTGTGGACGTACAAGGACATCGGGCTCCAGGGACTGGCGACGGTCGACCCGGCGTCGCCCTACGCGCAGCGAGTGGCGCCGGTCTTGGAGAAGAAGGCACGCCTCGGTGTCGACTCCTGGGGATCGACCGACGCCGAGATCCGCCACATCCTGCAGCCGATCGAGGACCTGTTCGAGCAGGAGTTCCCCGACTTCCAGCCCTTCCCGTGGGGCGCCCGCCGGTGGATTCACGGGCACGTACGTCACGTCATGTTGGCCGAGGCCATGCTCGGAGACTTCGCCGCGGCATTCGAGGGCGTCACGCCCGACGAAGCGGAACGGCTCGCGGACTCGTTCGGTCTCGGGCAGTGCCAGATCCGTAAGCCGCTGGCCGATCTCCTCCGGCGGGCGGCCACCGGTGATCGTGCCCGGCCCGAAATCGGGGGATGATGGTGGCGTGGTACGGATGATCGATGTGGCGCGGGAGGCCGGCGTGTCGGCCATGACGGTCTCCAACGTCATCAACGGGCGGCCCGGGGTGAGCCCTGAGACGCGGTTGCGGGTGCTGGCGACCATCTCGAGGCTCGGGTACAAGGTGAACCACGCCGCGCGTCATCTGCGCACGGGCCGCACCGGTGCCGTCGGGCTGATCGTCCCGGACATCGACCGCCCCTACTACGCGCAGCTGGCCCGACGACTTGCCGACGTCGTGGAGCGCCGTGGCCTGCACCTCGTCGTCGAGCGCACCGGGGGCAACGCCGAGCGCGAGCTCGAAGCCATCTCGTTCGGCCGGCTGCGCAAGTACGACGGAGTGATCATCAGCCCCCTGCACCTCGACGCCGCCGACCTGGAGCACCTGCGGTTCGAGACACCCGTGGTGTTCATCGGGGAGAAACCGGTCCCGAAGAGGTTCGACCACGTCATGATGGACAACGTCGGCGGAGCTCGGATGGCCACGCACCACCTGCTCAGCACCGGGTCGCGGCGCATCGCCATCATCGGCGGGCGCCACGACGACCACGTCGACGACATGCCCTCCCTGCGGACCCGGGGCTACCGGCAGGCCCATGCCGAGTTCGGCGTCGAGGTGGACGAGCGGCTGGTGGTCGAGGTCGAGTCCTTCGATCCCGGGTCCGGCGCCCGCAGTCTCAAGCACCTGTATGACTCCGGCGTGGCGTTCGACGGCGTTTTCGCGCTCACCGACGCCGCCGCGATGGGGGTGTTGCGGGCTTTGGCCGATCTGAACATCGACATACCGGGTGAGGTGCAAGCGATCGGTTTCGACAACGACGAAGAGACGGAGTTCTTGGTACCGCGGCTGTCGTCGGTGGAACCGTGCAACGACGCGATGGCCGAGCGGATCCTCGAGATGCTGGAGTACCGCATGGCGGCCAACGGCGACGACCCCCGGGACGTGCCGGAGCCGGCGACGACCATCGTGAACTCGCAGTTGGTGCTGCGCGAGTCGACCCGCCGCTGAGGCGGGGCCTACCGGCCGCTGAGGCGGGGCCCACCGGCCGCGAAGCGACCGGCGGCCCCGCCCGGTTCACAGCAGACCGCGCTGGGCGAGGTTGCCCATCAAGTCGCGCACGCCGAAGTCCCACGGCTCACAGTCCTCGGCGTGGCGGACACGGTTGACCAAGGTGCCCAGCTCCGGCGAGCTGATCCGCACGATGTCGTCCACGTGATGCGTGAACCCGTCACCGGGCCGGTCGCGGTCTTCGGTGGGCGCGAACATCGTGCCGAGCATGAGCACCGCGCCATCGGGATACTGGTGGTGCCGGCCGATCAGTTGTTCCACCAGCGCCTGCGGATCACGCGAGATGTGCGACATCCGCGAGACCGCTTCGAGGTGGAAGCCGTCCGCCGCTTCGACGTCCAGGCGCACCTCGAGTTCGCGCACCCGGTCGAGGTCGAAGCGATCGTCGAAAAGCCGGATGAACGGGCCCAGTGCACAGGAGGCGTTGTTGTCCTTGGCTTTCGGCAGCAACAGAGCGGAGCGGCCCTCGACGTCACGCAGGTTCACGTCGTTGCCGAGGGTCGCTCCCACGATCTGCCCGCTGGAGTTCACCACCGCGGCCACTTCGGGTTCGGGGTTGTTCCAGGTGGAGTCCGCGAGTACACCGACCGGCACGGCGGTGCCCACTGCGGACAGCACCTGGCCCTTGGTGAAGATCTCGGCATCGGGGCCGATCCCGACCTCGAGGTACTGGCTCCAGGCGCCCTCGGAGATCAGGCTGTCCTTCAACCGCTGTGCTTGCTCGGAGCCTGGTGTGAGGTCGTGGAAGTCGTCGCCGATGTCGGCGAGCATCCGGCGGCGGATGTCCGCGGCGAGGGCGAGGTCGCCGCGAGCTCGTTCCTCGATGACGCGTTCGATCATCGACACCGCGAACGTCACCCCGGCGGCCTTCAGAGCCTGCAGGTCGACGGGCGCGAGCAGCCACGGGCGGGTGGTGTCGCGCTGCGGGGCGCCGGTGTTGGCCAGCGCATCGGCGACGCTCGCCACGATCCGGCCGTCGAGCCCGGCGATCTCGGCTGCAGGCTTGGGCAGCTCGCAGATGTCGCGGACGGTGGCGAAGCGGTCGCTGAGATCGAGCAGCTGCCCGTCCCGGACGAGCACCGGTGACGGCCCTCCCACGGCCGGGTCCCAGACCCGGCCGACCAGGATGCTCTCGGTGGCGTCCTGCGGCAGTGCGTCGGCGGCGGTGCCGAACCAGGCGGTGGCGGACTCGGATGCAGACTGGCTCATTCGTCGGCTCCCAGATTGAAGAACGAACGCTCGTCGTGGGGACGGATGTCGGCGACCGCATGATCGAACAGGCGCATCGGGTGCGGGGTGAACGGGTGGCGGGCGATCTCGTCCAGATTCAGCTCGATGCCGAGCCCGATGCCGGTCGGGATGATGATGTCGCCTTCCTCGGTCAACGTGAGGCGTTCGTTGGTGATCGCCGGACGCCAGGGTACGTCGGTCGCCATGATCTCCAAATAGTGGAAGTTGGGCAGCGTTGCGCCGAGCTGCAGCGTGGCCGCCGTGCTCAGCGGGCCGCTCGGGTTGTGTGGCGCGAAGCCGACGTAACTGGTGGCAGCGAGGGTGGAGATGAAGGCCAGCTCGGCCAGGCCGCCGGCATGCGTGACGTCGGGCTGGACGAAGTCGACTGCCTGGCGGGCGAGAGCGGGCGCGAACCCCTGCCGGCCGAACCACCGCTCGCCCGCGGCTATCGGCACCGGTGACGCTCGGCGGATGTCGACCAGAGCATCGAGGTTGTCCGGCGGGCACGGTTCCTCGAACCAGACTGGATCGAACTGCGCGAGTTGCCGCGCGACCAGGATCGCGTGGCGGACGTCGAAGCGCCCGTGGCCCTCGATGAACAGCTCGACGTCCGGCCCGACGGCCGAGCGGACCGCGTCCACCTGGGCCAGCACGCGGTCGAGTTGGCGGGAGGTGATGACGAGGTCGTAGTTTTCGAACGGGTCCCACTTCAGCCCGCGGAACCCGGTCGCGACGGTGGCTCTGGCGGCGGCCGCGTAGTCCTCAGGCGTGGCGGCGCCGGAGAACCAGCCGTTGGCGTAGGCCCGCACCCGGTCGCGGGTGGCGCCGCCGAGCAGCCGGTGTACCGGCACACCGAGGTCGCGCGCGGAAATGTCCCACAGGGCCATCTCGAAGGCGCTCAGCGCTGTCATGATGACCGGCCCGCCGCGCCAGTACCAGTCGCGGGCCAGCTGGTAGATGGTGCCGGAGATGCACGTGGGGTCGAGACCGGTGACCGCTTCGGCGAGCTCGGCGATCGCGCCTTGGACGGCGCGTTCCTTGCCTTCCAGCGTGGCCTCGCCGAGCCCGACGATGCCTTCATCGGTGCGGACGCGGACGATGACGAGGTTGGTGCGATAGAAGTCGACGACGAAGGTGTCGACCGCGATGATTTTCATGAGTTCTCAGCCTTTGACTGCGCCGGCGGTCATGCCGGCGACGACGTATTTCTGCGCGAAGAGGTAGAACGCGACGGCGGGTAGCGTGAACATGAAGGCGACCGCCATCACCGTCTGCACCGGTGTGCCCACCTCGCCGATGAAGCTCGCGATCCCGACCGAGGCCGGCTGCATCTGCGGGGCGTAGATGAAGGTCACGGCGAACACGTACTCGTTCCAGGCGTGGAAGAACGCGATGACCGCGGCGGCGGCGATCGACGGAGCGATCAGCGGCACGTTGATGCGAACCAGCATGGTGAACGGACGGGCACCGTCGACTCGCCCGGCCTCTTCGAGCTCACGCGGGACACCGTCGATCGCGCCCTTGAGGATCAGCGCGACGATCGGCAGCACGAACGCCGAGTTGGCCAGGATCAGTCCGGTGAGAGAGTCCAGGAGGTCGAACCGGTTGAACAGCGCGAACAACGGCACGACCATGAGCGCTTCGGGAAGCATCTGCGTCAGCAGCAGTGCGACCGTCATCAGGGTCTTGCCCACGAACGAGAACCGCGAGAGCGCGTAGCCCAGCGGAATGCCCAGCCCGATCGACAGCACTGTCGTGCCGGCCGCGATCACCAGGCTGTTGCGAAGCCAGCGCAGGGTATCGCCTCCGGTCAGGGCGTCGACGAACCCGGTGAACTGGGAGAAGTCGGGAAACAGCCGGGCATCCGCCGCGAACAGGTCGGAGTCGCTGGACAGTGCGGTGACGAACATCCAGTACAGCGGGAAGACCGCGATCCCGATGACGAACAGGACGGTCACGATGCGCAGGGTGAGTCCGATGCGGAGCCGGCTCATCGGGTGTTCTCCTTCTCGGCTGCGCGGGCGACGAACCTGCTGCCGGCGATGACGATGAGCGAGATGACGACACCCACCATCCCGATCGCAGCGGCCGTGCCGAGCTGCTTGGAGTCGAATGCCTGGGCGTAGAGATCGATGACGAGCGTCTCGGTGGAACCGACGGGGCCTCCCTTGGTCATCAGCCAGATCAGCTCGAATCGACGGATCGACCAGATCGTCATGAGTAGGGCGAGCAGCCCGACGGTGGGCTTGATGACCTGCCAGGTGACCGCTCGGAACGTCCACCATCGGCCCGCGCCGTCCATCGTGGCGGCCTCGGTCAGGTCTTTCGGCACCCCCTGGAGCGCGGACAACAACACGACCGAGGCGAGGGGAAACAACTGCCAGGTGGTCGTGACGAGGATCGCAGGCAGGGCGTAGGTCTGGCTGTCGAGGATCGCGCCGCCGGCGACGCCCAGCCCCACGGCGTCGAGGAACCGGTTCACGATCCCGTACTGGGGGTTGAGCATCCAGGTGGCGATGAGTGCGACGGCGATCGCCGGAGCCGCCCAGGGCACGGTGACCAGGGCGCGCGCCACGCCACGGCCACGGAACCCGCGGTTGAGCAGTAGCGCGACGAGCAGCCCCGAGCCGACGGATCCCACGACGCACACCACGACGTAGACGAGCGTGATCAGCAGGGTGCGCCGGAAGTCGTCGTCACCGAAGATGTGGGCGTAGTTCTCCAGCCCCACCCAGGTGCTGTTGGTGGGGTTGAGCAGCGACGTCTTCGTGAAGCTCAAGAAGACCTGTTGGGCCAGTGGCACGCCTTGAAAAATGGCGATGAACAGGGCGGCGGGAGCGAGGAACAGATACGGCGTCCATCTGCTTCCCAGCGGGCTACGTCGGCGCCCGGCCTCGGTCTGAGGCGCTCGCGTGTGCTCGAGCACGGTCATCGAGTGGGTGTCCTTCGTCAAGATAGGCCGACGCCGGGGCGAGCGGGCTCGCCCCGGCGTCGGCAGGGTCAGCCGACCAGGTCGCTCGCCTGGTCCTGAGCGTTGTCCAGCGCGGTCTGGAGGTCCACTTGGCCCTGGAGCGCGGCGATGACGTTCTGGATGACGACCTTGCGGATGTCCGGCGTCTGGGACTCGAAGCCCAGGACGGTGTGCGGAAGGCTGGACTCCGTGAGGTCATCGAAGGTGGTGAGGAACGGCATCTGCTGAAGCGACTCGTCACTGCGCTCGGTGGCGGTGGCAACACTGCTCGCGCCGAGGATCTCCTGCAGCGACACCTGGTTCTCCTCCTCGAGTGCCCACTCGATGAACGTGGCCGCCTCTTCCTTGGCGGAGCTGGCCTCGTTGATCACGATGGGGGCGAGGATCGCGCCCTGGCTGCGTTCGGGGAAGGGGATCGGGGCGACGTTGAAATTCAGGTCCGGGCTCTCGGCGATCAGGTGCGTGGCGTACCCGCCGTTGTTGAGCTCCATGGCGACCTTGCCTTCGGCGAACATGCGCCGGAAGGTCGCCGCGTCGGCGCCGCGGGGGATGACCTCGGCGTCGTAGAGGTCCTTGTAGGCCTGCAGGCCTTCGAGGTTCTCCGGCGCGTTGATGGTCAGGTTCTCCCCGTCGGACCAGGCGCCGCCGAAGCCGTACACGTAGTTGAAGATGTCCTGCCACATGCCGGCTTCTTCCGCCTCGGTCTGGCGGAAGGCGAGGCCGAAGACGTCACCGTTGGTCAGTGACTTTGCCGTAGCGACGAAGTCGTCATAGGTCGCCGGCGGTTCCGGCATCAGGTCGGCGTTGTAGAACAACGCATAGTTGGATGCCTCGAAGATGACCCCGTGTCGCACGCCGTCGTGGCTCATGAACTGATCCGGCTGCTCAATCAGTTCGTATCCGCTGAGGTCGATCAGATCGTCCAGCGGCGCGATCAAGCCGGCCTCCGAGGCGGCCTCGAACTCGGGCATGTCGAAGCGGATGAGGTCCGGCCCCTCGCCACCACCCATCTGGGTCAGCACCGTCTGGCCGAACGTGGGGTAGGGAACCGACGCCGCCTCGACTCGGATCTCGTCCTGGCTCGCGTTGAACTCCTCGAGCCACTCCTCCAGCTGCGGGCCGCGGCCCGGGTCGCCGAAGGTCGAGGCGGCGAAGGAGAGCGTGGTGACGCCGCCGTCCGAGGACGAGCTCGAGTCGGAGTCCGAGCCGCATCCCGCAGCGAGGGCGGCGGCAAGACCGACGGCGGTGGCCGCGGCTACTGTGGCGCGGCGAACGCGAGGTTTCCTCATCGGGTGCTCCTCTAGAGGTCGTGGCTTGGTTGAACGTTAAAGGTGCAACGATCGTAGTAACATATGCAACGCTGTCAAGTGGATGTTGCGCTCTGCGCCTGCACGTTCAGCGCACGACGGAGGTGGACGTGTCGCAGACGATCCAGCGGGCGATCGAGCTCGTCAAGAAGACCGCGGAAGAACCGCTGAGCCTCGCGCAGGCGGCGGAGGTGCTGGGGGTCCACAAGTCGACGGCGCTTCGGATCCTGCGGACGCTCGAGGCAGCCCGGTTCGTGCGAAAGACCGGCGCGGGGACGTACGTGGTCGGAAGTGGGCTCATCGAACTGTCCGAACTCGCCCTCGGGTCGATGGACCTGCGTCAGTTCGCCTCGGCGCACCTGCGCGAGCTCGGGCGCGAAACCGGGCACACCGTGCACCTGGCGCAATTGACCGGTGACGAGATCATCTACATCGACAAGGTCGACAGCCCTGCGTTCGACGCCGTGACGCTGCCATCACGGGTCGGGAGAGCGGTGTCGATCTATGCCAGTGCCGTCGGCAAGGTCATCTTGGCCTACCTGTCCCGGGTGGAGCGCGATCGGCTGCTTGCCCACGTCACGTTCGAGCGGCACACGGACACGACGCTCACCAATCGCGGCTCGCTCGAACGCGAGCTCACCGAAATCCGCCGGCGCGGCTGGGCTACCGACGACGGTGAACACGACGCCTACGTGAAATGTGTGGCCGCCCCGATCAGGGACTCCCGCGGGCAGGTCGTCGCCGCCGTCTCGGTCACTGCCATCGAGGTCGTCGCGACCCTCGCGCAGCTTGAGGAGAGGCTGCCGTTGTTGCTCGACACCGCCGAAGCGATCTCCGCGGAACTCGGCTACACGGCTCCGGCCGGGGCGCAGCCGGGCGCCTAGG
>Ga0079224_100011944_pt1 | contig 11994 bp, 8 predicted proteins | sample Stecom2015_FD_80414 | JGI IMG/M metagenome (GOLD analysis project Ga0079224, IMG submission 80414) | Agricultural soil microbial communities from Utah to study Nitrogen management - Steer compost 2015 | ecosystem: Environmental > Terrestrial > Soil > Agricultural land | place: USA: Utah... | reverse complement strand
CGACTCCCTGAACCGCGCGCAACGCGAGGCCGTCACGACCCTCTCCGGTCCCCTGCTCGTGCTCGCCGGCGCCGGGACGGGCAAGACCCGCGTGATCACCTTCCGCATCGCCGAGCTCATCCGCAGCGGCATCTCGCCCGCACGCATCCTCGCCGTCACCTTCACGAACAAGGCCGCCCGTGAAATGCGGGAGCGCGCGCTCACCTTGCTCGGCAAGAAGCGCGGGCGCCGCAGCGCGGAGAAAACCCCAGAAATTTCGACATTTCACTCGCTGTGCGTGCGCTTGCTCCGCCGCCACATCCACCACCTCGGCTACCCGCGGGAGTTCGTCATCTACGACCGCAGCGACCAAGAGAGCATCGCGCGCTCGGCGCTGCGGGACATTCGGGTCGGCTACGAAAAACTCCGCCCTGGCGACCTGCTGGCGCAGATCGGCACCTGGAAGACCCACTCCGTCCGTCCGGACCAGGCCGAGCAGGTCGCCACCACGGACAAACAGATCCTGGCCGCCCTCGCCTACACTCGCTATCAAGCGGCGCTGAAGGCCTCCGGCGCGCTCGACTTCGACGACCTGCTGCTCTGTACCGAGGAGCTCTTCGACCGCCATCCCGCAGCGCGCTTCGCGGAGGCTTCGCGCTTCGACCACCTGCTCATCGACGAATACCAGGACACCAACGGCCTACAATATCGCATCGTCAAGCAGCTGGCCGAACGGCACCGCAACATCTGCGTCGTCGGCGACGACGATCAATCGATCTACGGCTGGCGAGGTGCGGAGGTGACCCACATCCTGAACTTCGCCAAGGACTGGCCGGAAGCCAAGGTGGTCCGCCTGGAGGAGAACTATCGCTCGCGCGCGCCCATCCTCGAGCTGGCCAACACCCTCATCGCCCACAACACGCAGCGCCACGGCAAGGTGCTGCGCGCCTCGCGGAGCGGGGGCGTCTTGCCCCGCTTCGCGCGGTTCGAAGACGAGAACAGCGAAGCGGAGCACCTCGCTCGGGAGATCCGCGCGCGCATCGACGCCACCGGGGAAGACCGGGTCAGCCCGAGCGACATCGCGATCCTGTTCCGAACCAACGAGCAGCCGCGCGTGTTCGAGACCCTGCTGCGGCGCGAGAAAATCCCCTACGTCCTGGTCGGCGGGATGTCCTTCTACGACCGCAAGGAGGTGCGCGACATCCTGAGCTACCTGCGCGTCTTATGTAACCCGAACGACGAGGTCTCGCTCCTGCGCATCCTCAACACGCCGCCGCGGGGGATCGGCACCGGCACGGTCGAGGTCCTGCTGGAGGACGCCGTCAGCCAGGGCAAGCCGCTGTGGGAGGTGCTGCCGGGCGCGCTCGAGGACGGGCGGGTGGCGCACGCCGCTGGCCAGCGCATCGAGGCGTTCCGGCGGATGATCGACGGCTACCGGGCGCGCCTCGGCGGCGAGTCGCTCGTGGGGCTCACCACCGAGTTGATCCAGCACGTCGGGTACAAGGCCGAAATCGAGCGAGTCTACAAAACGGCCGCGGAGGTGGAAGCGCGCTGGGCATCCATCGAGGAGCTCATCAACTCGATCGGCGAGTACGAAGCGCGCAGCGAAGCGCCCTCGCTGCTGGGGTTCTTGGAAGAGGCCACGCTGGCCGGCCGCGACGAGCAGCGCGACGACCAGAAGGACAAACGCCAGCTGCACGCGCTGACGCTCATGACCCTGCACAGCGCGAAGGGCCTCGAGTTCCCGCACGTCTACATGGTGGGGATGGAAGAGGGGCTCTTGCCCCACAAACGCTCCGTGCTCGATGGGGGCGACACGATCGCGGAGGAGCGGCGCCTCTGCTACGTCGGCGTGACCCGCGCTCAAGAGTCGCTGACGCTGAGCTTCTGCAAGGGACGGATGAAGTGGGGCAAGCTCCGGCCTTCCATCCCGAGCCGATTTTTGATGGAAATGCGCGGAGAGACCGAGAAGGCCCGCCGCATCGCCGAGACCGCGGCGGCCGCGCTGGCGGCCGAAGCTCAGGACGATCCCGCCTCGAAGTCACGCGGCCAGAAGCAGGAGGCCGAGCGAGCCGCCGCGAGCCGAGGGCCGAAGTAGGCACCGCGAGCTCTCTTGACTTTTTCACAGGAAGGCGCGGAAGAGCGGAAGATTTTTGGATTGGGGATGGGGTCCCAAGCGGGCGTGGGTGCGTGGGGCGTCACAGCGATTCCACGGCGCGCCGCTCGAGATCGACCCCGATCGGGGACCGGCGACGTCGGTCCCCCTTCCGCGATTCCGATCCTTCCTGTGACCCGTCGCCGGTTTAGACCCGTCGACGCACGACGCTAGCTCGGTGGTGAGATGCGTCTTCACCGACTCGAGGTGGGCCGAAGGCCCTGCTGGTCTTCCTGTGAGCAAGAGTAGTGGAGCGCGTCGCGATGGGCTTTCGCGCGCTTCATTCGTAGGGGGTCAGGAAGGCCAAGGGCTCAGCCTCGGAGCTCGAGGCGCTCCCAGCGGCCGCGGTCGGCCGGTCCGCGGCAGGCGAACAGCTCGCGGCGCGCCGGGACGGCGATCATGCAGGCGTTGGTGGTGGTTCCCTGCTCGTCTTCGGGGTAGCGGTTCACGCTGTCGACCCCGTCGCTGCGGTCGGCGAACAGCTGGCGCAGCGTCGCCGTGTCCTGGAGCTCGGCGGACAGCCGCCCGAGCAGCCGCTCCAGCCGGACGCGGCTCGAGCGGGTGGGCTCCTCACCCTCGCCTTCGACGTGCGCGGGGTGCAGGCAGTGATTGGTGCGCGCCAGCGGGAGGGCGTCGAGCTTTCGCGCGATCGTCTGGCCGGGGCTGCACTCGAGCTCGACCGCAGCGGCAGCGTCGGCGGCCCAGTAGGTGTGCGCGGCGGCCCGCGGAGCCCCCTCGATCCGACGGGCCGCGTCCCGCCCGTTCGAGGTCGCGAGCGCCGCGTGGAGCACGCTCAAGTAGCCCACACCGACGCGGGCCCCGCGGACCTTCACGTTGGTCGTGCCGACCGCGACCCCCTCGGCGTTCATGCCCATCAGCGACAGGCAGCCGGTGCACGTCACCGACCAGCTCTCGGGGCCCCGGTCAGGCCGGCGGTGGATCGCCACCACGAAGTCCAGATCCGTCGGGTTCAGATCCCATGTCTGTCCCACCAGGAGCTCCCCGTCCCGGGTGCCGGATGGCGGCACCAGCACGGCCGAGCAGCCTTCACGATCCGCGGCGTCGCCGAGGAGCAGCACGTCCCGCACGTCGGTCATGTTCCCGACGGCGTACAGATCGGCCGCCGGCACCCCGGCGGCCTCGGCGATGCCGAGCTGCTCCGCGTGCCCTTCGGGATCCCAGCCGGCCGCCACCTCGAGGCAACGCGCCCCGATGTGCAAAAAGCGTTCGACGCTGCCGCCGCCGCGCTCGTTCAAGTACGCGGAGAGCGCCGTGAGGCGCTGATCGACGAAGGCCTGGATGCGGTGCCGCAGCGCTTCGCCGTGCGCGTTGCCCATCTGGCGCGCCGACCCCGCGCATTCGATCTGCGGGAGGTCGAGCAGAGCTGGTTGTGCCGCTTGCATGCCGGACCCTACCGCAGGCGCCGGGATTGTCGACGCCGCCCGGCGTCGTTGGCCCGAGCCAGCGCTCCGTGGCACGTTCGACGACACCCATGCGCCGCGAGCCCGCCCCCTGGACGGATCTGACCCGCGCCGTCGCGGAGCGGGCGCGCGGCTACGGCCTCGACCTCGTGCAGCCGCTTCGCCTCGGCTGGTACAACGCCGGCGCCCCACCGGACCTGCGCATCGGCGGCGGGGCAGCCGACGATCGCCTGGCCCTGGTGCTCGGCAACACGCGCGCGCTCTGGCCCTGCTTCGAGGCGGCGCTCTGGCGGGAGGTTCGCCTGCAGGACGAGCCGCACCCGCTCGACCGCTATTGCACCGAAGCGGTCGCGACCATCTTGAGCGCCGGGCCCGCCCCGATCTGGCTCCGCTTCGCCCACGAGCTCGATCCCCCTCCCCCGATCCCCATTCAGCGGGTCGCGGCCGCCGCCGGCCTGGCCCACCTGTCGCCGAGCCACCTCAGCATTCATCCCGTGCACGGACCGTGGATCGCGCTGCGGGCCGTGGTCGTCTTCGACGTCGAGGGGCCGTCGGAGCACGCCGGAGCGGCGCCCGATCCCTGCAGCGGTTGCCAAACGCCGTGCCTCCCGGCGCTGGAGCGCGCCCTCCGCTCCGCGCCCGCCGACGATCCCGAGACCGCCTGGAGGCGCTGGCTGCAGGTCCGCGACGTGTGCCCCGTCGGCAGGAGCGCGCGCTACGGCGAGGATCAGATCCATCACCACTACGCGAAGCGGGCGCACCTGCCCCGCGCCTGAAGACCATGCGGCAGCTCGGTCGTCCCTCCTTGCAAACCGTATTTCGGCTGGCCGCGATGGCGGGGGTGGTCTGGCTTTGCCCGGCGGGTTGCTCCGGCCTCGGAGGCGAGTTCGTTTGTGAAGGGGAGATGTGGCGGTCTTGCCCCGAGCTTCGGGAGGATTTTTGTCGAGAGACCTTTGCCTGTACGCTCGTAGCAGGACGTTGCGGGGCTCTTTGCGAGGCGTACCAGAGTGCTCAGCGCTGCACCGATGCCAACTGTTCGTGGGAAATTGATCGATGCGTCCTCAGGTGCGACAGCGCACAGACCGAAGAGGAGTGTTTCGAACTGCGATATGCCTGTCAGTGGGACGGTGCGGAATGCAGGAACGTTTGCGCCCCCCTCGAGTCCGCCGACGCGTGCGACGCCGCTGGCTGTTCGTGGCTGATGTGTGAGGGCGCCGCCAAGCCCTGCGACGCCTACCCGGGCGACGGCTGCCCCACCAGTCTCGGATGCGACCGCGTCAAGCGGGGTGGGAGGCTCTCCACTCAATAGGAAGGTGCATCCCTCCCAAGCACGACCATCACGCCCACCCCTCACGGTCCGAGAGGACGATCACCCCTCGGAGCACTCAGCTTCATCGGAGCCGTCGGGGCACTGCGCGGTGCCATCGCAGACGGCCGCAGGCGGCACGAAGCCAGCGCCGTCGGCGCACAGGAAGCTGTCCGGCGTGCCGCCGCTGCAAATGACGACGCAGCGATAATAGGAGTTGTCCTCGACCGGCCCGGTGAGCTGGGCGCAATCGGCGTCCACCATGCACTGGGCAGCGCAGAGCAGATCTTCGGAGGTATCGGCGTTGCACCGCGCCATCGTGGCCAGGTTGCACTCGCGCAGCTTGTTGGCGAGATCCTCACACACCTGCGGCGCGGAGTCCTCGTCGTCGCTGCAAGCCACGACCCCGAAAAAGCTAGCAAACCCGATCAAAACGACGATGGCACGCATTGGTGGCCTCCCCAGAAGTTCGCGGGGACGCTACACGGCGTGCCGACCGATGTCGAACTTTTCGACGGGCGCGAGGGACAGCGCGCGATCGACGGACCGTCCGCCGTTCAGCCTTCGAGGCGCTCGAGCTCGTCCTCGAGTTTTTCGTCCCACTCGTCGGGGCCGCCGGTCGGCTTCTGCTGCTTGGCGTCCTGCTCTTGCTGCTGGCGGGTGCGGCGGCGCCAGCGGGTGAGCATGAACGCCGCGGCCACGCCGGCGCCGCCGAAGGCGATCGACAGCCCGATGGCAAAGCCCTTGAGCGGGCTCTGGGGCGGCACCGCGAGGATCTTGTCGCCGTAGCGGGCGACGATATCGGCCTCGATGCGATCGGGCGCGTCGCCGGCTTTCAGGCGCGTCCGGATCTCCTTGCGCAGCTGGTTGCTGATCTCGGATCCATGGATATCGAGCGTCTGATTCCAGCAGCAGGGCGCGAGCAGCCGGCCCTCGAGGCGATCGGCGCCTTCCACGTAGTCGTAGATGTCCGCGGCGACCTGGTGATCGGCGGGCACGTCGGCCAGGGCGGACCCGGTCGCGAGCCACGCACCGACGATGAGGAGAGCGAGCCGCCGCGCCATGGGGGCAAGCGTAGTCCAACGAGCCCGCATCGGCTACGTTGGGCGACTGACGGGGCCACGGCCCGCAGGCCGCCGCGCCACGACACAAAGCGCGCCCAGGCCGGCGCTCAACCTTTCGCCGAAGCCTTGGGCAGAGCGTCGGCCAGCGCGCCGAGCATGTCGGCGACCGAACAGAACTTCTCGCGCAGCTTGCCGGAGCGCTGCCCCGCCCGTCGCTCGAGCTCGTCCAGGATCTGCCATTCGGCGAAGCTCACGGCGCGCACGCCCCGGCGCTGCAACGTGGCTTCGATGCCGGGCGCTGCGCGGTTCGGATCGAGCGCCGGCAGGTCCTCGAGCATCTTCGCGACGGTGTCCTTGGCGTCGGCCTTGTTGGTCCCGATGAGCCCGGTGGGCCCGCGCTTGATCCAACCGGCGACGTAGACGCGCTCGCACACCGGGCCGTTCGGGCCGTCGGTCACCCTCCCCCCAGCGTTCGGGATGATACCGTTTCGTTCATCGAACGGCAGCCCCGGCAAGGCGATGCCCCGGTAGCCGATCGAACGGAAAATCAGCCCCGCCGGCTCGACGTCGAAGCGCCCGCTCGGGCGAGCGCGGGTGCTGCCGTCGCTCGCGCGCTCCAGGTCGTTCTGCTCGAGGCGCACGGCGTCGACGCGGCCGTCCTTTCCCAAGACCTCCACCGGCGAGACGCAGAAGCGCAAGCTCACGCGCCGCTCGCTGGCGGGCGGCGCGGTCTCGGCGAGCTGCATCAAAAACTCGACCAGCTTGCGCTTCGTCGAGTCGAGATCGGGCAGGTCGAGCGCCGGCGCGATCTCCTCGCGGCGCACGCGCACCGAGACCCCCTTGAGCCCCACGATGTCCTGCAGCTCCGAGAGATCGAACGCGGCCTGCGCCGGGCCACGCCGCCCGAGGACCACCACCTCGCGCACGCGGCTCTCTCGGAGAGCTTGCAAGGCGTAGCTGGTGATGTCCGTCTCCCCGAGCTCCTCAGGGTCGCGCACCAAGACGCGCGCCACGTCGAGCGCCACGTTGCCCATGCCCACCACGATCGCGCGCTCACACCCCAGGTCGAACGGGTCGCAGCGAAAGTCCGGGTGCCCGTTGTACCAACCCACGAAGCTGGTAGCCGAGTGCGAACCGGCGAGATCCTCGCCCGGGATCCCCAAGCGGCGGTCAGCGGCCGAGCCGACCGAATAGAGCACCTGATCGTAGTGCTCGAGCAGCTCGGCGTGCGTCACGTCGCGGCCGACGTCGACGTTGCCGAAGAACCGGAAGCCCGGGTGCTGGGCGGTGCGCTCGAAAGCCCGAGCGGCCTGCTTGATGCGCTGGTGATCGGGCGCCACCCCGAACCGCACCAGCCCGAACGGCACCGGCAGCCGCTCCAGCAGGTCCACCCGCACGCTGAGCGACTGCCTCAGCAGGTGCTCGGCGGCATAAAATCCTGCCGGCCCGGAGCCGACGATGGCCACGGTGAGGGGCCGGGCGGCGCTGCCCAAGCCCTTGGCTTCAGTAGTCGGTGTGTCCGCCAACAGGCTTAGGCTAGAGCAATTTTGCCCTCGCTGTAAGCGAAACCGGCGGGCCGGGGGGATCGGTCGCGACCCCGGCGTGACTTGACTCGCCCCACACCGGCATCTAGGGTTTCAATTGTTTTTGAAACCTCCGAAGGTGGCCAGCCTGGGCGGCGCGCGCCGGTGCGGCGTGGCCGTCGGCCGGTCGCGACCCCTCCTGGTGTTTGCGACCCTTGCGCGCGCCGACACGGCTCTGCGAAAACCGCCCCCAGCTCGGCGGTGATCGCCGCCCGCGCTCCCGAGCCCCTTCGCCCGTCGTCAAAACCACTTCAAGCTCGCCCACCCAACCCCCGCTGCTCGCTCACCATTTCGAGCCCTCCATGGCTTCAGAAGTTACTTCATCCGGTCCTCTACCGCGCGGCGGCTCGGGCGAGATGTTCGACAACATCGCCGATCGCTACGATCTGCTCAATCGCGTCCTGTCGCTCGGCATCGACCAGCGCTGGCGGCGCCGCACCATCGCCGCCCTCGAGCTCGGCAGCGACGCGCGCGTGCTCGATCTTGCCACCGGGACCGGCGATCTGGCCCTCATGATCGCGCGCCGGAGCCCGACCGCCCAGGTCGTCGGGCTCGATCCGTCGGCGGGCATGTTGAAGGTGGCGCGCGACAAGGTGGCCGCCAAGGGGCTCGAGCAGCGGATCGAGCTCGTCCTCGGCGACGCCGAGCGGCTGCCGTTCGAGGCAGAGAGCTTCGACGCGGTGACGATCGCGTTCGGGATCCGCAACGTGCCCGACCGGGCCGCGGCGCTCCGCGAGATGCGGCGCGTGCTGCGCCCCGGACGAAAAGCCGCGATTTTGGAGCTCGGCGAACCGCGCGGCGGCTTGCTTGGGCCGCTGGCGCGCTTCCACGTGCACACCGTGGTGCCGTGGCTCGGGGCGCTGCTCAGCGGGGCGCGCGAGTACCGCTACCTGCAGCAGTCGATCGCGGCGTTCCCGCCGCCGGAGCAGTTCGCCGCGTTGATGCAGCAGAGCGGCTTCTCCGAGGTGCGCGTGCACCCGTTGCATTTCGGCGTGTGCCACCTCTACGTCGGCGAAACAGGGCCCGCGGCATGACCGAGCTGTCGCCGCTTCTGCCGCAGCACGGCGACGAGCCGCAGGCGCTCGACGCGCAGGTGCTGGCTCGTCTCGAGCAAGCCGCGGGCGGCGGCGCGGCGTTGCTCGTGAGCGTGGCCGCGCCCCTGCTGTCCCTCGACCGCGTGTTCGCGGCGCTGCCCAGCGACGAGCGGCTGATGTGGGCCCCACCGGACGGGCCTGGGCAGGCCGCGGCCGGCGTCGCCCAGCTGATCACCGCCGAGGGTGATGGGCGCTTCAGCCGCATCCGGCAGCAGGGCGTCGAGCTGCTCGGCAAGCTGCGCGGCGTGGCGCTGCCCGGCGCAGCGCCGGCCCTGCCGCGCCTGCACGGCGGCTTCGCCTTCCAGCCGGGCCGCGCGGGGAGCCCCGCGTGGGCGCGCTTCGGTGACGCGCGCTTCGTCTTGCCGCGTTGGTGCTACACCCGGCGCGAACGCAGCGCCACGTTGACGCTGGCCGTCACCTCGGACGAGCTCCGCGCGGAGGACACGCGCCTTCGGCTCGCGGCGGAGCTCGGCAGCCTGCACGCGGCGCTCTGCCGCCCCGAGCCGAAGGCGCCCGCGGACGAGGCGGTGGTCGCCGAGCGCCCGCCGAGCGCGGTCAGCCTGGACAACGGGTTCTTCGAGCTGATCTCGGCCATCCGCGAGGCCATTCACGAAGGCCGCTTCGAGAAGGTCGTCGCCGCCCAGCGGATGACGCTCGATCTGGCAGAGCCCCCGAGCCTACCGTCGTTGCTCGATCGGCTGCGCGCGCAGTCGGGCGGTTCGACGCGCTTCGTGCTGCAGCAGGGCGAAGTCTGCTTCTTGGGCGCCACGCCCGAGCGGCTGGTGCGCAAGACCGGCGCGGTGATCGAGACCGAGGCGCTCGCCGGGTCCCGCCCAGCAGGCGACGGGGGAGCCAAGGCCCTGCTCGAGAGCGCCAAAGACGCGAGCGAGCACGCCATCGTGGTTCGGGAGCTCCTGGCCGCGCTGAAGCCCGTCGCCAGCAGCATCCACTGCCCCTCCGCGCCCGAGGTGCGCCGCCTGCGCCACCTGTTGCACCTGTGGACCCCGATCCGCGCCGAGCTCAGCGAGCCCGAGCACGTCCTCGATTTGGTGGCGCGCCTGCACCCGACCCCTGCGGTCGGCGGCACCCCGAGGGACGGGGCGCTCGAGTGGATCCGCACGCGGGAGCCGGCCGAGCGCGGCTGGTACGCCGGTCCCGTCGGCTGGTTCGATCGCAACGGGGACGGCGAGTTCGTGGTCGCCCTGCGCTCGGCGCTCTTGCAGGGCGCGCGGGCGCATCTGTACGCCGGGGCGGGCATCGTCAAAGACTCCGACCCTGCGAGCGAGCAGGCCGAGACCGAGCTCAAGCTCCAGAGCATGTTGGCCGCCCTCGGAGTGTCCGCTTGAGCGATGCCGCGCTGACCACCGAGTGGGCGCGGCTGCTTCTGGGGATGCTGGCGCAGAGCGGGGTGCGCGAGGCAGTCATCAGCCCCGGCTCCCGATCCACGCCCTTCACCTTCGCCGCCTTGCGCGAGCCGACCCTGCGCTGCCACGACATCGTGGACGAGCGCAGCGCCGCCTTCTTCGCCCTCGGGCAGGCCAAGGTCAGCGGCGAGCCCACGCTGCTCCTGTGCACCTCGGGATCGGCGGCCGCCAACTACCTGCCCGCCGTCGTCGAGGCCAACAACAGCCACACCCCGCTGTTGATCCTGACCGCCGATCGCCCGCTCGAGCTGCAGGACTGCTCGGCCCACCAGACCATCGACCAAAACCGGCTCTTCGGGCAGCACGCCCGCGCCTTCTTCGAGCTCGGCGCGCCCGATGCGGCGCCGAGCGCGCTCGCCGGCGTCGCGCGCATCGCCGCGCAGGCGTGCTTGCGCTCGCGCTCCCCCGTGCCGGGCGCCGTCCACCTGAACGCCCGGGCGCGCAAGCCGCTCGAGCCCGTGACCCCCGCGCCGGACAGCACCGTCCGCCGCGCGGTCGACGCGCTGCTCGAGCGCGGACCCACCCGGAGCACCCCCGCGCGGGTGGGCCCGCCCGCCGACGGGCTCGAGCGGCTCGCGGCTGCCTGCCAGCGCGCCGAGCGCGGCGTGATCATCGCGGGCCCGCGCTTGCCGGGGCAGCCGGATCTGGTCGGCGCCGTCGCGGAGCTGGCGCGTCGCAGCGGCTTCGTCGTGTTCCCGGAAGCGCCGAGCCAGCTCCGGTTCGGGCTCGCGGGAAGGCTGCCGCCCGAGCAGATCTGCGACGGCTTCGACGCGCTCTTGCGCGCTCGAAGCTTCGCGTTCGAGCCGGATCTGGTGCTCGAGCTCGGTCCACCGCCGGTGTCGGGCGGCTACGAGCGCTGGCTCGCGCGCCAGCCGCGGTGCGCGCGCTACGTGCTCGCCGAGCACGGCTTCCCCGACCCGTCGGGCACGGCGGCGGAGGTCGTGCTGGGCTCGCTCGATCACACCCTCTCGGAGTTGCTGGCGGCGCTGCCAGCGCCCGCGGGAGCGGTCGCCGAGGCGCGCTGCCAGTTCGCCGGTGCGCTGGGGCGCGCCAACGCGCGGGTCTGGGAGGCCCTCGAACAGGACGCTGCGCCGGAGCTCGACGAGCGCCGCGCCGTCAAGCTGACGCTGGCGAGCTTGCCCGAAGGCGCCCTGCTCGCGCTCGGCAACAGCTTGCCGATCCGTGAAGTGGACGTGTTCTGCCGGGCAGTCCCCCGCCCCGGCATCCAGGTGCTCTGCCAGCGCGGCGCGAGCGGCATCGACGGCCTCGTGTCGTCCGCGGCTGGAGCCGCCGCCAGGAGCGGACGCCCCACCACCCTGTTGCTCGGCGACATCAGCTTCCTGCACGATCTTGGCGGTTTGTGGGCGGCCCGCCGAATCCAGTCGCCGCTCGCTCTCGTGATCTTGAACAACCAAGGCGGCCGCATCTTCGAGCAGCTCCCGCTCGGGCACAGCGCGGCGCTCCGGCCCGGCGAGATCGACCACTGGACCACGCCCCACGCGCTGGACCTGGCGCGCGCCGGGGATCTCTTCGGCATCCCGTCCTCGCAGGTGAACGACGCCGAAACGCTCTCAGCGGCGCTCGCGGCGGCGCATGGCCGCGCGGGGCCGACCGTGATCGAGGTGCAGCTGCCCGGCGATCGCACCACCGCCGCGCTCGAGCGCTTCTGGCGGCGCGTGGAGCAGGCCTTCGAGCGCGCGCCATGAAGCTCGTGGCGCTGCACGGCTTCACCGGTTCCCCGGCGAGCTTCGCGCCGGTGGTGGCCGCCCTCGCGCCCGCCGCGTGCTTCGCGCCGGCGCTGTTCGGGCACGGCGGCGACGCGCCGAGCGGCGAGGGCCACGGCTTCGACGCCGAGATCGAGCGCCTCGCGGGCGCCGTCGAGGCGCGGGGCTTTCGAGGCGCCCACCTGGTCGGCTACTCGCTCGGCGCGCGCGTCGGGCTCGGTCTCTTGATCCGCCACCCGGAGCT
>Ga0079224_100011943_pt1 | contig 11996 bp, 12 predicted proteins | sample Stecom2015_FD_80414 | JGI IMG/M metagenome (GOLD analysis project Ga0079224, IMG submission 80414) | Agricultural soil microbial communities from Utah to study Nitrogen management - Steer compost 2015 | ecosystem: Environmental > Terrestrial > Soil > Agricultural land | place: USA: Utah... | reverse complement strand
CATATTTTTTGCTCCAAATGAAAATGGCAAAGAAGGGTCCAACTATGAGATTGCAGTAAAAACTGCAGAAGCCATCGGCTCAGACATGAAAATTGTTCCCGTCGATACTTTTGATGACGCGTTAAACTTTTTAAAAAGTCTGCAATAGAAACTTCCAATGTATAGGCTATTATAGCCATACTTGGAAGTTTCTTTATAATTATTAAATTTGTACCGGACCTTGCATTTCCTGCTGAAATAATGTCTGTTTGTTTTCAGCTTTTAATACACTATAATAAGCATGGCTTGCTTTTTCTTCGATTGCGAGCATCGGATGCTGATCCCGGTGATAGGACGTAACGAGGGGGACGGCGATATCCTTTTTCTTTTCGTTTAGAAAAGCTTTTCCTCTTTCGGTAAATCCTAAAATGCGCAAATAAGGAATTTCTGCTTGTTTTAACCGGTTCATTTCCTCGTCTTTTATATTCGCTAATATATAGACGAACATGCGCTGGATTCGCGTCCATGTATATCTTTTTGATTTAACGAGCCGAACGAGATCGGCAAATTTCATCGCTTTGGAAGCCATTTTTTTAATGCGGTATTCCATCCCCTCGTCCACACCAAAAATTTGCCTCAGCTCTTCCGGTGTCATCGTGTTAATGCGGTATTGCAACAGAGGAAAATACAACTCCCAATGATGCCAAAGGTCCGCTTTCTTCCGATAGGCATCCAATTGGACAATGGTAGAATCCGGCAAACTGTTTCTTGCTTTCGTTGTAAGTACCGAATTTCCCAGCAATTCTTTCCGGATACTTGTGGCGCTGGCAATATTCCCATGAAGATGGGAATCATGGTAATGGCTCTGGATGCGCCGAATTGTCTTCGGTTCCATCGGAAAATTGTTCTCCATAATGGCCCTGACATAACCAAAGCCTAATATGTTATTCGGCTGGGTTAAATCGAAATCGCCGGCAGTGAGTCCCAATTTTTCATAAGCATATTTTGCAGCTTGAGGAAAAGAATAACCTAGATGAAGCTTTTCTTTTAAAAAAATATCAAATTTAGTCTTGTTCTCTTTCCAAGCATGATAACCATGGACGAAGCTGGACAGTTCCCCCGACTCACTTCCAAAACAGAGAGCAGAAATTTTACATTCATGCAAAATTCGAACGGCCCCGTCGGCGAATAAATCACTATGCTGTACTGCGCAGACAAAAGGAAGCTCCAGCACGAGATCCACTCCCGTCTGCAGTGCTGCTTTCGCCCGGTGGAATTTATCGATAATGGCCGGTTCACCTCTTTGCAAAAAGGAACCGCTCATAACCGCTACGATACAATCAGCATTCGTTACTTTTTTTGCTTGCTGAAGATGATAGACATGTCCGTTATGAAAAGGATTATATTCGACGACTAATCCACATGCTTTCATCGGCTACGCTCCTAAAAAGTTTTTTTCTATTTTATCAAAAAAATACTATTTTTCCTAATACGATAGTTTTGCGCGTGTTTATCGCCAGCGGGAAAGGGAATAATACTTGGTGGAAGCTAATATCGTTCCTCGTTCGTCTCCTGCTTAAATAGCGGTTGACAAAATGCCATTTTTCTTTTAAAATAACTCTTGTTGCCTTGGGGTGATAAATATGAAATTTACGTTAAGTCAAATCAGGAAAAAGGCGCATACTGGCCCGTTTGAATTTGACGACTATGTCGATATTTCCGACATTGTTCACATGAATAATGATGTTCAGCATATAAAACCGGTACGAGTTGCAGGGAATTGCACGATTCAGGGTGAACAGTTTTATTTCCGTTTTACCATTGAAGGTGAAGCGACTTTGCCTGATGCTCGCACCTTGGAAGAGGTTGTATATCCTTTTCGTATGGAAGCAACGGAAATTTTTTCTTCGTCCGCAAAACTTGATAGCGATGATGAACAAGAAGAAATCCATCCCGTGGATGGGGAAGTGATTGATTTAACCCCATACATAAAGGAGAACGTATTATTAGGGCTTCCTTACCGGGTATATGCGGAGGAAGGAACCGGAAATGTTTTAACAAGTGGAGAAGGCTGGAATTTTATTTCCGAGGAAGAAAAGGAAAAGACAGTAGATCCACGTTTGCAAATATTAGAAACTTTACTTGAAAAAAACCGGAAGAGAAGTAATGGATGCATCTTTGAAGGAGGTGGAAGTCATGGCAGTACCAAAAAGAAAAACTTCAAAAAAGGTAAGAGATCAACGTCGTACACATAAAAAACTACATGTACCTGGCATGGTAGAATGCTCCAACTGCGGAGAATTGACAAAACCGCATCATGTATGCAAATCCTGCGGCCACTATGATGGAAAAGAAGTTGTCAGCAAATAATGCATAAGAGAACAGATCACTCGAGTGGTCTGTTTTTTGTATTTTAGAGTTTTTAGCCTGGAAGGGGGAAAAAGATGGGGGAGACGATTACGTATCACTTAAATGCGGGCGGTTATGGAGAGATTCGGCTCAATCGGCCGGAAAAACGGAATGCTATATCGCTGCAAATGGCAAAAGAACTGAAAAACGCTCTCAATTATTTCAGAGTTCAAGAAATCAAATTTCTATTAATTACAGCAAATGGGGAAAAAATTTTTTGTGCCGGCGGGGATCTGAACGATTTGCACGGTCAATTAAGTAAAGAAGAGGCGTTTAATAGACTTGTTCCAATGAAAGAGGTGCTATGGGAAATCGTAAATTTTCCCGTACCGGTTATTTGTTTATTAATCGGGGATGCCTACGGCGGGGGCTGTGAGCTGGCTACTGCATGCGATCTTCGCATTGCTTCTCGCGAAACGAAGTTCGGTTTTATCCAGGCAAAATTAGGCATTGTTCCCGGCTGGGGCGGAGGAGCATTATTATATGAAAAAGTCCATCCCGACTTTGCTTTTCAATGGATAATAGAAGGGAAAGTGTATGATGCAAAAACACTGGAAAGAAAGGGGTGGATTCACCGGGTTGCAGAAAAAAGCGCCATACTGGATGAAGAACAACTGCTGAAGCCATATATGCAAAGATCACGGCAACAAATGAAATTAATAAAAAAACAATATATAAAGAACCTTCTGCAGAAGCCGATTTTGGCATCTATGACAGAGGAAGTCAAAAACAGTGCCAGTTTATGGGATAGTCCGGAACATATCAGTGCCGTGGAGAAATTTTTAGCCCGTCCATCGTAAAACATTGATTCTAGTACTCCTATTTTTTGCATACATTGATAGCAAAGAATAAGGAGGGATGTTATGAACGAGACACGGCAAGATGCCTGGACAAAAGATGAAGATATTCTCTTAGCTGAAACGGTCCTTCGTTATATTCGAGAAGGGAAAACCCAATTGGAGGCCTTTAAAGATGTGGCGGAAAAGCTGTCACGTACTCCGGCTGCATGCGGTTTCCGCTGGAATGCAACTATACGGAAGCAATATCAGGAAGCGATTCAATTGGCAAAAGAAGAACGAAAACAAGGAACGAGAAAAGATATGTGGAAGCTGGTGAAAACAAATCAATCGGAAAAGGACACGATTGAATCAGCGATTTCCTTGCTGGAAAAAATGAAGGATAAATTTTTGGAAGAGCCGGAACGTGCCAGTGAAGCAGAAAAACAAAAGATGGAACAGCTCCAAAAAGAAAATATGCAGCTGAAAGAGCAATTAAAAAAATATGAGCAGGCTTGGGCAGAAATAGGGAAATTGTGGCAGTGGGCAAATAATAATAAGGAATAAAAGAAAAAGACATGAATGGAAAAATCATTCATGTCTTTGTTTTGCGTGGATTTTTTTCCTTAACTCCTTCCGGAAGCCAAATGTAAGGATTTTCCCCTAAATCCCGCTTCATATCATAATGTGCTTTTTGGAATCCCATCTTCTCCCAAAATCCGTGGGAATTGATGCGCGGATTTGTTTTAATTGGCAATTTAAAACTTTTTGCATAATCTACCAACGCTCTTCCATATCCTTGCCCCTGGTAATCGGAAAGCACTTCCAGCTTCCAAAGGGCTAAATAGTCTTGCGGCGGATCGAAATAATCGTCATACTCTTTTTTAATTTCATAAAGGCTCATTCTTGCAATTAAATTTTTCCCGATGTATATTCCATAAAACGGCGAGTCGCTGTTGTTCTCCACAAAATTATTTTCCAAATCTTCCAGCATGGATAATTCCTGATGGCCGTATTCTTTGAAGCGTTTAAACATTTCCAGGGTTTTATAATTTATTTTTAATCTTTCCACTTTTACTGCCGTCTTCATGGACTTTCCTCCCCCTTCGTTTGCTGCCCCATGAAACTGCTCGAATAGTTAAGCAGATGAAATAATTATTTATATTTATTATAATATAAAAGTGTTAATTTTAAAATAAAAGAAAAATTGGAAGCATGGAAGCTAAAAACGGCAAACTGCAATTACCGAACGTGTTAGCCAGTGCTGAAGAGAGGAAATTGAACGATGCTGCAAATTTTTGTTTATTTATTTGCATTTTTTGTTACGGTACCGATTATTGTTACTGGGTTAATCTATGTTCTTGCCTATTTTTGGCATAGGCGGAGGCGAAAGGCAGTTATCACCGCTGCTAATTGGTCTCTGGTGTTTTATATCATTTCGGTCAATCTGATTTTTTTTATGATGTTCGAGCGACCGACCATTGGTTATACGCTCATTTTTTTATTGCTTATTTTAGCTGTTATTGTTACTGTGCAGTGGAAGGTACATATGGAAGTGAAAATTGGAAAGGCGTTTAAAATACTATGGAGGGGCAGTTTTCTGTTCTTTTTTATTTTATATGTTTGTGCGACATTCCTCAGCATATTGCTCCGAATCTTTGTATAAGGTGATTCAAGCAGGAAACATGAAATAGCTTTTCCTTTTATGTACAATACAAATGGGAAAGTATGGAACAAAGGAGCAGATATGATGCGTATAAATCCTATTCCGTTACATAATCAAACAAAAATCATGGAAGATTATCGTAACTTTAATGAACCAATTCAAAAGTTTTTTTCATACCATCCATTTTCCGATTTTCACAAAAGGATGAAAGAATTGCAGATGCGTCAATTTCCCCGCGAGGAATTGACCGATTTGCTGATTGCCATGAATCAGGAATGGGATGCTCCTCAATCGACAATACATAATATTAAACGGCTAAAAAAAGATGAAAGTGTCGTTGTTATTGGGGGTCAACAGGCAGGACTTTTAACCGGTCCAATGTATACAATCAATAAAATTATCTCGATATTGCAGCTTGCGAAGCAGCAGGAAATGGAACTGGGAGTCCCGGTTATTCCTGTCTTCTGGATTGCTGGGGAAGATCATGATTTTGCAGAAATAAACCATGTCTATTTGCCGAAAGAAAGGAAAATGGAAAAATTCACTTTCACCGCACAGGTGACAGAAAAACGATCGGTATCCGACATGATAATTGATCAGGAAAAATTGGAAATTTGGATCAATAAAATATTTAAGCAGCTGGAAGAAACGGAATACACGAAGGACTTGCACCGGCAGATTTTGCGATGTTTGCAGTCGGCAACATCATTTACAGATTTTTTTGCCCGTCTAATCTTTTGGCTGTTTGATGAAGAAGGCTTGGTGCTTATTGATTCTCATGACGAGCGGCTCCGGGAAATCGAATCCCCGTATTTTGTGAAAATGATCGAAAAACAGCCAAAAATAAACCATAGTATCCAACAGACGATAGAGCAGCTTAAGGAAAGCGGGTATGACGTAAACCTGGATTTAGGTGAAAACTGCGGACATCTTTTCTATCACGGAAACAACAGCCGGGTTTTACTGACTCGGGATGCTTCCGGGGAATGGGTAGGCAAACAGAATGAAGTATCTCTTTCGACGGAACAATTATTGGAAATTGCAAAAAACAGGCCTGAATTATTGAGCAACAATGTCGTTACTAGACCATTAATGCAGGAATGTTTATTTCCTTCGATAGCGTTTATTGGCGGTCCCGGTGAAGTTGCATATTGGGCTGCACTGAAAGGCGCATTTCAGATGATGGATATGACGATGCCGCCGGTAGTTCCGCGATTATCCTTCACCTATATTGATAGAAAAGTAGAAAAAGCACTGCATCGTTTCGGACTGGATGAATCTTATGCAATCGAAAAAGGGGTAGAACATTTCCGCAAAAATTGGTTGGATAAAAAAGCAGATCCGCCGATTGCAGAAACAGTCAGCCATTTAAAGAAAATAATTGCAGAAGGTCATGAACCGCTTCGAGATATTGCCCAAAATATCCGTTCCGACATTTACCAATTAGCAGAAAAAAATTTGCTTTATCTATATCGGGAAATTGATTTTCTTGAAAATAGAATGGTGAAAGCGTTAGAAGAAAAGTACGCCAAGGAATGGAATCATTTTGATCTTATTCAAATGTGTCTAAAACCATATGGAGGGCTGCAGGAACGGATTTGGAACCCGCTGCCGTTGCTCAATAAATACGGCAAAGAATTTATTCGGAACGTAAATAATCATTCTTTAACCTTTGACCATGGGCACTATCTCGTCTATTTTTAAATGGTCCGCCACTTTCCGCCACTTTTAATAAAAATGCTGTCATTATTGATATGACAGCATTTTTTTATTTGGCAATAGTTAAAAATACTTATTTTGCCCAAATGCTTGAAATCGGGTGGTAGAAAGTGGGGGGATGTGGTAATATAAAAATATGAAAGTGGGGGGCAGTGTTTACAATGTTCATGGGTGAATATTTGCACAATATCGATCAAAAAGGAAGAGTAATCGTGCCTTCCAAGTTCAGAGAAGAACTTGGGGAAAAATTTGTTGTTACCCGTGGATTGGACCAATGTTTATTTTGTTACCCCCTACATGAATGGAAAATATTGGAAGAAAAACTGAAAAAACTGCCTTTAACGAAAAAGGATGCCCGTGCCTTTACACGTTTCTTCTTTTCCGGAGCAGTAGAATGTGAAATAGATAAACAGGGAAGAATAAATATCCCGTTAACTTTAAGAAAATATGCCGGATTGGAGAAAGAATGTGCAATTATCGGTGTTTCGAATCGAATCGAAATTTGGGCAAATGATAAGTGGGAGGAATATGTAGACACCTCCGAAGAATCGTTTGCTGAAATTGCCGAAAATCTAATGGATTTCGATATAAACTTTTAACGTAAAAGCGGTGATATCATCATGTTTGAACATGTCAGTGTATTAAAAGAAGAAACGATTGCCGGATTGGAAATAAAACCGGATGGAACGTATGTCGACTGTACCCTAGGTGCTGGAGGACACTCGGAGCAAATTGCTTCCAGGCTTAATGAGGACGGGCTCCTTATTGCCTTTGATCAGGACAAAATCGCACTGGAAAATGCGAAAAGGCGGCTAGCGCCGTATGAAAAGCAAATCATCTATGTTCATGCAAATTTTAAATTTTTGGAAGAAGAATTGCTTGAGCGAAACATCAAGGAAGTGGACGGAGTTCTTTTTGATCTAGGAGTGTCTTCTCCCCAGCTTGATCATGGGGAAAGGGGATTCAGCTACCATCAGGATGCTTTATTGGATATGCGGATGGACCAATCCCAAAGATTAACTGCAAGACATATTGTAAATGAATGGGACTATCATGAGCTTGTCCGGATATTTTTTCAGTACGGTGAGGAAAAGTTTTCAAAACAGATAGCCCGAAAAATAGAGGAATACCGCAAGAAAAAGGAGATAGAGCGGACAGGGGAATTGGTAGATATTGTTAAAGAAGCAATTCCGGCCCCTGCACGACGAAAGGGAGGACACCCGGCAAAGCGGATTTTTCAAGCTTTGCGAATTGCAGTCAACGATGAATTAAATGCTTTTCAAAGCGCATTAAATCAGGCAGCTAAATTGACGCGGATTCACGGAAGAATTGCGGTTATAACATTTCATTCTTTAGAAGACAGAATTTGTAAACAAGCTTTCAAAAAATGGAGTACCCCAAAAGAAACCCCTCGGAATTTGCCGGTTTTGCCGAAGGAATTTGAAGCTCCTTTCAAACTGGTTACGAAAAAACCAATTACTCCTTCGGAACAGGAACTGGAAAATAATCGGCGGGCACGTTCTGCCAAGCTTCGTATCGCAGAGAAGATCAATCCGTGGGACGAATCTTTTTCTGCAAAATAATTGTTGGACAATAGTTTTTCCTTAACCATCTACGGTATTAGCAAAAATTTGTTATAAATGCATGGAGTTTTCAAAGAGAAGAGAAACTTTTTTGAGAGGAAGGACGGAGGAAAGATGAGTGTAAATCATGCGAGAAATTGGCGCCAAATGTATCCTCAAGAAATACCAAAACCTAACCAGCAAGTGAAAGTAAAAGTCAGAACGAGCGGATGGATTACAAAGGGAGAAAAAGTAATCTATTCTTTCATATGCCTTCTTTTTATTTGCTTTGGCATTTTTATCGTTTCCTATTCTTCATCATTGGATCAGCTGAACCGGGAAGTGCAGACGATAGAAAGCAAGGTTCAGGAACAACAAATTAAAAACGAAGGTTTAACCTTTGAGAAAAAAGAATTAAGCAGACCAGAAAGAATTATTTCCATTGCTGAGAAAAACGGCTTGAAGATTCAGGATACAAAGGTGAAACAGGCGAAGGAATTAACACGTGAATAGGGGAAGGAATGGCAAATGAAAAAGAACCGAACGACCCATGCCATGTCTGGCGTATTTATTATTGTTTTTTCATTGCTGTTTCTGCTATTGGCCGGCCGTTTCATGTATATTCAGGCAACTGGAGAGGTGGCCGGTGTTTCGCTGGAACAATGGGCAAAGGAAAAACGGACGACTTCTTATCCCCTTAGTTCAGAAAGGGGAAAAATTTTTGATAAAAATGGCATGACTTTAGCATATGATATGCCGGTTTACCGGTTATATGCCATCATCAGCGAAGAATATTCCAAAGGAATGGAAGAACCGCTCCATGTCGTGGATCCAGCCGCAACTGCAAAGGCGCTTGCCCCTATCCTGGATGTCGATGAAAAGGATATATTAACGCCAATTGAAAATGGACTGAAAAACAACAAATTCCAAGTGGAATTTGGCAAGATTGGCAAGAACCTCTCACAAAATAAGAGAGACGAAATCCTCGCTTTAAACCTGCCCGGAATTTATTTTGAAGAAGACTCCTTGCGCAATTATCCAAACGGAACTTTTGCTTCTCATATTATCGGGTTCGCCCGAGAAATGGATGTGGAAAAGGAAGGGGAAGTTACAAAAGAAATTGCCGGTGTAACGGGCATTGAAAGGGAAATGAATGACATCCTCAAAGGGGAGGATGGCTACATATCCTATCAGCGGGATAGATACAATAAAAAGTTATTGGATGCAGATGAAATTGTAAAAAAACCAAAAGACGGTCATGATGTGTATTTGACAATTGACCAAAAAATTCAGACCCTGCTGGAAGATGTACTTACCGATGTCCAGGAAGAGTACAATCCGGAACGTATTACTGCCATCGTAATGAATCCGAAGACAGGGGAAATATTGGCGATGGGAAATCGGCCGAGCTACAACCCGAATAATCCAGCAAACGTGGAAAACTGGTATAATGATGCAATTTCTTCTCCGTTTGAACCCGGATCAACGATGAAAATCTTCACGTGGGCATCGGCGATTGAAGCAGGGGTGTACAACGGAAATGAAGGCTTCATGTCCGGAGAGTACCAGGTGAACGAAAAAATTGTCCCTATCCGGGACCATAACCAAGGCAGGGGATGGGGAGTCATTTCCTATGATGAAGGATTTACCCGCTCTTCCAACGTGGCCGCTGCCAGACTCGTATGGGAAAAAATGGGAACCGACACTTTCCACGAATATTTGCAGGCCTTTGATTTAGATAAAGAAACGGGAATTGACCTTCCGGGTGAGATTCAAGGACAAATTTTATACAATTGGCCTCGTGAGAAATTAACAACTGCTTTCGGGCAAGGTTCAACGTTAACGCCAATCCAGCAGATGAAAGCAGCTACCGCTATTGCCAATGACGGGAAGATGATGCAGCCGTATGTAATTCAAAAAATTGTTGACCCATCTACCGGCAAAGTAATTGAAGAAAAGGAACCGACCGTAGTGAAAGAACCGATTTCCCCGGAAACGGCGAAAGAAGTGTTACAGTTAATGGATTCGGCTGTTAACGGTAAACATGCAACCGGGAAAAATTACCAGCTGGAAGGTTATACGGTAGGGGGGAAAACCGGTACCGCCCAAATTCCCGATCCGAATGGAAACGGCTATTTAACTGGACGGAATAATTATGTATTTTCCTTTCTTGGTGTTGCACCGGTGGAAGATCCAGAGCTGATGGTGTATGTGGCCGTGAAACAGCCCGAATTGGGAGATAAGCCTAGTTCCGAACCGGCTGCAAAAATATTTAAAACAGTAATGGGGAATAGTTTGCGCTATTTAAACATCGAGCCGGATATGGAAGAGGAAAAGAATGTAGAACTCGTCACCGTTCCTGACTTAAAGGGTCAGAACCCTTCCGAAGCGAAACAGCGGTTAAGCGATTTAGGTCTAAATCCGGTTGTAATTGGCGACGGGAATAAAATTATTGCCGCCAGCGTGGATGCTGGAGAAGAAGTATTGTCTCAGAAACGGGTTTTCCTCGTTACAGATAATCCGAAAATGCCAAATATTATCGGCTGGTCTGTGCGGGATGTTGTCCAGCTGGCAGACTTAATGGAGCTCAAGATGGAAGTACTAGGAGGCGGATACGCGATATCCCAAAGCATTGAGGCAGGCACTGCTCTGAAGAAAAACGACTACTTAGGGGTGGAGTTTGCTGAACCGAACATAGAGAATAAGGAAACAAATGAAGAAGCAGAAAATAATGTTGACCATGAATCCGGATAAGCCCTTCGAATAAAAGAAACAGTGTTCTATTACGTTTTCTAACGTCATATAGTTGATACAAGCCTACCTATGGAAAAGGGGATGGAAATGAAACGTGTATCACAAGTGATCGTTAGAAAACGAATAGTTACTGTTTTTCTTTTTGGTTTGCTTATTTTCCTCATTATTGTCATTCGTCTTGGCTATGTCCAATTTTTTTTAGGCAAAGAATTGGTCGGACAAGCCAATGATTTATGGACGAGAGATATCATCTTTGAGCCAGAAAGAGGACTGATACTTGATAGAAATGGAGATATACTTGCTGAAAATGTGACTGCCCCTTCCATCGTCATCATCCCGAGGCAAATTACAAACCCTGAAGATACAGCGGAAAAATTGGCGCAGATTCTCGGTATGGAAGCAAATAAAGTGTATGCCTCAATTACAAAAAATACGTCCAGTGTTAATTTGCGGCCAGAGGGGATTAAAATAACCGAAGCGGAAGAGCAGGCGATTCGGGAATTAAAATTGCCTGGCGTTTATTTGGCGAAGGATTCAAAGCGGCATTACCCGTATGGGAAAGCTTTGTCCCATGTGTTAGGATTTGCTGGAATAGATAATCAAGGTTTGATGGGGCTGGAACTATATTATGACGAAAAATTAAAAGGCGAAAAAGGCAGTCTTTCGTTCTATTCCGATGCGAAAGGAAGAAGGCTGGAAACATTGGCTGATGAATATAACCCTCCAACAGACGGAATGCATATGCAAACGACGATTGATTCAAGAGTGCAGACGATTATGGAAAGGGAACTGGATATCGCGGAAGCCAAATTTAATCCGGATTCTGCCTTGGCCATTGCGGTTAATCCAAAAACTGGAGGAGTTCTTGGGATGACTTCCAGGCCAAATTTCCATCCGGAAAACTATCAAGAGGTGGATCAGTCGGTCTTTAACCGGAATTTGCCGATTTGGAGCACCTATGAACCTGGTTCGACTTTTAAAATTATTACTTTGGCAGCCTCGCTGGAGGAAAATACAATCGATTTGGTAGATGATCATTTCCACGATGACGGAGCAATTAAAGTAGGGGGCGCAACGATACATTGCTGGAAACGGGGTGGACATGGCGAACAGAGCTACCTGGAAGTAGTG
>Ga0079224_100011942_pt1 | contig 11996 bp, 10 predicted proteins | sample Stecom2015_FD_80414 | JGI IMG/M metagenome (GOLD analysis project Ga0079224, IMG submission 80414) | Agricultural soil microbial communities from Utah to study Nitrogen management - Steer compost 2015 | ecosystem: Environmental > Terrestrial > Soil > Agricultural land | place: USA: Utah... | reverse complement strand
TCCTTGCCCTGGACGCGTTGCCGATTAGTTAGCACCCGCTGGTATCCGGCGATCGCCGTTGCTGCGCGGCCTTGGCTTAGCTGGTAGGTCGCCGCGTTGTCCTGGATGTCGAGCATTGCGGCTGACTGGTGGTCGGCGGGGAGATGGCTGCCGAGGGCGTGGATATGGGGCAGAAGTGCCGCCCATCGTGGCCAGCCTTCATGGTCGATGGGGTCGATGGGATTGTCTGGTGCTGCGGCGCTGAGCAGGTTGATTGCCTCTTGTTGAGTTGCGGTTGCTGATCCGTCGGCGATAGCCGCGGCGCGGATGACGGCCTGCACCAACCGGTGGACCGTTACTGTCTCGGCGGTGAGGTCGATCATGTTGTAGGAGGCGAGTACGCCGAGTGCGTGGTCGACTGCGGCTTGGCCGTCCGAAAGGTGGTGAAGGACGTCGCGGGGGAGGTCATCGGGTGCGAGCCAGGACAGCACGTTGAGCACTTTGACCGCAACCCGATCCTCCTCAGCGATCCGCGCGAGCGTCACTGACCACACCCGTGCCACCGTGTGTTCGGAGGGATCTCCGGCGGCGACGCGCTGAAGGGTGCCTGCTGGGTCGCGGCGGAGATTGTCCAGGTAGGTGGCGATGTCCATGCGGGACTGGTGCAGGTAGGCGCCGGCTTGGTGCAACGCCAGGGGAAGGTAGTCCAATTCCTCAGCCAGCTCCGCCGCCGCGTGCGCATCCTGCTGGCCGGAGAGTGCAAGCAGCAGCTCTATCGCCGCCTGTGGATCGAGGGTCTCGATACGGACGCAGCCGTCCGTGATGCGGGTCCAGCCAGTCTTGGTCGCTGTCGAGCTGCTGCTCAGCCTGATCCTCATCAAGCTGCTGGTCGTCGCTCGTCCACAGTTTCTCTGTGCGCTGGGCTGCACTCTCGGGCTTCCGGGCCTTACGAATCTCAGCGTCTAGGCGGAGGACGTCCTGCTCATCGACGGACCAATCAGTCTCGGTGAGAGTCCAGACGCCACGGGTGCTACTGGCAAGCAGCCCCATGGACTTGAGACGGCTCCGAGCCCAGCCGAGCCGAAACTCAAGCCTCGTCTGCGGCCCATTCTTCAATAGAACCTGCTGCTGCTCTTCTGTGAAGTCCTGCTGTTGGATGACCGTCTTCACGATCTCGTTGGTGGTGCCAGAACCACCCAGCGTCCGAACCGCCACAATCGTCGGCCACAACAGCTATGAGACTTGCGGCACCGAAGCTTCTGGCATGGAGGCAGTCTGCACGACACGACCGTGCATGGCTACCGCTGGGATGCCCGCCCGGAGCGGAGTGGCGCGGCGTTGACCGTTTCCACGGAGCGAGAGGGCAGCGGTTTCCGCTCCTGCGCTGGTGGGTAGAGCGCGAGCAACGGGCGTACGCAGACAGCACCGGAGTGCAGACGGGAGCGGTCGATGGCGGGCAACGACAAGGTCGTCGTAATCACCGGAGCCAGCGCGGGCATCGGTCGGGAGGTCGCGCGTCGGTTCGCCGTCCGGGGAGATCGAGTCGCCCTGCTCGCCCGGGGTGAGTCGGGGCTAGACGGCGCGGCAGACGACGTCGCCCGGCTCGGCGGCACCCCCTTGCCGATCACGGTCGACGTCGCCGACGCCGACGCGGTGGAGGACGCCGCCGCCCAGATCGAAGCGGAGCTCGGCCCGATCGACGTCTGGATCAACAACGCCTTCACCGGGATCTATGCGCCGTTCACCGACATCGAGGCGGACGAGTTCGCGCGGATCACCGAGGTGACCTACCTGGGATACGTTTACGGCACCAAGGCGGCCCTCGCCCGGATGCTGCCGCGTAACCGAGGCGCGATCGTGCAGGTGGGCTCGGCGCTGGCGTACCGCGGAATCCCGCTGCAAAGCGCCTACTGCGGCGCCAAACACGCCATCCAAGGGTTCACCGAGTCGCTGCGCTGCGAGCTGCTGCACGACAGAAGCCGCGTACGGGTGACCATGGTCCAGTTGCCGGCGGTGAACACGCCGCAGTTCGGCTGGCTGCTCTCCCGAATGCCGCGGCAGGTCCAACCCATACCGCCGATCTACCAGCCGAAGGTGGCCGCCGACGCCATCGTCTACGCCGCCGACCACCCCCAGCGGCGCGAATACTGGGTGGGCGGCCTGACCGCGCTCACGATCGCGTTGAACTCGGTGGTGCCCGGGCTGCTCGACCGCTACCTGGCCCTCACCGGATACCGCGGGCAACAGACCGACAAGCCGCGCAGCCCAGAATCCACGCGCGGCAACCTGTGGGAGCCGGTCGACGGCGCCGGCAAGCCCGACTACGGCGCGCACGGGACGTTCGACGACCGGGCGCACGACCGCAGCTTCCAGCTGTGGGCGTCCCAGCGGCACGGGGTGCTGGCGGCCGCCGCCGCCATGGCCAGCGGCGCGGTCGCGGCGCTGCGTCGCCTGCGGTGAGCCACCGGTAACCGGCGGGCCGCGCCAGGTTTGGCGTACGAGCAGCCGGGTAGCCGAGGGAAACGTCACGTGCGTGAGTCCCCGTTGGGAGGTGCCCAGTGACCGGACCGGAGCGGTCGGTACGCGCCCCGGATGTCTTCGGCAATCTGCGCGCCCTGGGCAGCCCACTCAGCCGCATCCTCGGCGGGTGGGGCTGGCATCGGGATGTCGAGCTGGAGCCCGCCGACGGGGGATGGCGGGTCATCGCCCGGCTGCCTGGCGTGGCCCCCGAGGAGGTCGCGGTCGAGATCGGCGACGGCGAGCTGTTGATTCGCGCCCGGTCGGAGGCGGAGGTGAACGCCGACCACGGGATGCCGGGCACCGGTTCGGCGGAGCGCAGCTTCGAATACCAGCTCCGCCTTCCGTCCGATGTGGACGCAGCGAACGCGGACGCGGTGATGGACCACGGTTTGCTGACCGTCACCCTGCCCAGGGGCACGCCGGGGCGGCGGTCGATCACCGTGGGCCGGCCGGCGTACGACAGCACCCGGCGGGTGGCGGCGGCGCATCGACGCCGCGTCACAAGCACCGCCCCCGGGAGCCGGATGACGTCCAGTGGGATCGACCCGGCGATCGATCGGGAGATGCACCACCCGCGGGCCAGCGAGGCGCGCAACCGGCGGGACAGCCTCTGACCGGTCCATGGCCGAGCCGGAGCTGGGGCTGGTGCCCGACGTCGACCGCATCGCGGTGCTGCGGGCGAACGCGTTGGGCGACTTCCTGTTCACGCTGCCGGCGCTGGAGGCGCTGCGGGCCGCGTACCCGTCGGCGGAGCTGGTGCTGCTCGGCGCGCCGTGGCACGCCCGATGGCTGGCCAACCGCCCGTCGCCGGTCACGCGGGTGCTGGTGGTGCCGCCCGCGCCGGGGATCCGCTTAGCGGAGCCGGACGAGACACTCCCCGCGCGGGAGGAGTTCCTCGCCCGAGCTCGGGCGGAGAAGTTCGACCTGGCGGTGCAGCTGCACGGCGGTGGACGTAACAGCAACCCGTTGGTCTCCGCGCTCGGCGCGCGCCTCACCGTGGGGCTGCGGGCCCATGACGCGCCGCCGCTTGACCGCTGGCTTCGGTACGACTTCTACCAGCCGGAGATCATCCGTCTACTGGAGACTGTCGCCTTGGTCGGCGCGACACCGGTGACGTTGACCCCGTGGGTCGAGGTCACCGAGGCGGACGTCGCCGAGCTGCGCGGGGTGATCGACGCGCCGGAGGGTCCCCGCGCCGCGATCCACCCCGGGGTGACGGATCCGCGTCGCCGCTGGCCTGCCGAACGGTTCGCCGCGGTGGCGGATGGGCTCGCCGACCGGGGTTTCGAGGTGACCATCACCGGCACCGCGGGGGAGCGGCCGTTGGTGGAGCGGGTGGTGGCGGCGGCGCGCGCCCCGATCCGGCCGCTGGTCGGCGCGGTCTCGCTCGGCGGGCTCGCCGCGCTGTACGCCGAATGCGCGGTCGTGGTCGCCAACGACACCGGGCCGCTGCATCTGGCGGCGGCGGTGGGCGCCCCCACCGTGGGGATCTTCTGGGCGGGAAACATGATCACAGTGGCGACGCCGATGCGCGGGCGACACCGCGCCCTCGCCTCATGGACGATCCATTGCCCCGAGTGCGGCGAAGACTGCACGCGGGACCTCTACCCGGACCGTCCCGGCGAGGGCTGCGACCATCGCGTCTCGTTCGTCAGCGACGTGCCGGTCAGCGAGGTGCTGGCGGCGGTCGACGACCTCACGCGTGCCGGGGGCGCGCGGCCGCGTCGGCTTGGAGGTTCTCCGCTGGCGGTGGGGCGGTAGCGCCGAAGTCGAGCAGCTCCCAGCATTCGACGTCACGGTCGGTGACCGTGGTCGGCGCCTCCAAGTGGTAGGCGCCGCTGGGCACGATCCCGGCCCCGCCGAAGCGGCGCAGCACCGCGAGCTGCGCGGCCACGTCCTCGCCCTGGTGGTTCGGGGGCACCTTCCGCCAGAAGTCGAAACCGCCAGCGGCGAGCAGCTTCTCCCGGTCGAAGAGGACACAGCCGCCGATCCACGACACCTTGTACGCCCGCCACTCGCCCGGGGCCAGATCGAGGGTGGCGGTGAGGTGCAGCAGATTCGCCGCCGAATGGATGCGGGATCGAGTCCATTCTGGGCCGTGTGGCCGGATGTCCTCCGGTGTCGGCCGGCCCGGCCACTCCTGGTATTCGGCGTGCGTGTCGGGCCGGATGTCGTCCTTATAGGACAGACCGTGCAGGCCGTTGCCGACAAAGCCGCAGCGCAGCGTGCGCAGCGCGGCTGTCATCCGGCCCAGCGCCCCCGGCTCCAGCCAGACGTCGTCGTCGAGGAACAGCACATAGCGGGCCGCGGAGCGGTCGAGCAAGAACGCCCGGTGCTCGGCGAGCCCACGCCGGGGCAGGTGCTGGGTGAGCAGCACCGGATGGCCGGTGTGCCGCAGCACCCGAGTCATCGTCGCCGCCGCCGGGTGCGCCCAGGACGGCTCGCCGTCGGACTGGTCGCTGATGGCCACGCCAAAACCCGGCGGCGCGGTCTGGGCGGCGAGCCCAGCCAGGGTGGTGGCCAGCTCAGCGGGGCGGTTGCGGGTGGGAATCAACACGTCGAGCAGGCGCGGAGCGCGAAACGCGGCGGGATCGCCGGTCTCCAGCGGCCGGGTCACCCGTGCCTCCGCACGGTCGCGTGCTCGCCCGCCTGGGCCCGAATCCGCTCGATGATGGCGGACGTCGAGCGGTCGGGAACGTACCCGACGCTGTGCACCTCCCCGCCGAGCTGCCGCACCAGCGGGGCCTCGGGCACCAGCTCCGGTGGATAGTCCCCGCCCTTGACGTACACCTCGGGGCGGATCGCGGCGATCAGGTCCGCGGGGGAGTCCTCCTCGAAGACGACCACGTAGTCGACGCAGGCGAGCGCGGCGAGCACCGCGATCCGGTCCTCCACCGGGTTGATCGGGCGGTCCGGTCCCTTGAGCCGCCGCACGCTCTCGTCGGAGTTGACCGCGACGACCAGGACGTCGCCGAGGCGCGCGGCCTGTTCGAGATAGCGGACGTGGCCGCGGTGCAGCACGTCGAAGCACCCGTTGGTGAACACGATCCGGTCGCCGCGCGCCCGATGTTGGCGTACCCGCTCCAGCAGGCCAGCCGCGTCGGTGACCGCCGGCACGGCGGCGGTGAGCAGCGCCTCCCGCCCGGAGACACAGGTCCGGATCCCGGCGACCGCGGCGGTCGCGGCGAGCTGGGCGAGCTCGGCGGCGACAGGCAGCGACGCGGACGCCGCCAGGGCGAGGGTGAGGGCGGCGAGGTACGCGTCACCCGCGCCGACGGTGTGGCTGGCCGGCGCGGGGTTCGCCCACGTCCGGTGGTTGGCGTGCCGGCCGTCGCCGACCACCGCCCCCTCCACGTCCAGGGTCACGGCGACGATCTCCGCCCCGGTGCGCTCGCGGAGCTCCGGCAGCCAGGACTCGGCGGTGGCTGCCCGCGCGTGATCCGGGGCGGGGCGGCCGAGCAGCAGCGCGGCCTCCGCGAAGCTGGGGGTGACGGCGGTCGGGCGCAGGTCACGCCACGGGCGCAGGTCGTGCGCGTCGAGGGTGACCGTGGCGAACCGGTGGCGGTGGGCCACCAGCCAGCGGCGCACCGGGTCGGGCAGCGCCCCCAGCCCGTAGTCGCAGATCGCCAGGGCGGGCGGCGTGGGCGACGCGTCCACCGCGGAGCGCAGCGCGTCGAGCAGACGCTCAACCCCCTCGTGGGGGAGTGGGCCGCAGTCGACGCCCTCGTCCTCGCGGGCCACGATGTGGTCGTCGGCGAGCAGCCGCCGCTTGATCGGCGTGGGACGCCCGGGCTGCGGCACGAGCCGCCCCCGCACGCCGACGGTCCCCAGACAGCCGGCGAGCCGGTGGCCCGCCGGGTCGTCGCCGATCGGCGCGACCAGCACCGTGTCCGCCCCGAGCGCGGCGAGGTTCGCCGCGGTGTTCGCCGCCCCGCCCGGGGCGTCGTGGTGTTCGCGGAGGGTGAGGACGGGGGCGGGCGCCTCGCGGCAGAGCCGCTCCGGACGGGCGAGACGCCACTCGTCGAGGATGACGTCCCCGAACACCAGCACCGGGCGTCCTGACCACTCCTCGAGCACGGCGGCGACACGCGATCCGTCCATGCCGCCCCGGGTGCCCCGATCGGACGAGGTCAAACGTGGGCGGGCGCGCCCGTCGTCGCCGGCCGTGGCGCTAGGCGCTCTCCCGGGCCTTCCGAGCCGTGGCCTTCTTCGCCGAGGCGGTCTTCTTCTCCGCGGCCGGGGCGCTCTTGGCTGGCCCCGTCTTCTTGGCCGGGGCGCTTTTCGCCGCGGCTTTCCGCGGGGCCGCCTTGGCGGGAGCCGTCTTCGCCGACTTCGCCGCCGAGATCGGGGTGGGCTCCGCCGGCGTGGACGGCGCTTCGCCGCGCGCCGCGCGCGCCCGTTCGACCGAGGCGCGCAACGCCGCCATCAGGTCCACCGCGGCCGGCGCCTCCTCGACCGCCTCCGGCTGGACGACCTCGCGGCCCTCCACCTTGGCGTCGATAATCTCCTGGAGCGCGGCCCGGTAGTTGTCCGTGTACGCGTCCGGTTGGAAATCGCCGGACATCGTCTCGATCAGCGAGTTCGCCATGGCGAGCTCTGGCGGGCGTATCTCGATCTGCTCGTGGAGGAAGCCGAAGTCGGCGGTGCGCACCTCATCGGGCCACAGCATCGTGTTCAACAGCAGCACGCCGTCGTGGACCCGCAGCGTGGCGAGCTGTTCCCGCTGCCGCAGCGCGACCTTGACGATCGCGACCCGGTCCGACTGGGTGAGCGCGTCCCGCAGCAAGACGTACGGCTTGGTGGCGAAGCCCTCTGGCTCCAGGAAGTAGGCCTTGTTGTAGAGGATCGGGTCGACCTGGCTCGCGGGCACGAACTCCAGCACGTCGATGGCGTGCGAGGTGGTCAACGGCAGCTCGGCGAAGTCTTCGTCGGTGAGCACGACCATCTCGCCCCCGCCGATGTCGTACCCCTTGGCGATGTCGCGGTAGTTGACTTCCTCGCCGCAGGCCGTGCAGACCCGTTTGTAGCGGATGCGCCCCCCATCGGCCCGATGGACCTGGTGGAACCGGATGTCCTTCTCCTCAGTCGCCGAGTACAGCCGTACCGCGATCGTCACCAGACCGAACGAGACCGCGCCCTTCCAGATCGCCCGCATTCCCGCTGCATACCCGCTTTGCGGGGGTTATACCGACCGTCCTGTGTGAAGCGTCGGCCGAGCGACGCCCAGTCGATCTAGAGTGGGGGTGGCCGCGGGGTGCCGGACCGTGGCAGAGGTGGAGGCGACCATGCCGGCTGACCGGATCCGGGTGCGCATCGACGGCCGCGAGCTGGAGCTCTCCAACCTCGACAAGGTTCTCTATCCCGCCGTCGGGTTCACCAAGGGCGAGGTCATCGACTACTACAGCCGAATCGCGCCGGTGGCGCTGCCGCACCTGCGCGACCGGGCGCTGACCCGGATCCGCTTCCCCAACGGGGTGGAGGAGAAGTCGTTCTTCGAGAAGAACGCGCCGGCGCACACCCCCGAGTGGGTGCGGGTGGAGACGCTGCCCGCGCCCGGCTCCACCAAAGACCGCGAAACGATCAACTACGTCGTCGCTGACGACCTGCCGACCCTGGTGTGGCTCGCCAACCTCGCCGCCATCGAACTGCACACGCCGCAGTGGCGCATCGGCGCGCCGCCGGACCTGATGGTGGTCGACCTGGATCCGGGGCCGGGCGTGGCGTGGCGTGAGTGCTGCGCGGTCGCGGTGGTGACGCGGGACCGGCTCGCCGAGGACGGCCTCCGGTGCTATCCGAAAACCTCCGGCAAGAAGGGCATGCAGCTCTACTGCCCGATCGCCGGCATCCAGTCGGCGGAGCACGTGTCCCGGTACGCCCAACGGGTGGCGCGGGAGTTGGAGCGCGCCTACCCGGATCTGATCGTCTCGCGGATGGCGAAGAAGCTGCGGACAGGGAAGGTCTTCATCGACTGGAGTCAGAACAACGCCGCGAAGACGACCGTGGCCCCGTATTCGCTTCGGGCCCAGCCCGCCCCGTCGGTCTCCACGCCGCTCACCTGGGACGAGGTGGAGGAAGGCATCGAGAACGGCGCGGCGGCGCGGCGCTTCAGCCCCGCCGAGGTGCTGTCCCGCGTCGCGGCGCACGGGGACCTGCTCGCCCCGCTCTTCGACGGCGGCCCCGAGCTGCCTGAGTAGCGCCGGCGGGCGCGCGCGTCACCGGCGCAGGCGACCGGGCGCGCGCCGACGCGTCCCGTGGCTCATTCCACGGCGGGCAGGGACGGCCCGAGCACGTCGTCGGCGTCCACGATCGTGTAGGCGTACCCCTGCTCGGCGAGGAAACGCTGCCGGTGCGCGGCGTACTCGGTGTCGATCGTGTCGCGCGCGACCACCGTGTAGAAGTGGGCCGGACGGCCGTCGCTCTTCGGCCGCAGGATTCGCCCGAGCCGCTGCGCCTCCTCCTGCCGCGACCCGAACGTGCCGGAGACCTGGATCGCCACGCTCGCCTCCGGAAGGTCGATAGAGAAGTTTCCGACCCTGGAGATGACCAAAGTGGAGATCTCGCCGGCGCGGAAGGCGTCCAGCAGCCGTTCCCGTTCCTTGTTGCGCGTCGCGCCTTGCACGACCGGCGCGTTCAAGTATTCGCCCAGCTCGCGGAGCTGCTCCAGGTAGCCGCCGATCACCAGCACCTGGTCGCCGTGGTGTCGCTCCACAAGCGACTTCACCACCGGGAGCTTGGTGCGCGCGGTCGCCGCCACCCGATAGCGGTCCTCCGGCTCCGCGGTCGCGTACGCCATCCGTTCGGCGTCGGTGAGCGTCACCCGGACCTCGGTGCACCGGGCCGGCGCGATCCACCCCTGCGCTTCGATGTCCTTCCACGGGGCGTCGTATCGTTTGGGGCCGATGAGGGAGAACACGTCGCCTTCCCGGCCGTCTTCGCGGACGAGGGTCGCGGTCAGCCCGAGGCGGCGACGGGCCTGCAAATCGGCGGTAAACCGGAAGATCGGCGCGGGGAGCAGATGCACCTCGTCGTAGATGATCAAGCCCCAGTCGCGGGCGCCGAAAAGGTCCAGATGCGGGAAGGTGCCGCCGCGGCGCGCGGTAAGCACCTGGTAGGTGGCGATGGTGACCGGCCGGATCTCCTTGCGGTCCCCGGAGTACTCGCCAATCTCATCCTCAGTGAGCGAGGTGCGGGCGACCAGCTCCCGCTTCCACTGGCGGCCCGCCACGGTGTTGGTCACCAGGATCAAAGTGGTCGCCTTCGCGCGGGCCATCACCGCGGCCCCCACCACCGTCTTGCCCGCGCCGCAGGGCAGCACGACCACGCCCGAACCGCCGTCCCAGAACTGGTCGACCGCTTCCCGTTGGTACGGGCGCAGGCGCCACGCGGGGTAGCCCTCTTTGCCGTCCTCGACGAGCTCGATCGGGTGCGCCTCACCGTCCACATAGCCGGCGAGGTCCTCCGCCGGCCAGCCGAGTTTGAGCAGAGCTTGCTTGAGTCGCCCGCGCTCCGACGGGTGGACGATTACTGTGTCTTCGTCGATCCGGGTGCCGAGCATCCCCGCGAGCTTCTTGCTCTTGACCACCTCGGTGAGCACGGCGCGGTCGAGAGCCCGGAGCACGAGCCCGTACGTCGGGTGGTTGATGAGCTGAAGCCGCCCGTAGCGGGACATCGTCTCGGCGACGTCGACGAGCAGCGCGTGGGGCACCGGATAGCGCGAGAACCGCAGCAGGGCGTCGACGACCCCCTCAGCGTCGTGCCCGGCCGCGCGGGCGTTCCACAGGCCGAGCGGGGTCAGTCGGTAGGTGTGCACATGCTCGGGCGAGCGTTCGAGCTCAGCGAAGGGCGCGATCGCCATCCGACAGGCCTCTGCGTCCGGATGGTTGACCTCCAGCAGCAGCGTCTTGTCGGACTGCACAATCAGCGGTCCACCGCTCACGGTCAGCCCCCTTCTGTGGAAGACCCTCCAGTCTCGCACGCTGCCGCCGGTCACTCGGCGCGGCGGCCTCGTCGCACCGCCAGATAACGACCTGGAAACGGTCTCAGATTTCCGCAACCGTAACGGCGCCGTCGGGCGTCTAGGGAAGGACAACTGCCTGGGGAGAGAGACATGGGTCAAGGACGACTCGTTCGGGTTGGGGGCGCCCGGCGGCTGGGCCTCATCGGTGTCGCGGCGATCACGTTGCTGAGCGTGGGCGCGTGTGACGCGGAAGCGGACCGCGCGGCCACCGGCGAGCGCGCGCCGCGCTGGGTGGTGCGGGTCGCGGAGGACGTGTCCGCGACGCGGGACGGCGGCGCGGCGCGGGAGGAGGCCGTGGCGGCCAAGCAATCAGCCGCGCCGACGGCGAGCGCGACGGCCGTGGCGCCCAAGCCGACCACCTCGGCCAGTCGGCGCCCGTCCGCGTCGCCCACCTCCAGCGCGACCCGGAGCACGCCGCCCGCGAAGCCGGCCTGCCCCCAAGGGGAGAAGCAGCGGGAGGTCGAGCGGTACCTCGCCTACCTCGGCGGCTTCGGGCGGGTGACCATCGACGGCCGGCAGTCGCCCGAGGACTGCGCCGCGATCAAGAAGTTTCAGCGGCGGTACGGCATCTACCCCGCGGAGGGGCGGGCTGGGCCGGTCACCGCGGACGTCGCGCGCCGGCTGGCCCGCACCGACGTCCGCCGGTGCGACGCCGGCAAGGGCACCACGTTCTGTGTCGACCTGACGCTCCAGACCGCCTGGGTGATGCGGGACGGCAAAGTGATCATGCCGCCGACGGTGGTTCGTACCGGTATGCCGGGGTACGCGACCGCCACCGGCCATTTCCGCATCAACGCGCGCAACGTGAAGGAGTGGTCGCGCCCGTACAAGGTGTGGCTGCCGTACTGGCAGCACTTCACCCAGGGCATGGGCTTCCACGAGACCACGACCTACCTGCACGACATGTCCCTCGGGTCGCACGGCTGCGTCAACCTGCTGCCCCAAGACGCCCGCCGCATGTGGGAACTTGGATCGATCGGCGCCCGGGTGCACGTCTTCGGCCGCCGTCCTGGCACCTGACCGGGTGCCTATCCGGGATATCTCCGGGATGTCGCCCCTGTCCCAACTGGCACAACAGTGTCACGCTGGTAGAGCCGAGGCTATCGTGACCGGGAGGGGGCGCGCTCATGACGGTCGACAGCGAGAAGCAGCACGCGGTGCGGGAGAGCGTCCAGCCCGCCGAGCCGGTCTCGCGAGCCACCGTCATCGCCTACTCGATCGCGGCGGTCCTGCTCGTCGGCTGGTTCTTCTTCGGCTGGCTGGTGCTCCAGCAGGGCTTCATCAACTCGGTGGGCGAGACCGTGGGGACGGGCTTCGCGCTGCTGCTCATCGCCGCTGTCATTGGGAGCGTGCGTCGCGAACGCCGCTGACCGGCGCGCCCACCCCGGCTGCCGCGCGTGGAGCGTGATCCGCCGCGGCGGTCACTCGTCGTCGAGGACCGCCGCGGTCACCCGGTGCAGGGCGAAGGTGTGCAGCATCT
>Ga0079224_100011941_pt1 | contig 11996 bp, 10 predicted proteins | sample Stecom2015_FD_80414 | JGI IMG/M metagenome (GOLD analysis project Ga0079224, IMG submission 80414) | Agricultural soil microbial communities from Utah to study Nitrogen management - Steer compost 2015 | ecosystem: Environmental > Terrestrial > Soil > Agricultural land | place: USA: Utah... | reverse complement strand
GTGGTCTTCGCCTTGCGACGCGCGGAAGCTCGCGTGCCCGTCTTGCTGGCGGCGGTCTTCTTGCGGGTGCTGGCCGAGCTGCGCGGGGCCTTGCGGGTCGCCGCACGCTTCGCCCCCTTGGCGGGCGCCGGGCGTGTTTTGCTGGTCTTGCGCGCTGCTGCTTTGCTTCTTCCGGCGGCGGCGCGCTTGCCGGAGGGCGCCTTGCGCGGCGCCGCGGCGGCGCTGCGGCCGCGGGCCGGAGCGGTCTTTTTGGCGGGGCGGGCGGTGGCTTTGGCTTTGGCTTTGGCTTGGGTCGCGCGACCTCGGGGCGAGCTCGCCCGCTCGACGGGTCGGGCCGCCGGAGCGGGCTTGCGGGGCCGCGCGGTCGCCCGCCGACCGGTCGATGCGCGTGCGGCGGTGCCATCGTCGACGAAGTAATCTCGGACCTCGTGGACGGCTCGCACTCGGAGCAGCTCGCTCACGGCTTTGACGAACGTTTGAACGCGCGCCCGCACTTCTTCTTCGAGATCGATCATCGGACTCTGCTTACCACTTGCAGCGCGGCTTGGGTGCCCAATTCACGTGGCATCGGGCGAAACCGGGTGCGCCGCTCGCGAGCGAGCGATGGCTTCGGCGCGCCTGCGATGCGTCACGCGCGCCCGTGGCTTCTGCCGGTCGCGATCCCGCCAGCGATCAAGTGAGCCAAGCGGAGCGGCTCGGGGATGTTCCCGTGCAGCGTGGTCGCGTCCAAAAGCGCCTGTGCAGCGGCGCTCGTCAGCCCCACACGCTGTACCCAGACCGATCCCAGCCGTTCGATGGCGCCGGCGCGCTCGACCAGCCGCCATTTGCGCGCGCCGCCTGGAACGCGCGAAAACAGAGCGGCGCGGATGCGCTCCAAGTCGGGGAGCCGTCGCATCACGACCAGCACGGGCAGTGACAACGCTTGGTGCAGGCGATGCACGTCGACCACGTTGAACCCCGCCACCGCCACACCATCGAGCAAGATGGCGCGGATGTGGCCCACGAACCCGCCAGCCTTCACCAGGCGGATCATGCAGTCGGTCGAGTTGACGCCGTCGCGGCGCACCCACCCGCTCACCACGCCATCGAGCCGGGTCCTTGCACACACCGCGCCGACCAGGCGGATATCGCCGCGGTGCTCGCGCGCGAACGGCGCGTCGTCGAAGCCGATGACGTTGGTGATGGGTCGCGTCACCCTCGCGGCAGTGTACGCCGTGGTTGTCGAGCGGAAGGGGCGCCCGTCGGCTCCGAGAGCGTCGAATCACGCATCGAACGGTTCGGCTCGCCTGCCAGCGCGCCGCTGTCGCACTCCCGATCACCGAACCTTACAGCAAGCCGAGCGGGAATTCGGCCACCAGTCCTGGGCACCTCCCGGTCGCCGTGGTACCCTGAAGGTCGCTTCGGGGTGCTCGGAATGCTGCTAAACGCTGGCGATCTCATCGACGGAAAATATCAAATCGTACGCCTCATCGGTGAGGGAGGGATGGGAGCGGTGTACGAGGGGGTGAACACGCGCATCCATCGCCGGGTCGCCATCAAGGTGCTGCACGCCGGCGTGGCGCAAAACGCCGAAGCGGTGCAGCGCTTCGAGCGCGAGGCGCAAGCCGCGGGGCGCATCGGGTCCGAGCACATCGTGGAGGTGCTGGACCTGGGCAACTTGCCCGACGGCGATCGCTACATGGTGATGGAGTTCCTCGAGGGCGAGAGCCTGTCGGAGCGCATCCGTTCCCGCGGCGGCATGTCCCCGGGTGAGCTTTACCCGATCGCCGTGCAGATGCTGGACGCGCTCGCGGCAGCCCATCAAGCCGGCATCATCCACCGCGACCTCAAGCCGGACAACGTGTTCTTGCTGAACCAGCGCGGGGGGCGGGCGGATTTCGTCAAGCTCTTGGATTTCGGCATCTCGAAGTTCAGTCAGCTGAACAAGGACAGCGGTTTCAGCATGACGCGGACGGGGGCGGTCATGGGGACGCCGTACTACTTGGCCCCGGAGCAGGCGAAGGGCGCGAAGGACATCGATCGGCGGGTGGATCTGTACGCTGCCGGCGTCATCCTCTACGAGGCGTGCACGGGGCAGGTCCCCTTCAACGCGGACACGTTCAACGAGCTGCTGTTCAAGATCGTGCTCGAGAGCCCCCGCAAGCCGGAGGAGCTGGTGCCGTCGCTGGACCCGGCGTTCTCTGCGATCGTTCTGAAGGGAATGGCGCGCGAAGCGGCCGATCGCTACCCCTCGGCGGAGGCCTTCCGCGAGGCGCTCGAGCAGTGGGCCAGCAACGCCGGTCCGGGCGTGTTCGCGGCCGCGGCCGCGGCGCCGCGCCCGGCGATGGGCTCGTTCGCCGACACGCGCGGCGGGGTGCCGGCGGGGACGCCGACGCCGGGCACCTGGTCGCAGACGGGGGCGGGGCTGCCCGTCGCGGCCCCGCCCGCAAAGCGCCGCCCGATGGTCGCGGCGTTCGCCGGCATCGGGGCGCTGGTCGTCTTGGTGGGGGGTGGAGTGGCCTGGAAGATGTCGAGCGACGCCGCGGAGGCGGCCGCGGCCGCGGAGCAGCGGGCAGCGGCGGAGCTGCTCGAGGCGCAGCAGAAGGCCGCCGAAGCCCAGGCGAAGCTGGAAGAGGAGCGCGCCGAGGCCGACCGCGCCAAGGCGGAGGCGGAGCAGGCCCGGCTCGAGGCCGAGAAGGCGGCGAAAGACGCGGCGGCGCTGAAGGACAGGAAGGCGCGTGAGGAGGCGGAGAAGGCGGCCGCCGAGAAGGAGCGCCTGGCGCGTGAGGCGGAAGCCAAGGCGCAGCAGCAGCGCAGCCGCGTGAACGCCGCGGCTGCGGCGGTGAAGGCGCAGCCGGCCAAAGCCCCGGCGAAGGGGAGCCCGGCTCCCACGAGCACCGGTCGCAAGATCCGCACGTCGCTCTAGAGCAACCCCATCCGTTTGCCAGCGCGGAGATCCCGAAGCATCGGGACCCCATCCGGGTGAGGGCCCCGATTCTTCGGGAACCCCTCTCGTCTGCTGACGGCTCGGTGCTCTAGATGGTCTCACTTTCCGCGACGAACGGCGTGCTCCGCAAACCGTTTGTCGCTCCAGGGCTCGCACCCCGGTGCGGTCGGGCGGGCGCGCTCGCTTTGCTCGCGTGGGCGGGGGTACGTTCGGGTGGGATCAGCACCCAAGGGTTTCGCCTGGCCGGAGTTCCTATCCATCAGGCAGGAGGGCCGAGATGACGAAACTTCATGGGTCGCTGATGTTTGCGTTTGGATTGGGGGTGCTGCTCGCGTCGGGATCCGCTCGGGCGCAGGTGGATTCCGGGGAAGCGGATCGCTACGGGTATGAGTTCGATGACGATCCGCTCAGCTCCGACGTGCGTCCGCCGCAGCCAGCTCGGATCGGGATCCGCGTTCCGTACCGCGGCGCGGGGCTGATCCGGCCTCGGGTGAGCTTCGTCCCCGAAGCTTTGAAGTCCATCGAGCGGATGTGAGCGGTTGCGGGGGACAGCGGGAAGAAGTCACTGCCCGCTCGTGATTGGGCGAGCGGGCAGTGAGACCTGTCTGTGCACGCGGCGGGTGCGCCGTGTGTTCAGGAGAGGGTGTGTTGGAAGCGCTTCTTCTCTTCGAGGAAGCGGCGTTCCATCTCTTTGGCTTGGTTGTCGCTGAAGATGCCGGCCGCCTTCGGGAAGACCTCGTTCTCTTCCACCTTCACGTGCGCCTCCACGGCGTGCATCAGGCGCTTGAAGTCCTCGACCCAGGCATCGGTCGCCGCATCCATGCGGCTCAGCGCGTCGAGCAGTCGCTCGATCTCGTCGTGGTCGTCTCGGCTGTGCTCGATCAAGCCGCGCGTCTCGGGCTGATCGAACAGCGGCGCGTAGAACTCCTTGTCCTCGGCCTTCGAGTGCGCCAGGAGCGACTCACGAACCTTGGGAAAAAACTTGCGCCGCGTATCGGGGTCGGAGCTCGCCGCGACGCGCTTCATCAGCGCCGAGACCTCTCCGTGATCCTCCTTGAGCCGCTTGTAGATCCCGCTGGAGCCGAGCCCCTTCATCTTGGCGGCGACCTTTCCAATCACTTCACTCGGACCGGGCATGCACGTGCCTCCTTTCGTTTAGACAATCCGGTGTCACTGCACGGGCCGTACCAAGCCGAACGGGTGTGAAGGGACCGGCGATGGGGGGACTTCGACTCGCTCCATCGGCAAAACTCGTAGCCAACGCGCCCCGCCGTGGCAGCGTGGTGCCTCGGTGAGCGCCCGAGGGATGGTGGCTTCTTCGAGGAACGGCGGTTCTGCGCGCTGCGAGCCCGGCGGGCTCAGGTGCCCTGGTGCTCCGGGTCGCGCCAAGCGGTGGCCGCTGGCGTTGGCGGCCGCGAGCCGCCCCCGCGCTCGCGGCCGGAGTGCCCGGGCTCGTAGAGCGCGCCGCTGCCCTGCGTGTTGGGCCGATCCGATTTCTGCATGGAGACCATGGTCTTGGCGAACACCCACTCCGCGAGCCTCGGCGCCGTCCGGTGCAGGCGGATGAGCGCGTTCGCAGCGCCGCCGGCCACCACCTCGCGCTCAGGCTTCTGCGCCGCGCGCAGGATGACGCGCGCCACCTTCTCCGGATCGTACAAAGGAGGGGGGGGCTTCGGCGCCGACTCCAGGTAGTTCTTGGCGTGCTCGAAGAAGGGCGTGTCAATCGCTGCGGGCTTCACCAGCGTGACCTGGACGTGCGATTTTTCGTGCTTGAGCTCCATCCGGAGCGCGTCGGTGAAGCCCTTGACCGCGTGCTTGGCCGCCGCGTAGGTGGAGGTCAACGGGAACGGGACGTCCGACTCGACGCTGCCGACGTTGATCAACGTCCCCCGCGTTTGCCGCAGATAGGGGAGGGCGATCAACGACCCGTGCACCACGCCCCAGTAGGTGACGTCGAACACCCGCCGCATGTCGTCGAGGCTCGTCACCTCGCTCATGCCGTAGACGGTGGCTCCGGCGTTGTTCACCCAGGTGTCGATGTGACCGAACGTCAGGTGGGCGTGCTCGGCGACTCGGCGCAGGGCGTCATAGTCGGCGACGTCGGCGGGATAGTAGGTGGCCATGCCGCCCTGCTTGATGAGATCCTCCGTCACCTGCGCGAGCTCCGGCTCGCTGCGCGCGGTCAGCACCACCCGTGCCCCTCTCGACGCGGCGAGTCTCGCGGTGCTGAGCCCGATGCCGCTCGACGCGCCGGTGATGACGATGGTCTGTCTGCCGATTTGCTTCATGAAGGAGCGCTGGTGCAATCGACGTGCCGGTGGGCGGTGCGCGGCGATCGTCGGCGTCCCCCGGCCAGAACGGCGCGGCTTTTTTGCCCTCCCGCTGGCCTGGCTGGTAGCCATCGACCGTGCATCACCCGTGGTCGCGTGCAGGGACGTTGGTCGTCGCGTTCGGGCTGACGCTGGCGGTGACGCCGGTCGCGGAGGCCAAGCAGAAGAAGCCGGCCAGTGGTGCGCGATCGAGCTCGTCGAGCCGTTCGGCTCGGCCTTCCGGCAAGGCGAGCGGGGGCGGCGCGAGCGCGGGGAAGGTCGAAGCCGCGCCGGCCCGACCGGCGTCGCCCACCGCGCGCGAAGCCGCGGCATCGATCGGCTCGATGAGCATCGGGCACCCGCACGCCGGCTACTTGATGAACGCGGTCAAGATGCCGGAAGGCGAGCACTGGGCGCTCAGCATCCCGTCGCATGCCTACGGCACCGAGGAGACGGTGAAGGCGCTGATTCACTGCATCACCCGCGTGGCGGAGCAGTTCCCGAACAGCCCCCGGGCCATCATCGGCTCGCTCAGCGCCGAGCGGGGCGGTCACTTGCCCCCTCACAAAAGCCACCGCACCGGTCGCGACGCGGACGTCGCCTTCTACTACATCGACGGCAAGTTCCGCTGGAACGAGCCCGCGGGCGAGCACAACCTCGATCGAGCGCGGACCTGGGCGCTCATCCGCGCGCTGGTCACCGAGACGGACGTCGAGTTCATCCTGATCGACCGCTCGGTGCAGCGGCTGCTCGAGGAGCACGCCCTCGGCATCGGTGAAGATCCGGCTTGGATCCGGGATCTCTTTCACGGATCCGACGGGCGCTCGTCGCTCATCAAGCACGTGCCCGGTCACACCGCTCACCTGCACATCCGCTTCGTCAGCCCCGTGGCGCGTGAGCGCGGGCGGCTCGCCTACGAGCAGCTGGTCGCCCAGGGCCACATCGAGCTGCCCTCGAAAGAGAAGAAGCACACCGTGGTGGCTGGCGACACGCTGATCGGGCTGGCGCGGACCTACAAGACGGACGTGGAGACGATCCAGCGGCTGAACGGGCTCGACTCGAGCACGATCAAGGTCGGCCAGGTGCTGGTCTTGAAAGAGCGAGAGGACCTGCGCGGCGCCAAAGAGGCCGTGCGCGTCCCCCCACGCCGCCTGCCCCGCAACGGACCAGACCCGGACGAGCTGGCGACGAAGGCAGCGTTGCTCGAGCTCGAGCGCAAGCTCGGACTCTGAACCCGGTCACCAGGCGAGCCCGCCGCCGACGTGCAGGCCCCAGATCTCGTCTTCTTCGAAGGCGAACCCGTACGGCTCGTCGATGTTCATGGTGAGCCGCGCCAGGAAGAACCCGGCTCCCCAGGCGCCGCGCACGTACGGCTCGAGGGAGAACTGCTCCTCGCCGTCCCCATCCGCCGTGGGGATGAACACCGCGGCGAGCCGACCGCCGACGACCCAGTGCTGACCCGCGCGGAAGCCGATCCCGGGGGCGACCTGGACGATCACGTCGCCGTCTTCGTCGTTGTCGTTGCTGACCGGGATCATCAGGTCGAACCCCGCGTCGACGCCGAACACCACGGCGGGGCTCAGGTCGTACTCGAGCCGAAAGGGGGCGGCGAGGTTCAGCTGCCGATCGGTCCACAGCCAGAGATCCCAGCGTCCGCGCATGGCCTCACCGGCGATCAGCGCGACCCACCCGGCGGCGCTCGGCTCGGCGGGGTTGTACGCGAGGCCGCCGCCGACCTTCAGGCGCAGGCGCCGGCCGTCGTCGTGGACGTAGTTGACCCCGAAGTAGGGGGCGCCGAGGCGCAGGGAGCTCTCGGTCTCGTTGCCGAACTCGACGCTGGCGAACGACAGCGGCAAGATGCCTTCGAGCTCGATGTTCGGCGTGATGAAGAAGCCGATGCCGAGCAAGGGCGAGAAGGCGGTCAGGCCGTCCTGGGTGTGGAAGGCGGCTTCACCCCAAAAACGTCCGTCTTGTGGAGAGACGAGGCCCAGGCCCGCCCCCGTGCTGCCCGACGAGCTCGCCCACGCCTCCGACGCGCGGTGCTGCGCGGCCGCCGGCGCCGCCGCGAGGCCCAGGCTGGCCACCAGCGCGCCGAACAAAAGGCGCGGTCCGGTCGAGCCCGAGCTCGAAAGGGCGGGTCGAGGGGCCTTCGGCGGGACGCATTCGATGGGCATGCCGGCCAGATAGCGGCAGCCCGGTGACAGCGTCAACCGGATCTCGCCGGGGCCTCAGGGCTGCGCGGCGGCGGCGGGCGCGACGCTCGGCGATTGCGCGGGAGCCGAGAGGCCGAGCGGCTGGCGCAACAACCAGACCGCCGCCGCGACGCCCGCGGCGAGGGCCAGCAGCGCCAGTCGGCGCCCCCAACGGGGGCGCAGGCGCGGCGGGCGGCTCTCCGCGGCGGCGGACGCACGGCGCTCCGGCGCTTGGGGGCGCGCGCTGAGCGGCCCGCTCGCAGGCCGTGGCCCGTCGGCGCGCTCGTCGCGGTGTTCCTCGATGCCGCGGGTGAGGTCGTCGCGCCGCAACACCAGCGTGGCGTCTTCCTCGCCCGAGCCGTCCGCCGCGCGGGTCAGGGCGCGCACGTCGATCCCAGCCGCCAGCAGCGCCTCGCTGGCCCGGTCGCGCAGCACCATCGTCGCGTCCTCGTCGTCCTCTTCGGCGGCGGCAGCGGCGGCGGCGGCGACGGCATCGCCGGAGAACTTCGAGACCACGTCCTCACGCCGCAGCAGCATCGTCGCCTCTTCGTCGGCTTCCGGTTGCTCGCGCGGGGACGGGCGTGGTGGGGAGGTGACCTGCGCCTTCGAGCGCAAGCTGGTCGCCTTGCCAAAACCAAAGTTGGGGCGGCTGGTCTTGGCGCTGGCCGCGCGAAACTTCAACCAGTCTTCCAGCGCGCGCACCAGGTCGCCGATGTCCGTTTGTCGCTCCGCCAGGTTTCCGGACAGGCCGATCGTGACCAGCTCCGCCAAGGACGCGTCCCGCACGCCCAGCTCCGCCAAGGGCTTGAAGCGCCCCGCGCTGACCTCTTCGAGCAGCTGCTCGGGATCTTCGGCAGTGAACGGCGCCACGCCGCCCAAGGCCGTGTACAGGCACGCGTAGAGCTGCCAGACGTCGCCGCTCGCGCTGGGGGGCCGCCCCTGCAGGCGATCGGGAGGATAGAAGGCTCGTGGCGCTGGCGTCGCGAGCTGGGTCAGGACCGAGCCCTGCCGTCCATCTCTGGCTTCCAGGATGATCGCGGCCGGAGAGATCTCGCCGTGCACGCCGCCGAGCGCGTGCACCGAACGCAGCGCCTTCGCGATCGAAAGGAAACAGCCCACCGCCTGGTACGGCATGAGGGGCCCCGACTTCAGGCTCTGCTCGAGCGTCGTGCCGGAGATGTGCTCGGCCACGCCGATCCCGGCGACGTTCGCGGGCCCCTCCGGCGGTAGAACGTCGGGATCGAACTCGGTGACCAGGTCCAGCAGCGCCGCGAGGCTCGGATCTTTCAAGCCGATGATCCCCACCAGTCCGGCCACCTGATCGGCAGACAGCGTCGACACCACGACCGTCCGGGGTGCGACATCATCCTGCGCCAGCCAGCTGCTGGTGCTTCCATCGGCTTGGATCGGCGCCTCGAAACGATACCGCCCGGCGAGGGGTGAACGAGGAGGGATCATGGACCTTCCATGGTCGCGCCGATTTCCGCGCCTGAGAAGGCCCAATCGCGGAAGCGGCGGTACGATGGTGGGAGCATGCCACAGCTTCGGCGCGTGTGCTCACATATGTAGGTGATGGTGCTCAACTCGGGATTTTTGGGGTCGCCTCGGGGTGGGGCATTATCGGTGGCGGTTTTTCCAAGCGTCGTTGAACTCTTGGATGGTCGTCTCCGTGCGTGGGTTCCAGAGCATTTTGCGCAGGATGGGAGGCGGCACGGTGACGATGTGCGCGCCGTCCTGCAGCGCCTCGTTCACGTCCATCAGGTGCCGGATCGATCCGATGATGATGCGGCTCGAGAGCCCTTCGCGGTCGAGGATTTGGCGCGTCTCGCGCACGATCGGCCGCACGTCATAGCCCATGTCCCGCACGCGGCCGCTGAAGATGCTGATGTAGGTGGCGCCGCAAAGGGCCGCCAAATAGGCCTGGTTGAAGCTCATCATGCAGGTGACGTTCGTCGCCACGCCGCGCCCGACGAGCTGATGGCAGACCCGAAGCCCGGTCTCGCTGAAGGGCACCTTGATGCAGATCCGCTCCGCGTTCCAGGCGTGGTACTCGAGCGCCTCGGCGAGCATCGCCGACTCGGTCTCCGTGGTCAGCTCGACCGAGACGTGACCGCGGGAAGCCTCCAGCACCTGTAAAATCCGCTGCTTGAGGTCCACGTCGGGCGCCTCGCGCGCCATGATCAGGGGGTTCGTGGTCACGCCGGAGACCACGCCCCAGGCGAAGATGTCTTTGGCCTCTTTGGGATCCGAGCTATCGAGAAACAGCACCGACGACGCTCCTCGTCGGCCGTCTTTTCGAGCCGCCCGACAGCAAAAACTTTAGCTCAGAACGGCGGCGGGTGCCGCTTTCAGGATCGCGTCGACCAGCTCGTCGAAGCGTGCTGCGGCGGCGTCCGGGCGCACGCTCGGCCCGGCCCGGAGCGGGCACAGCTCACAGCGCTGCATCGGGAATACGAGCCCGGCACGGATCCCGGCAGCGCGGGCCGCGGTGACGTCCCCGGGGGAATCGCCGATCATCCAGCTTCGGAGGGGATCGAGCCCGTGCCGCGCGAGCGCCCGCAAGAGCAGCCCCGGAGCGGGCTTGCGGCAGTCGCACGGTCCGACCAGCGACGCGTCCCCACCGGGACCCCCCTCCGGGTGGTGCAGGCAGACCTCCACCGACGCGATGGTGATGTCGTGAGCCGCGAGTTCTTCGACCAGCGCCTGGTTGGTGCGGTGGACGGCGTCGGCAGAGAACTGCCCCTTCGCCGGTCCCGGCTGGTTCGACGCGATGCACAGCGTGTAGCCGCTCGCCGACAGCCGACGCAGACCGGCCAATACGCCGGGCAACAGCCGCAAATGGCTCGGGTGAAAGGCCACCGAGATGGCGCCCGTCTCTTCGTCGCGCACCACGTCGATGAGCGTGCCGTCGCGATCGAGCAGGACACCGGGTGCTTTGGGCATGAGACGCGGGCGCGGACGGCGCGGACCTGCGCCGGAGCCGCAGATCGGTTCTCTACGCCGCCGCCCCGGCCAGCGCAACCGCAGCGTCGGCGCACGCGGCCTCAGAATCGATCGCTGAAGTTGGGCTCACCTCCAGAGGTGAGGGATTCACCGTGGCGTCCCAGGCGGCAGTGGCCCGAACGCGAGCCGGCGGCGCGCCGCCGAACCGACCGGCAAGCTCACTTGGCGTACGATCTCGGCGTGCAACATCGTCCGGAGCGCGTGGAAGTGTCCGGGGTCTGCTTCCACCAGATTGCGGCGTTCGCCAGGGTCCGCGACGAGATCATAAAGCTCGTAAGTGTTGTTCTTCACGTCGTAGATGAGCTTGTTCCCGCCATCGACCAGCATCCAAAGCCATGGCTTGAAGGGTGGGCGTTTCGTCCACGGTTGCATCTCGCCGACGAAGGGTCCCCGCCGACAGGGCTTGCCCAAGATCAACGGCTCCAAGCTTTTTCCCTGAATTGGCGCCTTGGGATCGATGCCAAGCAGATCGAACAGGGTGGGATAGAAATCGAACAGGACCACGGGCTCGGTGATCTTGCGAGGGGCGAGACCAGCGCCGAAGAGCAGGCAGGGGATTCGGACGACCTCTTCGTAGAGTGTTCGCCCGTGGAACTCTCCTCCGTGCTCTCCGAGCTCCTCACCGTGGTCAGCGGTCTCCAAAACCAACGTGCTCTCGAGCAAGCCTCGGCTGCGTAGGCCGTCGATCAGCTCGCCGATCGCGTGATCGACCAGGTGCACCTCGGCGTCGTACAGGTCGACCCGCTCCCGCCCCCAGCGTGCGTGCTCGGGGCCATGCTGCTCGTAGTTCCAGTGTGGATCGTAGTAGTGCGCGTACAAAAAGAAGGGCGAGTCGTGCTCGACGAACGTGTCCACGTAGCGCAGGGCTTGGTGAGTGACGGCTGGTGAGTTGATGCGTCGATCGATTTCGCGCTCCCAATCGACGGCGCGCGTGACCGCGTGCCGGTAGCCGGCCAGCTGGTGGCCGTAGACGGCGCCGGATACGTAGCCGTGCTCGCGAAGGACCTCCTGGTACAGGCGCCGCTCCGGCGGAATGTTCGCGTACTGCGACTCCATCAAGTCGCGCGCCCAGCGCGTCTGCAGGCCAGTGAACAACGCGGGAATGGCGTAGGCCGTGGAAGGGTGCGGCGTGTAGCAGCGCTCGAACAGCACGCCCGCCTCTGCGAACCGCTTGAGGTTGGGTGCCGTGTCACGCGGATAATCGAGCACGCGATCCGCCCGGAGCGCATCGACGACGATCAACACCAAGTTGGTGCGCTGTGGCAGGGCGAACTCCGTGGCACAGCCGTCGCCCGTAAGCTCTCCCGCCAGTCGCCCCAACGTCGGATCGGTGGCCAACGCGCGCCCGTCGCAGTCCTCGTCCACCGCGTTGCCGAGGATCTCGAGAGCGCCAGGGTAGATGCTGGCGTCGCGATCGTCGCAGTCACCGCCGTAGCCGGCCGCGAAGCCGTCGCCATCCCGGTCGCCGGTTTGGGTGAGCAGCCGCAGCCCCAAAGAGGCCACGGAGTGGCTGGTGGCGAGCAGGGATCGCGTGACCTGCGCGTACTCCAGGCGCTTCACAGCCAG
>Ga0079224_100011940_pt1 | contig 11997 bp, 12 predicted proteins | sample Stecom2015_FD_80414 | JGI IMG/M metagenome (GOLD analysis project Ga0079224, IMG submission 80414) | Agricultural soil microbial communities from Utah to study Nitrogen management - Steer compost 2015 | ecosystem: Environmental > Terrestrial > Soil > Agricultural land | place: USA: Utah... | reverse complement strand
TCAATCCCAAGGTCCAATAGGTCTGCAGCTTGTTGTCTATGCTGTCAAAGGTGGCCGTAGGGTCCGGGGTGGGTGCCTGGTTCATCACGTAGTTCAGGGTCTCCTGTTTGTTGCTTCTCAAGCCAAAATCAAATCCGACCCCGATCATTTTCCAAAGGGTATAGCCAAAGGAATTGGTCCAGGTCCAGTTGCTCAGGTCGCCGCTCTTGTAACTTTGGAACATGGATAGGTTGGTCTTAAAGCTTATGGCCCCGATCTGTCGGGTGTAATCGGCCATGATCTTGGCCCCCATGGAGGATTCAAAGATATTGTCCTCCTTGCTGAATACAAAGTTGTAGTTCAGGGGATGGATCACCACCACCAAATTTGTGATCGGGGTCCAGGTGGCTCCCACCCCAAGGTCCAAATAGCCGGGATCGTTGAAGTTGCTCAAAAGGGTGGTCCGATATTCGGCCATGGCGGAAATGGCAAATTTCTCGCTCAATTTTCTTCCGTAAAGGGAATTGAGGGTAAAGACATCGGTGGCCTCCCTGAAGCCCTCCTCATCGTCCGGATCGTCCTTGTCGTCCAATTTTACCCAGGCCAGGTTCAAATTGCCCGAATTTCTCCAAAAGAACTTTTCTTCCTGCAGGTTGGCAAATGCGTTCACCGTAAAGCCGATATTCCCGGAGGAATTGTTGGGAATGCCCTGGGCAAACCAATTGTCAAACTGGGAAATGCTCCCCCCAATGGTCCCGAAGGCACCGATCTTCCATCCCGGAAGGGCATCGAGTTGGGACTGTAGGGCATTGACCCGGGACTGTATGGCGGCTATGGAGTCTTTCTTTGGGGCCATTTCGGCTTTGATCTCCGCTTCGGTCTGTGCCATGGCGGGGGACAGTGCAAGACAGAAGAGGGCAATACTGAAAATTCTTTTCATGGTCATAGTGTTTACTGTTCGAACTGCAAAAGTAAGAAAAGTCATGTTTTATAAGTACAAATGGGAATGGGTTCCGCCGGGTCCGGAATCATGTTGCCCAGGGACCATGAATTTTAGTGTCGATCATTTTTTCCGATAGAGGGGCACGGAGGAACAGGCCTCCCCGTACATCACGTTTTTGGCGACCTCTTGGATTTTGGCCAAGGCCATGATATAGGCGTTTTCGGGGACCGGTCTGTGGGAACAGCCTTTGATGATCACCGGTTTGTCGATAAAGGGAGAGACATCCAGATCGTTGAGGATGTCCTGGTACAGGGCGGTTTCCAGTTCGTTCAGACTGCCGATATGGACTTTCCTGGCATGGGGGGCCAAACGGGAGGCGACCAACATAAAGGCCCATGCGGGGACTATGGCATCCGTGGAACAGTACAGGGCCACATAGCTGTCCTCGTAGTCGCTCCAATTGTGCAGGTCCACCTGGGTCCTGAATTCCTTTTCCCTGAGGATAAGGCCCTCGTACAACCATTGTGCAATATCGAGCAGTTTTCGTTCCCCCTTGGGGTAGTGGTCCTCCAGATCAAAAGTGATCAATGGGCTCTTGGCCACCCTGTTTACAATTTCACCTTCCATACGTATAATAAGGGATCAGTGGTTCACCAAATTACAGAAATCCGAGTTCCAACTTGGCCTCTTCACTCATAAGATCCTGGGACCAGGGAGGGTCAAAGGTGAGTTCCACCTCCACATCCTGGAGTTCATCGATGGACTTTACCTTTTCCTCCACTTCCATCGGCAGGCTTTCCGCCACCGGGCAGTTGGGGGAAGTCAGGGTCATCAGGATCTTGACGTCCTTTTCCTCATTCACGAATACGTCGTAGATCAATCCAAGCTCATAGATGTCCACGGGAATTTCCGGGTCGTAGATCGACTTCAATACCCTTACTATCTTCTCGCCCAGTTCCTGGGTGTCCATTACAATTTCCTCACTCATGCCTTTTAATTTAATTGTGTCTGATAGGCCACCGCATACAGTTTTAGTTGCTTGACCATACTTACCAATCCGTTGGCCCGGGTCGGGGACAAATGTTCCTTCAACCCAATTTTATCTATAAAGGAAGTGTCCGCATCGATGATGTCCCTGGGCCTTTGGTTGTCGAAGGCCCGGATCAGGATGGCGATGATCCCCTTGGTGATGATCGCGTCGCTGTCCGCGGTGAAGCGCAACCGATCCCCATCGAGCTCGGCATGCACCCATACCCTGCTCTGGCATCCTTTGATCAGGTTGTCGTCCGTCCTGTACCGATCCTCTATCAGGGGCAGGGATTTTCCCAGTTCGATCATATACTCGTAGCGCTGCATCCAGTCGTCGAACATGGAGAATTCATCGATGATCCCTTCCTGTATTTCTTGTATTGTCATGTTCAATTTTTATGCAAAAGTACAATTTGGTACCTGCATATCAATACTTTCGGCCTTGAATCCGGAAAATGGGCCCTAGGCCAACATGCTCTTGGCCTTTTTGACCCCCTCGACCAAAAGGTCCACCTCCTCCATGGTATTGTAAAAGCTGAAACTTGCCCTTACCGTGCCCGGGATCCGGTAGAAATCCATGATGGGCTGGGCACAGTGGTGTCCGGTCCTCACGGCAATGCCCAATTTGTCCAGGATGGTACCGATGTCATAGGGATGGATCCCTTCGATATTAAAGGATATCACGGCCGTCTTTTCCTTGGCCGTACCATAGATTTTCAGGCCTTCGATTTCCAACAAACGATCGGTGGCATAGTGCAACAGTTCCCCTTCATAGGCCGCAATGGCATCAAAACCTATTGCATTCATATAGTCCAGGGCGGCACCAAAGGCGATTCCCCCGCAGATATTGGGGGTTCCGGCCTCAAACTTGTGGGGCAGCTCCGCATAGGTGGTCTTCTCAAAGGTGACCTCCGCGATCATTTCCCCTCCTCCCTGGTAGGGCGGCAGCCTATCCAGCCATTGTTTTTTTCCATAGAGCATGCCCGCTCCGGTGGGACCGCACATCTTATGGGCGGAAACCACGTAGAAATCCACATCGAGCTCTTGCAGGTCGGCCTTGATATGCGGGGCCGACTGGGCCCCATCGATCAATACGGCGGCACCGACACCATGGGCGGCGTCAATGATCTCCCCAATGGGGTTGACCGTGCCCAGGGCGTTGGATACATGGTTGCAGAACACCAATTTGGTCCGGGGGGACAGCAATTGGTGGTAGGCCTCCATGATCAGTTCCCCTTCCAGATTGATGGGAATGACCTTAAGGGTGGCCCCGCTGCGCTCACAGAGCATCTGCCAGGGCACAATATTGGAATGGTGCTCCATGGCCGAGACCAGGATTTCGTCCCCGGGTTTCAAAAAGCCGGTAAAGCCGGTGGCCACAAGATTGATGCCGTGGGTGGTGCCCGAGGTAAAGATCACCTCTTGGACATTTGCAATGTTAAAATGCTTTTGGATCTTGATCCGGGCCTCCTCATAGGCATCCGTGGCCTCTTGGGAGAGGCTGTGCACCCCACGGTGGATGTTGGCGTTGTACCGTCGATAGTAGTCCACGATCTTATCGATGACCTGCACCGGGGTCTGGGAGGTCGCCGCATTGTCGAAATAGACCAAGGGCTGCCCATTGACCTCTCTTTGAAGAATGGGAAAGTCCTTGCGTATGGTGGCTATGTCCAATGTGGTCTGCAGCATGGCATTGTGTTTCTAAGGATGTGCACTAAATCTCAAAACCCACCCGGACCTCCAATTTACTGGCGATGATCTTGTTTATCCTGGCCTTGAGCTCGGGAATGCGCACACTCTCCAGTACATTGTTGGCAAAGGCGTACATCAGAAGGGCGGTGGCCTCCTTTTTGGGGATGCCCCTGGACCTCAGATAAAAGAGGGCCTCGTCGTCCAATTGTCCGATGGTACAGCCGTGGGAACACTTCACGTCATCGGCGAAAATCTCCAATTGGGGCTTGGCATTGATGGTGGCCTTCTCGCTCCAAAGCACGTTGTTGTTCTGTTGAAAGGCGTCCGTTTTCTGGGCCAGCCTATCCACGATGATCTTCCCGTTGAACACTCCTGTGGAGCGTCCCCCAAAGATGCCCTTGTAATCCTGATGGCTCTCACAATTGGGTTGTCTGTGGTGCACCAGGGTATGGTGGTCCACATGTTGGTTCTCTCCCAGGATGGTGACCCCTTTCAGGGTGGAATCGATACGCTCTCCGTTCTGGTAAAAGTTCAGGTTGTTCCTGGTCAATTTGCCCCCAAAGGAAAAGGTGTGCACCCGCACCACCGAACTGTCCTGCTGTGAGATATAGGTGTTGTCCACCAGGGATGCCGTAGGGGCATCGTTCTGTACTTTATAATAATCCACAATGGCGTCCTTGGCCGCGAATATTTCCGTGACCGAATTGGTGAACACCTCGTTTTCGGTCAGGCTCTGGTGCCGCTCGATGATCTGTACCTCGGCATTCTGTTCGGCCACGATCAGGTTTCTGGGCTGTAACATCAGGGCGGCCTCATTGCCGGTGGCAATATGCAAGATCTGGATGGGCTTTTTGGGCATCTTGTGCTTGGGGATGTAGATATAGGCCCCTTCCTTGCTGAATGCCGTGTTCAAGCTCGTCAAGGAATCATCCATGGAGGCCACTTTGTTGAAATAGACCTCGATCTGCTGGCGGAACATCGGCTTGTTGAAGGCCGAGCTCATCAAACAGATATCCACTCCATCGTGGGTGGTCTCCGAGAGATAGGAGCTGTAGACCCCGTCGACAAATACAATTTTATAGGTGTCGATCTCGTGGAGAAAGTATTTTTTGATATCCTTGTATTCCAGATTGCTTTCCTGTTTGGGAAAGATGCTGAAATCCACCTTCTGCAAATTGCCCAGGGAAGTATACTTCCAAGCCTCCTCCCTTTTGGTGGGGAAGCCCTTTGTCTCGAAATTCTTCATGGCCTGCGAACGGATGTCGTGTACCGGGTCCTCCAGGTCCACGTTGTTTTCAAAAGCCAAAAATGATGAGAGCAATTTATCCTTTAAATCCATGTCCATCTTTTATCAGTGTCCAATATTGGGAATCCGGGTTCAAACAAGCTTTTCCTGCTTGATCCAATCGTATCCTTTTTCTTCCAGTTCCAGGGCCAGGTCCTTGTCGCCCGACTTCACGATCTTGCCGTCGTGGAGCACGTGCACATAATCCGGGACTATATGTTCCAACAAACGTTGGTAGTGGGTGATCACGATGATGGCGTTGTCCTTGGATCGCAGTTTGTTCACCCCGTTGGCCACAATGCGCAGGGCATCGATGTCCAGACCGGAGTCGGTTTCGTCCAAGATGGCCAATTTGGGTTCCATCATGGCCAATTGGAAAATTTCGTTCCGTTTCTTTTCCCCACCTGAAAACCCTTCGTTCAGGGAACGGGAAAGAAACTTGCGATCGATTTCCAGGAGTTCGGATTTTTCCCGGATCGACTTCAACATCTCATTGGCCGGCATTTCCTCCAGGCCCCTGGCCTTTCTGGACTCGTTGATGGCCGTTCTGACGAAGTTGGTCACCGATACCCCGGGGATTTCGACCGGATATTGAAAGGACAGGAAGATTCCCTTGTGGGCACGATCCTCCGGGGAGAGGTCCTCCAGGTCCTCACCTTCCAGGAAGATGCTTCCCTTACCCACTTCAAATTCTTCCTTCCCGGCAATGACCGCGGCCAAGGTACTCTTCCCGGAACCGTTGGGTCCCATTATGGCGTGTACCTCCCCGGCATTGACCTGAAGGTTTATTCCCTTGAGGATTTCCTTGTCCTCAACGCTTGCGTGCAATTCTCTTATTTCCAACATTTGTTCTACTGTAATGTTTCTTAAAATGAAATTCGGTAAAAAGCTTATCCCACTGAACCTTCCAGGGAGATCTCCAATAATTTTTGGGCCTCGACGGCAAATTCCATGGGCAGTTTGTTCAACACTTCCTTGCTAAAACCATTGACGATAAGCGCAATGGCCTTTTCGGTGTCGATCCCCCTTTGGTTGCAATAGAAGATCTGGTCTTCCCCAATCTTGCTCGTTGTGGCCTCGTGTTCGATCTTGGCCGTTCTGTTCTTGGCCTCTATATAGGGGAAGGTATGCGCCCCACAACGGTCCCCCATCAAAAGGGAATCACACTGTGAAAAGTTCCTGGCGTTCTCCGCCCTGCTGTTCACCTGTACCAATCCCCTATAGGAATTCTGCGACTGTCCTGCCGAAATCCCCTTGGAGATGATCGTACTTCGGGTGTTCTTGCCCAAATGGATCATCTTGGTACCGGTATCCGCCTGCTGGAAGTCATTGGTCACGGCCACGGAATAGAATTCCCCTATGGAGTTGTCCCCTTTCAGGATACAGGAGGGGTATTTCCAAGTGACCGCAGATCCGGTCTCCACCTGGGTCCATGATATCTTGGCATTTTTTTCACAAAGGCCCCTTTTGGTCACAAAGTTGAACACCCCGCCATTGCCGTCCTTGTCCCCGGGGAACCAGTTCTGAACTGTGGAATATTTGATCTCGGCATCGTCCAGGGCGATGAGTTCCACCACTGCGGCGTGCAGCTGGTTCTCGTCCCTGGAGGGAGCGGTACAACCCTCCAGGTAGCTGACATAGCTCCCCTTGTCGGCAATGACCAAAGTCCGTTCGAACTGACCGGTACCGGCCTGGTTTATCCTGAAATAGGTGGAGAGTTCCATGGGGCAGCGCACCCCTTTCGGGATATAGCAGAACGAACCGTCGGAAAAGACCGCGGAGTTCAGGGCCGCATAGAAATTGTCCTTTTTGGGCACCACGGTGCCCAAGTATTTTCGCACCAGTTCGGGATGTTCCTTGATCGCCTCGGAAATGGAACAGAAAATGATCCCCTTTTCGGCCAGGGTCTTCTTGAAGGTGGTGGCCACCGATACGGAGTCCATGACGATGTCCACGGCCACCCCGGCCAGTTTCTTTTGTTCGTCCAGGGAAATCCCCAGTTTTTTAAAGGTGTCCAACAATTCGGGATCCACCTCGTCCAGGCTGTTGTACTTGGGCTTCTTGTTGGGTGCCGAATAGTACGATATATCCTGGAAATCCGGTTTTTTGTACTTCACATTGGCCCAATTGGGCTCCTTCATCTCCTTCCAGGTCTTGAAGGCATCCAAACGCCACAGGGTCATCCATTCGGGTTCCTCCTTCTTTTTGGAAATGGCTATGACGATGTTCTCGTCCAAGCCCTTGGGGAGGGTGTCCGACTCAATATCAGTATAGAAACCGTATTCGTATACCTTGGTTTCCAGTTCTTTTTTTAATTCTTCCTCAGTGTATGCCATATCTTATAAATTAGCCTTGATTGGCCCAAAATCGATTGTTATAATGAAAAGCTTTCACCACATCCACAAGTGCGCTGTGCATTGGGGTTGTTGAATACAAAGCCCTTGCCATTGAGACCGCCCGAATATTCCAGGACGGTGCCCACCAAATACAGAAAGCTCTTCTTGTCCACGACGATTCTCACCGCGTTGTCCTCGAAGACCTTGTCCGATTCCTCGGTCTTCCTGTCAAAGGTCAGTTCGTAGGAGAGGCCACTGCAGCCCCCGCTCTTGACGCCTACCCGGACAAAGTCCTTGCCGGAGTCAAAGCCTTCCTCGGCCATAAGGGTCACCACCTTTTGCTTTGCTGTTTCCGAAACTTTGATCATGTTGTTTGTTTTATTGTCACGCTAGGGGCCCAAATCCTCCAAGCCTTCACAATTGGGCCGTGCTTTTTCGGTGCAGTCCCTCTAGTCGTCAATCCTTAAAAATTCGCCGTTCATGGAAAACTTCAGGTCCGTTCCGCTGCCCAACTCTATTTTTTGTTTCCTGTCGTCCAATTCCCAGTCCGTGATGTGATCATTGGGGAAATTGGATTTCACGTAGGCCAATATCCCAGAGGGGATCACTTGGTCCGGAAGGGCGGAGTTTCCGTCGATATCAACGATCCTGTTCCTTGAATCGAATTCCAGTTTGATGTTGTCCCTTAGGACCACTTCGTAGGATTTGGAAAACCATTCCCGATCCAGGCTTGCCTGTAACACGGGATGGTCCGGGAAGTTGGTGCTGATATACGTTTTTATCTCCTGGGGCAATTCCGCCTCCGGGATTATTCTGTCCTGCGCTTGGACAGTGAGTCCCATAGAGAACAAAAGTGCCGTCAAACCTGTAATTTTTACTTGCCTCTTCATCGTTTCATCGAATTTAATTTGATCGTTTTTGTCCAGCTTCGAGCTAGCGTACAAATATACTGCATTAGTAGGGTTCTACCATGGAACCTAACATTATAATATTGAATCGCATCATAGGGTTTTTCTATGGGTCGAATCGGGAATTCCACGGGCATGCTTCGAGGGAGGGCATGGGGGGAACCATTCCAGGGGATTTTTGGCCCCCAAATACCGGAACTGGAGATTCCCTTGTCGGGAATTCCCCGATCCTCGTTACTTTTGCGGTATGCTGGAAGACAAAAACCCACAACGGACCCCCTTGGAAAGTCTTGGGGAATTCGGTCTTATAGACCATTTGACCAAGGATTTTGGATTGGGGCAGCCCTCTTCCCTCAAAGGGATCGGGGATGATGCCGCCGTTTTGGATTTCAAGGACCAAAAGGCCGTGCTTTCCACCGACATGTTGGTGGAGGGGGTGCATTTTGACCTGGGCTATATGCCTCTCAAACACCTGGGCTACAAATCGGTGATCGTGAACCTTTCCGACATCTATGCCATGAATGCCCTTGCCACCCAGATCACGGTCTCCCTGGCCGTGTCCAACAGGTTCCCCCTGGAGGCCCTGGAAGAATTCTATTCCGGGGTGAACCTGGCCTGTAAAACGTACGGGGTGGACCTGGTGGGAGGGGACACCACCTCCTCCCAAAAAGGGATGATAATCAGTGTGACAGCAGTGGGAATGGCCGATCAAAAGGATATCGTTTACCGCTCCGGCAGCAGCCCCGGGGAACTCTTGGTGGTGAGCGGCGATCTTGGTGCCGCCTATCTCGGCCTGCAGGTCCTGGAACGGGAAAAGGAAGTCTTTAAGGTGAACCCCAACAACCAGCCCGACCTACAGCCCTACACCTACCTGGTGGAACGGCAATTGAAACCGGAGGCCAGAAAGGATATCGTGGAGCTTTTGAAAAAGTTGGAAGTCAGGCCCACCGCCATGATCGATATCAGCGATGGGCTTTCCTCGGAAATCCTGCACCTCTGCAAGAGTGGGGAGGTCGGATGCACGCTCTACGAGGATAAGATTCCCCTGGATCCCTCGGTGATCTCCACCTCGGAGGAATTTGGGATGGACAGCAGCATGATCGCCCTGAGCGGCGGAGAGGATTACGAGCTCCTGTTCACTGTGGCCCAAGAGGATTTTCCAAAGATCAAGGGAAATCCCAACCTGACCGTGATCGGGCATATGTCTGATAAACGTGAGGGGGCGCAACTGATCGGCCGGGGCGGGGCCGTGATCCCCCTTAAGGCCCAAGGCTGGAATTCCTTTGGTTGAATCATAAAAAAATCCCGAAAATCAAGGGTTCCCCACTTCATGGTCTTGGGGCACGCGACCAATAGCTGTAGGTAATGACTTAAGTTTTCGGGATAAGATTTGGGGGTCTTCCTGAAAAGGGGTTATGCTACTTGCCGCACCACCCTGCTTCGTCTCTTTCTGTACATATCTTCCAAGGTACTGTTGATTTCCTTCATCTGTGGGGTCAGGGCGGAAAGATTGCCGCCGACGTCCGTGGTCACCTGCTTTTGACAGTGGATGCACTTGTATTCCTTAATGTGCTGGGTCACCTTTTTCGATACTGCATAATGGTGTCCGAACAGCTTGCAGAAGAAGGAGGAAAATTTGTTTTCATGCCGGGGGGTTGGGGTTGCTTTCATAGGTTGGTTGTTTGGCAAGGGCATAAAAGGTACGGGGTGACCCGGTATGCCGCTAATTCGATAAATGGTAATTTTTTGTTATATCAATTGGTTTTATATGGTACGTTATACTTGAAACGAATGTTGATAACTTTTTATTTCGCGTTTTTTCCTACACAGCCATTTTTTCGATGAACTGCACAATAAACGACAAAAAGTCAAGAACTTTCGTTGAATTGCGCGTTCGAATATAGGACAAGGAAAATTAATTATCAACAATCAACCAACAAGAAATGGTTAATAAATTAAACACAGGGGGATTTCCGTGGTTGGGGAAACCAAAACCCTATTGGGGACCCCCTCTTTTCTTATTGTAGTAATATAGGGCATAGGCAATGGCCACCAGGACCACGAAGGGAAGATAAGTGCCTATGACCACCCCGATCTCATAGGCATTGTCCGGCGCCTCCTGCATCTTTTTCTCGATATCGATTTGAAGTAGAAATATCAACAATTCCATATTGGCACAATTGTTCCACGGTCAATCCCATAGAAGGATTATACTTTACAAACCTTTAAATCCTTCCCCTCGCAAATCCCGATCCTAGGCGTTCATCAGCTCCTCGATCTCCTCAATGGCCAAGGGAATGTTACGCATTAGGTTGAAGGGTTCCCCCTTTTCCTGGATCACCACATCGTCCTCCAGTCGGATTCCCATCCCCTCGGCAGGGATATAGATGCCCGGTTCCACGGTAAAGACCATATTGGCCTTCATGGGGGTTTTCAGCTCCCCGTAATCATGGGTGTCCAAACCTATATGATGGCTTGTTCCGTGCATAAAGTATTTCTTATAGGCAGGCCAATTGGGGTCTTCGTTCTTCACATCGGCCTTGTCCAATAGTCCAAGTCCAAGGAGCTGGGAGGTCATGATCTTCCCCACCTCTTTATGGAACTCGGCCCAAATTGTTCCCGGGACCAACATTTTTGTGGCTTCCTCTTTTACGTGCAATACTGCCCGGTACACTTGTTTTTGTCGGTCGGTGAACCTGCCATTGGCCGGAATGGTTCGGGTCATATCGCTGGAGTAGTTGGCGTATTCCGCGGCCAAATCCAATAAGATCATATCCCCGTCACGGACTTGACGGTTGTTCTCCAGGTAGTGCAATACATTGGCATTGTTACCGGCGGCTATAATCGGGGCATAGGCATAGCCCTTGGAACGATTGCGCACAAATTCATGCAGGAACTCGGCCTCGATTTCATATTCCCAAACCCCGGGTTTCACAAATCCGAGGATCCTGCGGAACCCTTTTTCGGTGATATCGCAGGCGGTCTGCATCAATGCGATCTCCTCGGCCTCTTTGACCCCTCGAATCTGTTGCAAGATAGGGTTGCTCTTGGCCCATTGGTGGGCGGGAAAGTCCTTCTTGCATTTCTCGATGAAGCGGTCCTCCCGGGTCTGGGTCTCCACGGCTTGTCGATAGTGTTCGTTGGTATTGAAATAAATGGTGTCGGCCTCGGTCATCAGATCGAAAAAGACCTTGTCGAACTCCTTTAGCCAATAAATGGTTTCAATTCCCGAGGTCGCCTTGGCCTGATCCTTGTTGAGCTTCGCCCCCTCCCAAACCGCAATATGGTCGTTGGTCTCCCTGACAAAGAGAATTTCCCTGTGCTTTTTGTCCAGTGCATCCGGGAAGAGAAGCAAGATGGTCTCTTCCTGATCTGCCCCGCAGAGATAAAAAAGGTCGGGGGCCTGCACAAAGGGCATGGTACTGTCCGCTCCAATGGGGTAGATGTCATTGGAATTGAACACCGCAATGCTCTTGGGCTTCATTTGGGCCATGAACTTTTTGCGGTTCTTGACAAACAGTCTGTTGTCTATGGGGGAATATTTCATATTGAAACTATTTAAAACATTATGCTACTTTGAATTGGAACAATTCAAAATCAAAAATTCCGGTTCACTCCCACAAAGATACCAATGTGATGGAAATCGATCCCAATGAAATTGGGTTTTCCACAGGGGACCAAAATTATTGGTGGATTATCGGAGGCCCTGTATTTCCGTTTCCGATCTTGAATCGGCTTCATAGACCGGGGACTATTCGGGGCATTGGTCCCATTTTGATTGTTTCCCCCGTTTTCACCAATCCATAGCAGGGAAAAGTATCCTTT
>Ga0079224_100011938_pt1 | contig 11998 bp, 17 predicted proteins | sample Stecom2015_FD_80414 | JGI IMG/M metagenome (GOLD analysis project Ga0079224, IMG submission 80414) | Agricultural soil microbial communities from Utah to study Nitrogen management - Steer compost 2015 | ecosystem: Environmental > Terrestrial > Soil > Agricultural land | place: USA: Utah... | reverse complement strand
TCATCAACATTGTACTCCTCAATAGGAAATGCCGTGAAGTTTTTTAACTGTTCGTTCATTAGTTGACAAGGGCCACACCAAGGGGCTGTAAATTTTAATACTTTCATACTTCTAAATTTGATATGGAATTGTTTAATTTATTCTCATCTTTACAAATTAATGTCTTTTGGGGCTTAATTGTGAGAATTGCTTCATTTTGTACAATTTTCAAATATTGTAGCTTTTAGTGCAATTGGGCTCAGTCATACTCCTCCTCACATTCGATATTCACTTCATAACCTAAATGCTCAAGAACTTGACGAAGAATAGTAGGAGTGTCCTGGTTATGAAGTGGCAATTCTACACCGTTTACATAGGTGACTGTACCGTAATCATAACAGCACCCATCTCCACAATGATAACCATAGTCTATCAATTTTATGTTTAGTGTTTTGTTTTGGTTGTCTGGAATCATTTTTTATCTTTTAAATGTTTCTAATATTTGCCTACAATACAAAATGCGCATTGCGTCAATGCAGATGTTATAAGAAATGTTTTTTAAGAGCATCCTCCAATAATTCTATTGCGGTTTCTAATCCGCTTTCCATTCCATCTCTCCAACGTGCTTCATCTTCATCAAATAAATGTGTTAATTGCCTACTTCTTTCGAGTTGGTTTCGTAAATCTGCCAAAACATTTCTCATAACATGCGGTTGGCTCAATGCTGCATACTCTTCCATCAATTGGCTTACAGTTCCAACTATTTCACCTACCGAATTGTAAACTGTTTCATCTTCGTACACTCGGTACTCTTTCAAAAATTCTATCGCTTTCATTCTAATTTAGTTTTTCACTAATAATACGCACTGTCGCCAATACCTTATCCGTTATACACAAGCTCTACTGAATCGCTTTTAAATAACATTCTCGTATTACTTTAGCATCCCATAAAGCATTGTGCTTTTGACTTCCTTTGGTCATTCCTGCGTATTCTTCTCGGTTTACATCAGGGTCAATTCCTTTTACCTTAAACAAAGTGCAAAGGTCAAACGGTATGTAGTAGATTGCCTTTGGTATATTAAAAGCATGTCCCCAAATTTGATTAAACAGAATCCAGTCATAAGATAGACAGTCGCTCCACATTTCTACCTTGTCATAAGGTTCAATAAATCCCTCAATCGCCTTTCGTAATTGCTCGGTATTTATCGGATTAGTGTTGTGTAAATTTGCTATCACATTATCTTTTAACCAATCGTCAATTTGGTTTTTGTCGTAGTCATTTAATTCGCAGTAGAGTTCTCTACCATCTTCGGCAATCATTCCAATACTAATCAATGTAGTACCCTGATGTAAGCCTGTAAACTCTGTGTCAAAAAATATTTTCATTCTATTTATATTTAGTTGTTAATAATCCGTGCCAGTGCGTAACAAAGGTTATATGTCCATTGCTCGTACCTCAAACTGCACATAGTCAAAACGTTAGCGACAAGTACTACTGACCATCTATGAAATTATCTACCAAAGCCAATGCGGAGTATCTTTCATCTTCTGTCAATTCCTTTAGGTACTTCAATGCGTTTATACAAGCCTGCCGACCTTCTTCTGAAATATACTCATATTCTCCTTTTTCAGCTTCTGTTATACACCAATCAATATTGCCGTCTTCTAAATTCCAATCATCGGTGACAATATGGGCATAACCACCCGCATCACAACCATCTTGCTCATATAAATACTTAATAAATTCTGCTGCCTTTTTTTTGTCTTATCGTTTACAATGGCAAAATACCACCACAAACCTTTATACTATAATTCAACATTTGTGCAAGATGGTACTTCGCCAAACCACCAAACGTTAAGTGTAATAAAATTTTACTTCAATCCCAACAAGACCCATCTTGCATATCCATCCGCATCGTATGGCTCTAATCCAGCATCAGTCATTTCATAGGTGGCATGCCCATTTCTATATGCTTCTTTCAACAGTGAAAGCAGTTCATCATAAGTAAGTGTAAAATTTTTATTACTCATAACAGTACCTTTTTATTAGTTAACCACAATAGTTTTCAATAGTGATTTTAGAATAGTTTTTTAGTCTTAAATCTTCGGAATACAATTTCACATACTTTCCGATGGTTATAGTTTTAAGTGTTGATTTTATTAGTGTTTTTGGGTATTGTGTACATGTCAGTTGTTAATAATTAAGTTTCTATTTTTAATTAAGGTCAGTGTTCAGCTACGGTCATACACTTGACCGTTAATAGCAATTATTTTTTGCTACGTTCTATACAAAATTTACAGTTCCCTTTGTGAGTAAATATGTATCCACTATAAAAACCTTTAAACTGATTGAGGTACTCACAACTATCAACAACTATTACTTCAAATCCCCGCCAATTACTTCCTTGTCCAGTCAGCTGTTCAGTTTTCGGCTCGTTCCCACAACCGCAAAAAACAACAGCTACTAATAGTACATAAATAAAAGTAAATGTGTGATGGCGAATTGATGATTTTGTTTTCATAATTATATTTGTTTTAAAATTAAAGTTTTCGTTTTTAAAGTCCGCAACTAAATATAGCTGCGAACCCGTTAGCACCAATTTTACAAACCCACAGCATTACAAATGATTTTTAATTGGTCTATATTTTCAACCCATCCCTGAAATACAGTTTCTTCACTTTGATACTCCCACATATACATTTCAATTTTCATTTCCACACCATACTTTTCATTCTCAGGGTATCGATTTGAATAGATATAAATTGTTGCGGAAATAGAATTTTTATCTCCGTGAGGTTTTTTAGATTCTATTTGATGTTTTTCATCCCCTTTCTTCCAAGTCCGAAAAAAGAATGTTCCTGAATATCCGTGAAAATAGAAATCATCTCTACTGTTAAAGTAGTTGAAAACATCTTCTTGTAGTTTATTGTCAAATTTCATAATAATCAATCTCACAAATGTGCCTTATATCCCCTACCATAAAACGGTAGGGGTTTACGACACTTATTATAAATTAAACGCTTTCAATGATAATTCAAACGGATTTCCCGGGATTTCACGAATGCATTCAATCATATCTTTAGCGACTTGTTTGATTTCTTCCTGAGCAAATTCAACTGTTCTTTTCTTGTACAAGGTCATGATTCCCGCAAAAGAAAACTTGTTTATAGAGTTGATTTGACTATTGTACATTTTAAAGAAACGTGCACTTTCTTTCACCCTTTTAGGACTCATTCCAGCTTCTTTTAATTCCTTAAAACATTGATGATAAAGTGCATTGTTATGATTAGAACAGTCTCTAAGTTTATTGTACCAGCGTTCTCCGACTTCACCAAAGTCTAACCAATCTTTCGGAAGATAAAATTTATCCTCTTTTAATTCTTTATACTTAGCACTTTCCCCGTTTTCTGCTTCCAGAATTACAGCGTGTTTAAGTTTTTGAATGTGGGTAGCAATCTCCGTAGTCATTCCAAATATGAAAGAGCTCATTCGGAATGGTGATTCATGTGATTCCGTTGCTAGATAGTGTAGTAAATCTTCCACAGAACGCATTCTCTTACCCTTAGATAGGATGTATTCTACAATTTGGTCCACTCTCATCTTTGGGTCTTTAGGCAGAGGTATTCCCAGTTCAAAAAACGTGGATGCCCACGCTGCAAGACAATGTGATGCATCACTACCCATATAATCTAACAATTCTACTCTGTTTCTATGCTGGTCCATTATTTAGTCTTTGTTTAAAATAATTTGTTTTAAGTTTGGTTCAAAGAAATTCTCACTTTTTAGTATTTTACCTAGGGGTCTAGTTGCGTCTAACACGCCATTTTCACCGTTTATGATTGGCCTACCTTTGCTGTCTAGTTTAGACATGTTTGAGTCCATTACTTCATCAAATAATTTCTTTTTTAGGTTTTGTAAGCCAAATTCGATGAATGTCCCCTCGAGCACTACAAGTAAATCGGTGAGAGCGTCAGCACAAGCAACTAAATCTCCATCTTCGATTGCTTCTTCAAGCTCTTCAAGTTCTTCTCTGAGCAGACTTACTCGTAACCTACAACGCTCTTCACTTGGAATTTTCGGAGAATTTAACACTGGAGAACGAAACGCTTTCTGAAACTCCTCAACTCGTTTAGTGTAGTGGTCTTGACCCTCCAAAAAGTCTATTTCTGTGAGATAGTAAAATTCTGCATTTGAGTGCTGAGGTGAACCAATTTCTCCTGTCCTAGGGAAAAGATATAAACTACCATATAAACTTAAAAACTCCTCAATCTTCGGAACGTTTCTAAACGAATACCCACGTTTCGAGTAGATTCTCAATCTATCAAGATGGTCTGCCGCCAAATGCAACTCATCTTCGTTTTGTATAATTATTGCGTCTTTTATCGTAAAATCTGTTATTTTTTTCAACATATTATTGTAATTTAATTAATGATGTGGAAGCTTCACCTTTAAAGTTCATCGGATAGTATTCCTCTGGGACGTATCCGTCTTTTACAAAAGGGATAGATGACACCCAAACTCCCCCCTCAACATCCCATTCAGGTTCTTCTGCAAAATACCACCAATCCCCTGATTCATTCATTGCGAGATATTTCGCCCATATTGGGTACCATTCGGTGTTGAAAATAACACGGTCGGACTCTTTTGTTAACACCGCATTGCGGTGTTGAATTTTTCCGTCTTTAGAACACCTGTCTATGATATGTACACCTTCACAATTTAGAAGCTCAACAATCATTGGGTATAAGGGGTTTGAACTATCTGTACCGATACATTTCCATACAGCACCCGTATAATACTCCTTTTCGTAATACTTACCTACTTCTATTTCCATAATTTTTTATTTTACTGCAAAGATAATTTATTTTCACTTAAAGGTTTGTTAAACCTTCTTCTAGCATTTCTTCAAAGCAAGTCCCACCTTTTACACTACCCTCGAAGAGCTGTAATGACCTCCTCCTTAACATTCTGAAAATACTCTGGATTATCTTCAAAGAATGTTCTCACTGCTTCCATACCTCCACCTAACTTTGTATCTTTATGAGAGTACCATGCTCCAGCTTGTTTAATTACCCCAACTTCTTTACCATACTCTATAAGTTCTCTTACTTTATCCACACCGGAGTTTATTGTGTAAAACATTTTATGTTTTAAAAAAGCCGTACCTTTTTTGTTCTTGGTGATTTCAACATTGTTGACAAAGTAACCATCATCTTTTTTGGTAATAAGTCTTGACAACTTTATTCGGAAGTCGGGATAAAATTTCCAAGCATTTCCCCCTGATAACCCTTTATCAGCATTTGGTGACATCGAGCCGACTTGTGCACGATACTGAGATATACCTATCAAACAAGCGTTTTGTTTTTTAAGGAGCGGTTTGAGTCTGCGTAACGCATCACTGTGTATTTTAGCTTCTGGAGCCACAGACTTTTGACCAATCTCTTTATCTTGTACCATTTCTGGCTCCATCGCAGAGATGCTATCAATCACCAACAGGTCAACAATGCCGTTTTCAAGTGCATCTACTGCGATATTGTATCCGTCCTCCATTGATGTCGGCGTGGACAGTATTAAGTTGTCGAAATCTACACCTAACCTTTCAGCATATGTTCTGTCAAGTGAATACTCGTAATCCATCAGCATGCAAGTAAGTCCTTGCTTCTGAGCGGAAGCTATTGTCTCCAAAACGAACGTGCTTTTACCAGTGTGCTGGTCACCCTCAATCACCACAATTCCTCCTCTGGGTACACCCCACGTACTACTCGCTAAATTAAACCCTATCGAAGGGTGTTCAATCACATCAATATCAGAGGGAACATAATTTGCAAGTAATACTGCACCATCACCATATCGTTTATTCATCCGTGCGATGAATTCCTCTTTTGTTTCCTGTTTCTTTGCCATGTGTAGTTAAAATATAAAATGATTGTTCACCATCACCAGGATTAATTTCCTCAACGTATCCCTCCTCAATTAAGACACGTAGTTTTGAGGGGTGGACTGAATTTACGTCCACCCTTCCATTAATAATATCTACTGTTTCTAATATTTTTTCGACATTCATATCTTTTTTAAGTTTAACCTTCACAGGATACACACCTCACAAGTCCTTGTAAGTTCAATTCTTGTGCTGCACTAACATTTAACTGATAGTATAGTGTTTTAATCCCTAATTTCCATGCTTTAATAATATAATAAGCCGTATAATCTATCGGTAGATTCTCAGGAATCATCAAATTCAACGACTGACTTTGGTCAATAAACGCTTGTCTTTGTGCGGCTTGCGTCAGTACTTCAATCGGAGATATTTCACTAAATGTTTTGAACACCTTTTTCTCATCATCACTTAGAAACGGCAAATGTTGTACTGAACCTTTATGTGCTAGAATGTCACTCCATACATGGTCCAAATCTTGACCTTTTTCAGCAAGTAATTTTTTGAGATGTTTGTTTTTGACATCTATTCTCATTTTTGCCACATCTTTAATGTAGTAATTACTTATTAAAGGTTCAATACTTTGAGACTGTTGACCCATGATAAACGCACTTGACGTATTAGGTGCTACACATAAGAGTGTGGTGTGTCTTCGCTTATACTTATCCTCTTTAAGATACTCAGGTTTACCATACTCTTTCGCCATCTTCTCAGAGGCAGCATACGCCTGTTCTTTGATTGTTTTAAATATACGTGCATTTATCTGTTTTGCCTCAAAAGATTCAAACGGTATCATTTTGCTTTGGAGGTAATCATGATAACCACTCGCCCCCATGCCCATTGCTCTATGTTTTTTTGCGAAATTGACCGCCGGTAGCATTAACTCTTCATTTTCGTTTTTGTTTATGAAGTCGGTCAGCATCGCATCCATAAAGTATATACCTGTCTCTACCGCATCAGTGTCTTTCCACTCATCAAACAATTCAATGTTCATACCTAAAAGGTTACAAACAAAGGTCTCGTCTTCGTTATTGGGAAGTGCGATTTCCGTACAATTAGACACCAAAACACCTCCTGTCCAATAGGTATGTTCTTCATCTTCTACGGTGATTTCAAACACTTCTTCAGTGCTTACATATTCTTTATCTTGAATTTTAGAAGTAAAGTATCTATTTTTATTGGATTTTTGAATTTTTTCAGTTTTATATTCCTGTATGAATCCAATATACTCTTTAAAAACATCTCTTCCACTTGTTATGTTTAAGTTGTAAGAATCTTTAGAAAAATATTCCCCATTAGAATGAATTCTATTTCTACCTTTAGTTTTAGTAATATAAGAATGTATTCCTAATGATGACAGCATTTCTCTAACTTGCTCTATAAGCACTTTAGACGACTGAGTCAAAGTTATTCTTCCACCAACAACGCTTCCATTCGCAGAAAATAATCCTCTTAAAAAACTTCTCTTTGTAACTTCGTCACCATGAAAAAATCTTTTTGGAATAACTCTATCATAGGTATAACTTAATTCTGAAGGGACTATAGAAGTTTTAACTTCAAAAGCATTTTTGGATAATTTTGTTCTATCTTTTAATATGAGATTTTTAATTTCTGATTTAAAATAATCAGTATCTTTATCTCCTATATAAAGTATAACTAAATCATTACTAGCCTTATGTACTCCTCCATCCCCAAAAACTAACCCATCCATTATAACGGAGTTATCGAAATTTTTGGTTAATTCTTTAGAATCTCCAATACTCCAATCTATTGAATTTGCCTTATCTACTTCAATTTTAATTCCGTTAGATACAATTCTATGGTTATCCGTTCCTAAAAAGTAACCAGTACTTGTATTATATTTATAAACATCTTTAACACCAGTGGACCACTTTCTAGTTACCTTAGTCCATTTTTTACCAGACCAAATAGTATCTCCTACTGAAATATCTTTTAGAGTTACTATTCGAGAACTACCATCATCAAATTTCTTTAAAATAGTAGCACTTTCAGGTTGGCACATGTTAGAGTGATGAATCTTTAAATTCTTATCTTTATACACATCAACGGTGTTTTTGTTAACCGTGTCTTTAAAGAATATGTAAGGGAATCCTGTGTCATACCTCGCCTTTACAACTTTTCTAAATCTTTCAACAGCCCACTCATCACCACTTAACACCTTATTCATGAAATCATCACCAATGCACACACTAAACGATAAGTCTTGAATAGGGTGTCCCTCTGTACGCAACCTTATAAATTCATCAAAATCATCATGTTCAATATCTAGCGATGCAGAAAAGTGACCTCTTCGGCTCGGTTGAGAAATTATATTAGAAATGGACTGGTAAATTTCCATCATAGATACTGTTCCGTTAGATTGCCCACCGAAACCGATTTTAGCCCCTCGAGGACGTATGTCTCCAAAATACCCAGAGGAACCACCTCCAATTTTGTTTTGCATACCTACCTCTGATGCCTTTTTCAAGATAGATTTCACACTATCCGAGATGTAAACACCAAAACAAGATATTGCACTCTCCTTAGAATCTGCATTGAAATTTTTCCATACTGGAGTAGGTATGATGTAGTAACCTTTCTTTATATAATTTTGCAGTTTATCTGAGAATCCTTCAATCCCCAATATGTTTTCGGCGTGGTCACCAATTGATTTAATTTTTTCTAACACACCTTGTCCTTGGTTTAAATAACCTCTCGACATAAAGATGTGAGTCGTGTCATTATACCATTTCATCGTTGAATCTTCTGATTGCGCTAAGAATGTCATCTTTTGTTACAAGTTTTTTATTATAGTTTCTGCTTTTTGTGTTAAAAAAATCATTACGAATGTACCCCATAGATTCTTCGTCAAACCATTTTGTTTTTCCGATTAAAACTGGGTCAACCGTAAAAATAGGTAATCCCCCCATCATATCAAGGGAAACATTAATTCTTTGTTTGATAAACTCTTTAACTTCTGCGGCACTAATGTAAGGCAAGTCGCCCATTTCAAACATCCAATCAATGATTTTCTCCTCTGCTTCATATGCTTTTTTACATGCCCGATAAATTTTCTTATAGAAATCTTCGTTAAACCAATCGGGATTCTCCTCTTTGATAATCTTGATTAGTTCCACACCAAACATTGCATGAACCATCTCATCCTGTTGAGTTGCCAACACAACATTATCTATTCCTTTCAAGAGGTTTTTGTGTCGTCTAAGTGACTTTAAGGCATAAAATTGCCCAAATAAACTAGTATTCTCAACAAGTAACGAAAACAATATCAGTTGTAGCACTAAGAACTCCTTCACGTTATCTCCGCTCCCTTTAAGATATTTGGTGAGATAGTTGATTCGGTTCTGAATTACATCATTTTGCAACAATTTATCAAACTCATCATTTAACCCTAACTTCTCAAGAAGAAGCGAATACGCCTCAAAATGAGTTACTTCGTTTTCGGCAAGGGTTGCACCAACCATTGCAATTTCTGGTTTTTGTAACCAATCGCCAATTTTAGCCCAAAACGTTTTTACTGTTTCAACTTCAACTTGTGAAATCGCAAGCATTGCGTTTTTTACGAAGTTTCTCTCAGGTTCCGTTAGCACGGTGTGATAATCTTGAATGTCTTGGCTGATTTCCGAGAGGTATTCCTCTGCGTGCCAGCGATTGTCCGTAATTGCATCTCGGACCTGCATCAAGTAACCGTACTCATACGGCTTACATCTTACTCTTTTGTCAAATATACCCATAGTTATCCGTTGTGAATTAATCGTCTATTTTGTCCCAGTGAACTACCCATTACCTAAAGTCAAACGGGCTTCAAGGGTCATCACGTCAGCCAATGCTTGACCGCTATCCTTGATTTTTGTTTAACGTCCGAGTTAGTCCCTAACACAGACAATGCAAATATACGAATTTAATATCAATCTAACAAATGTGCCTTATATCCCCTACCCTAAAGGGATAGGGGTTTTACGGCTAAGTCATATAACACTTCATTGTTTTAAACCTAACGTTTGCAAAGTTACGAATTTAGAAAATACCGTCCAAATTTTTTACTAGATTTTTTGTAAAATAAAGTTGTATTTCTGATAATTTTCTTTGGAAATATCCCAAATGTTATTTTGAATGTGCCAATTAATTTCGTTAATAATTGGTATCACTCCTTTGTATTTAGCTCCTTTTTCAGTTTTAAAGTTATATAAGAAACTTCCCTCTGATGGAGATAGTTCGTAAACAAGTGGCTGATTGACTGATGAACTTTTTATTACAATAAACCTAAAAGGGTCAATTGTGTAGTCGGGATAGTTCTCATCTCGCCACGCCTCGATTGCAACCTCGTAAAGACCTTGTTGTAAATAGTATCTGTTCTTCAGAAAATTATACACAAAATCCTCATCTTCATATGTGCATTTTAAATCATATGGTTTTATAACCTTGTTTTTATGGTCGATAACAACCCTGTCCAATCTTGATTTAAACATTTCTCCCTCCAGAGAAAACAAAATTGTCAATTGGTTGATACCTTCTTCTTCGATTAGTATTTTTCGAGTAATTTCGGTGTCTTTCAGTTTCTGACAAATACGTTCCGCTATGGAATATTCATCAACAGACAAAACTGTTTTGGTTTTAGCTTGAATGAGCGAAATATAGTACTCTTCAAGGTTACTACCTTCAAACTTTTCCATGTAGGTATCAAATTTTGGGGTTGTCAGTCCAGCAGCATTGTATGCTTGTAAGGCGTTATCCATAAACTCCCCACCTTTTTCCTGAAGCTCAAATAATGTTTTAACAAACACTAAACCTTTTCCTGTTGGAGTTTTAGCAGAATCTCCCACAAAAAACAACTCATCAAATTCTTCGGGGGTAAAAAGCATACAATCTACGGCACTACCAACACGCAAATCCATGTTTTGCTCATCTGGAGTATATTCTCCTAATACGTATTTCTTGTAAAACTTCTGGCGGTCTTTCAGAAAGTCTTTCAGCATGGAGTAGTTCTTTGCATTAATTGCCCTGTACTCTTGTGTTTTCATTTACTTATATTTAATTAGTTGTTAAAAATAGTTGGTACGAGTGGAATCGAACCACTGAATCTCCAACACACCTTACATGTTAGGTGGACGTACCAAACCTTTTAATTGTCACGTTAAGAACTCTATCACCTTAATCAAAATAAGAAAGTTCATCATCTATCACCTCCTCAGGTGTCATACCTTCACAGAACTCCAACCACTATTCATCCCTACGAGTTTTTGAATAGATAAAATCATCACCCATGTGTTCCTTCATTAACTTGTCAAGTTGAGCTTTCCATTCTTGGAAATTTTCCTCTGATAATACTAATTGTTTTTCCATTGTTTTATAGGTTTCCGCTTTATTATTTGTTTAAAATTAATTTTAAATAGTCATACAACTCTGTTGCTTGTTCTCTGTCTAATGTGGTAGGGTGAGCCACACTTACATCTAATCTAAAATTTTCATCATCTGAATACAACTCCATTTTAAGGTCATTAAATTGATGACACTTGTCGATGTGTATAATCCCCTCAACGTCTTTCAGTAGTCGTTTAAACAGCTCTAAGTCCTCACCGTCTTTCATTATATCAACTATGTTCCGCAGATACCTCCGAAAGTTGTTAACGTGTAATTCCTGCAAAGTATCGTGTTTATTTACATACATTGAGAATTCGACAATGTTTTGTGCTAAAAAACTGTAAGTGTAACTTGAATAATTGCCAAGTTCCTTGATAACTTCGTCTTGGTACACATTTAATGTGCGAATAATTCTTTGTAATTTTGTCATTTTGAAATTTGTTGTTTAATTTAATTTTTCTAAAATTTTATCCAACATTAGCGTGGTCCATGCCGCAAATATTGAGAATATTGCATACTCTCCCTTACCTGAAAACAGAGCTAACACCGCATACAGGGAGAACAACGCTGCAAGGATATGAGATATTCGAAATTGACTGAAAGTGTTTTTAATTTTATTCATTTTCATTGTCTTTTAATAATCTATTACATATTTTCTTCCATACGTCATTTTCCACATAGACAGGAAGTGTTTCACTATTTCG